>Ga0066602_10000001_pt1 | contig 331778 bp, 327 predicted proteins | sample Higcelweek5metaG_FD_59481 | JGI IMG/M metagenome (GOLD analysis project Ga0066602, IMG submission 59481) | Freshwater pond sediment microbial communities from the University of Edinburgh, under environmental carbon perturbations - High... | ecosystem: Environmental > Aquatic > Freshwater >...
GGAATCCATCTACCATACTTCCGACATAGGGCTGTTTGCCTGTTGGTAATTGTGTTAATTGTGTTAATATTGATGCACACTTATCATCGGCACAAAAAAACTTCATTGTTTTGTTCATATAAAATTTATCTGGTTTTCCGATTGTTTCTCCGCCAGTTAAAACGAATGGTATAATTTGATATTCTGCTGCAAAAACGATATTATTTATAGAAAAGAAACAGGCAAAAAAAGCTAAAAATCTAATAAATCTCATATTTTATTCTCCCCAATGTAAATTAAGTTTATAAAAAAAATGTATGTTGTTGCAAGCGATATTTTAATTTTTCTTAAAACTTGCAAATAAAAATCAATATTTGTATAATGACTATCCTTGGACAGATGGCGGAGTGGTTGAACGTACCTGACTCGAAATCAGGCATACTCGCAAGAGTATCGAGGGTTCAAATCCCTCTCTGTCCGCCAGTTACCTTTGTTATGCTTTGGTATAAAAATTAAAAATAGGAAATAAAAATGAAACGTTCTGATATTGTTCGTTCTATCCAAGTAAAGTTTAATAACATGCCAACAACAGATTCGGCAGCAATGATTGATTGTGTATCAAAACGTCTGGCAGATGCACTGGCATGTGGGGATCGTATTGAACTTCGTGGATTTGGTTCTTTCCAGCCCCGCACTCATGCGCCTAAAACTACAACTAATCCGCGTACGGGCAATAAAATGCATTTGCCCAGTCGCAAAACAATTTTGTTCCGTGCCAGTCCGGAACTTATAAAAAAAATGAATGAGGCATAAAATGTGGAAATTAAAAGCTCCGGGAATCAAAAGTCATAAACGCGAAAAATACGAACGCGTAAAAAAACTTATGTGGATAAAATGTGAAGCTTGTGGAAAATTAGTTTATTATAAAGATTACAAAAATAATTCTTATATTTGTCCTAAATGCGGACATTCTTTCCCAATGACCCCTAAACAACGTTTTGATTTATTATTTGATAATAATGATTGGACACTTTTGACATTGCCAATTACCAGTGATGATCCATTAAATTTTTGTGACAGAATCTCTTATAAAGAACGCTTGGCCGAAGCCCGTGAGGAAACGGGTCGTCATGATGCACTGGGGGCAGCGGATGGTAAAATAGGCGGCATTAACACAACCATAGCGGTTATGAATCCTGACTTTATGCTTGGGTCTATGGGACGCAGCGTGGGTGATGGAATTATCGCTTCGATTGAACATGCTATTGAAAAAAAGCAACCTTATATAATGATTACCACGTCAGGTGGCGCACGTATGCAGGAAAACATTTTATCTTTGATGCAGATGGCGCGTACAACTGCGGCAGTAAATAAATTGCATGCAGCAAAATTACCATACGTTGTCATCTTAGCAGATCCGACATTTGGAGGAGTAACGGCGTCTTTTGCAATGTTGGGCGATATTCATATTGCCGAAGAAGGTGCGCGAATCGGTTTTGCAGGCAAACGTGTTATAGAACAAAATATGCGCGAAAAATTGCCATCTAATTTCCAAACAGCTGATTATATGTATGAACACGGAATGGTTGATATTGTTTCTCCAAGAAAAAAATTAAAAGAAGAACTGGAATCAATTTTAAGTGTTTTAACTAAACAACCTGTAAAACATATTGATCCAATTTTAATAGATACTCCAAAATATGTTTTGCATGGGAAAGTCAAACCCAAGACAACAGCAGCAGGGGCAGGGGCTTATGAAAAAGTTTTATTGGCCAGAAATGAAAATCGCCCGCACTTCTTGGATTATATTTGTGGATTGACAACTGGTTGGACACCTTTGGCTGGGGACAGATTATTCAGCGAAGATCCGGCAATGCAGGGCGGAATTTGTTATTTCCGTGGAATTCCATCTGTAATTATTGGCCAAGAAAAAGGACGCGACATAGCAACCCGTCAAAAATATCGATTCGGAATGCCTGTTCCCGAAGGTTATCGCAAAGCACAACGTTTAATGCGTTTGGCGGAAAAATTTACTTTGCCATTAATTTCTTTGATTGATACATCTGGGGCATTTGCCGGACGCGAAGGTGAAGAACGTGGACAATCACAAGCAGTTGCTGCAAGTATTGCAACAGGTTTGTCTATTGCCACCCCATTTATTGCAATAAATGTGGGAGAGGGTGGATCTGGTGGCGCAATTGCAATTGCGACAGGAGATCGCGTATTAATGTTAGAGAATGCCATTTACTCTGTTATTGCACCAGAATCGTGCGCAACAATTCTTTGGAAAGACAATAAGTTCAAGACCCAGGCAGCAGAAGCAATGAAACTGACGGCGCGGGATTTGGCGGCAGTTGGTGCCATAGATGAAATTATAAAAGAACCCAGTAAGGGGGCGCATACAGATTGGCAAACAACAATGGAAATGATAGCTACCTCGGCCGTGAAACATATTAAAGAATTGCAAGAAATTCCAGCAGATAATTTACCAAAATTGCGTACAGAAAAATTCTTTGCTATGACACGCGACGTTGAAATTCATCAGCCAGAAAATGAAAATATTGATGATTAATGGCATTTTATTTATAAATGTCTTGCAAGTCTGAATAAAATCTTTTATACTCGCGCTATGCGCGGTTGAAAAATCGCGTAAAAACACAGATTTTTTCTAAGTTTCTGTCCCATATTTTGGGTATACCGGAAAAAATCGAGGATAACAACAGAAACGCAGACGATTTATAATTTATTTTATAATTGTTTTGCGATTGCACACAAGGAGCAAAACTATGGCATTGCCAAAATTTACCATGAAACAAATGATGGAGGCCGGTGTTCATTTCGGTCACCATACCCGTCGCTGGAACCCTTTGATGGGGGCTTATGTTTACGGGGTCAAAGATAAGATTCATATTATTAATTTAAATAAAACTGCACCTATGCTTTATCGTGCTTTGGACGCATTAGAAAAAATTACAGCAGCCGGTGGCAAGGTTTTATTCGTCGCAACAAAATATCAAGCCAAAGATATAGTAAAAGAAGCGGCAGAACGTTGCGGACAATTTTATGTTAATAATCGTTGGTTGGGTGGGATGATAACAAACTGGTCGACAGTTTCACAATCAATTCGCCGTTTGAAAAAGTTAGAAGCAGATGCTGAAAATTTTGAAAAGCTGGGCTTGACCAAGAAAGAAGTCGGCGTAATGCAGAAAGAAGCAGAAAAATTGCGTGAAATTTTCGGCGGAATTATTGAAATGCATGGAACTCCTCAGGCTGTAGTAATTATTGATATGCCACGCGAAATGAATGCAGTCCGCGAAGCGAAAGTCTTGGATATTCCAACAATTGGAATTGCCGATACAAATGCAAATCCAGAAATGGTTGATTATCCTGTTCCTGGAAATGACGATGCCAGCCGCGCAATCCAATTATATTGCGATTTGTTTGTAGATGCGATTTTGTCTGGTATTGAAAAACGTTTGGGCGGTGCCCAGGGCAAAAAGGTTGTATCCAGCGATATGGCCCCAGATCCAATTGAAATAATTGAAGAAACCATAAAAGAAAAAGAAGCAAAAATCAAATCCAAAGCCAGCGAACAACGTGAAATTCGTCGTGAAAAATTGGCCGAAAAACTTGAAGATAAAGGGGAATAATATGGCAGAAATTACAACAAGTCTTATTCAAGAGCTGCGTGAAAAAACATCCGCTGGAATGATGGACTGTAAAAAAGCATTGATGGAAAATAATGGTGATGTCCAGGCTGCATCTGATTGGTTGCGTCAAAAAGGCATTGTCAAAGCCGCATCCAAAGCTGGTCGCGTCGCTTCGTCCGGATTGGTTACTGTTGTTAAATGCGACGGTATGGGATGTGTTGTTGAATTAAACGCAGAAACAGATTTTGTTGCGAAAAATGAAAAATTCCAAAAATTGGTTGCTGATGTTGCAAACAAGGCATTGGAATTGGGCGGTGATTTCGATGCAACTATGGATGCAGTCAAAGATGATATCGCAGCAGCCATAGCAACTATTGGCGAAAATATGAATTTGCGCAGAATTGCAAAGGTTCATGGGCAACATGTTTATTCATATGTTCATAACGCTTTGGTTCCTGGTATGGGGCAAATCGGTGTAATCGTTGCTTTGGACGGGGACAAATCTGGTGCAGATGAAATCGGTCCAAAAATTGCAATGCATATTGCCGCAAATAAACCAGAATTTATGACAATTGCTGATGTTGATCCAGTTGCTGTTGAACGCGAAAAGAAAATCTTTATTGAATCTGGCGCAACAACTGGCAAACCAGAAGCGGTTGTAGAAAAAATGGTCGCTGGCCGTGTACAAAAATACTATGGCGAATCTGTTTTAGAAGAACAACCATTTGTAATGGATCCATCTAAAACAATTAAACAAGTTGCAGCAGATGCAGGCGTAAAATTGGCTGGATTTGCCTATTACCTTTTGGGTGAAGGCATAGAAAAGCGCGATGATAATTTGGCGGACGAAGTAGCAAAAATGCTTAAATAAATCCGACAAAATAAAAAATCGCGCGCAAGCGCGATTTTTTATTAATGCAAAATTTTAATAACAATATGTTAAAATAAAAAACGAGTTAAATTATGAAAACTATATCTGATAAAACTTCATTGACTATACTGAAATGGTCAGAGGCATTAATTTATTTTATGCCGATTATTCCAGTCATAGTTTTATTGTACCAAGGCAAAAATGTTTCTGTTGGGGACTTCTTTTTAATCCAGGGAATATTTCGTTTGGTATCTTTTTTGTTTGAAATACCATCTGGTTATTTGGCAGATGTGTTTTCACGCAAAAAAATATTATTAATTGGTGCAGTCATTTACTTTTTATCAATGTTTTGGTTAATATGGGCAAATGGTTTTTGGGGTGTATTATTGTGTGAAGCCGGGTTGGGGCTGGCGGCTGCACTATTTTCTGGAACAGGGGAAGCATACACATTTGATTTATTAAAACGTATGAATAGAGAAGACCAATATTTGAAAGAAAATGGAAGTATCCGCACTTTTGCTCAGACCTCTACATTTATTGCAACATTAATAGGCGGAATTGTTTTCGCAATAAGCATGAATTTATTGCTGGTTTTAGAAGCGATAGCAGCGTTTTTAGGACTTTTATGTATTATGCGTTTGCCAGAATTACACGAAGTTCGTCGTAAAATTGTACCAGAAACCAGTCCATGGCGTGATTTAATGGGGATTGTAAAGATGTCTATTAAACATCCTGAAATTAAATGGTTGATGATATTTCCTGCGATTTATGGAGGATTTACATTAATGATGTTTTGGGCTTTACAGCCTATGATGACAGCGGCAATGGTTCCTGTGGCATTATTTGGTCTATTTGTTGGTATAAATCAAGGTAGTCGGGCGATGTTTTCAAAAATAGCGCATAAAGCAAAAAAATTATTAGGGGTTAAAAAGCTTTTGTTTTTATGTTTGGGACTTTTGGCGGCAGGGTTTATATCTGCAATATTCGCTGCAAAATATTCGTCTGGGAATATGGCATTGATTTATGTTCTTAGTGGATTCGTTGCTGTTATTCCGGCTACTCAGACTATGGCCGCATTGATATTTAATGATTATATACATAATAAAATCAAATCAAACGAACGTGGAACGGTTTTGTCCATAAGTTCTATGTTTAATACTGGAATTTCAGGGGCAATGATGATTTTGGCGAAACCTATGCTAGACAATTTTGGTATCGTTACTACATTGCTTGTTTGCCTTGGGGCGCTGATTATGATACTATTTCCATTAAAGAAAGTCTTGGCAATAAAAGGAATAGAAAAATGACACAGAAATTATTTGATATGTTGCAAGAGCGCGGTTTCGTCAAAGATATGACCCATCCACAACAAATAAAAGATTTGTTGAACGGCAATAAAAAAATAACCTTTTATGTTGGAATTGATCCGACGGCAGATTCTTTGCATATTGGACATTTTTTTGCCCTGCGGATGGCGCATCATTTACAAAATTACGGACACCAGGCAATTGTTTTAATCGGTGGTGCAACTGCTTTGGTTGGTGATCCAACCGGCAAATCAGATATGCGTAAAATGCTGACCAAAGAGCAAGTTGCACATAATATGGCCGAAGTGGAAACATTGGCGCGCCGTTTTGTTTTACCAGAAACCAAGTTTGTAAATAATGCGGATTGGATAAATAAATTTTCCTATGTTGACTTCATGCGTTTGGTTGGTGTTCATTTTAATATAAACACAATGTTGGCATCCGAAGCGTATGCGCGTCGTCGTGAAAATGGCGGACTGACATTTTTAGAAATGGGATATATGCCGATGCAGGCCTATGACTTTGTTCATTTGAACGAATCAAATAATTGTGTTTTGCAAATTGGCGGCAGCGACCAGTGGGGAAATATTGTCGCCGGCACAGAATTATTCAGAAAGAAAAATATTGCCGATGGCAAAGATGCGGGTGAAATATATGGTCTGACCGCGCCGCTGTTGATGACAGCAGATGGTAAAAAAATGGGCAAGACTGAAAAAGGAACATTGTGGGTCGCGCGCGATAAAACAACCCCGTTTGACTTTTATCAGTATTTTTACAATATGCCGGATGAAAATACAAAACTGTTATTGTCGCTGTTTACAGATATTCCAATGCCAGAAATTGTTTCTATGTGCAAAACGGACATAGTTGCAGCCAAGAAAAAAATGGCATACGAAGTTACTAAATTGATTCATGGGGAAGTTTTAGCAATGCAAGCAGTTGATGCTGCAAATGCCTTATTTAATGGTGGTGCAGATAGCTCATCAGTCCCAACAAAGAAAATGGCAATGCCGGGGGCGATCAACATCGTTGATTTCTTGGTACAATCTGACATTGTGCCATCTAAATCCGAAGCCAGACGGGCAATAGAGCAGGGTGGAATTCAGTTGGATGGCGTTAAAATTACGGACAAGGATTTTATGGTTACCCCCGCAGAATCAATAATGATTCAAAAAGGTAAAAAAACTTTTTTGAAAATACTGACTAAATGAAAAAATATCTTTGTTTTTTAATTTTCGGTTTTTATATTTTTGGTGTGGCTGATGCTGCACCAAATGAACTGGCCGCAGTTAAAAAACAAATTATCCAGGTAGAACAGCAAAATAAAAAAGTAGAACAGCAGGTTAAAACATCTGATCGCCAAGTTGAAAAAACAAAAAAACAATTGGTTGGCGCGGCTGAAAATCTGGATAAAATTGAAAATCAACGTGGTGAAATACAAGATAAAATAAAGGGATTAGATGCGCGTCGTGATGTTCTATTGGCATCTATTATCACAAACCAGGGACGCCTGGCCGAAGCCGCGGCGGGACTGGTAACTATTTCTGAAAACCCTTCGTTTTCTGCAAATGATACCCATGAATATATTTTGACTTCGGCATTACTGACAAGTGTTTCTGATGGCTTTGATTCTGAAATAAAGTCTGCTGGGGAAAAAATTGCTGAACTGGAAAAGATTATGAATGCCAGAAAAGAACAGCAAAAAAATTTGGATAAAACGGCTAAAAAATATGCCGAGAATAAAACGTATCTGGATAAATTAATGAGAACCAGATCAGCACAAAATGAAAAGTTAAAATCACAGCAATACGAATTACAGAAAAAATTGCGTGATTTATCAGTGCGTGCAAAAAGCTTGTCTGAATTGACCGCGGGATTATCTAAATCCGAAGTTTCGTCTGATGATTCGTTCAGTTGGCGTAAAATGCGGGCACCTGTGTCTGGAATCATGTTGCGCAGATTTGGGGAAACATCCCCATTGGGGCTGGTTTCTGATGGGTGGTTGATAAAAACGCGTACTGGTGCATTGGTGACTGCCCCGGCCGATGGTCGCGTAGAATTTGCAGATGATTTCCGTAAAAATGGCCATGTAGTAATATTGTCGCACAAAAATTCGTATTATTCGGTTTTAACTGGATTGGCAATATCTGATGTTTTATTGGGGCAAGAAGTTCTGGCGGGCGAGCCAATTGGCCGTATGCCCGAAGATCGTGCCGAAATGTATCTGGAATTGCGCCGCGGGACAAAAGCGGTTGACCCAGCAAAATTATTTAACGAACCGTAAAATACTTTTTCAAGAAAAATTATAGGATAATAATAGCATGCAAGATAAAAAGAATATTTTTTCAAAAAGTAAGTTCATATTACATGATAAACCACGGCCCAAAGTAATAAATCGTGAGATAGCAGTTTCTTCAAAAGATGATCGATTTTATTATGCGGATTATGAATCGGGTTCAAATAAAATTTTCAATTTTGTTCCAGTTTGGATAGCAGATCCGGATAAAAATGCTTTTTTATATCATGTTTCCGAAAATTATGATTATCTATTTCCAATAATAGAATCTCATGAACTGCAACATTGGTATAATGAACAGATTGATAATTATGATTTTTCAGCAAAAGATTATTTGGTATTTCATACATTAAATGAAATATCAGCCCATGCCGTAGAAATTTATAATTCTGTGATTACATTTAACAGAACTGGTAAATGGGAAAAAAGTTTTCTTACCTTGCACCCTTTTATAAGAAAAGAATTAAAAAAAAGAATTCCACAAATAGGGAAAGATGATAAATTTGTATGGAATCTGGCTTTTGAATCAATGCTAAATAATGAATATGAAAAAGATGTAAAGAAAATGGCGATGCGCTCTATACGTCTTAATATGAACAAGTTTAAAAATAATCAAATTTATAAAGATATAAGCAAAGATTTAATGAAAGAAGTTTGGAAGCATCAAAGCAAACTTCATCTTTTTAATGGGGAAATAACAGATTTTGAAAAAATTAGTATAGGTCGAGTTTATGATTGGGTAAATTCATCTGTCTTTAATGATTTCCAAGAGCAGGTCGCAAGGTTTATTAATAAAAAAAAGGAAAGAGATTATAAATAAAGTTTTCCCCCTTGCGCGGGGGATTTTTTTTTGCTAGATTTCGCTGGTGGCAAAGGGGATTTTTATGAAAAAAGTTTTAGTCTCGGTTTTATTATCTTTCGTATTTATTTTTGGGGCATTTGCGGCTGAAAAAAAGGCGCCCGTAAAACATTTAACAGATGCCGAAATCTACGAACAATTAAAGAAATTTGCATTGGTGTTTGAAACTGCCCGTGAAAATTTCGTAGAAGAAGTCGACGAAAAGAAAATGTTAGAAGCCGCCATGAACGGAATGTTGATGGAATTAGATCCTCATTCTTCTTATTTAAATGCGGACGATTTAAAGGATTTTGATGATAAATCTTCGGGCAGCTTTGGTGGTGTTGGAATTCAAATTACATCGGACAAAGGCGCAATCAAAGTTATTTCCCCAATTGATGATACCCCAGCTTATCGCGCCGGAATCAAGGCGGGGGATTACATAACACATATTGATGGACAACAAGTTTTTGATATGTCACTGAATCAGGCCGTCAAAAAAATGAAAGGTCGTCCAGGAACCAAGATAAAACTGACCATTGTCCCAGAAGAACGGGGGGAACCAAAAACCCTTACGCTTACTCGCGATATAATAAAAGTTAAATCAATAAAGTTTGACGCCAAGGGGGATGATAAAAAAATAGGGTATATTCGTGTTTCTGATTTTGGATCAACAACTTCTAAAGAATTAAGAGAAGCTATTGAAAAATTAGAAAAACAAAAAGTTATGGGGTATGTATTAGACGTTCGTAATAATCCAGGTGGATACCTTGTCGCTGCTATCCAAGTTTCAGATGCCTTTTTGGATAGTGGGGAAATAGTTTCAACCCGCGGTCGCGGCAAAGAAGATATTGACCGCAGTATGGCAAAACCAGGTGATATGGCCCATGGCAAACCAGTTGTTGTTTTAATCAATCATGGTTCTGCATCCGCATCCGAAATTGTTGCAGGTGCGCTGCAAGACAATAAACGCGCGCTGATTATGGGCAGTCAGTCGTTTGGCAAGGGCAGCGTTCAACAGCAAAAGCCTTTTGGGGATGGCACTGCAATTCACCTTACTATTGCGCGGTATTACACCCCATCTGGTAAATCAATCCAGGGCGAAGGAATTACCCCAGACGTCGAGGTTTTGCAATCCAAAGTAGAAGTGTTAGAAAAGAAAAATGATATTTTTTCCGAGGCCAGCTTTAAAAATGCATTAAAAAATGAAAAAACTAATAATAAAGATAAAGATTCTAAAAAAATCGATGACGAAGACGATTCAAAATTAACCGATGCGGAAAAAGAATCACGTGATTATCAATTGCAGCGAGCAATAGATATGGTTCGTGCAATGTCTAAATTAAAGTCTGGGAAAAAATAATCATAAAAAATAAAATTTAAAAAAGCGGCTGTTGACCGCTTTTTTAATTGTCAATATTGGGTTCAATGCTTGTTTTCCACTTGCCAAAATACTATAATTCGTATCTGCGACTAAAAAAAGGAGTAGTTATGAGTAAGATGATAGTTGATGGTAATTGGGCCGCAGCAGACGTGGCCTATCGATGTAGTGAATTTTCCGCAATTTATCCAATAACCCCCAGCAGCACTATGGGCGAATTGGCGGATGAATGGGCATATCAGCACAGAAAGAATATCTGGGGTGCAATTCCCGGAATAATCGAAATGCAATCCGAAGGTGGTGCAGCGGGTGCGGTTCATGGCGCGTTGCAGATGGGTACAATGGCAACGACTTTTACAGCATCCCAGGGTTTATTATTGATGATTCCAAATATGTATAAGATTGCAGGGGAACAAACACCGTTTGTTATGCATGTTGCGGCGCGTGCTTTGGCGACACATGCTTTGTCTATTTTTGGTGATCATTCGGACGTTATGTCGGTTCGTGGAACTGGTTTTGCATTGTTATCTTCTAATTCAGTTCAACAGGCACACGATATGGCCGCGATTGCGCACGCATCAACATTGCACACACGCGTTCCATTTTTACATTTCTTTGATGGGTTTCGTACCAGCCACGAAGAATCCAGAATTGAACATATTTCAGACGAAGTTTTACAGGAATTAATACCAACAGATTTAATGCTGGGCGCACGCAATCGCGGTATGAGCCCAGATGCACCAACAGTTCGAGGCACTGCGCAAAACCCAGATGTGTTTTTCCAGGGGCGCGAAGCTGCAAATAAATTTTATGATGCAGTTCCAGGAATCGTCCAAGATGTTATGAATAAGTTTGCAGAACTGACCGGGCGCAAATACGGCTTGGTTGATTATGTCGGTGATAAAAAGGCCGAACATGTGATTGTCGTAATGGGCAGTGCGGCTGAAACTATTACCGAAACATTAGCTCATTTGCCAAAGGGTGTTGGAATGATCGCGGTACATCTGTATCGTCCATTCCCAACAGCGGCATTTTTGGAGGCATTGCCCAAAACAGTTAAAAACATTGCAGTATTGGACAGAACGAAAGAACCCGGCGCAATCGGCGAACCTTTGTATCAAGATGTCGTAACAGCGTTGCAAAATCGTGGTATAAAAATATTTGGTGGGCGTTACGGATTGGGGTCCAAGGAATTTAAACCACGTGATGTAAAAGCGGTCGTAGAAAATATGATGTTGGGAACACTGCATCACAACTTCACCGTTGGTATTAACGATGATGTTACCAATCTTTCATTAAAAACTGACCCTGCATTTGCCAATGATGATGCAGGATACAAATCTGCAATTCTTTATGGAATTGGATCGGACGGGACCGTTGGTGCGGTAAAAAATATTGTTAAAATTGTTGGCGAAAATTCCGATTTATATCCACAATCTTATGCGGTTTACGATTCTAAAAAATCTGGCGGACTTACTGCATCGCATTTGCGATTCGCACCAAATCATATTCGTTCTCAATATTTGGTTGAATATGCAGACTTCATTTCTGTTTCAAATTTTATGATTGCACAAAGATTTGATGTGTTTAAGGGTCTGAAACCTGGTGGAACCGTAATGATAAATACGGGACACAAGCCAGAAGAAGCATTTGCAATGTTGCCACGTGATGTTCAAGAGCATTTGATTCGCCAGAAAGCAAAGGTTTATTTTCTGGACGCGAATCGAGCTGCACGAGAACTCGGATTGGGAAACAGGATCAATACTTTTATAATGTTGAACTTTTTCAATCTGACGAAAATTATTGATCCGTCTGTTGTGGCAGCTTCTGCAAAAGATGCGATTGAAAAAACATATCATAAAAAAGGTTCGGATGTTGTCGCAGCAAACTGGGCGGCAGTTGATAAGGCAGCCGAGTTTTTGCATGAATATATTTTGCCATCATCTCCTTCAAAGTCAGCGCCCGATTGGACCCCCGCTATGACGGCAGATGCGCCAGCATGCATTGCCGGAACACTGGGTGAAATAGCTGCAATGCGTGGTAATGATTTGCCAGTATCTGCAATGGAAAATTCAGGCGAATTTCCAGTTGGAACATCAAAATATGAAAAACGCGCAATCAGTGAAAGTGTTGCGACATGCGATTTAAGCAAATGTATTCAATGTGGAAAATGTTCAATGCTGTGTCCGCATGCGGCGATTCGCATGAATGCGGGCAAAGACATTAATGGCGTTCCAATGAAAACGCCAGAATTGGGCGAAGGGATGGAATTCTTGCTGACGATTTCACCGGCTGATTGCACTGGCTGTCAGGTTTGTGCAAAAAACTGCCCGGTAAATGCGCTTGGTATGATATCCATTGAACAGGCACAAGAAAATGGTGCCCAGGTGGCATTTGATAATGCGGCAAAATTACCCCCCATGCCACGTGAAAAATTAAACACAAACATTCCAAAGCATATAGAACTGTGCGAGCATATGTTTGAATTCTCGGGTGCTTGCGCGGGGTGTGGTGAAACACCTTATATTAAATTGGTAACCCAATTATTTGGTGATCATATGGTTGTTGCAAATGCAACGGGGTGTTCATCTATTTATGGTGCGAATTTACCAACAACTCCGTATACAACCGATTCGCATGGTCGCGGACCAGCTTGGTCTAATTCTTTATTCGAAGACAATGCAGAATACGGATTGGGAATGCGTATGGCATTGAATCAACGTCGCGAAATGTTAAAGGGTTTGTTGTTTAAAACCTTTGGCGATAAAGACGACAAAATTATTGAATCGTTATTTGCTGAAAAAGACATTACAAAGCAACGCGAAAATGTTGAAAAGACAAGAAAAAAAGTCAAAGGCGATAAACAAATTGAATCGCTTTTGGACGCATTGGTTGAAAAATCCGTATGGATAATCGGTGGTGATGGATGGGCGTATGATATTGGATACGGCGGTCTGGACCATGTTTTACACAGCGGACAAAATGTTAATATCTTGGTAATGGATACCGAAGGCTATTCCAATACCGGCGGTCAACAATCCAAGGCAACACCTTTTGGTGCGTCTATGAAGTTTGCGGTTGGCGGTAAAGAAATAGCAAAGAAAGATTTGGGTTTGATTGCGATGATGTCGGGGGCGTATGTTGCCCAGATCGCTATCGGCGCGGATCAAGTCCAAGCAATTCGTGCGATTAAAGAAGCCGAAGCATTTAATGGTCCATCAATAATTTTGGCATACGGTTCATGTATAGCACATGGTTATGATTTATCAAATGGACCAGCGCATCAAAAGATGCTGGTTGATTCAGGGGCATGGCCATTATATCGCTTTAACCCCACATTGATAGAGCAGGGCAAAAATCCTTTGATAATGGATTCAGTCAGCAACGAGTCCTCAAGTCTGGAAGCGTTTATGAAGACCGAGGGTCGGTTTAACGCCGCCCAGGCAATGAATCCGTCCAAATTTGCTGGTTTGTTGGAAAGCGCAATAAATGATAATGAATACAGAAGAGAATTAAAAAAACACATTGCTTCATTTTCTCTTTTGCGCAATAGTCCAAAGGATAAAGGGGAAGGTTAAAATGAAACGGATTGGTTTTTATCTTTTACTGTCTTTGACTTGTGCTTGTACTTTTCAGACCAAACATCGGGGGTATGTTTTCCCAGATGATTTAGATGTACAAGCATCAAAGATAAAAACCACCGCCGATTTAGAAGAGAAATTTGGCAGTCCCCAAATAAAAACTATAAATGGTGATTTGGTTTGGGTTTATTATGGAACTGATGAAAATTATCATGGCCCAATGCCTCTTTCTTATGATGAGAAAACTGTTATGTTGGCATGGATTAATGGAGCTAATGTTTCTCGTACCAAAATTTTAAGGGGGAAAGAATTACCGGATGTTAAAATTGCAAACGGAGAAACCCCAATACCGGCCGCAATAGAGTTGAATGCGCTGGAAGAATTAGTAAATAATGTTGGACGATTTAAACCTGCAGGATTGGGGCAATAAATTATACTTGCTTTATAATAGGATTTTTTTATAAAATACTAGATAGGGAGAATTTATCATGAAATTTAATTTTTTTACATCGTTTTTAGCATTATCATTAATCTTAATAGTTCCAGAATGTCGCAGTGCATCATCATCCCTTATTTTTGCAGATTGTGGACCAGGATGGGTGGTAACAAGTTCTACTAGTATAGAGGGTGTAAAATCAGAGAAGTGTGAAAAATTGTGGTGCCGTGATTTAGAAACTGGTAAATCAATGGGCGCTGGGAATAAGGCCAATGCCGGGTATGTTGCAACAACCAAACCGATTGTCGTTGAATCATTAGATTTAGAAAATAAAACAAAATCAATAGAATGTTTTGGGGCACGCAAATGGTGTTCCGGTGAAACGGCAGGGACATGGAATCCTGAATATGGTGCGTACACTAAGAAAGGCGAAGACAGTATATTATTTATGGCTATTTTACGTGGAGACTGTTTTTCGTGGGGGGCTACTACATCAGGGGAAGCTGGATGTAAAGATGGTCAAACGCCTGTCTTGATTAATGGGAAATGGGGATGTTCTGTCCGTAAATCTGGGGCTACGGTTAATAACCTTAGCAAAAAGAACATAATTCCAACTACATTTCACCGCAGTGCAACGCTTAAAAAGATTAAATAATTTTATATATCTGCGTTACTAACGTTTGAAATTCCGATTGTTTTGTGATATAATCGTAATTATGAGAGAATGCCAACACAAGGGGCGTGTCTGATGGCGACAAAAAAATTAGATTATAAAACTGGACAATTTGTTGTTTATCCGACCCAAGGTGTCGGCAAAGTAGTCCGTATCGAAGAACAATCATTTGGCGGACAAAAAGTTTCTTTATTGGTAATTGACTTTGAACGCAACAAGATGACGTTGCGTGTCCCATTGGATCGTGCTGAAATATCTGGATTACGTCCATTGGTTACCCAAAGAAAAATGAATGAAGCCATTGAAAGCGCCAAGGGTAAAGCTGGCGTAAAACGAATGATATGGGCTCGGCGCGCAGCAGTTTATGAAGAAAATATAAATTCTGGTGATGTTATGAAGGTTGCCGAAGTTGTTCGTGATTTGCAAAGACGTGCTTCGGCCGATCAAATGACTTTTTCTGCCCGTGGATTATATCTGCGCGCATTAGAAAGAATGGCCCAAGAATATTCAGTATTATATAAACTAGAGTTAGATGATGCGTCTGAAAAAATAGAAGAAATGATTGGTGTTCCAAAAGAAATAGATTTAAATGTTGCCGAAGATGATGACAGTGAACTCATAGAAGAAATAGAATAAAAAAACCGGCGAAACGCCGGTTTTTTTAAAATGGTATATCATCACCAATTTGTGAAACATTAATTTCTTCGGGTGCATGAGGTGCATTTTGCCCAGTGGTTGTATTATGAGAACTATAATCCCCACCATCCATCGCCTTGGCCCCACTTAAAATTACCAGCTGTCCAGAAAATTGGTTTAAAACAATTTCAGTTGTGTAAACTTCTTGTCCCTGCTGATTTTGCCATTTTCTGGTCTTTAATTGGCCTTCTAAATAAAGCTTGGTGCCTTTTTGCAACATGCGTTCAGCAACGTCTGCTAAATTAGAATTGAATATTACAATACGATGCCATTCAGTTTGTTCTTTTTGTTCGCCTGTTTGACGGTCTTTCCAACGATCGGATGTAGCCAGTGAAAAATTAACAACCTTTTGGCCGTTACTGGTGGTTCTGACCTGTGGATCGCTGCCTATATTTCCAACAAGAATTACTTTATTTATACTGCCTGCCATATTTCTTCCTTTTTTAGTATAGGTTGATTTGACTATATTTTTTTAGAAAAATCAATATTAAACTTTTTATTTCTTTACAGCCCAGAACAAGGCAAAAATCCAACCAATGCCCGTCCATCCCAGCAACCAGCTGGTACTGCGCACAATACCATGATCCAATTTATCCCGTTTTGTTTGGCTGACAAACCATGCCGGCGCCATTAATATCGCGAAAATTAATAGAATAGCCAAGATATATTTTAGTGTAATCAAGTTTTAGTAGTATTTTGCGTTATTTCCCAATTCTTCTTCTATGCGTACCAATTGATTATATTTTGCCATTCTGTCGGTGCGTGACATGCTGCCTGTTTTAATCTGCCCAGCATTTGTAGCCACCGCCAAATCAGCAATCGTTGTATCTTCGGTTTCACCACTACGATGAGAAATTATAACCCCGTAACCAGAATTTTGAGCAAGCTTAATAGTGGCCAAAGTTTCGGTAATGGTCCCAATTTGATTTAATTTTATTAAAATTGCATTTGCTATTTTATTATCAATTCCACGTTGTAATCGAACAGGGTTTGTTACAAATAAATCATCACCGACCAATTGTATTTTTTCCCCAATACGTTCAGTCAGTTCTTTCCATCCATCCCAATCATCTTCTGCCAATCCATCTTCTATGGAAATAACAGGATAATCAGAAATTAATTTTTCATAAAATTCTATCATTTGATTTGATGATAATTTTTTTCCTTCAAATTCATAAATTCCGTTTTTGTAAAATTCAGAAGAAGCAACGTCCATTCCAAAAACAACATCTGTGCCAGATTTATATCCAGCAGCTTTTACAGCCCGGGCAATTATATCCAGCGCATCGCGAGTGGTCTTAATATTTGGGGCAAAGCCACCCTCGTCGCCAACATTTGTTGAATAGCCATCTTTTTTTAGAATAGATTTTAAATTATGAAAAACTTCACTGCCAATTTTGATTGCCTGGGTTTCGTTTTTTGCAATTGGTATAATCATGAATTCTTGTATATCTAAACCATTGTCAGCATGAACGCCGCCATTGATTACATTCATCATAGGGCGCGGTAATAAAGTTCCATCACCTAAATACTTATACAAGTATTTACCGGATTGTCTTGCCGCAGCATTTGCCATCGCCATAGATACTGCCAAAATAGCATTTGCCCCCAGTTTTGATTTATTAGGGGTCCCATCTAAATCAATCATTTTTCTATCAATTTTGGATTGTTCCATTGCGTCTATGTTTAAAAGAGCAGGGGCAATAATTTCATTTACATTTTTTACTGCCTTCAGGACGCCCATGCCCATGTAATCTGATCCGCCATCACGCAATTCTAACGCCTCGTGAATTCCTGTCGAAGCACCAGATGGCACGCTGGCACGACCCATAATTCCACCACTTAAAAAAATATCACATTCAATTGTTGGATTTCCGCGGCTGTCCATAATTTGGCGAGCATGAATATTTTTTATTTTGAACATTTATCTTCCTTGTAAATATTTACATTTTAAAATTTTCGCCCAAATAAACACGTCGCACCATTGGATCTTTAATAATTTTATCGGTTGTTCCATGAATCAGTATTTTCCCATCATGTAAAACATAAGATCTGTCCGTGACGCCCAATGTTTCACGAACATTATGGTCTGTAATGATAACGCCCAGTCCACGATTTTTTAATTGTGAAACCAATGTACGAATTTCATTTACGGCGATTGGATCAATTCCAGCAAATGGTTCGTCCAACAAAATAAATTTAGGGTCATTTGCTAACGCACGCGCAATTTCAACACGTCTGCGTTCTCCACCGGATAAAGCAGTTGATGGAGAGGTTCTTAAATGTGCAATAGAAAATTCATGTAATAATTCATTTAACTTTTTTTCACGTTTTTCAAAATCTGGTTGGACTACTTCCAATATTGCCATGATATTTTGTTCTACGGACAAGCCATGAAAAACACTGTTTTCCTGTGGCAAATATCCAATATGCAAACGCGCACGTTGAAAGAAAGGCAAATGAGTAATGTTTTGGCTGTTTAAAAAAATTTGACCACTGGTGGATTGTATCTGTCCCGTAATGCAATAAAACGCAGTAGTTTTTCCTGCACCATTTGGACCCAATAACCCAACAGATTCCCCTTGTCGAACTTCGATAGAAATATCCCTTAAGACGGTGCGTTTACCGTAATTTTTAGAAAGATGTTCAATTTTTAGTATGCTTTGTTTCATAATTTTATCACCAGTTCGTCTGTAATTACTTTGTCCCCATTACTAGAATCAACATGTACGTCACCAGACAATGTTACATCTTTTTTAATTTTATCATATTTTCCAGTTATTGCGCGAATATTATCTGTAATTTTTTGTCCGTTTGAAACTCTGGTAATTTTTGCACGAATATTATCCAAGAACACAAAGTTTGGATCATCATACTCTTGCCTGGCTGTAGTTGCACGCATTATAAAAGGATGCCCATCCTTATCTATCCCAGAAAATGAAGGGTTTGTCATTTTAAATTGATTTTGTATCACGTCTGATAAATTAATTCCGGAAATAGGCAACCAATGTAAATTTTTAGAAATCATAGAACCAGCAATCAAAGCGCCAATCAGAACCAATCCCCATCCTGTGAATATAAACTGCCATAAGCGTTGACCGCGCCTATAGCTGCTGGAAATAAGAAAATTTCTGTTTGACCATTCCATTCCAATAATCCTATTGTAAAAGAGTTTGATTTGCAACATGTTTTCTGTTAAAATGAGTCCAAGAGAGAATATGAAAAAATCAATAATCTTTTTTTGTTCTATGTTCTTGGTTCTTTGCTTTTTATGCGAAGCCAGGTCTTCTATTGAAATTAAAAAAGCCCCATCCGCATCCGAACAAAAACAACAGTCCGGCGGGCTGATGGCTGGTAACAGTCTTATTCCGACAGCATTGGGATTGGTTGGAAATGTAATGACATTGAACAAGCAACAGGCTGCTTTGGCAGCGGAATGTGCACCAGAAGAATCTGAAATTGCATTTGTTAAAACATTGGTCCAAGAATGGGCCAAGGCCGGTGGCACAATAACTATGTCCGGCCGCAGAGCGTGTAAGATGACAGATGGTAAAGATTATGCGTTCGATGTATTATACCCAGCTGAAGGTGTATCTCCTTGCTATAACTCGTTTAATCTAACATCAGATGAATACCAGGTTTATAAAAATTATCCTTATCCAGGTAAAGGGCATTCAAAAAAAGATGAATCATTGGAAGATAGCGATAAGAACAGTATTCCAAGATCGGATATTTATGAAATATTTCCAAAAATTGGATTCGAAGATGCGGATTATTTACCAAGCGAAGTTCCGATGATTGCCAGATTAAAAGAAAAAGCAATAAAATGTGCCCCTGACAAATTAAGCGCAAAACAACGTGAATTATGGGGCAATATGTTAACACAAACTGTCGGTGGTTTGGGGCAAAAACAAAATGCCGGGACAACAATGCAACAGGTTGGTTCTGTTCTGCAAAGTGGCGGGAGCAGCCCACTTGGGACATTGGGTGGAACGGTTAGTGTTTTGACAGGATCTCTTTTAAATCAATAATTTATTTAGTTAAAATCAAGAATCTTGCACGGCCATAAGATTTATCTTTGATAATTTTTAAATCTTTGGGCAGGGCGGGTATATTAAAATCTCTTTCGATTTCCCACACAATTATCGCACCAGTTTTTGCAACAGGGGCAATTTTTTTAATAAATTCAACGCCTGATTCAGCATTTGCGTATGGGGGATCAATAAAGATTAAATCGGCATCAGATCCAAACTTTGAAATTGCAAAAATTGTATCGGTTTGAACAATTGTGCCGCTGGCACCATCTAATAACGCCAAATTTTTTTTAATAGTTTTTATTGATTCTGCATTTGTGTCGGTAAAAATTGTGTGAGCATTTTGACATCTAGAAAGCCATTCTAAACCGAATTCGCCGCTGCCGGCAAAAGCATCCCAAATAATTTTTGGTGAAATATTTCCCAACATATTAAACAAAGCGATTCGAGCCTTGTTCTGTGTTGGTCTGGCGTTTGGTGGCAAATGCAATTTTTTGCCGCGCCATTTGCCTGAAATAATTTGCAAATTAGAATCCATAAGGTAAAGTATAAAACAAATGAATAAATTTATCAAAGAAACTTTAAAATTAGCTCAGCGGGCCGCATCTCATGGGGATGTGCCGGTTGGCGCTATAATTGTTCGTGATGGTAAAATCATATCGCGTGGTGAAAATCAGGTTCAATTAAAGCACAATCCAACATTGCATGCTGAAATTGTTGCAATAAATAAAGCATGTAAAAAATTGGGTGTAAAATTTTTGGATAATTGCGAAATTTATGTCAGTTTAGAACCTTGTGCTATGTGTGCCACAGCTATTTCTTTTGCACGAATTAAACGTGTGATTTTTGCAGCAGCGGATGAAAAAGGTGGGGGTGTTCTGCATGGTGCCCGTGTGTATGAGACACAAAAAAATCTGTGGAAACCATTTGTTTCCCAAATGCCAGAATTTGAACCCGAATCGGCTAAATTATTAAAAGATTTTTTTAAACAAAGACGCGCTTAAATTAAACTTTTTCCGGTCATTTCTTTTGGCTTTTTTAATCCCAAAATTTTCAACATAGTTGGGGCAATATCTGATAATCCGCCGCTTTTTAATTTAATCCGATTCGCACCAACTACAATAAAAGGGACCCGATTCGTTGTGTGCGATGTACATGGAGTGTTTAATTTATAATCCCACATTTTTTCAGCATTACCGTGATCTGCGGTTATTAAAATTGTTCCGCCCAGATTTAAAACTGCGGGCACCAGTCGTGCAAGTTGGGCATCCAAAAATTCCATAGAACGAATCGTTGCGGCTTCATTCCCAGTGTGCCCAACCATATCGCCGTTTGCATAATTTAATATCACAACATCAAACTTTTTTAATCTTGGCAGTAAAGCATCGGTGATTTTTATTGCGGACATTTCGGGCTTTAAATCAAATGTAGCAACACTTGGGGATGGGATTAAAACATTTTCTTCGTTGGGAAAAGTAATGGTTCTTTCCGCATCAAAAAAGTAAGTAACGTGATTATATTTTTCTGTTTCGGCGATTCGTAATTGACTTAAATTTTCTGCCGCTAAAATATCGCCCAATGTATTTTTTATTGGGAAATCTGGTAACAAGGATGGGGTCTTATCTTCCAATCCCGCCTGGGAAAAGACCATTGTTCGCGCATGCGTTGTATTCAGCATTTGTAATATTTGTTTGACACGGTCTGAACGATAATTAGTAATAATAATTCCATCTTTTTTTGTAATTACTGATTTTTTGATGATGGTTGGCTTGATAAATTCATCCGATTCACCATGTTCGTATGCCATGCGTAATGCTTCGTCTATTGTCGCGGCAGACGATTTACTGCGCCCCAGCGCAATCGCGTCAAATGCAAGCTTTGTTCTTTCCTTGTTTTGATTTCTATCCATAGCAAAGTATCGGCCACTTAACGTTCCAAACCACCAAGAATCGGTCTTTGGTAATTCTCGGCGTAATTTATTTATATATTTTTGGGCGCTTTTTGGTGGGGTGTCACGGCCATCAGCAAAAAAATGAATACATATTTTAAGGTTCGCCTTTAATAATCTTTTCGCAATTAATACAGCTTCATTTATATCGGCGTGAATTTTCCCATCTGACATTAAACCCATCAGATGAACAACTCCGCCACGTTTTTTTATATCGCGTATAAATTCAGCCAATGGGCGATTTTTATTCCAGTCTTCCAAATCAAATCTGCGTAAAAATTGATTTACAATACGCCCGCTGCCAATGGTTATATGACCAACTTCGCTATTTCCCATAATTCCGGGCGGCAATCCAACGGCGGTTCCGCTGGCGCGCAAAGAAGTGGTTGGATAATCGCGGCGCAGACGATTGAAAAACGGCATTTTTGCCAGTGCAACAGCATTGTGTTTTTTTTTCGCACTGATTCCAACCCCATCCATTATACAAAGAACAATTGGTTTCGTATTCATATTAAATATTATATCATAAATATACTTGATTGAATTGTATAAATTTCGTATAATGTCTGATAAGAAGGAAACTAATATGAAGAAAATTTTTGCTCTTTTTGGATTGATAGCGGTTACTGCCTGTACAAATATTGGCAATAATCAGGAATCCGAACCATATTCAACACCAACTGTTGATTATATAGAACGTTTAGATGTAAAAACTTCCACTCAGGCGGATCCCTTCTTGACACAATTGGCGATGAATTATCGCTCGTATGCTATATTTAATGCCCGTCAATCTGGATATCCGGATATAGGCGAAATCTTTGCCCAGAAAGCAATAGTCGCATTCTCGGGGGAAACCCCAATGCCTGAAAGTGTTGATAACTGGAAGGTCCAAGATCAAGATTTAGGATTCGAATTATCCAGGGCATGCCAAGAATTGATCAGTATGTTGAAAAATGATATGACAGATTATTGCCCAATAGAAGCAGCCGAAGCCCAAGCTAAATTCGATTGTTGGTTGACAGCATCGGTAAGTGACCAAAACTTGACCGCAAATGAATGTCGCGCTAGATTTCATAGCGTAATGGAATTGTTGCGCAAAGGCGGCCCAAATGGATGCGAAATTAAATCTACCGGAACCAAAGTTGTGCCAAATAACACATCAATAGAATCTGAATATTATCCAGAACCAATCGCCATAAAGCCAAGTCAATTGCGTGCTCGTGAAGGCATAGTTATTGTAAATAATATTAATATTGATCCTGTCCCTCCGGTTATGATTAACCAAAATATTTATGGTGGGGATAAGGGGGTATCCAATCAAGGTACCAATGAAAAAGTAATGGAAGAAGAAAAAACTATAACAACGACGTCTGGCGATATGGTTTCGCGCCAAGAATTCATTGAAATGATGCAATCAATGCGTGAAGAAATTCGTGCAATCAATGAACGTTTGGACAAACAAGCAAATGAAGGCGTTGCTGTTTTAAAAGTTCAACAAATCCCATTAGAACCAAAACAGCACGTGATGGAAGAAGTTTTCGAGGTTCATTTTGATTTTAATAAAGCAATAATAAAACCTGAATATGAAAAAGTTATTAGAAAATTAGCCGCAACAACCCAAGAAAATCGCAATGTAAAAATTTCTGTGATTGGACATACAGATACAAAAGGTACACAAAATTATAATTTTGCTTTGGGGGGACGTCGCGCCCGGGCAGTGCGTGATATGTTGGTAAACTATGGAATCCCATCAGATCAAATCGTTATGGTATCTTCAGGGGAAAATGATTTAAAAGTACAAACCAAAGACGGGGTTAAAAAACCAGAAAACCGTCGTGCTAGAGTTATCAAAGAACAAAGATATATAGAACAATCAACTCCAAGCGAAGAACCACAAGAAACCGAAATTATTGCGGAATAAAATACTTGACGAATAATGTTTTTTAGGCTATATTACAAAAAAATAGAAGCAATTTTGAGGTAAAACAATGGCGGATATTATAAAAAAAGATTTTAAGAAAGCTACAAAAGCTGTAGAATTAGTATCCCTTATGAAAAATGCCGGGGCTAATTTTAAAGAGGGTTTAGTTGGTAAAGGGATTGACGAAAACGTAATGTAAATTATCGTTTTTTTTGTTTTTAAATCCCCCAACAGGGGGATTTTATTTTTTAATAAATTTGATTACTATCTGAAAATACTTGACTTTTACGGCTTTTTTCGATAGAATACAATTATCAAACAAGGTGCAGTTCTGCGCCGAATTCTTCAAAAGGAAAAGTTATGCACGTTAATGAATTAAAGGCTAAGTCGCCTCAACAGTTGTTAAAAATGGCCGAAGAATTGGGGATTGAAAATCCTTCTCAGTTGAATGTTCAACAGCTTCGTTTTGCGGTTTTGCGTGTTATATCGATGGACAAAAAGACAACTTTGGTTGGTGATGGTGTTTTGGAACGTATGCAAGATGGGTTCGGTTTTTTGCGTGCACCAGAATCAAATTACCTGGCTGGGCCTGATGATTTATATGTCTCTCCAAATTTAATTAAAAAATATGGATTAAAGACAGGTGATTATGTCGAGGGGAAAATAGATGCCCCACAAAACGAATCGGAGCGCTATTTTGCCCTGGAAACAATTGAAAAAGTAAACAAAGATGCCCCAGAAAAATTAAAACATCGTGTGTCTTTTGATGATATGACCCCATTGTACCCCGATGAAATGCTTAAAATGGAAACAGAAAATGACAAGGAAAAAGGTCGGGCATTATCCGCACGCGTTATTGACTTGATCTCTCCAACAGGCAAGGGGCAACGTTCTTTGATTGTTGCACCACCACGTACCGGGAAAACAGTTATGCTGCAAAATATAGCAAACAGCGTTTCAGCAAACTATCCAGATGTAACATTGATTGTATTATTGATTGATGAACGCCCCGAAGAAGTTACAGATATGAAACGCAGCGTCAAAGGTGAAGTAATTTCCAGTACTTTTGATGAACCCGCCGCGCGTCATATACAGGTTGCTGAAATGGTTATTGAAAAGGCAAAAAGATTGGTTGAAGGCGGTAAAGATGTTGTTATCTTGTTGGATTCTATTACCAGATTGGGGCGTGCGTATAATACGGTTGTGCCCAGCAGTGGTAAAGTTTTAACCGGTGGTGTTGATGCATATGCTTTGCAACGTCCAAAAAGATTTTTTGGTGCGGCCAGAAATATAGAAGAGGGCGGCAGTCTGACAATTATTGCAACTGCATTGGTCGACACTGGCAGTAAGATGGACGAAGTTATTTTTGAAGAATTCAAAGGAACCGGCAACAGCGAAATTATTCTGGATCGTAAATTGTCCGATAAACGCGTATATCCTGCGATTGATATCACACGCAGTGGCACGCGCAAGGAAGATTTGCTGGTTGAAAAAGACGTTTTATCTAAAATGTATGTTCTGCGCAGAATTATTAACCCAATGGGAACATTGGAAGCAATGGAATTCTTGCTTGATAAATTACGCACAACAAAAACCAATGCAGATTTTTTTGGCGCAATGAATACATAAAAGATTAAAACAAAAAATATAACGCCGCAAATGCGGCGTTTTTTTATAAAAAAAAGGAAAACATGAAAAAAATAATAATCATCGCAATATCTGGTGGATTGATAATAATTTCGGTATATTTTTACGGAAAAACAACAGGATATAAAAAATGTCAAATAGAAACAGCCAAACAAACAAGTATAAAACAAAATGAAATTGTAAAAACAATGGAGAGAATAAATGCAGAAACTTTTAATACTGGGGTGTCTGATATTCGTCAGCGGCTGCGCGAAAACTGGACCATACATGATTAATCAGCCGTGCGAACCAATTTATGGTAATAATTCGGATTGGGATGTAATCAGCGATGATTTAGCCCGAAATATTTATCGTCATAATCGGATCTGTCAGGAACAGGGGAAATAATTATTCTTCTGCTTGTGAAATAACCCGTTCCCCGGCGGTTTTTAAATTAGTTAAATATTTTTTATAAGCAGTGCAATCTCTGGATATTTCAGATTTATAAGAATCTCTTAAATTTGAAACCATATAAAAACATCCACGCAGATGTTGAACGCAATAATCGTGCCCGATTAAAAACGCATTTTTACCACGCATATTATCAGTTTCATCTGGCCAATCTATATCCAGGGCATCGTTTAATGATGCCATATCATTAGTACCAGTATATGTATAGAAAGTATCTTGCCATAATTGTTCTAATTCTGCATCTGTCATGCCCGTTGTAGTTCCACCATTTTTTATAATAACAAGTTTTCTTAAAATTTCTTCCACTTCTGGGCGCAAAGTTGTTTCTATTTCGGCCAAATCATCACTACAAAAACAGCGGTTATAAGGGGCCTTTGTGCGCTTGCAGTATCCATCCATACAAGATCTATAATCAGACAAACATTGTGATGCACTTACCGAAGTATCAGAAACTATGGTTCCAGTGATGGCTTCTCGATTTGCAATCGACACATCCCCACGGCCAGAACGCATAACAACCCGTCTTTCACTGGTATTTTCTGATGCAGCCGTTGTGCGCGCATAATTTGTTCCGGTTTGATATTGGGGTAATTCAACCCCACTTCTGGCGACTGATGTTCCGGACCGTGCAATTACCCTGCGTTGCGGAGTTGATGCTGTATTATCAGAATTTCTAGATATAACCCGTCGTTTATTTGCCCCAGGATATGCTAAAGCTGAAATTGGTGTATTGCCGGAACCAATGGCAGCCCTAGAAAAAATAGCTGATTGATCCGGCGAATTACCATTTGTTTGTAAAGATTGCCTCATTTTATTATTAAGAAAAGGTTGCATATCATTGTAAGTAGCTGGATTTATATAATTGCTGGCCACTGTTGCCGCTCTGGCATTATTTAAATAGCCAAAAGAAACAACAAACAAGACAGCAAAAACAACCATGCGTATAAAAAAAGCATGTTTATTATTTGTTGTATTGTTTTTTATCAGTTTCATCTTATTTTCCAATCCAATATCTTCTTATCCATTTTGTTGGGCGAACATGTCGAAACCCAAATTTAGCGGTATATCCATTCATGGCTTCTTCATTAATTGGGCGTCCATGAAAAACAACGACTTTTGCACCAACTGGTAATTTAGGCGTAATAAACCAATTAAAAGGAAATTTTAAAAGACAGCAATATTTGAATGAGCGAACCCAAGATTTACACATCGGGCAGTTTTCTCCGTTCCAAAAGCTGAAAATACCCTTTTTATGCATCTCCCGGGACATATAAGCTTGCTCATGACGTACTTCATGGCGAATTTTCTCAAAATTGTTCTCAAAATAATCCAAAATATCCTGATGTTTACCAATTTCAAATCTAAATACAGATGAATTTCCAACCAAATTATCTTTAGCAGAGTTTCGTGAAATAATAAATTTACCAGGTTGGCGGAATAAATCATCAATATTGTCTATGATTACAACGTCTAAATCCAGGAAAAGGCCAATCCCCTTTAAATCACCAAGTTTTTCGGATAATAATCCCAATTTTTTCCATCCGCGTTCAGGCAGCCCATTACGTAATTTCACAGGTGGTAATGGGAATGTTTCAATCCCTTTATCTAAACCTTTGGAATCTTCGGTAAAGCAAACAAAACGATGGGGCAGGGTCAAGTTTTTTTCAACCATACGATACAGACGATTTATGTATTCTTTACTGAATTTTTCACTACCATCTTCGCGGCGCCACCACATACAAACCACATTTAATTCTGGTTTTTTTGTCGTTTTTATTGGTTTAGTGGTCTTTTTTGTAGTTATTTTTGGCATTTTTATCCTTCCTTTGTATTGAATTATAGAACATTATATTTATTTATTGCAATCGGGAATTTTTATTATAAACTATTTATAGTTATGAAAAATCGTTTGATTTCTTTATCTATTTTCTTTCGTCACGCCTGTGTGGGCGTGAATTTATAGCTATTTATATTTACCTATAATCAATACTTGCCGAGTTTGGCAAAACCTTGCTAATATAAAAATAGTAAAAAGGAAAAGAAAATGGATCTTAAACCAACAAAACCTTTATCAGGATTTATAGAACTGCTGCCAGTTCAACAGCGGTGCTTTGACGAATGCGCCCGTAGAATGCAGCAAATTTTAAAAACAGCCGGATTTGCACGTTTAGACTTGCCCGCCATAGAACGGGCCGAAGTTTTAACTGACAAAGATAATTGGGACGAAATAGAAACCCAGATGTTTATGTTTCAAAAGGGCGATACAAAAATGGGCTTGCGGTATGATGGGACGGTGGGGCTTGCCAGATATGTGTCCGGACATCTGAATGATTTGGCTTTTCCTTTCCGTGCGTATCAATTTGCCAGAAATTACCGTGGGGAACGACCACAAAAGGGTCGCTATCGTGAATTTTATCAAATGGATTTAGACGTTTTGGGAATAAACGAGCTTTCTAAAAATTATGATGCTGAAATTGTCGCTGTTTTGGCCCAGGCATATGAATCATGTCGTGAATTTATCGGTGGAACAAATATTCGTGTTGGATCCAGACCTTTTTGGAATGCTTTTTTTGAATGGCTGGAATTATCCAAAGAAAAATCAAAGGCAGTGTTTGTTTTAATAGATAAAAAAGATAAATTGGACGATTTCGAGGGGGCTTTGGCGGAAGAAATTGGCAACAAATCACTTGAAATTATAAAAGTATTTTCAGATGGTTATAAAGCATTCTTAAAAAAGAGTGTCAAGTTAGATTCGGCCATTTGTGAATTGGATGAATTTATGAAACAACTGGCAATAATGGGTATAAAAAATGCCAAAATAGATTTGGGAATTATGCGTGGACATGCATATTACACCGGTTTGGTGTTTGAATTCTTTTTAGACGATTTCCCATCTCTTGGCGCCATAGGTGGTGGTGGCAGATACGAAGATTTGGCCGGTAAATTTAGCAAAACCAAGATAATTGGGGTTGGGGCCGCAGTCGGCTTTTCCAGAATGATGGTAGCGTTATTAGAAGATAACGAAATAAAATTGGATAAGTTCGAGGCCCCAGTAATGGTTTCTGTTCTGGCTATGGGTGAAAATACCGTACCATTTGCGATGTCTGTTTTATCTAAACTGCGCGCGGCCGATATTGTAACTGTTCCGTATTTAGATGCCGAAAAAAAGTTCAAAAACCAAATAGAGTTTGCTGATAAAATAAAAAGCAAATTCAGCATAATAATTGGGGAAGATGAAGTTAAATCTAATATGATTACAATTAAAAATATGATGACTGGTAAACAGCAAAATTTATCGTTAAATGACACAATCAATATGTTAAAGATGTAAAATGATAGAAAATAAATTAAAAGATATTCAAAAACGTTCGGCCGAGATAGAGACTTTGATGAACTCTGGTAATTTATCAGGGAATGAGTTATCAAAACTGTCCAAAGAGTATTCCCAATTATCGGAAATTATGCCGATAGTATCAGAATATTTTCAAATTCAGGCCGGAATCAAGGATGCAAATGACATGTTGCGCGAGCCAGAATTAAAATCAATGGCTGAAGAACAATTATCTGAATTCAAGAAACTATTCGAAGAAGTTGAACAAAAACTTCAAATAGCGTTACTCCCCAAAGATGATGCAGATGACCATAGTGTTATTATGGAAATCCGGGCAGGGGTCGGAGGTGAAGAATCCGCTTTGTTTGCATTTGATTTGTTTCAACAATACAAATCTTATGCTCTTCGATATGGGTGGAAAATTGAAATTATAGAAGAAAATGCAACCAGTTTGCGGGGATATAAAGAAATTATATTTAAAATTGATGGTCATGGTGTATATTCGCGGCTTAAATTTGAATCTGGGATCCACCGCGTTCAACGTGTTCCAGAAACCGAGGCTTCGGGGCGTATTCATACCAGCGCGGTATCTGTTGCGGTAATGCCAGAAGCCGAAGACATAGACGTGGTTATAGAAGAAAAAGATTTAAGAATAGATACCTTTCGCGCTCAGGGTGCTGGGGGACAACATGTTAATAAGACAGATTCTGCAGTTCGAATAACTCACTTACCAACCGGCATTGTGGTAAGCAGTCAGAACGAGCGTTCGCAGATTCAAAATCGTGCTTTTTGTATGGACGTATTACGTTCAAAAATATATGAAAAACAAAGGCTTGAACAAGAAAACTCAAGTAACGCTTCAAGACGTTCTATGGTGGGTTCTGGCGATCGTAGTGAAAAGATCCGGACTTATAATTTCCCAGAACAAAGGGTTACGGATCATCGTATAAAACTAACCCTGTATAAACTAGATGATATTTTGGCCGGTGGAGTTGGATTGGATGAAATGATAGATGGTGTTATTGCGGCTGATCATTTAGAGCAATTGGCAAATATGGGCGAAAAATAAATATGTAATCTATTTTTAGCGTGTTCTGTCGTGTTTTATTGAAAAACCAATAATCTTTCTGAACTTTTCAATAATTGGGCTTTTGTTTGGGGTAAGATCATAAAAATCTTTATACAGTTCTTGGTTAGATATCATCTTAATATTCCCGTTACCAAAAGCAACCAGCTCGATCCAAGGTTTTTGATTACATAACATTTTCCATGAATCTGCAACTTCGATCGCTTTTTCAAAATTAACCGATCTGTCATTAAATCGTTTAGTTAATACAGCATCGTTTATATTATGACCGCCATTAGCAACTCGTTCATCTATTCTTTTACGATGAGCCTCTTCATTTTCCAAGAAAATATACGTTAAATCAATAATATAATGGTGATTTCTATAAAGTTCACATATTTTAAAGTAGGTTTTACTCCCCAAAGTGGTTTCCCATATAATCGGGACCCCTAATTTTGCGGTGTCTTGAAGAGTTTTAAGCACTTCATATCCGGCGGCTCGATTGGCTTTGGTTGAATACCCACCATATTTCTGTTTGGCCATTTCATCGGCATTAAGATAAATGTTTTTGAAATTAGACATGGCGTGTTTTACAAAGGTGGATTTTCCCGCGCCGTTTACGCCACTTACGATATATAAAACTTTTTCATTAGCTTTCTTCATGATGACAAAATAGTATAATTTTATTAAAAAGCAAGCTAAATTTTGTCAATTATTTTAATAATACAAATATTAAAGTGGATTTATAAAAAATATGTAATTATTTACATAATATTTTTATCATTTCCTCTTTTGGAAAACGTTCATTAACCCAGGTATCTGTATCATAACCCTTCCAGCCACTGGTATTGCCACCACCATCTGGGCCACCCCTAATCGTGGTATTAACGATATTTCTATTTGTATCTTTAATCTTTGTATTATAAAACATTACTTCATCTATAATTCTGGAAAGATATTCATCAATTCTGAAATCTTCAGGGGGGGTTCCACTTTGGCAGAATTCTTGGTAAGTAAGACATTTACTGCCCGTACTGAGCCGGTATGGATCGTCAAAATCACGGGTAGCGTATGCAAATCCCAGTGCAAAACACCAATATGAATAATTAAGAAAATTGCAAGTTACATCCAATCTTGTATTTGAAAAATTGTTTTTCCCCACGGTAATTTCGCCACTTAGCGTAGAATCATGATTAAAAAAAGTTACATATTTATTATATCTATCGGTACAATCGTTTTTATTCCCAACAACCGATTTTTTAAGAAAATTGATATATTCAGTCTTGGTTTGAATTGGTTGAACCTGGACTTCGTATTTTGTCTGGGAATAAGATGAATCTTGGTTGTTAATACGTGGGGAATCACGCGTTCCCGATGGCAGTGCCCGTGGCATAACCAATGCGCGAACAAATGTCGGCATATCCGAATAAAGATCAGAGTAAGCTGAAGAAAGCAACGATTCTGAGGATGATTTCTCAGGTGTTCGTGCATTCTGTCGTGGTGAAGAAAAAGCTGCAATCGGAAGAAATAGTAAAGCAGTCAAAGTATAAAGTTTTTGCAAAATTCCCCCCTGTATTTATTTTATATCATTGCATTTTAACAGAAATATGTATTTTTTTAAAGTTTATTTTGGTGACCCCAGCAGGAATCGAACCTGCATCTAATTCTTAGGAGGAATTTGTTCTATCCAATTGAACTATAGGATCGGTGCACTATATTTTAATCCTAAGTTAATATGATTGCAAGCCGAGTATTTTAATCCTATATTATTTTTATAAAAAATGGTAGTATTATAAGGAAGAAGTAAGGAGAGAATAATGCCGCTTATCAAGGGGTGCACACGTAAAACAGTTTCCCAAAACATTCGTACGGAAATTAAAGCTGGGAAACCACAAAAGCAAGCCGTAGCAATTGCTTTGTCGATTGCTGATAAAAACGCATACAAATGCGCAAGTAGAAAGAAAAAATAAAAAATTATTGCACGCAGGTTTTGTGCAATGTATGATATTGATGATGTATAATTCGGATATAAATTTGGATAAACCAATAGTAATGGTCGGCTTGATGGGCGCTGGGAAAACGTCCGTTGGACGAATGTTGGCACGCCGCCTGGATATTCCGTTTGTTGATTCTGATAAAGAAATTGAGGCTGCCGCTGGCTGCAGTGTGGTTGATATCTTTTCTTTGTATGGAGAATCGGAATTTCGTCGTGTAGAAGAACGCGTTTTTAAGCGCTTGTTGAATTCTCCACCATATTTAAAAGTTATTTCTACGGGCGAGGGTGCATTTATTACACCAGCTGTTCGTGAATTAGCACATAAAAAAGCAATAACAATATGGTTAAAGGCAGATGTAGATTTATTGGTAAAAAGAACAACTTTTCGTGATACCAGACCCCAATTATTAAATGCAGATCCAAAAAAAATACTTTCTACCTTGATTGCAGAAAGATACAAAATTTATGCCCAGGCAGATATAGTTGTTGAAACAAATGATGAACACGTATCAAAAACACTTACTAAGACTTTGTCAGCAATAAAAAAATATCAAAAGGATAAAAAATGATGAAATCTTTTTTAGCCGAATTTCGTGAATTCGCTGAACGCGGGAATGCAATAGATATGGCCGTGGGTGTTATTGCTGGGGCCGCTATGAACGGCGTCGTAAATTCTTTGGTCAAAGATGTTATTATGCCGCCAATTGGTATGATGTTGGGTGATATGGATATGTCAGCTATCTCGATTACTTTATCCGGTAATACAAAGATAGGTATAGGATTGTTTATGAATTCTTTTGTTGGTTTTATACTGACAATGTTCGCAGTATTTTTATTTGTTAGATTTTTGAATAAAATACAGATAAAAAAGGCGTCTGATAAACGAAGTTGCCCATTTTGTTTTTCCCTTATTTCATCAAAAGCGACCAAATGTCCTTTTTGTAATTCGGCTGTTCAACCCATTCAGGGGGCTTTGACTAAAAATAAAGGGTTAGATAAATTAATTGGGGGGATTGGGGAAATAGACCCAATAAAAAGCCTTAAAAAAGTAAAGAAACATATAAAAAAAATAGTAAAATAAATCCTGAAACTTTGGCTATTTTTACTTTGACACTGGTTTTTTCTAATAGTATGATAATTCCACCATGTTAAACTGGATAGCCAGACAATATTCTTCCTTAACATCTCTTCTAACTGCGCCTTTTCGCGCAGTATGGCGCGTTATATGCAGATTATTCCCAGAACGCGACATAACAATAATCTCTGGCGGTGATTTAATTTCTTATCGGCAAACATCATTTTGGCGTATTGCGCGTGGTTTGGGTAAAATTATTTTGATTATCTGGGCAATCTGGGCGACATATGTGTTTGTTTATCATCGTCCATTATTGCAAAAGCGCACTCGTCAGTTGGAAGAAACTAGGGCACAACATGCTCAGTATATGTCTGATTTGAATACTTTTTATGCAAAATATGCGGAATTACATAAAGAGATGAACGATATAGACGATCAACTGATAAATAATAAAAATATGAAAAAGCCTGCGCAAGAAGCATTGCTAAAACGCCGTGTAAATACTTGGGCACAGATCGAAATGCTGGGAACACGTATAAAAAATATGATGAATGATGGTAATTACACCCCAGAAATTAAAAATTTATCTGAACTATCTGTCGAGTATGAACTTACGCGTGAAGAAAACCGTCAATTATTTGAATCTAATCAAGAAATGGAAAAATCCATAGTTATTGTAAGTGATGCATCAAATCAAATTTATGATCGTGTATCAAAATTAACCAAAGATAATTTAAATCAAATTAATAAGAATATGTCCAAGATACACGGGTCTTTGGCTAATTTAGGTTTGAACGAACGTGCTTTGTCAGAAAAGGCATTGGCTGTAAATAATAGTATTGTTGGGGGTGCAGTTTCTCCATTTGATTTAGATAAAGATATAGACCCAAAGTATAAAGATTTGGCGGAAAAGATAGAATTATGGCAGGGACTGTCCCGAGCAACTGTTATTCTGCCAACGGGCGCACCTGTAAAAAGCGCGGTTATAACATCAAAATATGGCGATCGTATACATCCATTAGATGGCAAAATTAAACCACATACCGGAATTGATTTTGTTGGAAATATAGGAACCCCTTTGTATGCGGTTGCCCCCGGCAAGGTTATTTTTGTGGGTGATAAATCTGGATATGGTAAAGTTGTAGAAATTGATCATAGTATGGGCTTTACTACTTTGTACGCACATTTATCAAAATTCCGTATCCAACGTGGTGATATAGTACATGCCAGAGATATTGTTGGTTTGGGTGGAGATTCGGGTCGTACAACTGGTCCACATTTACACTATGAAATCAGATATAATGACCAGCCGTTCAACCCATACAACTTTGTAAAGGGGAAATAAAATGTTTGCATTTACAAATTCCAAGGAAAAAAATAGCCCAACAATTGTTGGAGCAGGTGCCAAGATTATTGGCGATATCAAAGGTGGCAACATAGTCCAGGTCCATGGTCAAATAAATGGCAAAGTTATGGCAGACACGCTGGTTATTGGGCGTGGGGGCAAGGTTATTGGTAAAGTTGTCGCAAAGAATTTATTTTTACATGGTATGATTGATGGTCCCGCAACAGTTGATATTGCAAATATCTTTTCTGATGCTGAAATGACAGGCGTTTTGTCTTATAAAAAATTAAATATAACAAATAATAACAGGTTAGATTGCAAATTGGTTTGCAGAAAAGGGGGGGATTGTGATGTTTAACGGCAATATTTATATTTCTTCTGATCATCATGGCGTTGGATTAAAGCTGTATTTAACAGAAATGTTATCTGCCGTTGGGTATAAAATGGTAGATTTGGGAATAGATAATCCAAAAGAATGTGTAGATTTCCCAGAAATAACCAAACGCGTAACCGATGCAATGATTTCTGATAAAGATTCTCGTGGTATAGTTTTGTGCGGAACTGGCGCAGGGGTTCAAATCGCTGCAAATCGGTATCGACATATTCGTGCATCTAGATGCTATAAACCAGAACAAGCAAGAGCGGACAGACATCATGATGATATAAATGTACTTGCGCTGGCAGCAGATGAAACGGATCCTGAAATAGCAATGCTGTGCGTGTCAGAGTTTTTAGAAACACCATTTGATGCAATAGAACGCAGAATTCGCAGAATTAAAGAAATTTCGTAGAAAAATAAGAATAGGAGGAAATTATGGCTTGGTTTTTAATTTTTTCAATAACTGTATTATGTATAGTTTTTCTGATTTTTTTAATCCAAATCCCAATATTGATTGCTCGTGGCCGCGGTTTGTCGGGATCTGATCTGACTACAATCATGATTTTATCCTGGTGTGGGTTGATTTTAGGGGTTACTTGGTTTGTCGCGCTGATTTTATCATTGATTTGGCGATCGGAAATGGGTCAAGGGTGCGGGATTTACGGTAAATCAACGGGCAGTGCAGCGGATCAACTTGAAAGACTTCATAAATTAAAACAGCGTGGGGCGATAACACAAAAAGAATTTGATTCAGAAAAGAAAAAGATTTTGTCTAAATAAGCTGTAAAAACAATATGATATTTATAAAAGGTGATAATAAATATGTGGGGGAATCCCCATATATTTTTAACACTTATAAAGCGCATAATGTATATTATGTATAGTTATAGATGTTGGGTTTATCGGGGTATGCGAAAACACCTTTATAATCATACATCCATAAGATTGTAAACAACATATAATATAATAAACAAAACAAATCGTCCTTTAGCGGTCTCTCTTTCTCTTTTTTATATAAACCTTTTAACATTTTAATCTTTTTATGTTAAAATACCGGTTATGCGTATAGATGTTTATCTTGTCCAACAAAAATTATACCCCACCCGGGCCAAAGCGACCGCCGCGATCGATATGGGACTGGTTTTTGTAAATGGGCAATTATGCAAAAAATACAGTCAAAACATAAAAGAAAATGATGATATTAAAGTAAATTCTCTGCCTTTTGTGTCTGGTCGGGGCAGTTTAAAGCTGGCCCATGCTTTGGACTATTTTAATATCGATCCGGCCGGGTTGACCTGCCTGGATATTGGTGCCAGTACCGGTGGTTTTACGGAAATTTTATTAAATCGGGGTGCAACCCAGATTTTTGCGGTGGATGTTGGTACAAATCAACTAATACCGGAATTGCGCATGGATAAAAGGGTTGTATCCCTTGAAAATACTGATATTCGTACCCTGCCCGTTATTAAGCCCGTGGATTTGGCGGTAATTGATGTTTCTTTTATTTCTTTGGATGATATTGCCGGGTCAGTTGCTGATTGGAATCCCGCACAAATTATTGCACTGATAAAACCACAATTCGAAGTTTCTAGCAGCATTTCTGCCAAGTTTCACGGTATTATAAAAAATGAAAAATACCACGTAGAATCAATAGAAAAAGCAAGATTCGCGTTCGCTAAATTTGGTTATATACCTTCAGAAACAATAAAATCCCCGATAAAGGGCGGCAGTGGTAATATAGAATATTTAATTATGTTTAATCGTGGGGTGGGAAAGAGCCGTAAATTAACCGCCCATCCCTTCTAATAATGCCATAATATGCTTGCGCATTTCATTATTAGGTAATTTCCAATATAAATTTATCAATTTTAAGGTTTCATTGCTGGACATTGGATCACTATGTTCTGGTTCCGCTATGCGAAGTCTTTTTTGCCCGCCTTCATTGTTTGCGTGTTCGGGGGTCAATCCTGAAAAAAAGAATCCAATCGGTGTTTCTAATGCATTAGCGATTTGAAACAGTCGCGAAACAGAGATTCTATTGCCCGAAGTTTCATATTTTTGAATTTGTTGAAATGTTACGCCACATATTTGTGCCAGATCTTTCTGTGTAATCGCCATTATATTACGACGCAGACGAATGCGCTGCCCAATATAGACATCGACCATATTTGTTGCAACAGATTTTTTATTCATTGCCATAGCTATATTTATAGGAAATTTTTCGGATTTAAGCAAGAGAAAAAGAGGAAGGGCGACCCGATATGAAGCGCTGGGCTGCTGGTTTCCCCCTGACCCGCTAGCGCCCTGCTTCGTCCGCCCAAAATGGAATTTATAATGTTTTTATGAAAAAGTCAAATAATATCGCCATTTTGTAATATTGTTTTATCATTCATTAACATCCCAGAATAAATTTTTGTTCCGGTTTTTACCCCTAATCTTGCACTGATTAGTACACGTTCTGCGGTATTTTTTTTCTCTGAAAACAGAGGAATGATTTCTATTCCCCCGGCTTTACCATTATGTAACTCTGCAATAATTTCACTGATTACCGCGCTGTCCGCAATTGCATAAAAATATCCACGTGGGCGAACCCGTTTCAGGCAGGCACGTGTCCATTCGGTTAAATTTACATTATGATGTGCGCCATGTGCAGCTGCACTGCCCTTGAAATAAGGTGGATTTGTTATAACCGCATCAAATATTTTTGATGTTTTCCAATTTAGAATATCTGTGTTTAATAATTCAATTTTTCTTTTATTTAATTTGGCGTTTTTTTCACATTCATCCAACATTTGTTTTGATACATCAATACCCGTAATTTCTAAATCTGGATTATGTTCCAATAAACAAAGCGAAACGCCACCGGTACCGATACCAACGTCTAAAACGTTTTTAATTTTAGCCTTGGCCATAAAGGCTGCCAACCAAACGGCATCGCTGGTTATATTATAGTTTCCAAAATAAAATTTGACCCGGCCCCCCATCGCTGTAAAAAAAACTTGTTTTTGATTCATACTCCTTATAATATACATCCATATAAAAAACGCAAATAAAAGGTTATGTATGTTTGATCCAACATTAGTAGTTCAATCAGCAATAAGCAGCTTTAATAATATCTCACTGCACAGTCCAGACTTTTTTTGGAATGCCCTGCTCTGTTTACCTATTTTTGTGGTATTTTGGATTTTTGCACCGGAAATTTCCGCCAGATTTTTATCGGATTCTAAAAAGCGTTTAAAGACGATCGCCACATGGAGTATAGCGTTTATTGCAATATGGTTGTTAAGTCATGAAAATTTTAATTCTTTGCGTGATGGAATTTCTTTGGGAATTTCCGCATTAACTGCGGCATGTATATTTGTTTTGGGATTGTTTGCTGGGTGGCATGTACCATCATTTAGTAATTTTATAAAAATTAAAGAAAAATGGCGCAAGAAAGCGGATATAGCAGCCCCAATAATCGCGGCATCATTGATTGGATTGTGTGCATGGGGAACATGGCAAACAATATTGGTTCAATTTATTGCAGCACTGTTTGGTTTTTATGCTGGGCGTTTAATGGTTTATCGTGATCGTCGTCAAATAGGATCGGAATGGCTGGTCATAATTCTGATGGGCGCATTGCTTTTGGGATTGGTTATGCAGCCTGAATTCTTTCGATTCGGTCAGTTGGGACATTTGACCATAATTCATATGATGTTTTTAATTGCTTCTTTGATAACAATAGTTGGCAGCATTATGATGCGTTTGGTCAGACCGACAGGCTGGTTAAAAAAAGCGAATTATAAAAAATTAATATGGTTGATGCGCGCTGGAATTATATTCGCACTGGTTTTATTTTTTCTGACTGAAAATATATTGGCTTTTATAGTATTAGCAATGGGTATTTTTGTTCAATCATTTATAGCTATACGTCATCGTCCCCAAACAGATGGCAATTTGTTGAGAAATTGGTCCGAAGATTTATGGATACTATCTTTGGGATTATTCGGTCTGTTGACAACAATGCCAACAATTATTTGTGCTGTGATAATTCTTGTTCGTACCAGGGCTAAATTTGATGCCCGGGCAGCAGTTAAAAGCTTGTTATAATCTGTTATATTAATTGAATACATATTTTATAAAGGTAAGTTTATAATTTTCCCATTATGATTCATCAAACAGCAATAGTTCATCCAAAAGCAAAACTGGGTGCCGATGTAAAAATCGGGCCATTTTGCATAATTGGCGAAAATGTAGTTCTGGGCGATCGCGTGGAACTGGTATCAAACGTAGTTATTGATGGTAATACCGAAATCGGTGATGATACGATTGTGTATCCTTTTGCGGTTTTGGGTATAATGAGTCAGGATCTCAAATTCCAAGATTCTGAAAAAATGACAGGACTGCGTATTGGGAAACGTAATCGTATTCGCGAATATGTAACAATTCACTCTGGAACCCCGGCAAGTGATGGGACGAAAATTGGCGACGATTGCCAAATTATGGTTAATGCCCATATTGGACATGATTGCAAACTGGGTAATGGTATTGTTTTATCTAATTTGGTTCAAATTGCGGGGCATGTTGAAATAGAAGATTTTGTTATTGTCTCTGCATGCAGTGCAATTCATCAGTTTGTTCGTATTGGTCGTAATGCGTTTATTGGTGGTATGACCGGCATCGGTACAGATGTGGTTCCTTATTCTATATTTGAGGGACGTCCGGGCATATATCGCACTATTAACAAAGTCGGTCTGATGCGTCATGGCTTTACTAATGAAGATACTCATGCTGTTCACGCTGTTTATGCAGCGTTCTTTGCAAAAGGCGATAATGAAACTACATCATCCGACAGATTGAAATCAGTCCGTAAAGAAGTTAAAAATAACAAATACGCGATGGATGCAATAGACTTCATTGAAAACCGTTCCATGCGTGGTGTTTCGGCAAAACAATGAAATCTCTAAAAATTTTTATAATCGCTGGTGAAGTTTCTGGTGATGTACTGGGCGAAAAAATAATGCGGGCTTTGCCACGAGATACTAGATTCATAGGCATAGGCGGTCAGCATATGCAAAAAGTTGGATTGCGCCCTATTTTCCCAATTTCTGATTTGGCTGTAATGGGTTTATTTGAAGTTCTTGCACATGCAAAAACACTGACGCGCAGAATAAATGAAACTGCAGATGCGATATTAAAATTCGGGCCGGATATAGTTTTAACAATTGACAGTCCAGGCTTTGCAAAACGTGTTGTTAAAAAAGTTCGTGGGCGTATAAATACCAAATTCTATCATGTCGTTGCGCCCCAGGTTTGGGCGTGGGGCGAAAAACGTGCGAAAAAATTTGCACAAATTTTTGATAAACTTTACGCATTTTTTGATTTTGAAAAACCCTACTTTGAAAAATATGGATTGCCAGTTGTTGCAGTTGGACATCCAATAGCAGATGGATTACATCCATCTAAAAAAAGCAGTCATCAATCTACAAAAAGCAAAGAAATTGCATTAATCCCAGGCAGCAGAATGTCCGAAGTAAAAAAAATGTTGCCATTAATGCGCGCGACGGCTGAAAAAATGTGCCATCAAAAATCTGATGTTTGGTATAATTTTTATATTCCAGTTGTTGAAACCACTTTTGAATATATCAAAAAAGAAACTGCAGATTGGTGCACTAAACCCGAATTAATTCCATCTGAAAAACGGTATGAATTATACAAAAAAACTGATATTGCGATTGCCGCCAGTGGAACTATTTCTGCGGAACTGGCGATTATGCATATCCCCGCAATTATTGTTTATAAAATGAATCCTTTGACGGAATTTTTGGCACACATGTTGCTAAAAATCAAATGGGCATCATTGGTAAACATATTGATGAATAAAACAATCTATCCAGAATTATTGGGGCGCACCGCCACGTCAGAAAATATAATTCGCGAAGTTCATAAATTGGAAAATCCAGCCGTGCGCACAGAAATGATTGCCCAGTTAAGCCAAGCGGACAAAATGTGGCACCGCACCCGCCCTGCCGCCGAACTGATAGCCAAAGATATAATTGGGAAATAGAAAAAAATATAAATAAAAATCGCGCCATCAGCGCGATTTTTTATTGGGATTATTATTTCAATGGGGGATAGCATTCACCGTCCGCCACAGAACAGCATGCATAACCGTTCAGGCTTTCTACAAATTTCAAATTTTCACCCGCGCAACAACCATCTTCGTCTGGGGCCATACCACTGGTACACAATTGTGAAGAAACGGAGTTTGATTGATCGTCATCATAATTTACAGGGCCATGCACTGGATATTCTGGTTTCAATGGCAATGTTATTGTTGGTTTTTCAACAGGAACAGCTATTACAGCGGGTTCTGGTTGTGATTCTATTAAAATTGGTTTTTGTTCTGGTGCTGGTGCTGCAGGTTCTGGTTCAGCAATTGGTAATGCTGCAACTGGTTCTGGCTGTGGCGCAGGTTCGGCAATAACTGGTGCGGGTTCTGGCATTGGTTCTGGTTCTGCAACGACAACTGGTTCTGGCTGTGGCGCAGGTTCGGGTTCGACAACGGGTGTTGGCATTGGGACAGCGGGTTCTGCAACGGCAACGGGTGCTGGTACTGGTTCGGGTGCTATGAATGCTTCTTCGACCTTTGGTGCTGGGGCGTTTTCGGAAACATCGCTTGGTTTTGCTAAATTTGGAGTTGCAGACTTATCCATTCTTGATTGATAAATCGATAAAGTCAAAATACAAAGCCCTATTAAAATAATCAGCATTATATAATAAGCGATACTTGTCTTTTTTGCCCCCACAGGAGGTTGTAAAACTGTAATACTGGGATTTGATACAGGGGATACGGGTCTTTCCGCTTGGACCGGAGATACGGGTTGAGCAGGTGTTTCTAACACAATAGGTTGTGGATTTATAATTGGTTGTTGTGGTACAGCAATAGAATGCTGATTCACAGTTATATTATTGGTCACAGGTGCAACGGGTTCAGTTGTATTTACAACTGGTGTAACAACCGTTGGTTCAATTGGTTTTGGGGTTTCATAAATAGCAGTATTAGAACTTTGAACAGATTTATTTTCGGAAATTGTTTGTTCAATATTAAATTCTGATGGATTGAACGAAGGTGGTTCGAACCCAATTGGCTGAAAAGCAATTTTATCATCTATTATTTCAGGATCTTTGTTAAACAAAGGCTTTGGTTCGTCTGCCATTTTGGGCTCCTGTGATTTTATTTCTTTTTTCGATAAGTTTGTTAAATCTGCATTTGTTGCTTTTAAAGCTTTGCGCGCGGCCTCTAAATCGTTTTTAGCATCTTCCAGTCTTTTTTTTGCACGACGCAATCTGGCCCTGGCCCGTTTTTCTTTCTCGTTTACTTTATCCATCTGGGCCTGGAGTTTTAATATTTTAGATGCGGATTCTTTTGTTGGTTTTTTCCCAACTTCACTGCGTACTTTTGTGATTTTAGTTTTCAAAGATCTGGTATTAGAATGCAATTTAACCAAAGATTCTTCGGTCTTTTTAATAGTTGCGGTCGAAGTTTCAATTTCGCGTTTTGCAGCATTTAATCTTATCTGGGCCAATTCTTGACCGACCTTTATACGAAAGTCATTTAAATCATTTAATGCGGATTCTATTGATCCACCAGTTTTATAATCCGCAATCAATTGCCCGTAAATTGGCAAACCATTATAATTTATATCCAGTTTTTGATATTTATTGTTTTTCTTTGGACGCACATCTTCCAAATCCATTTTATAATCATTGCTTAGAATATCATCCCATTTACGCCCTGCCCGATCCGCGATTACCAATAATATGTTTGGGGTATTCTCAGTACGTGTTTCATCCAATATAAATATAAGTTTATGATCTGAATCAAAAAAAGCAGAAAATATATTCCCAGAAATATTAAAAGATTCTGTCATGATTTTATCAGTGTATTTAGAATTGTTAAAAGAAAACACAGGCATGTCAGAATCTGGCATGGATGCTATATTGGTGCTTGAAAAAGGATCTCTCTCGGTATTAAGCATTTTTTAAGACTTTTTTGGTGGTGGCATTTGATATGCTGTACGGCAATGTTCATAACAATATGGTTTGCCAGGAAAAACCTTGGCCCCACAAAAATGAAATTTTTCTGAATCCGGGTTACCAATTGGCCAACGACATTGATCCGATCGCAGCATTGCCAATTCAACAGCGTGTTGAATCATATGCTGATGTGCAACCAGATTTTTTTTGCTGCCACAGGTTTTCTTTTCAGATGCTTTTGGAATTGCTGCTACAATCTTTTTTGCAGTAGTAGTCTGCACTGGGGCTTTCTTAACCGGTTCTTTTTTTGAAGGTTTAACCTTTATAACAATCTCTTTTTTCCCGAGGGCTTTTTTATTAGCATTTGCAACGGATTTGTTATTCCATCCCAAACGGTTTAATTTACCCACAACAGCATTTTTAGACATGCCGATTTTTTTGCCGATTTCAGCGGTACTCATACCTTTTTCCAGCAAGGCTTTCATTTTATTTAAAATTGCAGGGGTCCATCCAATAGATGCCATAATATTATTCTCTTTGCTATTTGGATCCAATTGTAGCATAATTAAAAAAAGAAAAACAAGGGGAAAAAATGTTAGCGATTTTTATAATTTTATTATTAACGGCCGGCTTTTGTGCAGTTATGATGTGCACACAGGATTGGAAAAACAGGATAATTCCGGACGTTTATCTGTTCCCATTTATGTTGATCGGATTGCTGGTAATCGCATTCTTTCCATGGTTTTTTGATTTTGGGGAATCAGTAATCGCCGCCGCCATTGGTTATGGACTGGGAATTATTATGGGATTGCTGTTCAAGAAAAAATCCCCTGATGCAATTGGTTTGGGTGATGTAAAACTGATGGCGGCCGGGGGTATATGGCTGGGGGTCAGTGGTTTGGCGATTTCTTTGATAATATCTTGCGCGTTGGGTGGAATTTGGGGATTGTTGAAAAAGCAAAAATTTATTCCATTTGCCCCATTCTTTTTCATCGGCGCAATTTGTTCTTTAATCATAATAATGTTTCTGATATAATTGTTAAAAGAGAATGAAAAAAATATCTGTTTTTTTAATGGCGACTGCTACATGCTGTTTGGTTTCAGCTGGGTGTCATGCTACAGACTTCCCATTGTCCCAGTATGGCCAAATTCAAAACGTACAAAGCTATTCTTCTAATCCTTTTTATAATGTGGACAGCCCATATAATCAACGTTTGCCCACCCCCATTTATGCCCAGGGGACAGAATTAAATGCAGGCGAATGCCGCGGCGTTGTGGATTCTATTGTTGCCGGACAATGTGCTTCAAAAAAGAATTGTGATGGATTAAGTTATACAGATATTCGTCCTGGTGTAATGCTGGAGTTATCAAAATTATCTGGACATAATTATGTTACATCATGCAATGGTTATATTCAGGCTGCATTTGAAGATTATAAAAAAAATAACAGTGCTGCAACAGTAACCAGTTTCCCATCGGCGTTCCCAACAGCAGATCCACAAACAGAAAAGCCATACAATAAATTAGTTTTGGGAAATCCTTTTGAACAGAAAGATCCGGACTGGCAAAAAGATCGTAATGCACGCCAGGGCGAATTGCGTGATTTACAGCGTCAAAATGGTTCAAATGATGTGGAACTAGAGGCAACAAAATTTCCAAATACTTATGCAGATTTATCTTTCATAGAAAGAATGGAAAATGACAAAGCCGGATATGATCCATGGAAAGATGCCCAGGCTTATAAACCAATCAAAATAGAAACAGATAAAGATAGATATCAAAGAGACGCTGATATAGCGGAATTGAAAAAAAATTTGGCGGATAAAGAAAAAGAATTGTTGCAACGCACAAATCATAAAGATTGGTGTGAAAAGAATCCAGCAGATTGTTTTAAAGAAAATGAGGCCGCAATTAAATCCGCATGCATAAGCTGGGTTAATAATGGTATGCCTGAACCCGCCCCCATTATAAATGATTACCAAATTTCTCAAGAAGTATGTGGCGAGGCCATAACAGCAAAATTACAGGCTGATGCGGCAGCAGCAGCAGCGGAAGAAGAAAGAATAAGAAGAGAAGAGGAAGAAGCAAGAAAAGCGGAAGAGAAAAAGGAAGCAGATCGTCAAGCATGCATCGCAGAAGTGCGAAAAGAAGGAGGGACTGTTTCTCCTAATGCCACTTTAGAAGAGTGCAAAGAAATTCTGTATCAACTATATGTAAAGGCATCCGAAACAGATGCTTCACTGGCCTGCACAAATGACATTTTGGCTTCCGGATTTCCAAAAGATTTGGATGAATTTCGTGGTGATAGCAGCAGTAAAAGTGGTTTGTTATGGGGGTTGATTTCTGTGGTCACTGTTCCAAGTTGCAGTGGTATACTAGATACATATATTATTCCTGCTTATAAAAATAGTAAAAATTGTAAAAAAATGGATGGTAAGGTATTTACTTTTAATCTTGCAACTCAAGCTAATAAAATTCAATTATTGTGGGGGGTAAAAATTCCAATTAGTGAGGGGGATTGCAATTGGACGAAGGATACCAGTGATAACTGGACGGAAGATTGATAATATAAAATTTATAATTTATAAAAAACCGCCCGAATTGGGCGGTTTAATTTTTGGTGCGGGCGGCGGGAATCGAACCCGCGTCTCGAGCTTGGAAGGCTTGCATTCTACCATTGGACTACGCCCGCGATAGCAAATTTCTGGTGGGAGCGGTTGGAGTCGAACCAACTCAAGCATAAGCTAACAGATTTACAGTCTGCCCCGGCTCTCCGACTCCGGCGCGCGCCCTTATTAAAAATTAAAAGACGAAAAAACGCAGTGATGCGCTCTTTCGTCTAGATTTTGGCAGCCCCAACCGGATTCGAACCGGTGTTCTCGCCTTGAAAGGGCGGTGTCCTGGGCCTCTAGACGATGGGGCCAAAATTATGGCGGGATTGACGGGACTCGAACCCGCGACCTCCTGCGTGACAGGCAGGCGCTCTAACCAACTGAGCTACAACCCCAATTATCACCTGAAATCCGTGAGATTAAAGATGAAGGCTCGCCAAGTTTATACTTTCCCCGAACAAAAATCAAGTTTTTTTTCATCTAATTTATGAATGCTTGCCCATTTATTCTTTTTTATGATATAATAATCTTACAGAGAGAATGAAAAAACAAATCGGTTTTTTTGCAATCATATTTTGCGCCCTTTTTTTGGTGTCTGGATTTACCCGTGCGGATGATTTAAAAACTCCAGATGCGCAAGATATTATTGATAATACCCCGTCGGTTCAAACCCCAACAATCAAAGCAACATGTGCACAACAGGTTTTTGCAAATGCATTGATGGCAGATGCTGCTTCGGTTAATGAAGAATCGCCCGAAGTTGATATTCAGGCATGGATTTATAAGAATTTCCAAAGTTCCAATACCATACAAAAGGTTTTGGATTGCCCCGAAATAAAATCTTTGGCAGATGATGATACAATGTCCGTTCCGCCGGTAGAATACAGGTTCCCAGCGGGACGAAAGATAGTTGTAAATTACGAAACCCAGCCAAAAATTTTAAAACAACGCATGTTGATTGCAAACAAAAAATCCATCCCCTGCACTACGAATGATTGTATTTCTCCAAAAATTGGTGCCCCTGGTGATACTAATCTTTGGACTAATACAGAACCTGCATGGTATGGAATTTTGGTTGTTCAGGCTGGCGCATTAGATGAATATATTGGTGAAATGAAAAATAATGTAATTTCATTAAAATATATAGAAGAAAATGTCAGCAAATTTTACCCCAGTAATTATAACGAAGGAACATTACCAGCATCCATTCCAATGTGTACCACTCGCAGTGCTTTTGCGGATGATAACGATATTGTAAATATAGCTACCACTAAATCTGTAGGAATTGAATCATATGGTGATGAAGATGGTGATGGTCAGAAAGATACAAATGATTACTATATCGCCGGGGACGTTAATTTACAATGGGTCACTTGGTCCGAAGTTGCACTAGATGTCGTTATAACAATAGTAACATGGGGTGGTGGCACTGTGCTTATTGGCGCAACCAAAGGATTACGTGCAGCAAAAGCTGGAAAAACCCTGGTAAAAAGTATAAAGGTTTTAAAAGAAGTCGATGTAGTTAAAGATTATATAAATATTGCAAATAAAGCAGCAAAAGCCGCAGAAGAATTAAAGGCCATAGATAAAGTAACTGATGCCGCAAGATGGACCAATAAAATGGATGAAATAAAAGATTTAGAAAAAACAATGAAAGAGGCAGAAAAAGTAGGCGATGTAAAAAAATATAAAGAAGCGGTTTCAACTTTTGGAAAAATACAAGATTTACGGCGTGGTATGAAAGCCTGGAAAATTCCACAACGTGGTAATGTTATAGCACGCAGTTGGCGCATTGCCAAAGGGTTTACCAAGCTATTAAGAAGTGGTAAAACAATCAGTAGGGCTGAAAAAGTAGCTCGTGCTGGTATGAAATCTGGGAAAATTCGTAACTGGTTATTTGTTAATACAATAAAAAATGTTGCCAGTTTGGCCAGAATGGAAAGACAAGCCGGATTGCTTTACGGGGTGCTTAAATTTACAGGGGATATGTATGATTGGACCGAAACTTCAACGGGTGAATTTACCAGTAATATAGAATTAAAGCCGTTTTGCTTGCTATCGGCAGATGATTTGCCAGAACAAGAAAATGTAACTAATTATGGAATGTGGCTGATGTGGGCGGGGGATTCTTTGTCTGCCGAAGACGACGATGCAGCATTTTTACAAGCGATGGATTTTGCAAATAAATTCCATCAAGATATGCAAGAAACACAGGACGAAGAAGCAGAGAAAGGTCGCAGTGCTGGCACAATGTGCGATGTTGATATCTTTGTTGTGCGACCAATCATTAAAAATCCGGATTCAGATAATCCAGAACTCTATTATTTGATAATGAATGATGTCCCATGGAGTGTTCGTACCGATGGGTAATCATTCTTATTGTTTTTACTCTTAATATCTTCTATACTTTTTTTGACAAAGAGGTTAGCCATGAAAAAAATACTTATTTTTGGATTATTGGTTACCATATCCGCATCTGCAAATGCTTATACCCTTAAATCACAGAAAGAGCTGGGCAAAGATGATGCTAAAAACCAAAACATGATTGTTCAATGCACCACCACGGATGGTAAAATTTCAAATCAAACCTGCCAACTACGTCGATATGCAAAATGTAAAAAATCTACATCAAGTAGCAAGGTAAATTGTAATGGATGGCAGCCGTGGCAAGATTTACGTGATCAAGGTGCGGGATATTCTGATTGGCACAAAGCGGCAGAATCTTGCTGTCAATCAAAGGGTTTAAGATAAAAATAAAATCCCCCGTTTATCGGGGGATAATTATTGTACGCTGGCATTTGATGGAAAGAAAGTCAGCTGGATGGTTTTCCATTTTTCATATTCATTTTCAGGTAACATACTAAACGGTTGACAGTTGGAAACGGCCGCGCGGATTGTTTCAAAAATATACGCCATTGCAGGGTTATCAGCCGCAGCGGATTCTTGCTCGAACCACAGGCTTTGCACAAAGCCACGTTGATTCATAGATAGATGTGCGACTGCACGGACGCTTTCAATTCCCGGATAAGTTTTGTTAAATACCCAACACCGTGTCATCGCAACCCGTAATGCATCAACAACAGAAACGGTCATTGTTCTGTTTAAACTGGTGGTTTCACGATTTACACGAACGATAGTGGGTGCTTTTGGTGCTTCTGGATTTGGTTTAGTATCAGATTTTTTTGTTGTATCTGTCAACGCAGCCATTTTTTCAAATACAGGGTCATCCCCAAAAGTTTCAATTAGTTTAGATTTCTTATCTTCTTTTTTTATTTCTTCTGTTTTAACTTCGGGTGCTTCGGTATTAAATACAAGTGTTTCATCGCCCTTTATTTCAACACGGGACAAGTCTATATCATAAATTTGAACATGATCAGACATAATAATCTGATCCATGGGGTTCAGTATTGCAAACGAAGTAATCATTATTGCAATAATAGTCAAATGCCCCGCAACGGAAGCCAACAGATTTTCTGAAAAAAATGATTTATTAGTCTTCAATTTTTGTTCGCAAGCCGACTTTTTGGAATCCAGCATCTTTCAAAGCGCCCATCATTGACATAACAGCGCCATAGTTTGCATTTTTATCCCCATTAATCATAATAGTCAGTTTTGGATTTTCACCGCGCATTGCGACCAAACGATCAACGATTTCTTTTTTTGTATGTTGTTCTTTACCAACAAAGTATCGTCCACTGGTATCAACGCCTATTTGTATCGCATGGTCATCGCCGGACATTGCGCTGTGCCCTGCTTTTGGTAAATCCAAATCAATTCCACTGGTTAACATTGGCGCAGTAACAACAAATACCGCCAGCAAGACAGTCATAACGTCAATCATTGGCGTCATAACAATCAAAGAATTTGAATCAACAGATTTTCTTCTACGTGACATCTTACTTTCTCTTTAATTCTTTGATCTGAGAGTCTATTTTATTGTATAACTCGTCTGATTTTTTGCTGAAAAATTGATAAAAAACAGCGGCTGGGATTGCAACAAATAAACCAAGTGCTGTTTCCCCCAATGCAACTGCCAACCCCGGTGCAATAACCGCCAAACTGGTAGAATTATTTGCGCCAATCGCACTGAACAAATGCATAATTCCCCAAATCGTTCCGAACAATCCTACAAATGGTGCAACCGCCGAAGCCATTGATAAAAACCATAAATTTTTATCATAAGGTTCAATGATTTTATCTGTAAATGTTTCCATGTTATCTTCTTTGGAAATTTTTATTTGGCGTCCCTTGGTTTCTTTCCATAAACGAAGTTTCCCAATAATAATAGTCCAAGATACAATGCTGGCGACAACCAACATGATTGATGTTAAAAAAGCCACCGGATCGGTCGGTGAAAAAATTGATAAAAACGAGAAGTTGTTTTGCATTTTATTTTCCTTTATTTAATTTTTTTGACGTATTCTTCTGGTATTCGCTTTGGTTTCATGTCAGCCCCGATATAGGCAGCCGTGCCATGCAGTATAGCATAAATTTCACCATCTTTCACGAATTTTTGTTCTATTTTTAATGATGCGGCACCAATTTCAGTGGTGTGGGTTTCAACAACAAAGTCATCCCCCAATCGCAACGGTTTTTTATATTTCATATTCAATTCACGAATTATAAAACCTATATCGCCATTGGTTGGCGTTGTGGCCTGCATCCATTTCATTCGTGCGCGTTCTGCAATTTCAACATATCGCGCATGATAGACAATGCCACCGGCATCGGTATCAGCATAGGCAATTGAAAATGGGAAAATATGATTATGCATTTTTATATCTCTATCTCTTGTCCGTTATAACATACCCCAGCAAATCCCATCTCGGACGCCAGTCTTTCTATTTCTTCATGTTCTTTGACGGGGGTATGAATCAACCATGTTTTTACTTTTATCTCAGGTCTTGCAAAACTCAATGTTTCAATTGGGGTATGTCCATAAGAAATCGCTGATTTTAAACGTGTGTCATGAAATATAATTTTTGCTTTTTCTGCGAATTCATTTTCTAAAACACTTTCACATGTATTTCCACTATAAAGAATAGAATTCGCAATAAATAAAGCATTATTATTTCCATGTTCTGGAATATGGTCTGTTTGGATGGTTTTAAGATCTAATGAATCATCAGATGATAATTGTATAAAATCGTCTGGTAAAATGCCTTGTTCACGGAATAATCCAGAAACATCTGCCCCACCAATTATAACTTTTTGCTGTCTTAAAATTCTTGAATACGCCGCTAATAATGTTAATGAACCTGAATGATCTGCATGTAAATGTGAAATCAATACAACGTCAATATCATTTAACATCCCGCGACGGTTTAATTCTGGATAAACAGTAAATCCACAGTCCACCAATACTCCACGCCCCATGTCGTCACGAAAAAAGAACGAAGTATTTAATCCATTAAAAGCACTGTCTGCACCAATAATTTGAATTTTCATTTACAATACTTTTGTTGTGTATTTGTCCATAATTTGTTCGAATTTCTTGGGGTCTTCAATGAACATATTATAATATTTTTGATATCTATTATTTAATTTGGTCTTTATGATCCCTGCTCTAAATAGATTTGCTTTTTTTATAATCCTGACTTCGTACCCAAGTTTATTAAGATCTTCGGCTTTTATTTCTTCTATTTTTAATATTTTTGCATCAGTATATTTTACATAATAGTCATCATCGTATTTTTGAAATCCTTCGGATTCTAATTCATATACATAAATATGAGTAGATTCTTTTAAAAAGATAAATACTTTTCTATCATTGGTAATATTAAAAAACAATTGGAATGGGGCATGCATAATAGCGTATTTTACGGCTTTCTTTTTTTCGTCTGATGCGTATATAGCTGGTTTAAATTTTCCGTCTGGTTGAGGTACGGTACTTTTGCAATCAGCAATTTTTAAAAAGTCCCCAACGTTAAGTTTTTTATTGGCCCCATGATAATAAAACTTCTTTACCATCTTATTTCTCCAATCCTAGATGTTTATATCCCTGTTCAGTGACTATACGGCCACGGGGGGTGCGTTGAATAAACCCTTGCTGCATTAAGTATGGTTCTATCACGTCTTCTACTGTGTCAGCAGGCTCGGATAAAATTGCACTCAGATTTTCAATTCCGACCGGTCCCCCAGCATAGTGTTTCACTATGGCATTCATATATTCACGATCTATTTCATCCAATCCACGAGCATCAATGTGTAATTGAAACAATGTTGTTTTAATGGTGTCGTCTGTAATATCTGTTTTCCCAAGTGCCGCGGCGAAATCGCGCGCGCGTTTTAACAATCTGTTTGCAATACGCGGTGTGCCACGTGCAGATTGCGCCAGATTTGCTGCGCCCTGCCCGTCAATTGGAATCCCAAGTATGTTGGAACTGCGTTTGATAATTTTCCCCAAATCATCCGATGGATAAAAATTTAATCTTAAATCAATTCCGAATCGATCCCGCAAGGGGTTTGAAAGTAATCCGGTCCGAGTTGTCGCACCAACCAAAGTAAATTGTGGTAAATCTATACGGACACTTTTTGCGGATGGGCCATCCCCCAGCATAATATCCAACTTGAAATCTTCCATTGCAGAATACAGGACTTCTTCGATGGCGGTGGGCAAGCGATGAATTTCATCAATAAATAAAACATCATTTGGTTCCAAAGATGTCAAAATTGCGGCAAGGTCGCCCTGTTTCGTCAGCATAGGCGCGGCAGTTGCACGAAAATTAGTTCCCAGTTCATTTGCAATAATATGTGCCAACGTGGTTTTTCCCAATCCCGGGGGCCCGTATAAAAGCACATGATCCATTGCTTCGCCCCGCGAACGCGCGCCAGTAATAAATACACTTAAATTTTGTTTTAATGATTCTTGCCCCACAAAATCGGCCAGTTTCTTGGGACGAATTGTCGCCGCCATTTCGTCTGGGATTTCTGGGTTTAAAAATCTTTCGTTTTTCATCATAATAATCTATCATCTGCATTTTCGCGGCCGACATAGGCCTTGATATCGTTATACAACTGTTTTAATTCTGCTGGTGTTGCATAGTCGGCAGTTGCGTCTTTTATTTTTATTGTTTCTACGATTATTTGCGCCTGCTTTTTTAATATCTGTGTCAGATGAACACCGAATGCATGTGCGTCTTCGCTTTCTTTGCCACCCTGAATCATCAGACCACGATTTGGGCGTGGCGATAAAAATGTAAAATCACTTACGGATGAATCTGGGGAAACCAAAGTAAATCCGCTGACCTCTGGTCTGCGCATCATTGCCTGGATTGAATACCATGCGCCCAAATGATTTCCTGCCAACCAAATGCGGTCGCTTTCTTCGTTTTGATTTTGAATCCAATCAATCACAGCCGCAATATCAATCATATTGTCTGCGGTTGTTCCCAATGTTCCCTCGGAATCGCCAACCCCGCGATAATTAAAACGAACAACAGAAAATCCAATATCCATATACGCCCGAAACATAGCATAGGTCACGCGGTCATTCATGTGATAACCAGTATGGGGGTTTCCTGGTAGAATTACTGCCAGCGGTGCTGCTTCGGCGGCAGATTTATGATAAACCGAATGAATCTTTCCGGTATCACCAGAAATTATAACATCAACCATTTATTACTCCCTTGGGACATTTAAAAATATTTTTGTCCTGCAATATGTTTGTTATACACTAAATGATTTCCAAATTTCAACACTATTTTTTGCTTTGACATGGATTACCAAAATAGTTTAATATTAAATCAAAATAACAAGGGTAAATATCATGGCAATATTTATTTGTGCATTAAAAAAGGCAAAAACGCTTGGTTTATTGGCATTAATAGCAGCATCTTCCCCATTTGCATCCAGCGTGGCCGAAGAATTACAAACAATTTATACAGAAGTTCCGGCTGTTTCGTACTATGCACGCCCAGATGATCCGAACTTTGTTCCGGAAACAGAATTTATGCAACGTACAGACTCGTTGAATTATGACGATAATATAGTTGCCGCACAATCCGAACAAACCAATGCAATGCCAGGGGTTCGTTTTGCAGACAGGCCGGCTATTGTCTGTCGTGATTTTGGTTGCACTCGTCTGAATGATCGTATTACCAGAACATTTTTATTTAACAGTCTGTCTGGTGTGTTTATGACTAATGCGCATTCCCAGGTTCATATTTGCGAAGCGGATCCGTTTTCACGTATTTGCTTGCAATCTGGAATTAGCTTTCCGGTCAGGGTTGGAATTGCAAATGCTTTGGTGAAAATTCCCCAGGCGACAATTACCCAGGTAAACATATCCACAGGCTTGTCAAAATCTACCATAGGGATGAGCTATGATTTCTTGGTAAATGGTATCAGTGTTCAATGTGCACCAGCATTGGTGGATTTAGTTATCCCCGCCAATTCCCAGGCTACTTTGGCAACGCGTGAATTTTCATGCAATATGACCACGGATGGGTTGACTAATGTTTCTTTACTGATAAATGTTGATTATATTGATTTAGACTTTGGCCTGATTGGTGGATATTATTCTTTGGGATTACAAGGCCCAGCCATAGGTGGTGGTACAGGATATGCTTTGTTCAAAATGGAATTTGCAAATAAGGGGATGAAGATACAGGCAGCAACTGACGAAAAAAAATCAGATGCCGTAACAATCCAGCCCGGGGAATATGCAGTTGAACCGGTGCAAAAATAATAATCCCCCTTTTTAGGGGGAAATAAATATGAAAAAGACAATTCTTATTATTGACGATGATGATTTGTTGCGCGGCAGTTTGGCCAAAGGTCTTAAGTCCGAGTCTTTTGCCGTAATAACCGCGGAATCTGCCGAAACAGCCACAGAGATATTAAAAAGAATATCTGTTGATGCGATTGTCCTTGATAGAATGATGGTCGGTAAAGATGGTATGACCTTTTTAAAGGAATTGCGCACATCTGGCAATCAAACGCCAGTTATAATGCTGACAGCTTTATCTGGGCCAGAAAATGCAATAGTCGGGCTTTCTGGTGGTGCAGATGATTATCTGGCAAAGCCTTTTCAGTTGAAAGAACTGGTTTTGCGCTTAAAAAACATAATGCGCCAGTCAGAAAGCGAATTTTCCAAGGAAAGAGGAGCTTTGCCAAAGGGACTTGCATTTTCGGACAATGAGTTCTATATTAATAGCAAGTTGTTGGGATTATCAATGGCTGAAAAAGAATTGTTAAAAGATTTAACTTTTCCGCTAGGAAATATTGTACCAGCAACCCCTATGGTAGCAAAACGTATGCGCGAAAAATTATTAAGTGTGTTACAAAACGTTGAAATGGTCACAGTACGTGGCAAAGGATATAAATTGGTGATAAAGTGAAATTATTTCCAAAATCTTTTTTATGGAGAACTGTTCTGATGATAATGTTGCCCCTGATAGTGGCACAAATCATTATGGCAAATGTGTTTTTTGGCAATCACTGGCAACGCGTTCATGCCTCTATGGCGCGGTCTCTTGCCGGAGAAATTACAACTATGTTAAATCTTTGGGATGGTGGAAATATCAATGCGGTATCAACTATGGCGCATGATACCGGGATTAATGTTTCTGTGAATGAACATCTTAATCGCCCAGATGAAAATGATAATAAATCCCACGAAGTAGGACAACTGGCTGGGGAATTAAAATCAAAAGTTAAAAATCCAGTAAATATATATATTGATCGTGGTAACCGCTTACTGTATGTAGACGTGCCACGTAATAATGAAATAATGACTTTTGCGACATCCCTGCGACGGGTTTACTCCACCAGTACCGAAGTTTTTATAATTTGGCTAATAGGCTCGGTTTTAATAGTTGGTATTTTAATAACCCCTTTTATAATCATGCATACACGTTCTATTCATAAAATTGCGCGTGCAGCGAACAAGTTTGGTCGCGGATTGGACGATCCTAATTTTAAACCAATAGGCAGTCGTGAAATCCGCGAAGCCAGCCGCGCCTTGATTTTAATGAAAGAACGTCTGAATCGTTACAATCGTACCAGAACAGATATGCTAAATGCGGTAAGCCATGATCTAAAGGCTCCTTTGGCACGTATGCGTTTGGCGGTTGAAACAGAAAGTTCAGATAAAAATATTTTAATACGTGATATTGATCGTATGTCTGAAATGGTCAGTGGGTATTTGGCATTTGCACGCGGTGAAATTCCAGAAATAGAACAAGATATTTCTTTGCCACCAATGTTGACACGTATTGCACGTGACGCAGTTGGAAAAAAGAAACTGGAAACGGATTTCCCATCACCTGCTGCTAATTTTTATGCTCGCCCAACCGCATTGGCCAGTGCTTTTCAAAATATAATTGAAAATGCAGTTAGGCATGCAAAAAAGAAAGTTTCAATTGCGGAACATGACGATTTAGAATTTATAGAAATAACAATCGATGATGATGGTCCAGGAATCCCAGAAGATAAACGTGCGGATGCCCTGCGCCCATTTGTAAGATTGGATGCTGCACGTGGTAAAGATACTGGGGGGACAGGACTGGGGTTATCTATTGCACAAACAGCTATTGAAAATCATGGTGGGCAATTGTTGTTGGAAGATTCTCCGCTCGGTGGTCTGCGTGTCCGTGTAATATTACCAATATAAAATGAAAAAATTACCAAAGATTTCTGTAATAATTCCATCGTACAATGCTGAAAAGTATATAGGGGAATGTCTGGATTCTATTTTATCCCAAACTTATAAAAATCTAGAAATCATAATGGTTGATGATGGCAGTACGGATAAAAGTGTTAAGATTGCAAAATCAAAAAACATAAAAGTTATAGAACAAAAAAATATGGGCGTCTCTGTTGCCAGAAATACTGGGATTGATTCAGCAACTGGTGAATTTTTACATTTTATAGATGCAGATGATAAACTTGTAAATAAAGATTTTTACGAAAATGTAATTAATGGAATTAGTAATGCAGATATTGCAATAGTGGGCGTTGTTGATGAAAAATATGGTGATAAACCGGTTGAAAAATTTAATCGTATTAAAATTTACCGTGGTAAACAATCCAAAATAAGTATCAGCAAAGTTGCACGCCGACCAGCAGTTTGGCGTTTTATATTTCGTGTGGATTTTTTAGTAAAAAATAAATTGCGATTCGAGCCTGGCCGTGTAACCAGTCAGGATGTTATGTTTACCATACCGGCCGTTTTTTACGCTAACGCAGTGGCGACAATTCCAAATGCCTTTTATTGGTACAGACGCGCCCCAATGGGTGCTATGCGTGACCCTGCCCGCGCATCAGCACGCAAACAGAATAAAGAAATTGTTTGGAATCGTGCGATTGAATTTGCGGTTAAAAATAAAGTGTTTTTAGGTTTCCGTCGCAGTTTTTTCAAATGGCTAAAAATATTTTTCAGCGGAAAATGATTATTTAATTTTTTGTTTATATTTATTAAAAAAGGTATTAAATAGATTTTTTGAATTTGTAGAAACCCCGTCAAAATCAATTCTTTTATATAACTTGTTTAGCAGGTTAACACTTCCATTGTCTTTTGGAAAAGCCTTTATCCAATCAGCTATTAATTTTGTGATTGCTTCTAAAAGCTCTTTCTTTTCCTTTAAGGCATCAGGTTTTTTTTGATGGGATTCTTTATATTGATATATAACATTTTTTCTTCTGTCATTTCCCATAATAATTCCCTTTTTGGGTTTATTTTGTTACAGGTATTTTTAATTTCTGTTTTGGAAAAATCAGATTTGGGTTTTCAATTTTATTTTCATCAACAATCATTGTATATCTGATACCACGACCCAAAAAGTTTCTGGCAATTATCCACAAAGAATCATCACGACGAACAACATACCATGTATCATCGCCTGGCAACATTTGTGGCATTGTAAACTCGTATTTTACCAATGCGGCTACTTTGTTCGATCCATCATGCATTTGGATGCGTATGGTGTATTTATTGCCTGGTTTTAATTCACCAATATTTGCCCCAAATCCGAAATTTTTATGATCGGATACATGTGCCATCCCCAAGATTTTATCGTCCAAAGCCATTGTTACGCGGGTACGTGGAATACCAACGCCCTGGACCACGATTCTTTGGGTTTCTAAATAATCAATTTTTGTTACTTTTAAATCGCCATTTTTTAATATAGGAGATTGTAAAAATTTAGAACCATCTTTATCCATCAATAAAGACATGGAATTATCGCTGCCACGTTCGGACACATAAACAAATACGTCAGATTCAGAATCTAATGCCTGCTCTACTCCGGATAAACGAATTGTATAGTTCCCAGCAGAGAAGTTTTTCATTGGGGAATATACGAATTCACCATTGGCATCTGTCTTTTCTGTGGATATAATTTTATTATTTACTTTTATTGATACACTATGATTTGGCAGCCAACGTCCGGCAATTAAAATTTTACCATCTTTGCCAATTCTTACTATGTCAAAGCTTGGGACCTCGGCTTTTTGCTGTGCCTTTTGTTGTTCTTTTTGCGCTTCTGGTTGTTCAACCTTAATTTTGATTGGTTGAATGGTGGGTTCTGGGATAGTATTTAGTTTTTTATCTTCGACGGAACATTTTGGGGAAATCAAAACATAAAGTAGCATCAACATTACTGACAAAGCACAAACAATTGGGAACCAGTATGCCAAAATCCAATGGCGTGTTTGTTTCTGAGTTTTTGGTTGTGTTTGCTTCGCCTTGACAATTTTTTTTGCGGGCACCAAAGCAGCGGGAACATTTGGTTTTGCGAAAATGTTTAATCTACGTAAAATCTTGATTGCAATCGCACTGCGTCTTGCCATCCAGCTGTTTTGACGGCTGACAGCATTATCAATAATAGAACTGGTTGATTTTTTTGTTTTGCCCATATCTGCAAAACGTTCTTTCTTTTGAAACCACATAGGCGAGCCCTTTTTCAGGTTATAATTTTTGTTTCTCTCCGCCTCTTGCGTACAATGCTAGTCAAAATAAATTTTATTGTCAATCCAAATTATGATAAGATATAAATAAAAAAGGAAAACTTGAAATATGAAAAAAATTGGAATAATGACAACAGGCGGGGATTGTAGTGGATTAAACACCGCTATTATACGACTGATCACTGGTGGAATTCGCCGTGGATATCAAATGTTTGGGATTCTAGATGGAACTGATGGATTGACCGAAAATCCGCCAGCTGTGATTAAATTTGATGTTAATTTACCCCCTATTGAATATCTTAGAATGTCGGGGAGTTTCTTGAAAAATGGCAATGCCACGGCCGAAAACTTTAATACGGCAGCACGTGCTGGCAAGTTAAAGGAATTTCAAAACAAGTTAAAAAAGTCCATAGAAAAGTTGAATTTTGATGCCCTGATCCTGATAGGTGGAAATGGCAGCATAAGTTTGGCGCACAATAATCGTCATGTTTATTCAAATGTTCAGATTGTTTGTATTCCAAAAACCATCGATATGGATATACCACTGACCGACAGAACAATTGGTTTTGATACTGCGGTTCAGGGGTTAACCGAGTTTTGCGACCAGTTGATGCAAACTGCGCGATCCCACCATCGTTGGTTTGTTGTTCAATCTATGGGGCGCGATACGGGGCATCTGGCACTGCATTCGGGGATGGCTGTTGGGGCATCAGCCATTTTAATCCCAGAAATCAAGTTTTCAATAGACGCATTATCAAAACGCTTGAAAGACTCCCCCAGGGATTATGGAATAATCATAGTTTCCGAGGGCGTTAAACTGCGTGGGCATTCCGGTGAAGCCGCCGATATGGTTGCACGGGAATTAAGCAAGAAGGGTTTTGCGGTTCGGACTGCTTTCCCAGAACATATACAAAGGGTTGGAGATACTACTGCAGCAGACAGGATTTTGGCAACGCGATTTGCTGATGCGGCATTAGATTCCATAGAAAATAATGAAACCTATGTGATGATGGCGCTGGTTGATGATAAGGTCAAAAGTGTGCCATTAAATGAAATGTTTACATCAGGAGAAGTAACAATGGATCCAACAATTCCAGATTTAACTGTTTCCAATTCTTTTGTCCCATTGGATAGCCCATTGCTGACCACGGCGGTTTCCATGGGGGTGTATGTTGGAGAAATAAAATAAAAAACACTATTTCCCCCCTTGACGGGGGGATTTTTTTAACTATATCCCCAAGAGCAAAATAATTAAATATTAAGGAGTATGAAAAATGTCAAAAGTATTAGGAATTGATTTGGGAACAACCAACAGCGCCATGGCTTTTATGGATGGCGCAGACCCAAAGATTATTGAAAATGCCGAAGGTCAACGTACTACGCCGTCTATTGTCGCATTTGCATCAAATGGGGAACAATTGGTCGGTATTACCGCAAAAAATCAAGCGGTTACAAACCCAACAAATACGGTTTATGAAATCAAGCGTCTGATGGGTCTTCGTTTTGATTCACCAGAAGTAAAAGAAATCCAAAAGCATGTTCCATATAAAATCATCGCTGGCGATAATACTGGGGATGCTTGGGTTGAAATTGACGGTAAAAAATATGCCCCATCACAAATCAGTGCAATGATTTTAGGAAAATTAAAAAAAGATGCCGAGGGTTATCTGGGGGAAAAGATCTCAGATGCAGTAATAACTGTTCCTGCATATTTCAATGACGCACAACGCCAGGCAACCAAAGATGCTGGTCGTATTGCTGGATTGAATGTTTTGCGAATTGTTAACGAACCAACAGCTGCTGCATTGGCATATGGGTTGGATAAAAATAAAAATGGTATCGTTGCTGTTTATGACCTTGGTGGTGGAACATTTGATATATCCATTTTGGAAATTATTGATGGAGTATTCGAAGTTAAATCTACAAACGGTGATACAATGCTTGGTGGTGCGGATTTTGACACACGCATCTTGCAACATTTGATTGCGGAATTCAAAGCGCAAAGCGGAATTGATATTAGTAATGATAAATTAGCATTACAACGTTTGAAAGAAGCCGCAGAAAAGGCAAAAATTGAATTATCCAGTAAAACATCAACGGATATCAACCTGCCATTTTTAACTGCTAATGCTTCGGGTCCTGTACATTTTAACACTAATCTATCACGTGCTAAATTGGAATCTTTGGTTGCGGATTTGATTGATCGTACCATCGAGCCATGCAAAAAGGCATTAAAAGACGCCGGGATTGAAAAATCACAGATAAACGAAGTTATTTTGGTCGGTGGTCAAACACGTATGCCAAAGGTTATGGACGTCGTCAAAGAATTCTTTGGACGCGAACCACACAAAGGGGTTAATCCTGACGAAGTTGTTGCATTGGGTGCGGCAATACAGGGCGGTGTATTAAAAGGTGATGTCAAAGACGTTTTGTTGTTAGACGTTACCCCATTGTCATTGGGTATTGAAACTTTGGGTGGTGTTTTCACACGCTTGATTGATCGTAATACTACGATCCCAACAAAAAAATCCCAAGTATTTTCAACTGCCGAAGATAATCAAAATGCCGTTACAATCCGCGTGTTCCAGGGGGAACGTGAAATGGCGGCGGACAACAAATTGTTGGGTCAATTTAATTTAGAAGGTATCGCACCTGCCCCACGCGGCATGCCCCAGATCGAGGTTTCATTTGACATAGACGCGAACGGAATTGTTCATGTGTCGGCCAAAGACAAAGGCACAGGCAAAGAACAAATGATTTCAATTAAATCTGATGGCGGCTTGTCCGAAGAAGAAATCAAGAAAATGATGAGTGAAGCCGAAGCAAATGCCGAAGCTGATCGTAAAAAACGTGAATTAGCCGAAGCCAGAAATCAGGCTGAAACCGCGGTCTTTGCAACTGAAAAATCGTTGAAAGAGCATGGGGATAAAGTTGACGCGGCAACACGTGACGCGATCGAAGCGGCTAGAAAGGCCGTCAGCGATGAATTGGCAAAATCTGATGCAACAGCAGAAGACTTGAAAAATGTTACTGAAAAATTGACCGAAGCAGCAATGAAGCTGGGTGAAGCAATTTACAAAGCGCAACAGGCTGAAACCAAACCGGAACAAAAACCCGAAGATGGCGTTCAAGATGCCGAAGTAACAGAAAAATAAAATATGGGGGTGATGTTTCAACATCACCCTTTTTTTATTAGTTTATTTTTTGTTTTTTTATCCTATAATCAATTTTATGAAACATATACCCGTTCTTTTGGAAAGTGTGTTAAAAACCCTGGGCGACATAAATGGCAAGGTCATTATTGACGGTACATTTGGTGCGGGCGGTTATACTCGGGCTTTTTTACAATGCGACGCAAATATTATAGCTTTTGACCGCGACCCGTCCGTAATTCCAATCGCAGAAAACATATCCAAAGAATTCGGCGATAGATTTCAATTTATAAATTCTCCATTTTCTAATCTGGATAAAATAACAAAAAAAGCAGATGCGGTTGTTTTTGACTTTGGGGTTTCATCTATGCAGATTGATACACCCGAACGTGGATTTTCTTGGCGGTTTGATGCGCCCCTGGATATGCGTATGGGAAATGGTGAAACCGCGACAGATTTAATATCGCGGTTATCTGTTCCTGATTTGGCAAAAGTTTTATCTGAATACGGAGATGTAAAAAAGGCGGGACCAATAGCGCGCGCGATTAAAGAAACCCTGCCCCGGACTACGTTCCAACTGCGGGACCTAATTTTTAATCCAAAAGATATTGCCCCCGTGTTTCAGGCGTTGCGTATTGCGGTAAATGACGAACTGGATCAAATTAAAACAGCATTAGATGCTGTTCCAAATTTATTAAACCCTGGCGGAATGTGTATCTGTGTAACATTTCATTCATTAGAAGATAGAATTGTTAAATCAAAATTTCGCGAATGGACAACCCCAATCGGTGACCCCAGATTCCCAGCCGCCCCCGCCCCTTTTGAATTATTAAAAACGTATCGCCCATCTGAATCAGAGATGGAATCAAATCCGCGTGCACGGTCCGCGCATTTGCGGGCGGTTTTGAAAATATGATTGACGTGGTTTACTTAATTTTGTAAGCTATTTTCACAAAAAGGAAGAAAAGTGAAAAAGTTTTTATTTAGTATTTTATTATTTGTTATTACGATTACTTCGGCATATGCTGTTTGCCCGGTATGTACGGTTGCGGTTGGCGCGGGACTTGAGGGTGCCCGTTTATTGGGTGTGGATGATGTGATTACCGGAATTTGGGCGGGGGCTTTGATGTTATCACTATTTTTCTGGACGGTTAGTTGGTTGCAAAAACGTAATGTAAAAAATCTTTTTTTGCAAATAATTGCGCCTTTTATTTTATATTATCTATTACTGGCGGGGGTATATTTAATGCCAGGAATAAATTTCGGGGAACAAAAAATATTTGGGATTGATAAATTTTTATTGGGCGTGATTGTTGGAACGATCGCATTTTATTTTGGCGCACGTTGGTATAAAAAAATAAAACGGGAAAATGGCGGACATGCAAAATTTGCATTTCAAAAAGTTATTGTTCCAATTTGTTTTTTGTTGGTTGCAACCGCCGTTTTTGCAGCAATAATATATTTGTAAACCAAGGGACGATTAAATGAAGAAATCTGATAAAAAACTTACACTGGAACAATTGATTGAAAAAGCGGATAACGTAAAAAAAGCAAATCCGTTGGATTTATCATCTGATCAAGATTTAACAATCGCACTGATGAATTTGGTTTCATTAGAAGAACATTTCTTTTTTTCAGGCGCAAAAACTGGCAAAGTTGGTTTTTATGATTTAATAAATACTGTTCGCGAAATGCGTAAAGAACTGATGATGCGTATCGTAAAATCTAATAATTCCAAAGAAGGTGAAGTTTGGTGTATTTCTAAACATTTATTGGCGGCATCTATGCGATTGAAAGAAGTTGGCGATAAAGCAAATGCGCAAGGGAAAAAGAAAGACGCCCAAGATTTATACGCAAAAGCATACGATTTATATTCTTTGTTCTGGGGAATCAATATGAATTTAATTGATATGGCCGGGGCAAAGAAAATTGATAGTGAAATTTTACCCTATAAGCCGGGGGTTGCGTGTGATAGTTCTGCCCCAAAATCAAAAAAGGCGGCAGAAAAACAATCAACAACAAAACGTTTAGGGGATTGGGTTCGCAAAGCTGTAAACTGCTGCATAGAATAAAAATTTGCTTTCTAAATTTATTTTATTAAAATTGCGATGGTTCGGCGGGCGTAGTCCAATGGTAGAATGTAAGCTTCCCAAGCTTGAGACGAGGGTTCGATTCCCTTCGCCCGCACCAAGTTTAAATAATGTGCATCATACCAAGGTTTAAAAAGGCTTTAAAATGATTGATTATAACAAAATTGCATCCGAAGTTTTGGATACAGAAACAAAGGGTCTAGTAGAATTAAAAGCGTCTTTATTAAAAGATCCCGCATTTGGACGTGCGGTTGATTTATTATTAAATCGTCGTGGTGCGATTGTTGTAACAGGAATGGGAAAATCCGGGCACATTGCTAAAAAAATTGCAACAACTATGTCCAGTACCGGCAGTCGTGCTTTTTTCTTGCATCCTGGTGAAGCGTCCCATGGCGATATGTCAATTGTTTCTGCGGATGAAGTTATTATTGCAATTTCTAATTCAGGTGAATCAAAAGAACTCTCGGATATAATTGGTTATGCAAAAAGATTTAATGTTTCGATGATTTCTATCACGCGTGCGGCGGATTCTTCGTTGGCGCGGGCTGCGGATGTTTCATTAGTTATGCCGGCGGTGCCAGAATGTTGTGTTATTGGTAAAGCGCCGACAACCAGCATGATTCAGACCCTGGCACTGGGCGATGTTTTGACAGTTGTCCTAGAACATGCAAACAATTTAACACCTGATATTTATAAAAATTGGCATCCAGGTGGAAAATTGGGCGCATCTCTTATCCGAGTATCAGATTTAATGCACAAAGGCGATGAATTACCAATTGTTAAAGAAAATGATTTATTTGGGGCAGCAATAGATGTTATGAATCGCCCTATTCGTTTTGGCTGTGTCGGTGTTGTAAATGATACTGGCAAAATGGTTGGAATTTTAACTGACGGGGATATACGGCGTCAAGTTTCAGATGGACTGATTGGTAAGCAAATGCATGCAATTATGAAAAAAAATCCGTACAGTATTGCTGCGGATATGGTTGCGACCGAAGCTTTACGCATTTTGAATGAAAAGCATATTCAAACTTTGTTTGTTTTGGACGATGCGGCTCGGCCAATTGGTATTATAAACTTTCATGATTTATTAAAAGCGGGAATTGCTTGACTTTTGGATTTTTCTGCGCAATAATTGTAGCAATCAAATAAAAATCCTTCGTCTGTGGGCGCGGGACACCGAACGGCAAGTTTTGCTTTCGGTGAGTTTTTATTGAAAAACAAAAAAGGATAAAATTATGGCAGTAGTAATCAGACTTGCACGTCATGGTGTAAAAAAACACCCTTATTATCACATTGTTGTTACGGATAGCCGTTTGGCCCGTAATTCTGGAAATATTTTAGAAGTCATCGGAAAATACAATCCAATGGCTGCCAAAGATTCAGCAGATAGAATCAAGTTGGATCTGGATAAAGCAAAATCTTGGATGGCCAAAGGTGCACGTCCATCAGATCGTGTTTATAAATTTTTAGCTAATGCTGGTGTATTGGCCGCAAAACCATATCCAGTTCAAACCAAGAAAAATCAACCATCTGAAAAAACTCAGATGAAATTGAAAGATAAAGAAGCAAAATTGGCAAAAGTAGCCGAAGCCAAAACAGCAGCCGAAGCTCCAGTTGCAGAAGCACCAGTAGTCGAAGCTCCAGCAGCAGAAACTGTGGCAGTAGAAGAAGTACCTATAGCCGAAGCGGAAGTCGTCGCTGAATAATGAATTAAAAGGGGCGCAACAGCGCCCCTGAGTATAAAAATGGAAAATAAAAATAAAATTCTTGCTGGTGAAATAGTTGCCGCCCAGGGTTTGCGGGGCGAAGTTCGCGTGCAGACTTTTACACAAAGTCCAAATGATTTTACAGAATTAAAAATTGATAGTGAAAAATTTCATCAAGATGAATTTAAATTTGTACGCGCTCTTCCTAACTCTTCAATAATAATCGCGAAAATTAAAGGTATTGATGATCGTAATGCGGCTGAGTCATTACGTGGAGCCCAATTGTTTATAAATCGCGATACCCTGCCCGCTTTACCGGATGGAGAATTTTATCATGCAGACTTGATTGGAATGATGGTCGAACAAAATAAAGTAGTCGCGGTTCATAATTTTGGTGCTGGGGATATTTTGGAGTTGGATAATGGTGAAATGGTATCATTTTCTGGCGCACAAGTGGATATAGAAAATAAAAATATTTTATTAAAAAAATAAGAAAAGATTATAAATATGAAAGATAAAATAGATTTAACAAAATTCAAAAAAATATACGATTGGCATCTAGATGATTATACAGGATATTATACAATAACGTTATCAGACGGGAAATTTACGTATAAAATGCATAAAGATACAGTATTAGATGGTTGTTTAAGGAAGGGCTCGTATATGTCTATTACAAATAAAAAAGTAGATACAATTGTTTCAGCATCTGTTTTGACACAAGCACAATTTAATAAATTGCAGAAAGAAAGAGTATAAAAATTGATTTATAATTAAAAAATAATTATAATTTAAGTGATAAATGACCTGGCATAAAATAATTTCCGTCAAACGCAGTTTTTTTGGAAAACATTACAAAATAAAATGCGAAAACGACGGGGAACTTTTCAAGAAGGTTCCAGCAAGAGATTTATTCGGCAAGCCCATTGCTGGGGCCTTTATCCGTATAAAAGCAAATATGTTTTTGGGCATACGATATGAAATAATGCTAAATCAAATGCAAAAGGATCTAGTTTTAAAAGAACTATCAAAATATCTAGTTGTTTTGACATCAGATGAAATAATTGAAATGGCAGATATTTTAAGAGATGCAGAAAAGAATAAAAAGGTTAATAAAACCAGAAAAGAATATATTCAAAAAGCGCAGTTATGGGATAATGCGGAAAAATTAAAAATCTCTGCTATGGTACAAATAGCTAATAACCAAGAACACAGATAATGCATTTTAATATTTTAACAATCTTTCCAGAAATGTTTCCCGGTACACTTGGTGGTGGGGTTGTTGGGCGCGCTTTGGGAAATGGAATTTGGTCTTTTGATACTGTAAACTTACGTGATTTTGGAATTGGAAATTACAAAGCGATTGATGATGAACAATTTGGGGGTGGCGCCGGTCAGGTTATGCGTGCAGATGTTATTGCGGATGCCCTGGATTCAATAAAAAAGCGCGGTAAAATAATCTATTTTTCCCCACGAGGAAAGGTTTTTGATCAGAAAATGGCACGGGAATTTGCCGAAAATGAAAAACAAATAACTCTGCTTTGTGGTCGATACGAAGGGATAGATCAACGGGTTATCGATCAATATGAAATAGAAGAAATAAGCATAGGCGACTATATATTATCTGGGGGGGAAATAGCGGCCCAGGTTTTTATTGACAGTTGCGTTCGCTTGTTGGATAATGTAGTTCATGGCGGCGCCGAAAGCGTTGGCAATGAAAGTTTTGAAATCGGGGGGTTGGAATGGCCGTTATACACCCGCCCGTCAACATGGCGTGGACAAGATGTCCCAGAAGTCCTGTTGTCCGGTCATCACGGCAATATAAAAAGATGGCGGGAAACCAAATCGGATGATATAACAAAAAAACGTCGTCCGGATCTAGTAAAGGGAAAATAAAAATGAACATAATTAAAAAAATTGAAAACAAACAAACTGAAAAGTTAGCAGCTAACAAAAATATACCTAATTTTAAATCAGGTGATACCCTGAAGGTGTATATTAAAATTAAAGATGGCGATAAATTTCGTACCCAAATATTTGAGGGTGTCGTAATTGCTCGTGATGGCAATGCTTCCTTTACAGTTCGTAAAGAATCTTATGGTGTTGGCGTGGAACGTAAATTCCCATTGTACACACCTACTATTGAAAAGATAGAAAAAGTTCGTATTGGAAAAGTACACCGTGCAAAATTGTTCTTTTTACGCAAGTTGTCTGGCAAAAAAGCTCGTATCATTGAAGATTTGGCCGCAACAGCAACAGAAAAAAGCAAAAGATAATTTTAAACAACGATGAATAGTAAACAAATGAAAAAAACAAATAAATATTTAAAAAAAATATATTTTTTATTGTTTGCTGTTCATTGTGGATTGTTTTTAGCAACTAATTCATTTGCGAATGATACAGAAGAATTTGTAAATAAAGATATTGCAATTGTGCGTGTTATGAACAAGGCCGCAGGCAAAGCACAAACTATATCTTTGCCTGTGGGTAAAATTTCACAGGTTGAAAAATTATCTGTACGGGTTCGCGCTTGTAAACAAACTGCACCATATACTGCTGAAAATTTTTATATGTTTGTAGAAATCAAAAAAAATGGGAATCATATTTTTAGTGGTTGGATGGACAGGAATGAGCCAGGCGATAACCCATTACAAGATTCTGATTATGATTTATGGTTGTTGCGCTGCGAATAAAGGAATAAAAAATGAAAATTATAAAGTCTAATTTGAAATTGGTTGTCGGGATCTTAGCGTTGGCACTGGCAGCATCTGTATTTTTTATTGCTATGAAAGCACAAAGTAATCTAGAAGAAGGGAATCTTCGTTCATGGCTTTCTGCATCGGATTCTCGTCGGGCGGTATCTGTAGAAATACTCACTGGGACAAAAGAAAACTCGGATTTAATGGTGTCTTGTATTTCTAAAATGGCATCAATGCCTAATTCCGGTAAAGTAAAAGTTCGTGATGCAGCATCTTTATGCTCTATTGGTATCGAGCTTCGCAGCAATAATAATGAAGAATAAAAAAATACTTTGTTTGGGCATTGAATCATCTTGCGATGAAACCAGTGCGGCAATAGTCAGCACGGATCGCGAAATTTTATCTCATATAATTTATTCTCAAATTCCCCAGCATCAAAAATATGGTGGCGTAGTCCCTGAATTGGCTGCGCGTGCGCATATTCTTGCCATTGATGAAGTTGTTGAAAAAACTTTATTAGATGCCGGAAAAACAATTTCTGATATTGATGTTATTGCTGCAACTGCAGGCCCCGGACTTATCGGAGGGGTTTTAATTGGTTGGGAATTCGCGGTTGGTCTGGCCCAGGCAACTGGGAAACCACTGGTTGCAGTGAATCATCTTGAAGGTCATGCCCTGGTACCACGGTTGACCAACAATGTTGATTTCCCTTATTTATTAATGTTGGCATCTGGGGGACATTCACAAATTCTATTGGCGCGCTCGGTTGGTGATTATGAAATAATTGGTCAAACATTAGATGACAGCGCCGGCGAAGCATTTGATAAAGTATCAAAAATGTTGGGATTGGGATATCCAGGTGGGCCTGTTATTGATGATCGTGCAAAATTAGGTGATAAAAAGGCATTCAAATTTCCGCGTCCATTGTGCGACAAGCCTGGATGTGATTTTTCTTTCAGTGGGATAAAAACTTCGGTCAGAACACAAATAATGAACACCAAAGAACAACAAACCGAAGAATATATAAATAATATCTGTGCTTCGTTCCAATCCGCGGTGGTAGATTGTATAATAAATCGTTTGCAAAATGCTTTGAATGATCCAAAGGTAATTACTGCCACGCCAAAAACAATTGTTGTTGCCGGTGGTGTTGCAAAAAATTCAGAAATCCGTGCCGCTATAGAAAAATTAGCCCATGATTTAGGTATGGAATTTGCCGCCCCACCATTAAATTTGTGTACAGATAATGGCGCGATGATTGCATGGGCAGGAATAGAAAATTATTTAGATGGTCGTATAGTTCGTAATCCAATTGCACCCCGCCCCAGATGGCCATTGACGGAGTTATAGCCCATGAAAGACAAAATAAAAATGCATGACATTGCAACACAAAGGCTGGTTTCTCAAGCTGAAAAATTTAATTTGCCAAACTTTGGCAATAAATCATTTCCGAAATTTGTAAAAGAAATACGGGACTCTTTTAAAAAAGCGGAAACACATATTAAGTTTTTCAGGGCCTATTTTGTAGACAGTTCTTTTTCCGAAGGATTTTGTATGTATGCTACTTATTGTTTGTATGATGCTTTTGGTAAAAAAGAATATTGGGACATTAAAAGAGATTCGGAACATTGGTGGTTGGTATATAAACAAACAAACGAGGTTTTTGATATAACCTATGATCAATTTTCGTCCCCTTATGATTATAAATATGGCAGCTTAGAGCAAAGAATAGGTAAAGATAAAGAGTTCACAAAAATTTTACAAAACAAAGTGCAATTGTTTTTAACAAATGCCCATGACGGCAATACTTATAGTGATTTTTAAAGAAATTATAATGTGTTTTGATGCTTAGATTTTAAAAATGGATTTAATTTATTTTTAATTTTATTTCCAGAATCCAATAATGAATTTGTTTTTACTTTTTTTAAATAGATGGATAATTCTTCTACCGAGTTTTTGAGTGTTTTTACAAGTGCGGATTTAAATTTTATGTCTTCGGATAAGGAAGTTTGAATATCACAAGAAATTGATTTTAAGCAAGAATATATTTTAACTACGTATTCATCGCCATTTATGGTTACGGGCTGCTTTCTTGGCAAATTTTTATAAATCTGTATTAAACGATTTATATCAATCCAATCCAACTTTGCCAAATCTTTATTAAACATTTCTGATGCCGATTGATATTTAGCATCTGCAAAATCTATAAAAGAAACAATCTTTTCTTTTTTATAATAAAATATATTATCTGAATTCATGTCCCCCTGGGAAAAGACAAGGTTTGTTCCCATATGAGAATTATTTTTTAACCATGTTTGTGCTTGTTTTATGGTATTAAATTCTTTTGATGAAAAAAGTTGTCGTGCATTTAGTAAATTATTAAAATTATTTGTTAAATCACTGTATATAAGGACAGGTTTCATCTGATTCATATCATTGCAAAAATGTGCAATGGCATTATATATTATGGTTTTATCGTCTTTGGATAATGTTTCAAAATAATCCGGGTATAATGGTTGTCCACGGACTTTATCCTCGATAGAAAAACATTCGTTTTTTAATATAAAAAGCGTTCTGGGGATAAAATAATTAGGATTTTTAATGTTGCGGAGCTCACTAGATATATCTTTTGCATAGATTTGTTTCTTCATCCATGTTTCTTTTGGTAAAAGAGCCGTAGGGGTTTTTATAACTATATCGTCACCATCATAAGCGTACGTTTCGCGGGGCTTATTAGTATTAACAAGTTTAAAATCTGAAAAACTACCATTCATTTGTTGCATTATATCATAAAATCTTTATAATTTGCAATATGCAAAAACCAGAACCTCTTGTCCAGCCAGATATGATTTTCAGCGTTACGGACGCATCCGCGTTGTTAAAAGGCGTTGTAGAAACCGCTTTTTCCCAAATTCGTATTAGAGGTGAGCTGTCCCAAATTACTCGTGCATCCAGTGGGCATGTTTATATGACTATCAAAGATTCTGGAGCCGCAATCAATGCAATTATTTGGCGCGGGACACCAATGCCTTTTCAATTGGCAGACGGGCTTGAGGTTATAGTTTCCGGTAAATTTACGACCTATCCTGCGCGCAGCAATTATCAAATTATTGTATCTGAAATAGAAATGGCTGGCGTCGGTGCTATTCTTAAAATGTTGGAAGAACGCAAACAAAAATTGGCAGCCGAAGGATTATTTGACGCGTCCCGTAAAAAATCCCTGCCCCGTTTCCCATCAGTAATTGGAATTGTGACCAGCCCAACGGGCGCCGCATTCCAGGACATTTGCAACCGCCTGCGCGAGCGTTTCCCAGTCAAAGTTTTGTTATACCCCGCAACGGTTCAGGGCAATACAGCCGCGGGTGAGGTTGCCGCGGGTGTCCAGTATTTTAACGATAAAAATAACGTGGATGTGATAATTGTTGCACGTGGTGGTGGATCATTAGAAGACCTGCTCCCTTTTTCCGAAGAAATTGTCGTTCGTGCAGTTGCAGCATCAAAAATTCCGGTTGTATCTGGAGTTGGGCATGAACCAGATTGGATGTTGATTGATTTTGCCGCCGATGTTCGTGCACCAACACCAACGGGTGCGGCAGAAATAGTGGTTCCAACCAAAGTTTCACTGATTCAGGAAATAGAAACAATTTGGCACAGATTACATTCTAATTTTTCATCAAAATTATTAAATGCACGTGCGCGTATGGATTCCATAATAATAAAAAGTCCGCGCCAGTTAATTATGGAACAGCAACAGCGTTTGGATGATACTTCGCGCACTTTGGAAATGCTGTATACAAATAAAATTTCTAGAATGCAGCAGTCGGTTTCTCATTTTGAACAAATGTTGAATTCACTCAGCTATAAAAACGTTCTGAATCGCGGATTTGCGATGGTTCGTAATGGGGATAAAATAATTGGGCGCGCGTCTGATTTTAAGCGTCCCGCCCAAATTGAATTCAGTGATGGCGTTGTAGAAATTTAGTTTTTTATCAATGTTTTTGCAGTGGCGATTGATTCAGGTGTGATCTTATCACCGCTTATAATTCTGGCAATTTCATTTATGCGATTATTGTCCTCTATTTTAGAAACGCTGGTTATTGTTGTATTTTTTGTGGATGTTTTGTGTATTAAAAAGTGTGAATCCGCAAAACCCGCAACCTGGGCGGAATGAGTAATGACCAAAGCCTGTCCGTTGGATGCCAGTCGTGCCAATCGTGCACCAACCGCGCTGGCGGTTGCACCACTGATACCCGTATCTACTTCATCAAATACAAAAATTTTCGCGCCAGATTTATTCATTAAAACTACACGCAATGCTAACATTAAACGTGCAAGTTCGCCACCACTAGCAATTTTATGTAATGGTGCAAATGGACTGCCTGGATTTGTTTTTATCATAAAAATAACTTCGTCGCTGCCATTTGACGATGGGGTGGTTGGGGTAATTTCAACTTTGAAATCCGCCTGGGCTAATTTTAAATCTGGGAATTCATTTACAATGGCATTGCGAAGTTTAACGGACGCGGCAATCCGTTCCCTTGTAATTTGTGTCGCGACATTTTCGTATTCGGATTTGCCCTGTTTTGCGGCGGCTGTAGCTTTTTTGAGTTCAACATCTGAATTATCAATAGCATTTAATTGTTCGGTCATCTCGCGTAATTTTTCTGACAATTGATCCGCAGCAATTTTATGCTTTCGTGCGGCCGCACGAATTGCAAATAAACGCGATTCTATACTTTCCAGCGATTCCGTATCGGTTTCTATCGGGGATATTTTACTTTCTACATCTGCTGCTATTTCCGCAATATTATAGAGTGTGTCAATCTGACCAGAATATGGGTTTGGTTCAGTTTTTATACGTTCCAGAATATGTGCAACGCTAAATATTTTTTCATCTAAGCCCCGAACGGCGGCATTTGCATCACTTAAAATAGCGGAATTTTTTTCAGCATCCATTAATTGTGCGCGACGTGTTGCTAATTCTTCTTCTTCTCCAGGAATTGGGTTCAGCACAGATAATTCTTTGACGTTATGTTCTAGAAATTCACGTTCTGCCATACTGCGGTTTAATAATTCTTGTAATTCTTTTAGTTTCTTTTCCGCAGAATGCATAGAGCTATAAGCATTTTTTAATTGCGACAAATCATATTTACCAAATTCATCCAATGCTGCTATATGGGTTGTTGGATCCAGCAAAGAATGATTCTCAAATTGCCCGTGAATTTCACAAAGCTCATCACCAACTTGCTTTAATATTTTTATACTGACAGGCACATCATTAATCCATGCGCGACTTTTACCATCTGTGCCAAGTGCGCGGCGTAGAATTATGGTTTCATCAGATTCTATGCCCTGCTCGGTTAAAATTTCTAACTTAATTGGGCAATTAAATTCTGCAATAACCTGGGCATTTTCACAGCCATGGCGAACCAATCCGGTATCACTGCGTGCGCCCAAGGCAAGTGCCAGCGCGTCCAGCAAAATAGATTTGCCCGCGCCAGTTTCGCCGGTTAAAACATTAAGACCACGGCCGAATTCCAAATTCAGTTTATCAATTAAAACTATATTAGAAATATGCAGGTTTGTAAGCATACGGATATTATAAGATAAAAAACCCTTATGATTCAATGATTTTTTCTAGATCCCAATTATTTAACCACAAGATAAACCCAATAATTTTATACTTTGGGAAAGCTGCGTGCAACAGGGACGCGTAAATTTTCATCGTTTTTTCATATTCGTCACGGCGTGCGCGGTTTGTATCAGTTTTATAGTCTAGAAATAATATTTCATCATCAGTAAAAATTAACCGGTCTATTCGTTTGCTATAAAATTTACCATTTATTATGCCGGCAACAGGGACCTCTGCACGATTGCCCTGTTCCCAAAATTTTGATAATTCTGGGCTGGATTTTATCTTTTTTGCGATTTCATTATTGTCATCCAGTTGTAAAAATTGCAATTGACGATGAATGTCTGTGCCACGTTCGGTTGCAAATTTCTCACGGGATTTTTCTGTTAAAAATTCAGCCATAGTCTTATTCATTTGAGATCACTATTTTTTCATTATCAACAACAACACCCGGCATTGATTGCATAATTTCCCAAAGCTTGGTATGCCACGCATCCGCAGGCGGAGTTTTATGTGTATCAAATCCATAAATATATAAATTATCACGTGCTCGTGTCATTGCAACGTACAATAACCGCCAGTATTCCGACATTTTCTTATCCATGGTTGTATCGGCTGCAATTTCCCAAACTCTTGAATTATTGGCGCGTGGGGACCACAGCCATCCATCATTATCCAAAGAAATAACTTTATCGGACTTGTCCTGTGGTGTCCTAATTGTATCTATTAAAAATACGATTGGGGCTTCTAAACCTTTGCTGCTGTGTATTGTTGCAATACGAACCCCATCAGCTGCATTTAATTCACGTTTGATTTCACTGCCGCCTTCGATAAACCATTTTAAAAAATGCTTTAATGTTCCGCTTTGGGTTCTTTCATAAGACAAACAAATTGTTAAAAATTCTTCCAATGGTTCTATTATTTGATTCCCCAGCGCTGCAATCATTTTTTCACGATGATTATTAAGAATTTTCATAAAAAATGAGTATGGGGCCATTGTTAGTGACCAATTAGCAATTTGTTCTAATTCGTTTGAAATTTCAGGGTATTTTGTTTGTAAAACTTCGTAAACACTAACATCTTTGCCACGATTATTACATACAGAGAACAATTCGTTTTCAGAAAAACGGAATAATGGGCTTTTTAGGGTGCACGCCAGCGAATAATTATCAGATTTATCAATACACCAACGTGTTAGATTCATTAAATCTATGATTGCTGGAAATTCAGGCAGGATGATTCTATCGCTGCCTGCAACCGAAATGCCACGTTTTTTTAATTCATTCACCAGTGGTGCGGCGAATGGCGCACGACGTTGCACCAAAACCATAATATCGCTGGGAATTGCACCATTTTTAATCAAAAATTCAATTTTATAGGCAATTGTTTTTATGTATTCATGACGTGCAACAGCATTTGTTTCATCAGATTTTGCAAGTGTGTTTAATTCTACTCGACCGCGAGCATTGTTTCTAAAAACTTTATGATTATTATTTGCAAATCCATCCAAATGGTCAAAGAAATAATCTACCGAATTTAATATTGGCGCGGAACTGCGAAAACTTTGTGCCAATGGGATTTCTTGGATGGTTCGTAAGTTATTTTTTATCTGGTCATCGATTTCTGCTCTGGATGTGGCAAACGCATTTGGGTCTGCGCCCTGGAACCCATAAATAGATTGCTTGGTATCGCCAACAACGAACAAAGAATGAGGAGTTCCCCTGTCCCCGTCGGTAAAGAAATCGGTGCTTAACGCCTTTAATATATCCCATTGTATGGGCGCTGTGTCTTGGGCTTCGTCCACCAAAATATGATGTAAAGATATATCAAGTTGAGACAAGACCCATCCCATATTTTCGGGATTTGCAAACAAGTGTTTGGTATAAAGAATTAAATCATCAAAATCCATCAAGTTTCTGCCAGATTTTAATTCTTTATATGTTTTAGAAAAGGCAAAGGATAAATCAAACAAAGCAACCGTATCTTGGAATATTTGTTGATTAATATTATATTGTGCCAGTGCATAAACTCGATCTTGTTCAGCAACCAGATAATCTTTTGTTGCCACATTAACAATTTTGGTGTTTTTGTCTGTTAAATAAGCTTTTTTATATTCTTCGAAATTTATAGAGTTATCAATGTATTGTTTTGTTAAATTGACAATGGCAATCAAGTAATTTGCCGGCTTTTTTGATGCATTTATCCCATTTTCCGCAATTTCAATGATTTTTTGCATGTTTTGTGGCAAAACTTCGGTCTGAATTGGTTTATCTAGTTCTAAATATTTTATAGTTTTATCAATGAATTGTTTTCTATAGTTATCAATGTTTTCAACTTCGAAAAATTGTTTATATTGATTGGTCAGTATGTCCATTAATTCATCTAAAGAATGTTCGGATATCCGTCCAACAATATGAGAAAACGCTTCTTTTACTATTCCATCAGCATCGGAATTTATAAGTTTTTCAAATGAATCATGTAATAAACGTCGTTGATCCGCGTCAGATACCAGTCTCCATGCGGGGGGTATCCCCGCCTCTATTGGGAAACGGCGTAAAATTTCTTCGCAAAATCCGTGAATTGTTTTGATTTTTAAAATATCAGGTTTATCTATGTAGGTATAGAAAATTTCACGAGCATGTTTTATATCTTGATTAGTCGGAGATGCATTATATGAAACCCCGATCAGCATTTCGCGAAGTGTTTCATCATCTGCCATTGCCCATTTACGTAGTGCGCTCAAAATTCTATTGCGTATTTCAGATGCAGCGGCGTTAGTATATGTTAAACACAAGATTCCGCCATACTCACCATCAGTTCTGAATAAAATACGTAATAATCTTTGAATCAAAACGCTGGTTTTACCTGTACCAGCATTAGCCTGGACCCATACGTTCAGGCTTGGGTCGGATGCCATTTTTTGTTCGGGGGATAATTCTTGTTTTTGCGCCATTTTTATATTGCTTAGATTGTATTTATTGTAGTATAAATTTATTAGGAATTCAAGGAGTCTAATCATGTCAGAAAAACCACGTGTTACCAGGACTGGAATGGGCATAATGGTAATGGATGCAAATGGACGAGTATTATTGGGATTGCGTAATGATGATGCCGCCAAAGCCAGCAGTGAATTACATGGTGAAGGTACATGGACCATGCCCGGCGGAAAATTTGAATTTGGTGATGATTTATTATCTGGTGCAGCACGTGAATTAAAAGAAGAAACGGATTTGGATTTAATCAGTGCGAAAATCGCATCAATAACAAATGATAAATATGGCGATACAGCGCATTTTATAACCTTGGGATTTTTGGCCACAGAATGGCGCGGCGAATTAAAAACAATGGAACCCGAAGAAATTATTCGTTGGGAATGGTTTTCTTTGGACGCCTTGCCCGCGAAAATATTTACTCCTTCGCGTAAAGTTATTGAAAATTACAATGCAAACAGATTGACCGGGGATTTATAATTATAAAAGCAAAATGATAAAGGCTCTTACTCTTTGGCAGCCGTGGGCCAGTGCAATAGGCTTTGGGCTTAAAAAATACGAAACCCGATCTTGGGGCACAAAATATCGGGGGCCTTTAGCAATACATGCATCCGCAAAGTCAATGAATGCGGAATATAAAAAATTAGCCGATAAATATGGAATGTTGGATGCGGATTTACCATCGGGGTCAGTAATTATAATTTGTAATTTAAAAAATTGCATTTTGATGACACCAGAATTTATCGCTGCGCAATCTCAGACCGAGTTGGATTTTGGGGATTGGCGGGTCGGCAGATTTGCATGGGATCTGGAAGTAATACATGTTTTACCAGAATCATTAGCATGCAGAGGCTATCAAGGTCTTTGGAATCTGAATGGGTTTGATGATTTTGATACAGAACGGCAAATGAAATTATTTGACTAGACTTGTGCTAAAAAAATTTACTATGATTGCGAGAGCAATAATCGGAGAGAAAAAAGTGGAAAATTCTAATATTATTTTTATCGGGGCTTCAATTGCGGGGGCTTTGGCCATTATTGGTGCGATTGCTTTATTTTTTGTATCGCGTAAATCACAAAAAGCAATGGAGTCCATGCTGTTGTTTTTGACCAAGCCAGAACGTGCAAAAATCCAAGATGCCGCCAGAGTTTTACATATAATAATGGCGGATGAAGTTGCAAAAATAGAATCATCATTCAAATTAATCCAAGATACTTTGTCCAACCAGATTGCCAAAGCGGTGGCATTAGAAGAAGAATTAGGGCAAAGGAATACTGCTTTGGTAGAACTATCTAACGACGCGGTTAAAAAGATAGCACAGATGTCGGGGCGTCTTGAAAATACAGCGGAGGGGTTTCAGAAAATTGTGACCTCTCGTGAATGGGGAGAAGTTGATTCTGTATGCGAAAAATTTCAAAGCCGTATCAATGAGTTATTGAATAGAGTTGATTCTGTTTCTAATGAAGCAACAGAACACGCACGAATTTTACAAGGACACATCGAAGGTTGGATAGAATCTGGGAAAACTCTATCTGGTCAATTATTGTCAGATATCGAAAACAATACCAGTCATATGAATTCTATGGTTGTAGAATCCGAAGCAATGCAAGAAAAATTATCTGAATTATCTCATTCTGTTGCGACAGGTTTTGCAGAGGTAAAAAAAGAGGTTGCAGATTATGAAGATATCATGTCCGCTAATGACAAGTTATTGGGTAAGCAACTAGAAAAAATGGATGTCTTTACAAAACAATCCAAAAAACTACTGGCATCACAGTTAAATAATTTAACAGGCACGGCAAACGCGGTCGGCAGTCAAATTCGTTTGGCCGAAGCATCCATTGAAAAACAAGAAAAAGGGTTGACATCTGCGGCCCAGAACTTGATGGAAACTTCAAGAGCAACCGAAGGTTTTATAAAAACTATTGCGAACGAAGTTGCTGGATTATCCGGAAAATTCCAAATAGAAATTCGGGATTTTGCAACGGGGATAGTTTCAGAATTAAGCACAGTTCATGGTGTTGCAACAACTACATTGGCCGACACTAAAGTAGCTGCGGGGGCATTTTCAGATTCTGTTCGTGCAATGACCGAAGGTGTAAGGCAGACTTTGATAGAAATGAATTCCGCACATTCACAATTGACCGGCCAATCACAAGAATTGGTTAGGGCTTCAACAGAAACAGCAGAACAATTGCGTCCATTATCAGAATTGATCGAAAGATATTATACATCCCTGCCCGATTTAACGCGTGGTTCAGCAGAAATGACGGCACAATTATCTAGTGAAATAGCATCACTGGATATGAAAATGAGAGAATTATCAAAAGAAATTGAAGATTCAATTACTGGTATAGCGGACTCTTCATTAAAACTGGAACATTTATCCGGGCAATCACGTCAGCAAATGATAGATTTATTGTCTGATTATGCCAAAGCAACCGATACTATGCAGACATTAAACAGGCAAATGGTTGAAACGCGTGCATCAACCCCAATGGCGGCGGTTTCCAAAACACCAGAACAGATTGCAGGAAGTAGAGCAAAAATAGCCAGTAGCGATTTCATAAAATATTCCGAAGGTATAATGGAAAAACTGCATGAACTGTCTGTAGATTTAACCCGTGCAGCAGGTGCCGAAATTCCAGCCGCAGTATGGAACAAATATCAAGCTGGGGATAAAACTATATTTTCAAAATGGTTTGCAAAAATGTTGGGTGCGGCAGACAAACGCAGAATAAAAGACTTGTTCAAAAATGATGCAGTATTCCGCAGTCAAGCAACCCAATTTGTTCGTGGTTTCGCCAAAATGATGGCGGGAGCAGAACAAACAGACAACAAAGATATGGTTGCTGCAACCCTGCTTAAAACTGATCTGGGGCAAATGTATTTGGCACTGAAAGCGAATTTATAAATTTAAAAGAATAATTTGCTTTTCCACTTGAAAAATCAGTAAAAATGAATTATATTCAGCGAGCTAAATAAAAAGGTTTTCCATGAATTATCCGTATATGCCAAAATCAACCGCTTTGTGGTTAATAGAAAATACAGCCCTTTCATTCGAACAAATTGCAGCTTTCTGCGGTTTGCATGAGTTAGAAGTTAAAACTATAGCTGATGCCGAACGCAGTAAAATCCAAGGGTTGAATCCTATTTTACAGGGGCAATTGACACGGGAAGATATTGAAAAATGCGAGATAGATCCAGATGCTCGTTTGACATTACGCCAACATATTGTAGAAGCTCAGAAAAAGCAAAACAAAAAAGGTGTTGGCTATACCCCACAAATTCATCGCCAAAATCGTTCTGGTGGAATTTTGTGGATATTAAAAAATTATCCAGAATTAACCGATGGTCAGATTGCACGTTTAATGCGCAGTACAAATCCAACGGTTTCATCCATCCGTAATAAAACACATAAAAATTATTCTGCTATTCAAATACAAAGTCCAATTGTTTTGGGTTTGGTATCCGAAAGCGCGTTGCGCGAAGCCGTCGAAAAAGCCGAAAAAGCGAAGAAAAATTAACAAATAACCAATCATAATAACCACTTATTTGGTGGTTATTTTAATTGGATATTGTAATCAAAAAACAGAAGGTTTCTTCATGCCAAAACCAATAGACCAAGCGACTAAATTTCTGATTGAATCATTGCCTGAAAATTTGCGAAAATTGGCAGAATCTTCTTGTGCTGCGGGTTTTTTATCCAGGGTGGATTTTGATACTGCAATAATAGCAGATGAAATTGATAATACAGAAAAAGAAGAATTATTATCTTTTTTTCAACAAGATTTGGCTTTGGATGTATTAGAAGCAACAGTGTTTCTGGATAATGGTGGAAATTATGAAGACACCGAAGATTCTGGCCCACGCGATAAATCCCGTGACTTATTAAATGCTGATACCGAACAAGTTTATGCAGGTGATGAAGATTATGAACATTATGCAAAACAACTAGAGCGCAGCACAACTGGCGGATTAACGCTGGGGATTCAGGATTCAGTTCAGTCTTATTTGAAATCCATAGGAACGGTTCAATTGCTGACAGCCCCAGGCGAAGTTGCTATTGCCCAACGTATCGAGGCTGCATCCCGTTTAATGGTTTATGGTTTGTGCGAAAGTCCAATGACAATTCGCGCTATGTTGGATTGGTATCAACAATTATTGAATGATGAAATTAAACTGCGTTACATTATAAATTTGGAAGTGATGTATTCATCTGATGCCGAACAAAAAAAATTGGCTGAATTATCTGATACTTTGAAAAGCAAAGGTGTCGAAAATATTGAAGAATTGGAAGATGATGATTTGGATGATACTTTGGGGGATGCAGAAGAAGAAGAAGAAGAAAATCCAGATCAACCAGCCAAAGATGAAACTTCGCGCAGCAGTTCTGGCGTGCCGATTCCAATGATGGAAGAATCTTTGATGCCCATGCTTATGGATGTATTCACAAAGATTAAACGTATCTTTAATAATCTTGAAAAGTTACAAAAAGAACGTATGGAAAATCTTGTTAAATCCGCAAAACCTGACGAAGCATTGGAAAAGAAATATGCAAAAGTAAGATTGGATTTGTTTGAACATGTCAGCAAAATCAGATTGAATGACGATCGTGTTGTAGAAATTTTGGGGAAATTAACATCCCGTACTGCCCTGTTGATGGGGCTGGAAGGCAAATTAATGCGGTTGGCGGTTGGCGTTAAAATCAAACGTGAAGAATTCTTGGAAGAATATGCTGGGAACGAATTAAATAGAAATTGGGCGAAAAAATTGATGAAAAACAAATCGCCCGCATGGCAAAAGTTTGCGACCAAACATGAGAAAGATATTTTAAAAATCCAAGAAGAAATTTTAAAGGTTGCAATTGAAACCGGTCAACCAACATCAGAATATAAAAAAGTCGTTGATTTGGTCCGTCGTGGGCAACAAGAAGCCGCGCGTGCAAAGCATGAAATGATAGAGGCAAACTTACGCTTGGTTATTAAATTTGCAAAACGTTCATCTCCACGTGGTTTGGGGTTGGATTTTTCTGATTTGGTTCAGGATGGGAATATTGGTCTGATGAAGGCGGTTGATAAATTTGATTATCGTTTGGGTAATAAATTTTCAACCTATGCCACCAATTGGATTCAACAGGGTATTTCACGCAGTATTGCTGATCAAGCACGTACAATTCGTATCCCTGTGCATATGATTGATAATATACATAAGATACAGAAAGCCAGCCGCCAGTTCGTGCATAAACATGGACGTCAGCCAACCGCCGAAGAATTATCAAAAGTCATTTATTTGCCAGTTGAAAAAATACACAAAGCGTTAAAGGTTAATCTGCGCCCAGTCTCATTAGAGGCCCCAGTTGGCAGCGAAGACGATAGCAGCCGTATCGAAATCATTCCAGATGAAACTGCAAAAAATCCATTTACTTCTGCTGCACAGAAAAATCTGCGTAAAATTGTTACTCAGATTTTATCTGAATTGGATCCAAAAGAAGAAACAGTTCTGCGCCAAAGATTCGGTATGAGCACGAACAAAACCAGTACACTGGAAGAAGTCGGTGAATATATTGGTGTTACACGCGAACGCATACGTCAGATTGAACAGAAAGCGCTGAATAAGCTGAAGCATCCTACCCGTGCCCGCAAACTCCGCAGCTTCTTGGAAGAATAAAAAACCGCCCAAAATGGGCGGTTTTTGATTTTTATTTCTTTACGATTTTCATCCCTTCTTTGGAGTCTTGGATTAACCAACCCATATCTTCGACCGTTGCGCGAATTTGGTCAGCCAATGCCCAATCTTTAGCGGCCTTGGCCGCTGTGCGGTCATCTGCCAATTTTTGGACGTCGGCTGGGATTGGTGTGGCTTCTTCTGCCAGCAGCTTTTCTGCACGGGCAATAAATTGTAATCCCAGTAATTCATCAATAAATTGCACCAGCCCCAGTTTTTCCCCAGCAGTTAAATTTTCTTCTTTTAACATTTCCTGGAAATCAACTATTGCGGTTGCAGTTTTCAAATTATCAGATACAGATATCAACATTTTATTATGCCATTCATCTGCGGCATTGCTGTTAGATACCTGCCCTTTGGCATCGGTAATAATACTGGCAATTTTTTTAATAATGTTTTTATAGCTGACAGTTGCAGCATCCAAAGAAGCCCAAGAAAACTCAATAGGGCTGCGATAATGTCCCAGCAACATCATATAGCGAAACGCCATCGGATCATATCCCTTGGACTTGATATATGGTACGGTCAAAGCATCGCCCGCAGATTTAGATAATTTGGCATCCGCACTTGCCATCAGCCAACCAAAATGCACCCAATAATTTACCCAAGGTTTCCCAACAACAGGTTCACTTTGGGCAATTTCATTTGTGTGATGGATGTTTATATGCTCTTGGGCCGCGGTATGTATATCAAAATGATTGCCCAGTAATTTCATACTCATGGCGCTGCATTCTATGTGCCAGCCAGGGAAACCCCTGCCCCATGGGCTGTCCCAAATCATTTCATTTTTTGCATTGTCTGGTAAAAATGCCCACAAAACAAAGTCTGCGGCACTGTGTTTGCCTTCGTCAGAAATACGATTCCCTCCGCGTTGCATTGATGTTTTTTGACCGGATAATTCGCCATAATCTTCAAATTTTTCTGTATCGTAATAAACACCCTTGCCCGGTATTACATAAGCATAACCCAAATCTTGCAATTTTTTAATCAGTTCAATTTGTTCGGTTATGTAATCAGTCGCACGTGGAGTATAAGTTGGTGGAATGATATTTAAATCGTTCATATCGGATACAACAGAATTTATATATCTTTTGGCGATTTCCCAAACAGATGTTCCTTCGCGTTTTGCGCCTTTTTCCATCTTGTCTTCACCGGTATCATCTTCGTCACCAACCAAGTGTCCGACATCGGTAAAGTTCATTACATGTGTAACCTGGTACCCATTTGCCATAAACATACGTTTAATCAAATCATTGCTGATAAATGTACGCATATTTCCCAAATGTTGATCCCAATAAACCGTTGGACCGCATGAATAAAAGCTGACTTGGCCTGGAATCAATGGTTTAAATTCGTCTATTTTCCGCGTAAGCGTATTATAAAGTTTAATTTGCATGTCTTTATGCCCTTTGTAAATATGTGTGAAATAATTATGTTGTTAAAAGTATAGTAAATCAGCAGCCCAAAGGGCAACAAATAAAAATAGCAAAATTAAATGTTTTGAAATTCATGTTTTAATTATACATTGTTTTATCAAAAAAATCAAATTATAATTATTATTAATGAATAACGAACTGGGTGATTTTCTAAATACCGACTTGCAATTTATCAAGGGTGTTGGCCCCGTATTGGCCGCGCGGCTCGAAGAATTACTGGGCGGTCGTCGGGTATTAGATTTCTTGTTGCACATTCCTCGATATATTCGCCCACGCGCTGTATCTGAATCTATCATAGGTGCAAAACCAGACGAAATAATTACAATTCCTGTACGTATAGAATCCCATAAAAAAGGCGGCGTTTTCCGCAACGGCAAACGCGCCCCAACCCAAATTGTTTGTCGTGATAAATTGGGTGGAATTTTGACTCTGCAATTTTTCGGCAGCAGTTTCTTAGATGCTTGGTTGGAAAAATTGCCAATAGGCGAATGGCGAATAATCAGTGGAAAATTGGAATTTAACGATCGTACTGGTGCAACAATAAATCATCCTGATTTCATAGAAAAACCAGAAAACCAATTCAAGATTCCAGAATTCCAAGCAATTTATCCAATAAGCGCGGGGTTGAGCCAACGCGTAATGGCAAACGCCCGAGATACTATTTTTTCAAAGTTGGATACGATACAAAATATTAGAACACAGGATTTTTTTCATGCTTTGCGTGAAATTCATTATGCAAAATCTAATGACGATTTATTGCCAACCAATAAAAATGTTGCGGTTGCAGCGCATGCGGAACTATTGGCGCATCAGGTTGCAATCGGGTTAACCCGCGCACGACGAAAACGTGGCATAATTGGACGCAGTATTTCTGGGAACGGGAAATTGCGTGAAAAACTTTATTCTTCCTTGCCATTTAAATTAACTGATGCGCAAAACAAAGCTATAGAAGAAATAGAATCTGATATGGCACGTCCAGAACCGATGATGAGACTGATTCAGGGTGATGTCGGCAGTGGCAAAACCATTGTTGCACTGGCTGCGGCGCTAAACGCTGCAGAATGTAAATTGCAAACAGCATTTATGGCACCAACCGATACGTTGGCGCAACAACACTATGCGAAAATAAAACCTATTTGCGATGAATTGGGGATAGTTTGTGACATTTTAACTGGTCGGGATAAAGGCGCTGCGCAAAAAGAAAAACTGATATCAATCCGTTCGGGGCGCACGAAAATTATCATTGGGACTCATGCCCTGTTTCAAGAAGCGGTGGAATACAAAGATTTGGCATTGGTTATAATAGACGAACAACATCGTTTCGGGGTGACACAACGATCAGCATTGGCGGCCAAGGGGCATAATCCAGATTTATTGGCATTATCCGCTACACCAATTCCACGTACTTTATCCATGACAATCTATGGTGATATGGATATTTCTGTTATCGCACAAAAACCTGTTGGACGTTTGCCCATAAAAACATCTGCCCTGCCCGTCAACCGTATTCCCGCATTGGTTCAACGTTTGCGTGTTCAGATTAACGAAGGAGCAAAAGTATTTTGGGTTTGTCCGTTGGTTGTTGAATCCGAAGAATCTGATTTTGCCGCAGCTGAAACACGGTATGAATTTTTGAAAAATACTTTTGGTGATGTGGTTGGTTTGGTTCATGGTCAAATGGATAAAAAACAACGTGATAAAGTCATGGAGGATTTTGCAAGCCCAAGGGGCACGATAAAACTGCTGGTTGCAACCAGCGTGATCGAGGTCGGAATAGATGTGCCAACAGCAACAATCATGATAATTGAAAATGCGGAAAAGTTTGGTTTGTCAGCCTTGCATCAATTGCGTGGTCGCGTTGGTCGTGGGTTGGCGCAATCGTATTGCATTTTACTGCATGCAGATTATTTGACTGAAAATGGAATAAAACGTTTAGATGTTTTAACCGAAACCGAAGATGGATTTTTAATAGCAGAACAAGATTTAATGATGAGGGGTGCTGGCGAATTACTGGGACAAAAACAATCTGGTTGGATACCTTATCATTTTGTGGATTATCGCGAACATCGTGATTTATTCAAACTGGCACAAAAAAAGGCGATGGAGTTATTGGAATCCGATCCAAAACTGGAATCCGCCGCCGGTCATGATGTCCGCGATTTAATGAAAATATTTGATACTCTGTCCCAATTAGCAGGATAAATAAAAACGCCCAAATGGGCGTTTATTTATTTAATACTCGAGCCAGTTTTGCTATTTTTTTATACTTTTCTTGTTTTTCTTTTCGGGCGGTTGCTTTGTCGTTTTGAAATGCGCTTTCTTTTTGAACTTTCAGATAATTTCTGAATCTTCGTTTATCCAGTTCTCCTTTTTCAATCGCTTCTAGTACCGCGCATCCTGGTTCGTTGGTATGGGAACAATTTGAAAATCTACATTGGGTAATAATAGTTTCTATATCCACGTATAAATCATCAATATCTTGGACCGTTTCCGCCAATCCTATTTCGCGAATCCCGGGGGTATCAATTATCATGCCGCCATTTGACAAGATATAAAGAGATCGAGATGTAGTAGCATGTCTGCCACGTGCATCTTTTTCACGAATTTCTAATGTTTTTTCCGCACGATTACACAAGATATTCATAAGACTGGTTTTTCCAACCCCAGATGACCCCAATAAACATGCAGTTTTGCCAGGTAAAATCATATTCTGTATAATATCAATATTATCCATATTGATATTGCTGAACGAAATAACCGGAACCCCGAATGCTATTTCTTCTACCATATTTATTTTTGTTTCTGCATCGTTGCACAGATCAGCTTTGCTTAATAAAACAACTGGTTTTGCCCCACTGGTATAGACCAATGCCAGTGCGCGTTCAATCCGTGATAAATTAAAGTTTTGATTCAAGCCGGTTACTATAAAAACAATATCAATATTACTGGCTATTATTTGTTCGCCATCATTTCCAAATGTTTTTCTATTATTTGGTGCACGGCGCGTCAAAGCGGATTTGCGTGGTAAAATCCGTTCAATTATTGCGTTTGATTCGGGTTTCATGTGCAATAAAACCCAATCGCCAACAACGGGCATATCGGACGTTTTTTCTATGGCATGAAAAAACTTTCCAGATAAAATCGCTCTGTGTTCGCCAATGCCATCATGAATGGCAAATGCGTTTTTGTGTTCTGCGATCACGCGTGCGATCACAAAATCAGCTTTGTCCTGATTAGATAAATTATTTTCAAAGAAATTATCCCAACCAAGATTTACAATATTGTCCATTTTAAAATCCTTAGTTTTAAATTATTGATTCCCAAGGCAACGAACAAGCAATCTGATGGCAGATAGTATTTTTTAGAAATTTGTACCCAAGAAAGCCTGCTCATTGCAGTAAAATTTTATTACAAACATAAAATGCTCCTTGGGGTAAATATTTTAAACTGGTGGCTGGGAACGGAATCGAACCGCCGACACAGGGATTTTCAGTCCCTTGCTCTACCAACTGAGCTACCCAGCCAAGCGGCACTTAATATATAATACCCTTATATTAAAATCAAGCAAAAATTGGAGTTTGATATTTAAATTATAATATTTCCCTTTGTTATTCATACTTTCTCTGATACAATTTAATCACGAAAAAAGGAGAAAACTATGCCTTCATTAAAAGGAACCAAAACCGAAAAAAATATACTGACAGCATTTGCTGGGGAATCCCAGGCACGTAATCGCTATACTTTTTTTGCTTCTAAAGCGAAAAAAGAAGGCTATGAAGCCATCATGCGCATTTTTGAAGAAACTGCTAACCAAGAAAAAGAACACGCATCATGTTTGTTCAATATGCTAGATGGTGGAGAACTTGAAATTACAGCATCGTTCCCGGCCGGTAAAGTAGGTACAACACTGGAAAATCTTCAAGCTGCTGCGTTTGGCGAAAATTATGAAAATACAAAAATGTATCCAGAATTTGCACAAGTTGCTGTTGAAGAAGGGTTCCCAGGAATTGCAGAAACTCTGCGTCATATTGGTATGGCGGAACGTTATCATGAGGCACGGTATCGCGCTTTGATTGATGCGCTTGAAAATGATACTTTGTTCAAGCAAGATAAAACTGTTATGTGGCGTTGCACTAATTGTGGCAACTGGCACATTGGTAAAGAAGCGCCTACGGTATGTCCGGCTTGTTTACACCCCCAGGGGCACTTTATCGCAGAAAGCACATTGGAAAAATGCGATACGTCCGAAGGGTTTTGTGAATATATAGAAATGTAAAAAATCCCCCTTTAATATGGGGGATTTTTTTGATATAATTCTTGACGTGGAAGTATCTAGAAGAACCATCTTAAAAGTAACAGGAATCGGCGTGGTGGCAATAACATTTATACCACGCATTGCTTTTGCGGCCAGAAATTCTTTGCGTTCTGTGCGTGCTGGGATTCAACCAGGCGGGAAAACGCGGTTGGTTATAGAAACTGACAATCGTCCCAGTTACAGTCTAGACTTTTTATCATCCCCGGATCGTATTGCCGTAAATTTGTCTAACACTGCTGGTGATACCAGTATCAGACCTATTTTATCCGCTGGAACCTTGATAAAAGGTATCAGACAAAACCAGCTGGGCGACAAATTGCAAATAGTTGCGGATTTAAATAAATCAGTTTTGGACATTCCAAAAAACCAAATTATGATTTTAGAACCGAATGGTGATACAGGATATCGATTGGTATTGGATTTTAAAGCTGGTGCAGCTACAAAGACCGCGGCGGATGAATCAGACTCTAAAACCGAGAAAAAAACACATGTCCCTATCATAGTTATTGATGCTGGTCATGGTGGTCGTGATCCGGGATGTATTGGAAAATCTGGCGTCAAAGAAAAAACTGTTGTTTTAGCAGTTGCAAAAAAATTGCGGGAAAAGCTTAATGGCAATGGATATAAAGTTTTATTGACCCGTGATCGCGATAGATTCTTGAATTTGGATACTCGCGCTGGAATTGCAGAAAAGCATCATGCAGACTTGTTTATTTCATTACATGCGAATGCAAACCCAAGCAGAAAGATAAAGGGATATTCGGTTTATACATTGTCTAAGAGAGCATCTGACGAAGAAGCCCAAAAATTAGCTGAGGCTGAAAATGCTGCAGATAAAATAGAGGTTGATGGTTTTGCACGTTTTGAACCAGATATTAGAAACGCTCTATCGTCTTTACAACAACATGCTGTGGCAGAAATGTCGGTGGAATTTGCAGATGGGGTTTCAAAAAAGTTCAAACAAACTGGAATATCCCAAATGCCTGGGGCTTCTATGCGCCAGGCCCCGTTCGCTGTTTTACGCTCTACAATCCCCGGTGCATTGGTGGAATTGGGGCATCTTTCTAACTTGATTGAAGAAAAATTGCTAAACAGCAGCTCTCATCAGGATAAACTGGTTAATGCAATTGCAAGTGCGGTATCCAAATATGATTTTGATGTATAAGTATTACTAATATATTATTCGTCAATAAATCTCCTTGACTACTCATTTTAAAGTTCTATCATATCGGTATACTATAAAAGGGTTGTATATGGCCGATATAAACAAATTACGCCAAGAAATTGCTAATGTTGAAAAAGAATTAAAAAGCTTAGAAAAAAATATTAATGCCTTTACAGAACAAATAAAAACTGAAAGCACTAAATACAACAGTAATCAAAAAACTAATCAAGCATTGGCAAAAAGAATTGATGAGATCGAACAACTTTTGAAGGCTGAACAAGCTAAATATGACAAATTGTTTGAAAGATTCTTTAATTTGACTGAAGAACTAGACTCTGCAGAAAAACAATTCCGCAACAGTCAGAGCAATCAAAAAACAAAATAGTTTTTTCTTGATTTATGACTGGGTCTGGGTAATAATGCCACCCGCGGAGCGTTGGCAGAGTGGTTAATGCGCCGGTTTGCTAAACCGTGACCGTAGTAATGCGGTCCATAGGTTCGAATCCTATACGCTCCGCCAGAATTAACTGGAATTATTTGCGGCTTTTATGCCGCATTTTTATTTTTTCGTAATCTGATCAAATATTTACCAGTTTCATATTTCATGTCCAGAATCATTTCGCGCACAGATGGGTGGTCTATATAGGTTGGAAATTCTGCGCGTATTGCACCAGTGCCACGAATGGAATCACCAACACCGGTTATAAAAACCAGACGGCGCTGCCCTGCTTTATACGAACTTTCAATCGTGCCAAGTACTTTATGAAACGCCTGCATAGTTGTAAAACCATGCAGGTCTATTTTAACATCATAAACAAAATCTTTATTTTTGTTCTTCAAGTTTATCCAGAACATTATCCAGTTTCCGCAGACTGCTGTTTGCGCAACCGCGACCACGCCAAGTCATTAGCTCTGCGCCAGTTTTTTGATCAGCGATTGATACATTAAAGTTCCACCACCAAAATCCGTTAAAAGGACACCATAACCAGCCAAAAAATTCACGACGTTCGGATACCTTTACAACATACCGGGCATTCATAGTATCACTGGCATTCAGATTTATATCTTCATTATTTATCGTATGATTTGTTTTGCCGACAACGACATGGTATCCACGTTCTGCCATGCGTTCTTTGATACTGCGTTGCATGGCATAACCACCACGGTCAGCATAGAAAGTCTGATTTTTATCCAGCGTAACGCCAGGTGCGATATAAATGCTGTTACACGCAGTCAATGCAAGAACAGCGACAAGTATAAGTAATTTTTTCATGGGTGTGGACTCTCTCTTTACGAAGATAATCCTAGCAATCAAAAATCCCGATTGCAAATGGTAAAATATTTACTATAATTGCGCGAAATTGCACCCATGGCTTAACTGGATAGAGCATCGCCCTCCGAAGGCGGAGATTGCAGGTTCGAATCCTGCTGGGTGCACCAAAAAATTAAATGACCCGTTGGGGCTTTTTATTTTTATATTTAATCATAAAACATATTGACAAATACATCAAAAGTGCTAATGTGCGCCATTGTTTAACTTAATATTAAAGAAAAAGGGGGTTAAAATGGCATATTACAAACTTTTTAATAACGATATGCAACCTATATTATTGCGAAAAAATGCTTATCCAATATCAAATCCTGAATCATACAAAATTGGGCAGATTATATCTGTCCCGGAAAAAAGCGCGAGAATAAATTCCCCCTATGATAAGGATGCTATAACTTTCTGCGAGGGAGCAGCAAATTTAGCATATAGTCATTTTCTTTATGATTTGGGTGCCGATGTAAAATTTATAGAAATTGAACCAATTGGTAAAATAAAAAAATGTAATCAACATCATCTTAATTCCGAATATTTTTCTGCGGGGATAAAGCTATTAAGAGAAATTCCAAAGAATAAATTTACTAAACTTTGTATAAATGATTTTTCACATGTCGACAATTCTTATTTGAAAGTATTTAATTGGATAAATAAAATTGAAACAGGATTATTCGAAAATAAACATTTTGAAAGTCTATATTTTTTTAATGCGCATGCCATAGAAAATCTTGCGTTCAAAGGATCTTCTTTTGAAACTTTAACCTTGAAAGACTTCTTAAAAACAGACAGTGGAATTAAAACCATATCCGCTGGAATGTTAACCGGGATAAATATAACAAAATACCTGATGGTTGGGGTACAAACAGTTATACAGCCAGGCGCTTTAACTAATACAAAAATCCCAACCATAAAATTTGGTAGCCATAGTTATGAAATATCGGCAGAAATAGCAAATAAAAATGGTGCGAAAATAGAGATTTGTGATTCAAATAAAAAATCAACAGTTTGTTTTACTGACGTTTATGGTAATTTTCTGCAAAATATAAAATCATAATTATTTTTGCAACATCGCTAGCATAAAATCATCCAAATCCCCGTCCAATACTGCGGCGGGGTTTGTGTTTTCCAGATTGGTTCTTAAATCTTTGACCAATTGGTATGGTTGCAAAACATAACTGCGGATTTGACTGCCCCACTCTATTTTCTTTTGTGCGGCTTTGTTTGCGTCGGCCTCGGCCGCCCGTTTCTGCATTTCCAATTCATATAATTTAGAGCGCAACATTTTCATTGCGAATTCTTTGTTTTGCAATTGACTGCGTTCGTTTTGACATTGCACCACAGTATTTGTTGGCAAGTGTGTAATACGGACCGCACTGTCTGTTTTATTAACATGCTGGCCCCCCGCCCCCTGGGCGCGGAAAGTATCAATCCGTAAATCTTTATCATTGATTTCAATTTCTATAGAATCATCAATATCTGGCCAGACATCAACACTGGCAAAGCTGGTGTGTCGTCTGGCGTTGCTGTCAAATGGAGAAATTCGAACCAAACGATGAACCCCAATTTCATTCCGCAGCCAGCCATACGCCCTGTCCCCACTAATACGATAAGTTATATTTTTAATTCCCGCTGTATCACCCAAATGTTCTTCCATGGTTTCCAGTGTAAAGCCATGTCTTTCTGCCCAGCGCGCATACATTCTGGCCAGCATTGATGTCCAATCTTGGGCCTCGGTTCCGCCAGCGCCCGCCTGGATAAATAAAAATGCGCCCGCCCCGTCAGCGGGTTCATTAAACAAAGTTATAAATTTTGCGCGATGTGCTTTTTCTGCCAGTTTTTCGGTTGCTGCTGCAACGTCGACATCTTCGGGTTCAAGCTCGTTTAACTCTGACAAAGTTTTATATTCAGATTCCAATTCCATAAAATCATTTAGATTTTTTTCCAGTCTCGCTTTTTTCTGCATAACTTCGCGGGCATGGTCTGGATTGTTCCATAAATTTGGATCGTTTGATATTTCAGATATTTCAGATATTTCGGTCTTTAACCTGTCTAAGTCAAAGATACCCCCTGACGGCATTAATGTCGTCATTAATTTGAATCAAAAGTTCATTCGTGTTTATCACAAGCAAAATGTTACAATAGATGCTTGCGAAAATCAAATTATTTTGTTAAAATTAGATAAAAGAGAGAATGGATATGAAAAAAGTTTTCGGGATTTTTACAAGTCTATGTCTATTGAGTGGCGCGGCAGGTGCTGTTTCTGTGATAACGCCGTCCGGAACAAAGAGCATTGATACCGCCCGTGCAGCAACCGCACAAACCAGCACAAGTAATCGTGGAAACGCTGGCCTGGCTGATGCATATCGCACAAATCAAAGAAATACTTATTATATGGTAACACAACCCGATGTAGATACAGCATGTCGTAATAAAATTTATCAATGCCTTTCCAGTTATTGTGGCGAAGTAACCGTTGTTCCCGGACAACGTGGAAATCGTTGTGATTATGCAACCGAAAGCGAACTTTATAATGCTGCTTTGTTATGTTTACAAAAAGATAATAGCGCTTTATTACCCAGCTTTTCTACCAGTTATACTGTTGGTGGCAAGGGGATGAACACTTCTGCTAGATTGTGCCCCAGCTATGTTCAACAAGAATTAATGTCTTATTTATCAATGATGAATATGGCAACTCAACTGACCAGATCTCATTCCAGTTTATGTGTACAAAGACGCCAAGAATTAGAGGCTGCAACATCATGCCATTCAATTGCATTGTCTTATGGAAATGAAACCAACAATCGTTTAACAACAGAACTGACAGATTTTTGTGGTTCTGGTGTATCTGGTGGTTCTGCCGAAATGGTTACTAAATTTGCAAATGCTGGAAATATTGGCGCAAATATTTGGGGCTGGGCAGATAAAATGGTGTCCTTGGATTTATCAAAAAAAGGTGAAGGCTGGCAAAACGCGGTTGATTCTGTTTTAGCAGGTTATGTAAATAAAATGAATTTGGCATGTGGTGATAATATGCAAATGGAAACCGCTTCGCATACTATTTCTGGAGATACCCCAACTAACTTGCAAGTGGCGGCCAGTTTGGCGGTTGGGATGGCATTTCCAAAACAACCTGATGGATCTGATAAAGCAGAACCAATCTATAATTTATGGACGGACGTACAATCCATGACAGATGTTTACGATTATGCAACCGCAAAGCAAGTTGTCCAAGCCGGATTATCCAATTCCCCAACAACACAAAATGCTTTCTTGACCAGTGCTCAAATGGGAGACATGCAAAAATCATACAAAAATGGTGTAAAAGTGTTTGTATTACGGGATTCTGCCAGATGCTGGACAATTCCAGTGCAAATATTAAATAATACCGAGCAAGCATTAATAGCACAACAGCTTGCCATCTGCACAGCAAAATAAAAACGCCCGTTTGGGCGTTTTTTTATTTAAATGATTTTTCTACCAAGGATATAAGTTCTTTTATTCCCAATCTTCCGGCTGCCGATATTGAAAGTATTTCAGATTTTTTCCCACGTTTGAATTTTTTCATTCGGTCGCTCCAAACTTCTGGTTCAACCGCGTCCATTTTATTTATCAGTATAATCTCTGGTTTACTTATTAATCCGCCCCCATAAGATTCGATTTCGTGACGGATTGCTTTATATCGTGCATTCCAATCTTCTTCAGTGCCATCAATAATATGCAAAATCATTTTTGTACGTTCAGCATGGCCCAAGAATTTATCCCCCAGTCCAACACCCAAGTGTGCGCCTTCTATTAATCCAGGTAAATCCACCAGAACGAATTCACGATTGTGGGCATACATAACACCCAATTGTGGATTCAGGGTTGTAAATGGATAATTTGCGATTTTTGGACGTGCTGCGGTAACCGCTGCCAACAAAGTTGATTTGCCAGCATTTGGAAATCCAACCAATCCAATATCCGCAATCAATTTTAACCGTAAAACAACATTACGATCTTCGCCTGGCAAGCCGTCATTAGCTTGCTTTGGTGCGCGATTAGTCGGACTTTTGAAGTGTAAATTTCCCCAACCACCATTACCACCACGTGCCGCGCGATATTCCATGCCATCTTCGTTCAAATCTGCATATTCAATTTCTTCATTTTCAGAAAGTATCACAGTTCCAGTTGGTACAGACAAAACCATTACATCACCGGATTTTCCCGTTTCCATACGCCCACGGCCATTTTCACCACGCTGTGCTACAAAATTTGTTTGATAACGATAATCTATCAAAGTATTTACATTTGGCATTGCACGAAAAATTATATCTCCACCACGACCGCCATCACCACCGTTTGGGCCACCATATTCAATATATTTTTCACGACGGAACGAAGCGCTGCCGTTACCGCCATCGCCTGCTTTTAAATGAATTCTTGCACGATCTAGAAATTTCATAATTTTATAATACCTGAAAATGTTGAATTTGCAATAAAAATCAAAAGTATCTGTGCAGTTGTGCGCCGTTTTTAGACAGCCACAATTTTGCACGCCCTACACCTTCGCCATGCAATTTGGAAACTTGTGCCCAAAAAGCTGGGGAATGATCCATATGTTTGCGATGCGATAATTCATGCATTATTACATAACGCATAACCTCGGGTGGGGCAAATGCCAACCGCCAAGAAAGAGAAATAGTCCCAGTGCTGGAACAACTACCCCAACGGCTGCATGTATCACGAACTGCTATACGGGTCGGACGAAATTCTGATGGAACTTCGCGAATAATCGCCTTGGCATGTGTCAAAAACATTTCTTTGATTTTATCACGTAAACGACGTTCAAAAAATTCTGGTTTGCCCCCTAACCTGGCCCGGCTAACAGTAACTTCTTGGCCGAAAACTATAATAATATCGCCATCTTGTAATTTAATTTTTTGTGGCGCATGCATAAATATTTTTTCAATCCACTTTCGCTTTTGTTCTAAAAAATTTAATGCTTGAACAGTCGGTATCCAGCGAGGCATTGAAATATGAATTTCTCGTTTTGGTGTGATTTTGGGACGCAAGATTATATTACGAGCACCCCGCTTGGGTTCAAATAGTAGCGGAATCTCTTCTCCGTCTGAAAGAATAAAAGTTTGCGAAGTCATCAGAAGTTTTTCATAATTTCCTGGGCTATCGTATCTGCATCAAATCCAAAATATTTATAAACTTCTGACCCATTTCCAGATGTTCCAAAAGTATCTATTCCGACAACTGCACTGGCAAATTCATACCAGTTCATTGTTGCCCCTGCCTCTAATGCGATTACTTGTCCGACTAGGATTTTATTTTTATATTCGGCTTCTTGCAAGCGAAATTTTTCAACGCATGGCATACTGACAACACGTGCATCTATTTTACCAGCAATTTCAACCGCTAATGGAACTTCGGCCCCTGTTGCGATCAAAGTTATCTTTGCCTTTGGATTTTCATGAATTATGTATGCTCCGCGCGAAACTTCGGCATCGATTGGGGTTTCAATCTGGTTAAATTTTTGACGGGATAAAACAATGCATGATGGGCACGTAATTTCCGCCAAGGCCATTCCCCAGCTGGCTGCAACCTCTACCGCATTACAAGGACGGAACACATTCATATTTGGCATTAAACGCAACGATGCCAATTGTTCTATTGGTTGATGAGTTGGGCCATCCTCGCCCAGTGCAATACTGTCGTGCGTTAAAACATAAATAACTGGTAATCCCATAAGGGCGGACAAACGCATTGCCGGACGCATATAATCGCTGAATATTAAAAAGGTTCCACCATAAGGGCGAAGTCCCCCCAACGCCAACCCATTCATTATTGCAGCCATTGAATGTTCTCGAACCCCATAATGAATAAAGTTTCCATTAAAATCTGTTGCCGTTATTTCACGCGAACCCCCAACCAATGTTTTTGTACTTTCGGATAGGTCCGCACTGCCCCCAATTAAACTGGGTTCAATAGGCAACAGTTTTTCCAAATACTTGCCAGATAATTCACGAGTACTGATAAACTGTGCATCGCTATAATTATGAATTACATCTTTATAAAGATATTCTTTGGTTGATATATTTTCATAAATCTTTGGAAACTTTGCCCATAAATTTTCACCATTTATATTTTCAAACTTTTTTTCTAGGGCTAATAATTTTTCTGTGTCCAAATCCATTCCATGTGCAGCGGCAGTGCCCTGAACTTCACTGCCCAGTCCTATTTTAGTTTTACATTGGATAAATGTTGGTTTGGATGATTTCTGGGCCCATTCAATCGCAGCACTGATTTCAGAAAATTTATGTCCATCAACCTTTAACACTTCCCAACCAGCCGCGCGCATACGCATTGGTAAATCAACATCGGTCAAAGCCCTACCATCTATACTGATTCCATTATCATCCCAAAACATAATTAGATTATTAAGATTATAGATCCCCGCAACCGCCACCGATTCCCCCGCGACGCCCTCCATCAAATCACCATCACTGCACAGGCAATACACAAAATTTGACCGATTTTTTATTTTTGCAGCAAATGCTAATCCAACAGCATTTCCAATCCCCTGACCCAATGGACCAGTTGTTGCGCAGACACCAGGGATACCAAATTCTGGATGCCCCGCCAAACCGCCTAGCTTACGAAATGATTCCAATGACGATAAATTATAACCACGCAATTTTAATATTGAATATAACAAAGCGCTGCCGTGACCCGCACTTAAAACAAACTTATCTTCGGGCAAATTTAAATAATTTGCATAAATGGTGGTTAAAATATCTGCCGCATCCAGGGCAATCCCCAAATGGCCCGAACCAGCCGAACGCATAGCACGTAATGCCCCGCAACGCGCAGCATTTGACATTTGTATAAGTTCTTCGTTTGTGAATTTCATTCTCTTGTGATATTATAGAGGAAAAGAAAACGGCAAATCAATGATAAAAATATGGACAGATGGCAGTTGTTTGGGAAACCCGGGGCCGGGTGGTTGGGCGTTTATTGCAACAGATGGGGATAAAATTGCCGAACGCAGTGGCGGCGAAAAAGATACCACGAACAATAAAATGGAATTAACCGCGGTTATTCGTGCATTAGCAGCGACTCAAAAAAATCATGATACTGTTGAAATTCATACCGACAGCCAATATGTAAAAAATGGTATGCAACTGTGGATAAAGAACTGGAAGAAGAATGGTTGGAAAACCGCTGATAAAAAGCCTGTAAAAAATAAAGAACTGTGGCAGCAATTGGACGAATTAGCCGACAAAGTAAAAATTCATTGGCACTGGGTTCGTGGTCATGATGGTAATGAAATGAACGAACGCTGTGATGAATTGGCCCGTATCGCCGCCGAAAAAATATGTGCTTAATTTTTAAATCCGAGTCCCACTATAAACATTTCAACAGAATCTTTGCGGGATGCTGGGGGTTTTATGTGATGAACACTAGCAAAAGATTTCTTTATATCATGTAATAATTCATCTGTTGTTCCACCGGTAAAGCTTTTTGCAACAAATATTCCACCTGGTTTTAACGTTTGTTTGGCAAAATCCCACGCATATTCCAGCAGGGTCATTTGACGCAAATGATCAGTTTTTTGATGCCCAGTTGTGTTTGGTGCCATATCAGATAAAACAACATCTGCATGTTTTTTTTCTATTTTAGATTCCAACCATTGTAATGCTTCGTCAGTTGTAAAATCGCCTTCGTAAAACTCTACCCCTGGGATTGGCTTTATCGGTAGCAAATCCATTGCGATAACCCGTGATTTTGGAAAGGTCATGGCGATGTATTGTGACCAAGATCCCGGTGCAGCACCCAAATCAACGATAGTTTGTCCATTGCGTAAAAATTTGAATTTATCATTTATTTCAATCAATTTATAAACCGCGCGGGCACGCCATCCCTCTTTCTGGGCGCGTGCTACATAGGGGTCAGACGCCTGGCGTTGCAACCATGCGGCCGATGATTTTTTTGACGCAATTTTTTTATTAGTTATTTGCATTTTTCATCATTTCCATCAATTGCTGTGGAGAACCGAATTTAGACATAGCGCGCATTTGCGTTCTCATCTTTTCATAATTTTTCAATAATGCTTCTACGTCACGAACACTTGTTCCGCTGCCCCGTGCAATACGCTCTTTACGCGCGGCGAATATTATTTCCGGCTTTGCCCGTTCGGCACCCGTCATTGATTGCAAAATCGCCAATTGTTTGTTTATGGCTTCGTCAGTTGCTTTATCTTTTAACGCGCCAGCTATTTGTGACATTCCAGGTACAAGTTTTAATAATCCGCCAATGCTGCCCATTTTTTTGACTTGCTTTATTTGATTCATCATATCATTCAAATTGAATTCTCCGCTGAACATTTTGTTCATCATATTTTCAGCGTCTTTTTCACTTATATGCTCGCTGGCTTTTTCAACCAAAGATACAACGTCGCCCATACCAAGAATTTGCGATGCGACTCGGTCGGCATGAAACTGGGATAGCGCGTCCATTTTTTCACCTGTGCCAACCCATAAAACTGGCGCACCGGTTTCAACCTTCATTGATAATACCGAACCACCACGCGCATCACCATCTGCGCGGGTCATAACCAATCCAGTAATGCCAATGCGTTCATTAAAGGTGCGCGCAACATTCAATGATTCTTGGCCCGCCATAGCATCAGCAGTCAGCAAAATTTCCGTAGGGTTCAGAATTTTCTTCAGATGGACCAGTTCTTCCATTAACGCTTCATCAATTTGCAAACGACCAGCGGTATCAATTATTAAAATATCGTTTTTATTTTCACGCAGGGCACGCTTTGCAATATCAATTGGTTTTTCTTTATCAATTATTGATAAGGAATCCACACCAACTTGATTTGCCAACATTTCCAATTGTTCGCGTGCAGAAGGACGATAAATATCAGTAGATGCCAGTAAAACCGATTTGCCCAGCTTTTTATAATGCAGTGCCAGTTTGCCCGCTGTTGTGGTTTTTCCAGTTCCCTGTAATCCAACCATCATTATTATTTGTGGAAAAGTATTTTCTGCATTGTCAGATGATAAGATTTCAACCAATTCATCATAAACTATTTTTGCAATCGTTTCTGCGGGGCGTGTTCCATCAATTATTTTTTCACCAACAGATCTTTCGCTTACGTCGGAAATTATTTTTTTTACAACGGGCAATGCCACATCTGCTTCTAATAAAGCGATCCGAATTTCTGCCAAAGCATCATTCAGCATTTCAGACGTCAGTGTTGTACGTCCAGTCAGTTTTGAAAAAGTTGTAGAAAGTCTGCGCGTCAGATTATCAAACATGAAATCACCCTTTTAGATATTTTTGCAGATATTTTCCAGTAATGCTATTTTTATTTTTTGCAATTTCTTCGGGTGTTCCATCGGCAACAACATTACCGCCAGCATCGCCACCCCCAGGCCCCAAATCAATCACCCAATCTGCCGTTTTGATTACTTCCAAATTATGTTCAATAACAACCACTGTGTTGCCTTGATCAACTAATTCTTGTAAAACACTTAATAGCATTTTTATATCTTCAAAATGCAAACCCGTCGTAGGCTCGTCCAAAATATAAAGTGTATGCCCCGTGCTGCGTGCTGATAATTCTTTGGATAATTTTATTCTTTGTGCTTCGCCGCCTGATAATTCCAAGCTGCTTTGTCCCAATTTTATATAATCCAATCCAACGCGTTTTAATAATTCCAATTTGTTTTTAATTGATGGCACATTTATGAAAAATCTATACGCTTCTTCTACACTCATATTTAAAACATCTGCGATTGATTTCCCTTTGTACTTTACGGCCAATGTTTCTTCGTTATATCTTTGCCCTCGACATTTATCACATTCAACATAAACATCCGCCAAAAAGTTCATTTCTATTTTTATTGATCCGTCGCCCTGGCACGCTTCACATCTGCCACCTTTGACATTAAACGAAAATCTTCCGGGACCATAACCACGTGTTTTTGATTCTGGAAGCTGGGCAAAAAAATCGCGAATATTAGTAAATACACCCGTATAAGTTGCTGGATTACTGCGCGGCGTACGCCCGATTGGCGCTTGATCAATATCAACGACTTTATCAATATTTTCCATACCAGTTATAATATCATGTGCGCCAGATTCTAATTTAGAATTATAAAGTGCACGCATCAATGATGGATATAAAGTATCAATCAGCAATGTAGATTTTCCACTGCCCGAAACCCCCGTCAAAGCAATAAATTTACCCAGCGGAATTTCAACGTTTATATTTTTCAGATTGTTTTCGCGCGCACCGTTTATAACTATTTTATCACCCATACCATCGCGACGTTTTTTTGGAATTTCTATTTTCTTCTTGCCAGAAAGATATTCACCAGTCAAAGAATTTTTATTTTTTATAACCTGCTCTGGCGTTCCGGCTGCAACAATATTTCCACCATGTTCGCCAGCATTACGACCAATATCAACCAAGTAATCCGCCGCACGCATCGCATCTTCATCATGTTCAACAACGATAACCGTGTTATCTTTATCACGCAGCATTTTTAACGTATCCAACAATTTATCATTATCAGATTGATGCAGACCAATTGATGGTTCATCCAACACATATAATACGCCAGATAATCCACTGCCGATTTGTGATGCCAGACGAATTCTTTGTGCTTCTCCGCCAGAAAGAGATCCCGCTTTGCGATTCAGTGTTAAATATCCCAGACCAACATTTTGTAAAAATTCTAAACGTGAAATAATTTCGCGCAATATAACACGAGCAATATCATTTTCTTTTTGTGTTAATTTTTTTGGCAATTCACGAAACCATCCCAAAACATTTGCAACTGATAATTCTGTTGCATCAGCAATGTCAATGCCCGCGATTTTAACACTTAATGCCTGAACATTCAAACGCTTGCCATGGCAAACGGGACACGGTTTTTCAGTTAAATATTTTCCCAATTCATCTTTGACATAGTTTGATTCAGATTCTCTCCAACGACGTGTAATGTTTGGGATTACGCCCTCGTAAGGTTTATCGTATTCAAATCCATTCCAATTTATATGAATTTCTTTTTCGCCATTGCCATATAAAATCAAATTTTTTTGTTCTTCGGTCAAAGCATGCCAAGGTTTGGATAATGGAATTTTATATGCCCGTGATATTGCTTCTAATAAATGATCATATTGCGATAACATTCCGCCACGCGACCACGGAGCAATTGCACCATCGCGAATGCTTTTTGATGGGTCCGGGACAACTAGATCAGGCGACATAGACATCTGAACACCCAAACCATCACACTCGGTACATGCCCCAATTGGTGCATTAAAAGAAAATAATCTGGGTTCTATTTTTGGAACAGTAAATCCACTGACTGGACAAGCATAATTTTGAGAATATAAAATATCTTCGTTCGTATCCAATCTGCGCACCAGAACACTGCCCGGTACCAACTGCAAAGAGGATTCAAATGAAGAATATAATCTGGAACTGGTTTCTTCATCATTTTTAATTGCCAATCTATCAACTATTACAAATATGTTATGTTTTTTATTTTTATCTAATGCGGGCGCATTTTGCAATTCATAAACTTCATTATCAATAACAGCACGTTGATAGCCCTGCTTTATCAAAAAAGCAATTTCTTTTTTATATTCGCCTTTGCGTTCGCGCACCAGTGGTGCCATTACAAAAATCTTGGTTGCGGATGGAATACGCATTGTCCATTCAACCATTTCAGAAACAGTCTGTGATTGAATAGGCAATCCTGTTACGGGGCTGTGCGGGATTCCAACGCGCGCCCAAAGCAGACGAAAATAGTCATATATTTCAGTTACAGTTCCAACTATTGAACGTGGATTTTTTGATGTTGTTTTTTGTTCGATTGAAATTGCTGGGGATAAGCCCTCTATAAAATCAACATCTGGCTTTTTCTGCATATCTAAAAACTGGCGGGCATAACTGGATAATGATTCAACATAACGGCGTTGACCCTCGGCATAAATGGTATTAAACGCCAATGACGATTTCCCACTGCCGGAAACGCCAGTAAAGACCACCAATTTGTTTTTTGGTATGTCTAAATCTATGTTCTTAAGATTATTTTCGCGAGCACCGCGAATTTTAATAGTATCCATGGCCATGCAAATATAGTGCTAAAATATAAAAAAACAAGGGAAAAACAATCGCGCCAAACGGCGCGATTATTTATAAATTACATTTGTGGCATCAATGTTTCCGGGGTCATAACTATGTCAGCTTTTCTGACATGTGGTGCGCCTAATTGTGGGGCCAAAACGCCATTTACCCAAATATCAATTCCGCCGGCGTTTCCAAATGTTCCCTTAACATTACTAACTGGAACATAATAAACCTCGCCGGGGACCAAAACGCGTGAAAATATTGTTTCCCCTTGGGCATCTTCGATTTTTATCCAAGATTCTTGTGTAGCCTGCAGGGCAATATTTGCTGTTGCCTTATTTTCAATACCAAATTCTTCTTTGACTGGTAAATTAAATTTAGGTGTATACAATGCTATTTGTTCTACTTCCGTTTTATTGCCATGATTCGCTATAAATTTTGATACCCCCCATATAGCAAGCAAAATAACAATTACAGAAACAATTATTGTAGATACCCATTTCCAATTTTTACGCATTAATGTTCTGATTTTTTCAATAGTTTCTAATTCACATATTTTCTTATTTTCAGATTTTTCATTTATTTCTTTTTCAAATTTTTCTTCTTCACTAACTATGCCCATTTCTTCTTTAATTTTACTAACAATTTCTACGGGATCTAACTCTAATTCTATTGCATAATTTCTGGCAAATCCCAAAGTATATATTAATTCTGGAATCTTTTTATAGTCCCCAGATTCCAAAGCGTCCAAAAATTCTTCTTTGATGCATAGTTGTTTCGCAATTGTAGCCAGTTCACGCTTGCGACGGCCGGTTGTACGTGCATGTTTTAACATTTCACCAGCTGTTAATTTTTTTACATTTTCTGTCATTTAAATACCTTTTTTATCGCAAGTATTATAAACTTATATTAAAGTCTTGCAACATAATTTTTTTAATGTTAGCATTTTATCTATGCGTAAATTATTACTAATCATTTCTTTATTTTTATATGGTTGCGCAGCTGGGGTAGAGGCTCGTTTAGATACTGCCCGTAATTCTTATATGTTAAATAATTATGCTGAAGTAACCAGTCAAAACGAATTATCAAATCAAGATAATCTTGAATTGCTCATGACTGCAGATTCTTTATTTCATTCTAATAATTTTGATACCAGTGATAAAGCATACGAAGAATTTAATAAAAGAAATATTGACCTGACTGGATTGGATGTTGGTCGTGAAGCCGGCGCATTGCTGGGTGGCAATCTTGCAAACAGTTATCGCCCTTATATGATGGATGCATTGTTTGTTTCTTATTATCAATTATGGGTTGCGTTGGCACAGGGACGTTTTGATAATGCACGTGTAATTATAAATCAATCTTATAATCGCCAACAAAAAATGAGTGAAGAATACGCAAAACTGATTGAATCAAATAAAGAAGCACAATCCCAAGATACATCAACATCAGAATTAATGAAAACATTAAATGCGGAAAATTCCCAGTGGTCTGCATTTCGTAATATAATGAATCCAGCATTAATGTATTTATCCGGTGTGGTGTTCTTGAATACTGGGAAATTTGAAGATGCAAAACTTTATCTGAAACGCGCAAACGGTATGATGTCAAACAATGGTAATGTAAAAACCGATTTGGCTTTGGCACAATCTGGGGCCATCCCCAGTAATACCGCTTGGGTATTTATTGAAACGGGATTTGCCCCAAGATTACATGAAAAAAGATTGGATATTCCATTTTTCTTGGGCAATGGCATAGATGTCGTATCAATGGCTGTTTCTGAACCTGAATTCTTCAATGGACCTATAAAAATTGATAATGCTCAATTATTGGCAAATGTTGATGCAATGTTTATGACTGAATATTCTGAATACAGAATTAACGAGGCATTACGTTCATGGGCATCTGCCGTGTCCAAGGCAACATTACAAGCAGCCATGTATAATTCTGGCAGTGATTATGCCGGACTGATGGGGATGGCGGCAACTATTTACTCTATTGCCAGCACCAGTGCCGAAGTTCGTTCATGGGCAATTTTACCGCAAAACATTTGGACCATGCGGGTTAATAAAAATTCAGATTCAATCTTGATTAAATCAAATGGCAATGTTCTTGCCAACGTGCAAGTTCCTAAATCAGGGAACCATTTAATTTATGTTCGATTGACTCAAACTGTGAATGACACTAAACTGATAAAAATTAGATAAACAAAAGGAGAAACCAAAATGAAAAAAATAGCAAGTCTTACGATGATATTGGCTTTGTGCGCCTGTGGCGGAACAAAAGTTATTGATACATCAGATTCAGAAGAAGTTGCATCAATGTCAAATACCATGCAATTGGAATATCGCGACTGGGAAAAAACTGCAGACAGCATGACCAAATCTATGATTTCCAGCGGCGCTTTTGCAGATATTAAAAAACCTGTAATCGCAATCGGAAATGTTGAAAATGATACTATGCAGCGTTTTGATACAGATATTTTGATCAAGAAAATCCGCACTACTCTTATTAACTCGGGTCGTGCACAAATAACAACTGGGTTCCAGAACAAAACAACAACTGCCAAAGGGTATATTCCAACATCATCAGAAATGCAGGCTGTAAATGTTTCCCCAGTAAGTGCAACAGCAATGGGTGCAAAAACATCTGGATATGCCGAAGTTGAATACGAAAAGAATGTTGCCGAAGATGAAACAACCCACAAAGTTCGTGCAGCCCGTGGCAACAGCGAATATGATCAAAAAACTATCGCCGGCAAGGGTACCTTGGTTGCACCAAATATGTCTTTGACTGGAAAAATGTTGCAAAGAAATATTAAAACGGATTCTTGCTTGTTCTGTTCGGGCAATGAACGCGTAGAATATTATCTGCAATTAACCTTGACCGATGTTAAAACTGGATTGTCTGTTTGGGAAGATGAAAAACCAATCTTGAAACAAGGCAAACACGCCCCAACTTGGTAAAAATAATACGAGAGAGAACAAAATCCGCCAATCGGCGGATTTTTTATAATCCCAAAACCTTGGTGCTTTTTGGATAATTTTTAATAAATACATTACCAATAGAATCTGTCATTTGCTGATAACCCAGCATTGCTTTGGTTATCATTATTATTTGCTTTGATGTTTCGTTATTCATAATTGTATTTGTTAATTTTGTCCTTTGTTTTTCAGATAAATAGCTTTTTAAATCTATTTTAGTTTCGCCAAAATATACAATATACATATCATCTATAATTTGCTGGGTACTATATTTTAATTGATCTTTATATTTTAACGTGTCTTCTTTACTGTTGACTGTAAAACGTAGGGTGCTTAGTAAAAAATCCTCTTTATAGTCATAATATGGATCCAGTATTTCATAAAACTCACTTAATAATTTTTGCTTTAATGAAAATTGCAAATCTGCCGGCGTTTCTGCATTTCTTAATACCCTGGAAATTATTTCATTTAAAACAGCTAGAAGATATGCCTCTTCAACCGTTTGTCTTTTTAAATATGCCCCAAATAAATAATTTTTATAATGATTCCATTCGTGTCTGTAACTTTTTTCCGTTTCGCTGTCATACTTATATGTTACAAGATAAATTGCCAATTCATTCAAAACAAAATACGAATATGAAAATTTACGTAATGGTGTTATTCCTTTTTCTTCGCAATATGAAGCTTCTTTTGCCATATATACAGAATCTTTGGGGCCTGGTTTTACAATTTTTGTTTCCAGTTTGCGGGTTTCTTTTACTTTGATTCTCGAAGAATCCACAGAATTGTCAGCTGTCTGTGCATTTGCATATGCCGCAGACATTATTAATGAAACCAGCCCCATAAAATAATTTTTAGCATTCATATTATTTATTAAAAAATTCTTTTATTGTTTGTGCTATTTCTTTTTCGGTGGTTATTTGATTTACCCGTGTTCTGAATATTGCAGAATCTTTCATCCCATTTGAATACCATGCAGCATGTTTGCGAAACATTGGTATTCCAGCTTTTTCGCTATAATATTTCACAACCATATTAAGATGTTCCAAGATTAAATCTGACTTGTTGTTTATTGTTTGCGCTTTTCCATTTGCCAATTCCCCCAGCAGCCATGGATTCCCCAACAAAGCCCGCCCAATCATTGCGCCGGATGCCCCCATTTTTTCCACAGTCATAATATCTGCCGCAGTTTTTATGTCCCCATTAAAAATTACTGGCAATTTTGCTGTTTTAACCAATTCTGCTATTTTATTCCAATCGGCATTACCAGCATATCCCTGGGCGCGGGTGCGCCCATGAACGGCGACAAATTTGACCCCAGATTCAGCCGCTATACGCAATAATTCAGCGCTGTCCAGATGGTCATCATCCCACCCCAGTCTGGTTTTGATAGAAACAGGGATTTTAACGGCATTTACAACGGTATTGATTATTTGTCCCGCCAGCGCGTGATCACGCATTAAAAACGCCCCTGCACCTGCCCGCGTTGCAACCTTGGGCACGGGACAGCCCATATTGATATCTATCCATGCTGCGCCCTGGCCCTCTAAAATCTTGGCGGCTTCGGCCATCAGTTTTGGTTCGGCACCGAAAATTTGCGCACCAATTTGACCCTCGTCATCGTATCGGTCAAAGTTTCTTTTGCAATTTTTCGTCGTCGCCACCAAAGAATGACAAGAAATCATTTCTGTCACCAACGCGACATCTGGCGCGCATTTACGCAAAATCAAGCGATATGGTTTGTCTGTAATTCCCGCCAATGGGGCCGAAAAAATTTGATTTGGTTTAAACATTTTATGGTATAATAGTCGGCATGAAAGAGAAAATCAAAGAATTATTACAATTTTTGGTTGCCGGGTGGCGTGGCGGATTGCGCGGCAAAATCGGCGTCATTTGTATAATCTTTGCCAGTATAATGTTTATACGGCTGTTTTGGGGTGAAGTAAGTATACAGCGCTTTGTCATAAATATTTGGAAGTTAAATACCGACCAAACTCAACTGATGACCGAACAGAAAAAACTGGCACGAACACAGCATCAAATAAAGTTATTGCAAGAGCATTCCCCCGATTATATAGAAGAATTATCACAAAAATATTTGAATATGGGCGCACCTGAATTGCGCATTCTGAAATAATTTGATTTTTAATAAATAAGTGTTATAATGCTCGCTATCGGGGCGTAGCTCAGTCTGGTAGAGTGCTTGCTTTGGGAGCAAGATGTCGCGTGTTCGAATCATGTCGCCCCGACCAGAATAATTAAAATACCGCGATTTTGCGGTATTTTTTATTTATCGCCCGCAATCCGCGGGCTGTAAAGCGGATGTGACTTTGGTATAGCTTTTTATTAGCCCTTTATTCCCCATTTTCGCATTATTCTATATATGGGCCTCTTTCCAGAATCAATTTTATAATTGAAAGACTTAATAAAAATAACCTATAGTATATGTTGTAACCTTTTGTTTTCATACATTGAACCAATTTTGAAAATATCTGATAATTATGATATAATGTACCAGTAAATGCGGGAGAAAACATTCAATATGGACTACTTAAACAAAGGCATTTATACATATTCCGATATATCCAAATTATTGGGTATGTCTAAATTCAGGATAAAAGGATTTATCAAGGGGCATAAATACAAAGATCGTCCCGATAGAAAACCAGTAGTGGTTGATGCTCAAAATTTTATTTTTGACGATAAAGATTATTTTACATTTTTGGACTTAATAGAGCTCAAATTTATTCAGCATTTTTTGAATCAAGGACTTAAAAGAAATGATATAATAAAAGCTTATTATAAAATAAAAGAAGAATTCAAACTACCGCGTCCATTTGCTACAATATGCGTATCTGATAGCAAGACAATATTTTTGGATAACAAACAGGTACTATTAAATCCAAAAGACAGACAGCTTTGGTTTAGAGAGCTATCTAAATCTTCCTTGTTAGAAGGGATTGATTTTGAAAATGATCTGGCTGTTAGATGGTATCCAAATAAAAAAATTCCAGAGATTGTTATAGATCCTTGTTACAAATATGGAAAACCAATAATAAAAGGCCAAAACATAAAAACAGAAACTCTTTACAGAGCTTTTTTAGCTGAAGATGAAAACACATCAATAATATCAAATTGGTTTGAAATTCCTGAGGACCTAGTTATAAAAGCTGTTAATTTTGAACGAGGATTGACGGCATAATGATATTTGTATTCGATGAAAATCTTCCGCCAAAATTAGCAAATGTAATCAAATCGTTGGATGAAGAAAACGGTAAAATTCACGCTATACATAGTGTTCAAGATTTGGAATTTAAGGGTGTAAGCGATATTGAATTATTCGGAAAATTAAGAGATTTGTCAAAAGATGATAAATGCGTTTTTATATCTGGGGATGGCATGATTTTGAAAAGAAAACCAGAAATAGACGAATTAAAAAAACAGAATTTAATTGCTTTTATTTGCCCCCCAAGCGTATCCCAGCAAAAAATGTTTTGTCGGGCAGTATACTTGGTTAACTGCTGGAAAAGTATCTTAAGTATTTCGGAAACAAGCTTAGTTAAATCCGTTTATAAACTGCCATTAAAAAGCTTTAATTTGACCGAAAATGAAATAAGAAGAAACCAAATCTAAATAAATTTCAAATTTTTGCTAAAACACTCTTTTTGTTTCATAAAATCATCATATTTATTTGCAATATCAAATAGGTTTTGTACGGTAAGCCCAATTGGAATTTTACCGTCCATAATGTTATTGATAATCCGTGGGGAAAGATACGCCAGGTTCAGGTATTTATAGATTGTGCGGATATCGCGTTGTTCGTTTTTCGCAATATGTTTTACACAAGTCCCAGATTCATACATTTGTTTGTATTTCCAGCCAACTGCCAATGCATGGATAAATATATATGCGTTTTCCGAACGGGTTAAAACGCATGTTTCAAAACCACTGTTGCGATTTTTTACACATACCCCACGTGTGATAAATATTTCTTTTTCTATAACAATTTGCCCTTGTTCATTTACAAAGTAATTATTCATCTGAACAGAATTCTGATTCAGATAATTATGCGTTTGAAATGGTTGCAAATATTCCAAGTTTTCAGCATGAATAAATATAGTAATTTTGTTATCAGAATAGATAACTTTCTCAATAATTTCTGATGCCAGTTTTTCACAGAATTGTTTTTGCTTGAATGCCAGGCGTTTTTCTTCTGGGATTTTTTCGGTCATATTAGAATCCAAGAATTGTTTTATTTCTGCATAAATTATTTTATCTAAATCACCCGCTGGCAAAGATATCCCAGCCGCCCGATAATAGCGATAGTGTTTAAATTCTTTACAACCTTTCTTATTTTTAAATTGTGCTCCAGATGCTGTAAACATTTTGTTATGTAACAAGGTTTTAGACAAATTATATCTTGAATCTGGATGACTATTGTTTGCTTTAATTTTATCTTGAACGATGTTAAATAATTCCCTATCTATTATTGGCTTATGTAATCCGTCAAAAACTTCACCTGTGGATTTGTTTGGCATTTTTCCCAGATAAATTTCCGATTTTAATATTCGCTCAACAACATTCGGTGTTATTTTTGCGCCACCTTTAATCGCGCCATTTCTGGTGGTCCATTTTTTCTGTGTGAAGCCCATTTTAATCAATTTATAACAACAATCATTAAATCCACTTGATTCCAGATAAGTTTCAAAGACTTTATGAACTATTTGAACCTCAGATTCATTTGGAACCAATTTGCCGAATTCTATATCATATCCGATTGGTGGAATGCCGCCAATCCACATGCCCTTTGCCTTTGTTGCACGCATTTTGTCGCGTACTCGTTCGCTGGCGACTTCGCGTTCAAACTCTGCAAACGACAGCAGCATATTCAGGGTTAATTTGCCCATGGCTGACGATGTATCAAAACTTTGGGTAATAGACACCATATTACAGTTATGTTTATCAAACTCCTTCATCATGGTTTTAAAGTCATAAATGCTGCGTGATAATCGGTCAATTTTATAGACCAACACGCATTGTATTTTTCCAGCATGAATATCGGCCAACATCTCTTTCAGGGCTGGACGTGACATAGTTCCACCAGAAAATGCAACATCTGAATAAGTCTTACAAAATTGCCAACATTGAAATTGTTGTGATGCAATATATGCCTTACATGCTTGTTCCTGATTATCCAAAGAATTGAATTGTTGATCCATGCCATGTTCGGTCGATTTACGCACATAAATTGCACAGTTAACTTGTTGCATTTTATCCCCTTAGTGTCGTGTCCATTAGTGATTACATTTGGTATGAAGTCAAGTTATTAAAGTGCTTGATTTATAAGGCTTTGTAAGCATTAGTATGTATGTAAAAAGGGGTAAAAATGGACAAGAAAACAAATCGCGGATATTCGGAACGTTTGGTAAAATATCGGCAGCAATGTATGGATACTGGTCAAAAAATAGAGCAGAAAAACATCACAAAATTAAACTCCTATGCACGTGATACAGATAACTGCATAGAACGCAGTAACAAAAACAAATATCGCTTAAAGCCAGGAACACAATTGATTAAAAAATATAAAGGCAAACAAATTGTGGTGGATGTGATTTCAACGAATAAATTTGCATTCAATGGCAATGTCTATGACACACTATCTGCAATTAGTTCCGAGCTCACTGGTTATAAAAACTCCGGCTATGATTTCTTTGGATTTGGGAAATAAAAAGGTTTGAAAATTCCTAGTATTTTTAATACAATACTTAAAAATAGGTTCAAGGATTTAATATGTTGCCAACCGAATTACAAAAATTAATATCAACATTTTCAGATAATATTGATTGTTACAGCAATTCAAATTATAACGAAACTCAGGTTCGCCGTGAATTTTTGGATAAATTTATTAAAATTTTGGGTTGGGACGTCGATAATGATTCTGGATATGCCGAAACTTTCAAAGAAGTAATTCACGAAGACCGTCAAAAAGTTGATGGCAAGACCAAAGCTCCAGATTATTGTATTCAATCCGGCGGTAAGAAATTATTTTTTATCGAGGCTAAAAAACCATCTGTTAACTTGAAAGATGATACCAGTCCTGCATTCCAAGTTCGTCGTTATGGTTGGTCTGCAAAATTACCATTGTGTATTCTGACAGATTTTCAAGAATTTTCAGTTTATGACACAACCAGTAAGCCAAATGTAAATGACAAGGCAAGTATATCAAGAATATTTTATTGCACATTTGATGAACTTGATAAACCTTATCGGGATGGATTAACTAATTGGGAATATTTGAAAAGTTTGTTTGCGAAGAATTCCGTTATGCGCGGCTCTTTGGAAAAATTCAAAAAGACAGATAAAAAACGCGGAACCCAGGAAGTTGACGACGAATTTCTGAAAGATATTGAATTATGGCGTGAAGAACTTGCCAAGAATTTGATTCGTAATAATAACTTAACAGAACGGGAATTAAATTCTGTTGTTCAAAATACAATAGACAGAATCATATTTTTGCGTATTTGTGAGGACCGCGATATTGAATCAGAAAACACACTGTTAAATATATCAAACAAAAAAGAAGTGTATTCTGAATTGCTGACTTTATTTCAATTGGCAGATGCAAAATATAATTCAGGATTATTTCATTTTCGTGAAGAACGTGGAAATTCAGAACCCGCAGACACATTATCATTAAATGTAAAAATCGCTGATAATGTTCTGAAAGAAATCATTAAATCGCTTTATTATCCTGCTCCATATCAATTCAACCAAATGCCTGCGTATATATTGGGCAGTGTGTATGAAAGATTTCTGGGTAAAATTATACGCCTGACTTCTAATCATCGTGCAATCATAGAAGAAAAGCCCGAAGTCCGCAAAGCCGGTGGTGTATATTATACCCCATCATATATCGTTGATTACATTGTTGAAAATACTATTGGGCAGCAGTTAAAAGGCAAAACACCAAAGACACTTAAAAAATTCAGGGTTGTTGATCCTGCTTGTGGCAGTGGCAGTTTTTTAATTGTCGCATATCAGCGTTTGCTGGACTGGTATCTGGACCAATATATGAAATCACCAGAAAGTTATAAAAAGCAGTTAATAAAATTTGATGATAAATCATATAAATTAACAATTGCAGAACGTAAAAGAATATTAACCGAGCATATATTCGGCGTAGATATTGACAGTCAGGCGGTGGAAGTAACAAAACTTTCATTATTACTGAAAACGCTTGAGGGTATTACCGCACAAGAGGCAACCCCCAGTTTGGCGGTCAGCAGAATATTACCAAACCTGTCAAATAATATAAAATGTGGGAATTCATTAATAGGAAGTGATTTTTACAACGGTCAGCAGCAGCAACTGGAATTTTCAATAGATGAACAATTAAAAATAAATGTATTTGATTGGGATAAAGAGTTTAAAGAGATATTTGCAGACGGCGGCTTTGACACGGTAATTGGTAATCCACCTTATGAAACATCAAGAAGTGATGGAATTGCAAATAGTATAAAACAATATTTTTTAAATAAATATGATTCTGCGGAAGACAAATTTGATTATTATGTATTTTTTATGGAGCAATCTAGTAAAATTGTCAAAAACAATGGATATGTTGGACTTATTACTCCAAATACATATTTTATGAAACCTTTGTCTTCAAAAATTAGAAAGTTTTTATTAGATAATCACAATATTTTGAAAATTGATGATTTTAGTTATAGTGTATTTAAGGCGTCCGTTATAACAGCAATAATTATTTATATAAAATCTAAATCTTATTCAAACAAAGTTGAAATTAGAGCTAAAATTCCAAATCAAGAATCATTTAGTTTAATGCCTTATACAACAGTTAATCAAAGTGATTTTTGCGAAATAAATGAATGTTATATAAATATCTATAAAGATGTTTATTTTTCTAAGATTTATAAAAATATTTATGATAATAGCAATGCAATTTCACTTGGAAAATTAGCAGAAATTTATAATGGTATACAAACTGGTAATAATAAAAAATTTATTTCAACTGAACAAAAAGATATTAATTGGCAAAAAATAATAACTGGCAGAGATATAAACAGGTATGAAAAAAATTGGGGTGGTAAATATATAAATTATTTGCCAAAAGAATTACATAGTAATCAACGAATTGATATTTATAAGACTCCAGAGAAAATTATTATTAGACAAACAGCTGATAAAATTATAGCAACTTATGATAATGAAGAATTTTTTACAGAAGCGACAACATTTATTATAAAACAATTTGATAAAAAAATTGATTATCTTTGTTTATTAGGTATTTTAAATTCAGCTTTATTTTTATATTTTTATCGCAATATAAACAATGAAGAAGGTCGTATATTACCACAAATAAAAAAGAAGCATATATTTGATATGCCAATTATTATTGGAAATTCAGCACAACATGAAAAAATTACGTCATTAGTTGATTCCATGTTAAAGTTAAAGCAACAAGAACATGATGCCAAAACATCCCAAGAAAAGACCGTGTATGCCCGTCAAATCACCGCCACCGATGACGCCATCGACCAACTGGTTTATAAACTCTATAACCTAACCGATGAAGAAATAAAAATAGTGGAAGGAAAATGATAGATTATAATATAGATATGGATGCTTTGCAGTTAGTACTAAATAGATATAGTTGTTTATTAAATACACAAAGCGATTTTAAATTGATATGGATTACTACTATTGGAGCTATATTTGCTTCTATACTTATTTGGTCAAAAGGATATATATGTAATGCATATCAAAAGCGTCGAGAAAAATTAAGAGAAACAGGGTTTGGATTTTATTTTAAAGGAGAGAAAGGAGTAGAAAAAGATCTTATAGCTTTGGATTTAGAAAATACTGGTCCTAATGAATTGAGTATTGACCCTAAAATGGGAGTATATATTAAGTGGAAAGAAGATGATGGGAAGATAAAATGTCATGGAATCGATTTGCAAAAAAACAATATCGCTCCAATTCCTAAGGGGAGGAGCAGACAATTAAATTATAAAATTGAGCTTAATCCCCCTCAAAAAAATAGAATAAATTCAAAAAAATTTAGGGTTTTTGTATTTACAACCCGTGGTAAAGAATTTGAACTACTCCCGAGCAATGCTCAATTAAATAAATGGGGGAAAATGGCGATGTCAGAATGGAAAAAAGGTGTTGAAGAAATTAAAGATATCAGTTAGATAAAAATTCTTTCATTTTTATTAATTTGTGATGGGCGGGGTAGCGGATGGCTTTATCTTTAGATTTTGCGTCTGCATAAAGTTTCATTATTTGTTGAATCATTAAAACCATATCTTGTTCATTCAGGCGTTTTGGGCGACCATTCGGGTTACCCGAATGGCCAGGCTTGAATCTGGTATCTTTTGGCGGTGTTCCATACATTTTACAATCCTTTCCTTGGTTATGTGTATGAATGCTCTTATGATCTTGTAAGTTAAGTTATGTTTCCCTGTTTGTTTATAAAATTTCCCTGATACTGAAAATAAATTCCCTGTTAATTTTTTAGGGAATTTGGGTAGTCCGGGATTTGAAAGGCTTGGTTTGTAAGGGATTGGGCGAACGGATAGCTGAATAAATTGGTAAAACATGGGGTAAAATTGCAAAAATTCCCTGTAAATTCCCTGTTATTTGTTATTCGTCTATGGATTAGAAGCAGAGTTATTACCTGCCGACCAGAATAAATAAAATACCGCCGTTTGGCGGTATTTTTTATTATCTCTTATAATTATATATTTAATAAACACTAAAAAAGTATGCATTTTTATGCTATAATCCAAGGGAAACAAAGGCTTAACAGGTAAAAATATGCCAAGAATAGTAAAATTTTCAAAAACCCAAGAAATCCTGGATACCAATGACTGGGAAGGTTTGCGTATTATAAATGAAAAATCAAAATCAACAAAACTGGTTTCGGATAAACTTCGCGGTGTTGTAAAAAAGTTACTTTCTAAATCCGAAGGCCAATATAATATAGACGATTTTGAGTTCTTGGTCACAGATGAAAAAGATACAAATGCTTTTTATATTTCTGATAGTAAAACTAAAAACAATAAACATATTATTGCGGTTTCAGGCGGATTAATTAATTCTTGTAATAACGAGAGTGAATTTGCAGGGGTTATTGGTCATGAATTGGGGCATTTTGTTTATGATAAATTATCAAAATCTGGACAAAATACTGTTTTCCAGGAACGTGGTTCTGATTTGCATTCTGTTGATTTATTAATTGATGGCGGGTATAACCCACTTGCCTATGAAAGTATCGCTGACCGCATTTTTTTAAGGAACGGTAGCAGTATTCTCAGCTCGTTAGGGGTTCATGGAAATAGCTTTGCGCGCGTTGAAGATATTCGTTCTTATTTAACATATTTAAAGAAAGAAAAAGGCGAATTTAAACAATCAAATAAATTTGACACAAGTGACTGGAAATTATTTCAAAAACAATTTAATGAAAACCTTATAAACGACAAATTCCTGTCTTATTTAGATCAAAAGCTTATTAATAAAATTGGTACCGATGATTTAAATACTGATAATTTTTCTGATGCATTGGATATAATAATAGATGAAATGCAAAAAGGAAACATTGAAATATCATCCCGAATTTTTGATTTAAAATCAAAATTAGATCTTTTTAATAACAATCATAACGATTTTAAACCAAATAAAGAAATCCAAAATAAACTACAAAATCTTGCAGAATTTATAATAAATAAAAATCCTAATAAAGAGTTAATGGAAATTGTAAACAGATTGTGTTGGATAAACCAAGACAAGTTTTTGCCATTTGGTAAATTTGCAGAAATTGCAAAAGATATGCAGAAATTTATAGATGCAAAAAATATCTCAGATGCCGAAAATATAGCAAAAAAATGGGATAAAAGTAAAATTCAAGATATTCAAAGATATAATCGCATTTTTAATTTCCCTTCGTTTGTTATGCCACGCGAAGAAGAAGCCATAGGCAAAGAATTACCATACCAACAACATAAAGAATGGGCCAAAGACAATTTGGAAATAAAACGATTTTTAGAAGATGTATTCAGAATAAGTAATAATACATTGTTAAATGATAATTATATAACTGAAACGAAATGGCCTGAGGCAAAATGGTATAATCATTTATTAGGAGATGATGGCAAAATATTTCTAACTGGTAAAGACGCTGAAAATTATAGAAACAAAGAAATTGAAAAGAATTCAATTTTAAGCAATCAAAAAAAATCCAAAGAAAATCATATTAGGTTTATAAATCAAATAGATATATTAAATGCTTTGGTTGATTTTGATAGTAATAAAATTACTGCTGCGGATTTTTGGAAGATTTTCAATAGTTACCATCATGAAAAGAATGACCCAATTTATAGAATTGTTAAAAATTATTACGAACAAATTCCAGATAATAAATACGAACAAGAAGATTACAATATAGTTCTGGGGTCTAGCGCGTATAAAAAAATTGCACAAATACCAGATTCTTTAAAGCTGGCATTTGAAGAAACAAAAAAATATAATCATGATCACAGAGGAGACCAAGATATTACAAATGTATTTTTGGATTCTGTTTTTAGACGGGATACAAATATAAACTTTTTCAAAAATATTACTGATGTTTTATTAAAACTGATAGAACAAACAGAAAATACATACAACTTAAATAAAATTAAATTATTAGAAGAATTATATGACCAAACAGGATTTTCTGTTTCGGGTAAGATTTATGAACAAAGTATAGCTTCATCAACCCCCCTGAGCAATGAAATCAAAAAGTTACAAGACGTTTTTATGAATAAAATTCGTGATAAATATACCGAATTTGCAGATCCCGTAAGATTTTTTTATGATTTCAATGGTAAAAAACTGGGACTGAAATACATTACAATCAAGCAATTAAAAAACAATGAAGAAACATCACTGTTGGATAGAATATTTGATAAATTGGGGATTTTAAACACAGAAAGCCCAAAACAATATTCCGATAATAAACTGAAATTGATTCATCAGTTAAGACAATATAACCTGGATTATGCAATAGGGTACTATTTTGTAAGATGCCTGAAAAAAGATATGCCAATTATTGATGATTTGGAATATTTCTTTGATTATCACCACAATGAACCCTATATTTCATCTGAATCATTTGAACAAGATGAATTAGCAAAATATATAAAAAGACACGATTTATTTCCAAAGGATAATTTTAAAAAAGCATTTAAAATTTATCAACATATGGAACGTTTGGGCTGGTTTTCCAAAAATGAATCCAATCAATCAGAAATTCTGGATGTCTTGATTAATAATATTAAATCTATGAGTATTGGTGACAGGGAAAAATATTCTTTTATGTTAATAAGTGGTGTTTATGAAGATAAAAATAATATCAGAGAAAATTCCGATTTAAGATTCCCAAATCAAAAAAATGAATTATTTGATATATTTATAGGGTCTATCTTTGAACAATTTGATAAAGATGATGGCTCAAAAGATTATGAAGAAAAAATTTCTGAAGTTGTAAATTTAATAAGTAAAAATTCAGGGTTTTATTTCAAAACACGGTACATGCCCGAAACTTTATCAGGCAAATCAAAGATACAATTAGAAGATTTGATGTATGATAAAATCGTATCTGGATCTGGAAAAGACAGGGATATTTTGAATAAAGTAGACAAATCAAAATTATTCAGATTGTTATCAGATAAAATTGTTTCCCAAGAAAACTTGTCACAAATACTTGGGGAAAAACGTATCTTTGCTGTTGGTGACAAAGATGCCCAGTCAAATGACTACAAGGCGAGAGCATTTGAAGGTTTCCTGGCGTTTTTGGAACAAAGCAATAAGCGCGCGGTTGCTACTATTGAATTTTTAAATAGAAAATTAACACCAGATTCCATAGATAAATTCCGAACAGAAATAAATGATGGGAATGTATCAATAGAGTTACAAGAAAAATATTTAAATAAAGCCTTTTTAGAGTTAGTATATAATTCTTTTTGGACCGAAGATTTGGGATTCCGGTCAATAGTTATGAATAAATTATTAAATCGCGTATCTAATAAATCAAATGGAAACGAAAAAGTAAAAGACCAGATAGACTACGTTTGTAATATGCATTTTCCAAAAGATGATAAATATCGTAAAGATGCCGAATTAATTTTTGAAATGGCAATCATGGCATTTGAGCCATTCGAACGAAGTTTAATTTTATCTGCAATTGCATCTGCTGATGAAAATAAAGATTCAGAACATCAAAATGCTGCGAAAAGTGTTGGCGCTGGGTTACGTATGTTTTTTGAAAACATGGGTCCAGCCTGGGTAAAATTTGGCCAACTTTTATCATATGTGCCCGAATTGCCATCGGAAATTCGTGAAGATTTGGGAAAATTAAAAGACAAAGCCGATATCCCGCCAAGGTGGGAATTGTTTAATTCTATTAAAAATACTTTACCTGATGAGTTGCAAAAAAATATTATATCAGTGGATGAAATACTGGGGGCCGGGTCATTTTGGGTTACTGCCAAAATAAAATATTCAAATAGCAAAACCGGAAAAGTTGAAGACAAGGTGTTATCTTTATTACGTCCATATGCTTTAGAACGTTCAAGGTCTGGGTTTAAAGTAATAGAAAAAGCCGTTAGCGATCTGACCAAAAAAGATAAAAAGTACAAATCATTGTTGAAAGTTGCTCAACAAGCAAAAGCATCGGCAGAATATGAAGTTGATGTAGTGTATGGCAATAAACAGTTTGAAAAAGCAAAAGAACTGTATGGGGATATATCCGTTAATATAAATGGGGAAAAGTTTACTCCGAATGTGGCAAACTGGGAATATTATGGGGTTGGCAAAGATAGTGTTGGATATAAAATAATGGAAATGGCAAAAGGTAAAACATTGGACAAGGCTTCTACATCTGCAGAAGAAAAAAGAAAAATGGCATTGGCCTATGTTACAATTGAATTAACAAATTTATTCAAAGGGGATGTGTGGGATATTGATCGCCATATGGGACAGCAGAATTTTGATAAAACATCTGACGGCAATTATAATATAAATATCTATGATACAGGCGCCCAGATAAAAAAGGCACCAAGCAAAACAGACAAGATTTTACTGGCAGAAGTTTTATATGGATTAATACGCGCAGCAAGAACCAAAACACCAATCGATCAACAAATACTTAAGACAATTAAAAATATGGATAAACTTGAAACATATCTGAAAGTCGACACCAGTTATGTTGCCGACGTTCAAAAGGGTCTGTTGGCATTATCCGATATAATAGAATATCAGAAAGAAATAAAGGATAAAGACGGTAATATTATTCAAGAAAGACTCTCTTTGACTGAAGAAGATTTATCAGACGCAATAGAAGCTGTATATGAAAATCCTGCAGCGGAAAAAACAATAAAGATGTCATTGGCCAGCAAGGTAATGTTAAATAAGCTTAGACCATTGCGCAAAGGATGGATTTCTTCTTTAACCGAAGGGATCGGTAAAAATAATAATAATCCAATAAAAATAGAATTAAAGCCATTTATAGCAAAAACAAATTCTGTTCAATTTGATAAACCAGAATCCGAAATATTCGATATAGAACATCTTGGAAAATCTAAAAAAACATTGGGGATTAATAAAAAGTATATTAAAAATACAGACACAGATATTTCTATGGATATTTTATCAAAAATAAAGCTTCGGGAAATCGCCTGAACTAAAAATAGAAAAGGTGTCAAACGACACCTTTTTTATTCCTTAAAACCTTCTGGGTTTTTGGGGCAGCAGGCTGGTGCGAGCACCTGATCTGGGGCCTGATGAATCCCTGTCTCCGCCAAATCTTGGTTTTCTGTCACCAAAACTGCTTGGACGTCTGTCGCCAAAGCCGCCTGGCTTTCTATCTCCGAATCCGCCTGGTTTTCTGTCACCAAAACCGCCCGGCTTTCTGTCGCCGAAGCCGCCTGGTTTTCTGTCTGAATCTTCTTTCTGAGATTTCATTGCAACATCCACAGATTTTCTGACCATAGATCCCAATGGGACATCTATTCCCAATTCTGATTCATGTGTTTTTTGCCATTTAACCAAGAAATCATATTGTTCTTTGCTTAAATCTACAGAAACTGTATGAAGGTTGCTTGTGATAGTTTCAACATTTTCCATAGTTTCAACATTTTGTTCTTCTGTCATAATTTTTCCTTTTTTGTTCGGTTTAATAAACCAAAATCTTTATTTGCTCTTAAAAATCTTGCTTGTATTTTTAATATAAGGAAAATTTTATAGAAGTCATTTTAATAATTCCAACAACAATTGAATTATATACTAATAATAATCATAAGCAATATAAATAAAATTTGGCGCGCCCCACAGGATATGCTCGCCACTTTGTGGCTGTGCGGTATTCGTTCTCGCAAACTTTGTTTGCTGCGCTCGCCTGATGGCTCGCTGACTCATTGTCGAACCTGGGTTCTCATCCTGGGGTATAAAGAATGTTATAAATAAAAAACCTGCGCAATGCAGGTTTTTTATTTATAAATTGGCGCGCCCCACAGGATTCGAACCTGTGACCTGCAGATTAGAAATCTGATGCTCTATCCAGCTGAGCTAGGGGCGCGGAACTTTTGCTATCATATATCGGTTTTTTTTGAAAATCAACCACTAATGAAACCTTATTTCTTTAATTTTCTTATAAATCTTCTTTATTTGTGTTTAATTTATTCATTGTCCTTGTACTTTTTATTCCTAATAAAACTGTTTGATTAAGGGGGCAAAATATGGTATATTTGTTGTGATAATTGTCGAGTTTATTAAAACACGTTTTGTAGGAGAAATGAAAAAAGTTATTATATGTTTTTTTTGCCTTATGTTTGCCCAAAATTCATTTGGATACGTGAAAGTTAAAAGTTTGGGAACTTCTTCAAGCTCAGGCTCTTCATCGTATTATAACACTGGGGGTACCTATGCCGCCAGGAATACCTATAACACTAGTTATAACAAAGTCCCCACCAAAAACAGAATATCAACCGTAAATCATGTGGGCGCATCTATTGCCACCCCAGTTGTTATGAAGTCTACTGTTAAAAAGATAGGAAACGCTTTTACAACAACACCGAATAATTATTATGCAACTACAGCTCAAATTGATGCTTTGGATTCTTTGATTAATAATTTAGAATCACAAATAGGAAATTTTCAAACTGGATTGGATGAAAAACCAAATATTACAGACGTTTATACTAAAACCGAAGTTGATGATAAAATTGACGCGATAAGTACTAATGGAACACCCGGAGCGGACGGTCTTTCTGCATATCAAATCGCGGTAAATAATGGTTTTACAGGATCAGAGACTGAATGGGTAGCTTCGTTAAAAGGCGTCAAAGGCGATCAAGGAGATAAAGGCGATCCAGGAGAATCAACCCCTTTTGGATGCGCATCTGGTGATGGCTCATATTTAATAAGCGTCAGTGGTGGAATCACAAATTGTAAATATGTTGAATTAACCAGTGATAATTTTGTAGAATAATTATAATAAAAACCCTAGGAGAGGAAAAAATGAAAATACAGACAAGTAAAATAATAATTGGATTAGTGCTTGCCACATTAACGCATAACGTGTTTGCGGATACTGTGATAGCCACTGAACCTTTTGTTCGCGGTGGTGTCGCAAATGCAAAATCGTATGCAGATACTATCGTAACCGCCGCAAGGAACGATTTAAACACTGCAATCGGCACCAAGCAAGATACATTACCAACCGCTGCCGGCAATACTGGTAAAGTATTGGGAGTGGTAGATGGTATGGGAACAATAGGATGGATAGAACAATCTGAAACTGACGTAAGTGGCAAAGCAAACTTACAAACAGGTGCCACTGTTGGTAATGTTGCAACGATGGATATGGCTGGTCAGTATGTTGATTCGGGCACATCATTGTCAAATTTAGCAACTACAACTGATGTAAGTACTGCTGTAAGCACCGCCGTAGCAACTAAATCTGATTTACAAACTGGGGTTACAGCTGGCAACGTCGCGACACTGAATATAAATGGTCAATACGTTGATTCTGGTACAGCATTGTCAAATCTAGCAACAACAACCGATGTAAGCACTGCCGTAAGTGCTTCTGTGGCAAATAAATCTGACTTACAAACTGGGGCTGTTGCTGGTAACATTACTACAATGAATGCTGCGGGACAATATGTTGATTCTGGTACAGCATTGTCTGATTTAGCCACAACAAGTTATGTAACCGGTGCCGTTAATGATGTTTCAATAAACAAATCTGATTTACAGACTGGTGCTGTTACCGGTAATGTCGCAACAATGGGTATAAATGGTCAATATGTTGATTCTGGTACAGCATTGTCAAATCTAGCAACTACAACTGATGTAAGTACCGCCGTAGCAACTAAATCTGATTTACAAACTGGTGCCGTTGTCGGTAATGTTGCAACAATGAATGCAACTGGTCAATACGTTGATTCAGGTACAGCATTGTCAAATTTAGCAACAACAACCGATGTAAGCACTGGGTTGGCTGGCAAAGAAAATACAATCATTGGTGGTGTTACAAATACTGGTAAAGTTATTGTTGGAACTGAAACCGGGTGGAATTGGGCATCAACAACTGGGGATACTTATACAGAATAATTAATAACACAAATGAAGAAAATATCTCTTTTTTCACTGATATTGCTTTTTGCATTTGCAAAAGATGGTTTTTCTGACCCAATTATTGCAACGGAATCATTTGTGCGCGACGGGTTGGCAACACGTGTAACAAATACGGAGTTTACAACTATAATCACAGCCGCATTAAGCACCAAGGCCGATTTACAGGCCGGTGCTGTTGCTGGAAACGTTGCAACTATGGACGCAACGGGACAATACGTTGATTCTGGGACAGCATTGTCTTCTTTGGCATCTACGGCAAGTGTAGATACTGGTTTAGCAACTAAATCCAATTTACAAACTGGCGCTGTTGCTGGAAACGTTGCAACTGTGGATATCTTGGGGCAATACGTTGATTCTGGGACCGCTTTATCATCTTTGGCATCTACGGCAAGTGTAGATGCTGGTTTAGCAACTAAATCCAATTTGCAAACTGGCGCCGTTGCTGGAAACGTTGCAACAATGAATGCTGCGGGGCAGTATATTGATTCAGGATCAGCATTATCGTCTTTGGCAACAACGGCAAGTGTAAATACTGGATTAAATACTAAACTAAACCTGTCTGGTGGCACAATGACCGGTGCCATTAATATGGGCAATACTAAAATTACCAATATGGCAACCCCCACTGTTTCAACAGATGCAACCACCAAAGCTTATGTAGATGCTTATAATACCGCACCATCTTGGGCAACATTATCCGGTCAAAATTGGGATATACCTGGTTGGGGGGCTACTTGGCAGGCAAGCAATGGAACCAGTTCTGTATATGGCGTTTCAGCATGTTTAAATACAACAACAAAAAGTGGTACTGTACCATCTACAAACGTAACCGGACAGTATTGTTGGTGTAAAATTTCCAATGTAAATGGTATAGAGGCATCAGGCGCATGGGTTTACAATGCAAATATAACTAATAGTAATACTTGTTATGGGCGCTGCCCTTTCTATTGTGGTTATTGCGTAAGATATTCTTCTTATAATTCTTGTTCACGTTCGGCATTATTTACAGCACAATAATCAAACCATAAAATCAAAAGGATTTGTTATGACAATAATAAAATTAGTTTTGGCATTATTCTTATCTTTTCTTCCCGGATATTTCGGCAGAATGTTTTCTCCAACTGCCGGGTTAAGTTTTTGGTACAGCACACTGAACAAATCAGTTTTGAACCCACCAGCATGGGTATTCCCTGTGGCATGGAATTTATTGTATTTGGCATTGGGTGTTGCCCTGTTCTTGGTTTTAATGCAGGGTTGGAAAAAATATAAAAACTCTATCGCTCCCTTTACAATTCATATGATTCTTAATGGATTGTGGAGTTTTCTGTTCTTTGGATTACATATGCCAATCGCTGGAATGATTAACATTATCGCATTGATAATTGTTGGTGTTTGGATGTATAAAGAATTTTCACGTGTTAGCAAGCCCGCTGGATATCTGGTCTGGCCATATATCGCATGGTTATGCTTTGCATTGTATTTAAATTCAATGATTGTATTTCTTAATTAAGAGTGTCAGACAGTCCATAAGCCGGATTCTGTTCTATGGCATAATTAATCTGCATTTCGCATTGCTGCGAATGTCAAGCCTTCTACCCGCCCCCAACGCGGGATACGTTAACGGGGGCCTATTTGAAGTTGCACCACATAGAGATTGCCCGTTTCAGCCTAACTTAATAGGATCGTTTCTGTTGCTCTGATCGTCGGGTCGCCCCGCCGGGTCGTTAACCCGTATGTTATCCCGTGGTGTCCGGACTTTCCTCTGTCTTGCGACAGCTATGCCTTGACCATCTGACTGGGAAATAATACAATAATTTTATTGCTTTGCAAGGCACAATTCGCCAAAATACATCCGTGTCTTTGATATCCCCCATCTTGAACGAAAATCAGTTGCGCGCATTTGATGCGATTGAAAATGCAACTAAAAATATATTGATTTTGGGTCAGGCTGGAACGGGCAAATCCACATTTGTAAACTATCTAAAGACTGCATCAAAAAAGCGTATAATTTGTGCCTGTCCAACAGCGGTGTCCGCATTAAATATTGGGGGTCAGACAATTCATTCCCTGTTTCAAATTCAGCCGCGCGATTTTGTAATGCCCGAGTTATTGAAATTAAAATCTAAACCACGCAATGTTCTGGCGGCGGCTGATTTATTGGTAATTGATGAAATTTCAATGGTTGCACCAGACATCTTGGATGCGATGGACATTTTAGCGCGTCAGGCACGTAAAAATAACAATCCATTTGGCGGCATTCAAGTCATAGCAATAGGTGATTTATTCCAATTGCCGCCGGTTATTACAAACGATGCGCAAAAGTTTTATGCCGATGCGTATGGAATACCAAACGCTTACTTTTTTGATTCTCATGTTTACAAGCGTGCAAATTTCGAGCGTGCGAATTTTGATTTGGTTTATCGTCAAAGTGATGATTCTTTACTGCAACATTTATGCTCTTTGCGAAACGAAAAAAATCACGAAGCCGCATTATCATATTTTAATAATTTAAAAATAAATGATACTGCCAGACGCGAAAACGCTGTGATTATCACACCTTTTCGGGCGGTGGCCGATAACATAAACAAATCCAGATTGGCACAAATCAATGCTCCAGAAATTTTATATCGTGGGGAATTAACTGGAAACTTTAATGAAAAAGATGCCCCATCCCCAATGGATTTATATCTAAAGGTTGGCGCATTGATTATATTTACCAGAACAGTTCGTGAACACGGCAAAGATTGTCTGAATGGAACAATGGGGATTATCCAAGAATTGGGTGGGAAAGAAATTAAACTGAAACTGTTATCAACAAATGAAATCGTAATAATTAAACCAGAAAAATGGCAAAAAATAGAATATAATCGTGATGAAAATGACAAATTGATAGAGGTTGAAACCGGCAGCTATCGTCAGTTCCCTATTACACTGGGCTATGCAATGACAATTCACAAAGCACAGGGTAAAACCCTAGATTCTGTTATCATAGATATATCACGTGGGGCATTCGCACATGGTCAAACTTATGTCGCATTATCACGCACTCGCAAAGCCGCTGATATGCATATAACCGAACCATTGCGTATGCGTGATATTATTTTTGATTCACGGGTTCTAGATTTTATTGGATAAATCTTTTTGCATTATAATTGCATCTATTCCATCATAGTATCCACGACGAACAGTAATTTGTTTATAACCAGCTCTTTCATAAAGTTTTCTTGCGGCGGTGTTATTTTCGGCTACTTCCAGAAATATTTTGTTCCCAGCCTGCTCTTTTTCCATCAATTGTAACAAAGCATCTGCAATACCTTGGCCGCGAAAATCTGGATGAACGCCAATTGTTATAATTTCGCACTCGTCTGCAACACTTCGCCAAACAATAAAGCCATTTTCAGATGCAATTATTTTCCCGCCAGTCTTTTGTATACTGGCAAACTCTGATGCTTCCCATGGTTTATTTGGAAAGCATAATTTATGAAGATTTGCAAGTTTGTTCAGCATAACTGGCCCTGATATAAAGTGGGATTACTGGCACGGCATCATTTGCATTTAACTTTCTCTGCACTATTGGTAAGGCATCTGTTAAATCATATGGTTTATGGCCCACGGTTTTTACGTAATCAAATTGTTTTGTTTCAACTTCTTCTATGTTCATAATCTGTGGCTGTAAATTTTTTGCCCCGACAAAAAAGTCGCCCTTGCCCGAATCAATCGCTACAAATGCATCTGGCACAGATTCCAAATAAATTTCAAACGCATTTACCGAAATAATCGGAATATTTAATCCCATTGCTAAACCCTTGGCATACGCGATACCCAATCGAATCCCTGTAAAACTGCCAGGTCCGACGACAACACCGATTGCAATTAAATCAGAAAATTTTGCATTATTTTCAATCAGAAAGTTTTCTGTTTCAGTTGGCAAAGAAATTGACTGTTTTTGGGTTTCAACAAATTTGTATTTGCCGTTCAACAGTAATCTGATTCCTGATGAAGATGTATCAATTATCAAAATCATTTGTTTTTATTTCCCAGCCATTTTGATCGAAACATTACATAAATTGCGCGCGCAAGTTTACCAGTATCCACAAAATCTTTATTACAACTTTTTATTGTTCCGTCGCTACAAATTCTTACATAGTATGAAATACCACGTCTGTGTCTGTTCACAAAATGAGTCCATTCTTTGTATACTATTATTAGATTTTTCCCATTTTTTGAGGCTATAAAATCCCTTTCGAATCCGGTTTGTTGCATTTCAATATGAAACGATTCTGTCATTTTTTCAATTTCTGAAAAAATTTTATTGCTCTGCGTTCCTGGGAAAATATTATAAATTATAGTTTTTTCTAAAACATTCATATCTATACTCTTGCACTGGCATTAAATCCGATTTTTTGACGTATGCCCGCGCTTTTTCTCTCACGCATTAACTCATCAATTTTTTGAATTGTAAATTCTGTTGGAATATCTTCGCCGTTTGCCAGCAACAAAGTTCTGCGCAAAATTGCGGATAACGTTCTTTGTAATTCACGGACGCCCTGCTCGGCCGTGTAATTTCTTATTATATGGCGCAAAGCTTCATCATCTATTGTTATATTATCAACGTTCCAACCAGTATCATGCGCAGCACGTTTAATTAAATGCTCGCGTGCGATTTTAATCTTTTCATCTTCTGAATATCCAGGAATTTCGATTATTTCCATTCTGTCTTTTAATGCTGGTGAAATATTCAAGCTGTTCGAAGTTGCAATAAAAACTATATTGCCCAAATTAAAATCCACCTCTAGATAATGATCGCGGAAACTTTTATTTTGTTCTGGGTCTAGAATTTCAAGCAACGCACTTTCTGGATCACCGCGATGATCGCGTCCCATTTTATCAATTTCATCCAAAACTATTACTGGGTTATTCGCCCCACAACGTTTCAGAGCATCCATGATACGACCAGGTTGCGAACCTATATAAGTTTTACGATGCCCACGAAAATGGGCCTCGTCACTGACGCCACCCAATGAAATTCTGTTATATTTACGCCCCAATGCTTTTGCTACACTGCGTCCCAGGCTGGTTTTACCGACACCTGGTGCGCCGACCAGACATAAAATACTGCCAGATGTATTTCCAGTTTTACGCATAACCGCAATGTGTTCCAAAATTCTATCCTTGATCGGTTGCATCCCGGAATGTTCGCTGTCTAATGCTTCGCGTGATTTTGATAAGTCAATCGGCGTAGAATCTGATTTATCCCATGGCATTGATAATAATTCATCTAGATAAGTTTTTAAAATCGCGCCTTCGGTACTCATAGCGTTATGACTGCGCATACGGCGCCATTCTGATAAAGCCTTATCCTTTGCTTCTTTTGGCATAACAGCATCTTCTATACGCTTTTTCAGGCTTTCTATATCCATTTCCTCGCTGTCTTCGCCCAGCTCTTTTTGGATTGCTTTTAATTTTTCTTGGAGAACATGATTTCTTTGCCCCCCTTCTAACTGTTGTTGGACACGTTTGCTGATTGATGCATCAATTTTTGCAATTTCAGACATCATGCTGATTTGTTCCAATAACAAAACCAGTTTATCGCTGTAATTATTTGCTGATAAAATTTTGACCGCAGCATCAGTTTCCATATTAGTCATTTGCACAACTGCGTCAATAAATGCAGGCATTGGATAATTTTCTATAATAGCATTTAATTTATCCATTCTAAATTTTCGTGGCAATGCCAATTCGGTCAATTGATCTGCGACTTTGTCCCGCAATGCAATTGTTTGTTCAAATTCGCTGTCGTCTGTAAATGTTAATTCAATCGGAATACCAGTGAACAAACCATCTTTAACAGAAATATCAGATATAGAAACCGCTGATTTGGTCTGAACAATTGTATGAATCGAATTGTCTGGCAAACGTAAAATCTGAATAACATCCGCCAATGTTCCAGTATTAAATAGCTCTTCGGGATCGGTTGGATAATTCCATTTATGTTGGGGCGCCAGAATAACCTGGCGACTGCCGGCAACCGCGGCATCCATACACGCAACTGAAATTTGGTTATCCAAATAAATCGGCACGGTTAAACCGGGCTGAATTACAAGATCTTTTAACGGCAAAATAAATTCTTTCATAGCTATCTTAATATAAAGTTTTTTTATCAATTTGCAAGTATTGGTAAAATAAATAATCCTTTTATCACAAAGACCGCTTTTGATTATATCGAAAATATGCTATAATTCGCTTACAAAGTAGCTTAATAAATAAGCAACTTTTATATAAAAAAGGAAAAAACTATGAAAAAACTAGCATTATTCACAATGTTGGCAACTATCGCAACCACTGGTTATGCCGCTGTTATTACTGAAAAAGCTGTAACCGAAAAAGCGTTATTAGACGAAAAAGTATTAACTGAATTACAAGCATTAACCACCCAAGAAAAATTAAGAGCCGAGCTTACTGAAACCGATAAAATTATTGAAAAAATCGAAGTTTCTGCAAAAACAAGAGACCAAAAAGTTTGCTTGTCTGAAAAGAAATCTAATTGCTTGAAAAACGTCAAGAAATTAAAAAATGGTAAAATACAAAAAGAACACCTGTTGGCAAAAGGTGAAAACATGAGATGTATTTTAAAAGCAAACCATCAATGTAAGGTTAAAATTGATCCAAAAGACGATCAAGCAGCCCAAAGCAAAGTAGCTCTTTTAGAACAATTGGCAGAATTACAAGAAATAGCTAATAGCCAAAAAGTCCAGATAGAAGAAGCTAAAAAAATGCTTGAAGAATGTACAACAAAAGTAGCAATCATCGAAAAAACCGCAGCTGAAGAAGCTAAAAAGGCTATGGAAAAAGAAATAGCCAGCTATAAAGAAAAAATAGCATATCTTGAAAAAGAATTAGCAGCAGCAACCGCAGACGCTAAAATGACAGAAGAAGAAGCTGCAAAACTAGCTGAAGAAAAAGCATTAGCAGAAAAACTTGCATTAGAAAAAGCTGCATTAGAAAAGGCTGCTTTAGAAAAAGAAGCTACATTACAAAAATAAGCTGAATAATAGAAAAAAATTAGAATAATTTATTATTTTAATTTATAAAAAATCGCCCTTTTGGGCGGTTTTTTATTGGATGCCGGTTTCTGGTGCCAGGTACCGGCGAACCCCGCAAAAGCTAAACGGAACCAATCAACAATTGCCGACGAGTTCCAGTGCCATTAGGCAGCCATTGCAAAGCGAACATTGTCGTTCGCAGCGAAATTATCGCCATTCAGTTTTTATCGGTCTTTCGCGGCAACCACGCCGGACACACTCTTTATCTTTCAGCCCTTGTCGAAGCTATTTCATCCCCATAAATTTATTGGTGGAGATGTGGGGTACCGCCCCCCAGTCCAAAAAACCTATTACATAAAGCATTCAGCATCGTCTTCCCTTGCGGGACATAGTAATTATAGGGGAAATTTAGAAAAAATCAAGCCACGCCCTGCTTTTTTGCAGATTGTAATGCCGCGCGTAGCGATTTTTCCGCCAAAGCACGAATTTTAGGGGCAAACGCACGCATATTCATGGTATCTGCCACGGAATTTGCGAAAAGTTCAACAATATAGTTGATTTGGGTCGGTGCAATCACAAAAACTTCGGACGAAATTTGTTCTGGCCGCAACTTGAATGCGTTGCCTGTTGGTTTTTTTAATATATCTTCTATTGAATTTTCCATAAGTGTCACTATATCATGACGAAAGGAAGATTTCCATAAAATTTATTGACCGAAGCACGATTTTTGGCTATGCTCGGCCTTGCAGAAAGGATTTATTTATGTTTCAAAAAATTATTAGAAAAGTACTGGGCAGTGCCAATGATCGTATAGTCCGCTCTTATGACAAAATTGTATCACTTATAAACGATTTAGAACCAAAATACCACGCAATGAGCGATGAAGAATTGCGTAATCAAACAGATGAATTTCGCGCAAGATTGGCGGGCGGAGAAAGCGAAAGAGATATTTTGCCAGATGCATTTGCCGCCGTTCGCGAGGCTTCTATTCGCACCATTGGATTGCGCCATTTTGACGTTCAGATGATTGGCGGTATGGTTTTAAACAATGGTCAAATTACAGAAATGAAAACCGGTGAAGGTAAAACGCTGGTTGCAACTTTGGCTTTATACCTAAAAGCATTGCATGGCAAGGGTGCACATCTGATAACCGTTAATGATTATTTAGCAGCGCGTGACGCCAATTGGATGGGCGAAATTTATAAATTTTTGGGAATGACCATCGGAACTATTCAACATGATATGACTGACGAAGAACGCCAGGCTGCTTATGCTTGCGACATTACCTATGTTACGAATTCTGAATTGGGATTTGACTATCTGCGCGACAATATGAAATTTTCCAAAGATCAACAAGTTTTGCGCTCGTTCTTTTTCGGAATCGTTGACGAAGTTGATAGCATTTTAATTGACGAAGCGCGTACCCCATTGATTATTTCTGGACCAGCCGAAGACACCAGCGAACTTTATAATTTAGTTGATGCAATTGTTGCAACTTTTTCACCGGACGATTATAAGAAAGATGAAAAAGACCGTCATGTAACATTAACTGATAAGGGAACCGATACAGCAACAACAATGCTGCGCGAAGCAGGATTATTAACCGGCGAAAATTTATACGCCCCTGAAAATGCCGTTTTGGTTATGCATTTACAGCAAGCATTATTGGCACATCACTTATTCAAAAAAGAAGTAAATTATGTTGTGCGCGGCGGCGAAGTTTTGATTGTTGATGAATTTACTGGACGTGTTATGACTGGGCGTCGTTTTAGCAAAGGATTACACCAAGCATTAGAAGCAAAAGAACACGTCCAAATTCAGCCAGAAAACCAAACGGTTTCCAGCATTTCTTATCAAAATCTTTTCCGTTTGTATCCTACGCTTTCTGGTATGACCGGAACCGCAATGACCGAAGCGGCCGAATTTGAAGAAATTTATAATCTACGCGTGGTCAGTATTCCAACCAATCGCCCTGTGGCCCGCGTTGATCATCACGATGAAATATATCGCAATAAACAGGAAAAGTTTGATGCAATTATTGCACAAATCAAAGATTGTTTGGATCGTAAACAACCAATTTTGGTCGGAACTGTTTCAATTGAGAAATCCGAAGAATTGGCCGAAGTTGTCGAAAAACGTTTAAAAATTAAACCAGCTGTTTTAAATGCGAAACATCATGAATCCGAAGCAAAAATAGTGGCCCAAGCGGGTGCGCCAGGCGCATTAACGATTGCCACCAATATGGCGGGGCGTGGAACTGATATTAAACTGGGTGGTAATGCCGAAGAACTTATTGCTGAATTGGACCCTGAATCAAAAGATTTTGAAACCAAAAAGAAAAAGATTTATGAAAAAATTGAAGCTAATAAAAAATTAGTTTTGGACGCTGGCGGATTATATGTAATTGGTACTGAACGTCATGAATCCCGTCGTATTGATAATCAGTTGCGTGGTCGTGGCGGACGCCAGGGTGACCCGGGTGACTCTAAATTCTTTTTGGCACTGGATGATGATTTAATGCGAATCTTTGGTGCCGCGCGTCTGGATGGAATGCTGACCAGTTTGGGGTTAAAACCTGGGGAGGCAATCAAACACCCTTGGATTAACAAGGCGCTGGAAAAGGCACAAAAACGCGTAGAAGCACGTTATTTTGAATCACGTAAAGAATTATTAAAATACGATAATGTTATGAATGAACAACGCGGGATTATCTATAAACAACGTAATACTTTGATGACCAGCGATGACTTAACCCCATTTACACAAGAAATTATGGCCGATGTTGTTGAAAATATAGCAGATGTAAACATTCCAGAAAAAGCGCGCCCCGAAGATTGGAATTTAACCGGGATTCATGATTCTATGCAACGCACGTTTGGTTTGGATATAACAGATTTAGAATCTTGGAAAACGGCCGAAGATATTACCGATATCAAGGCTTATGAAACATTGTTGAAACTGGCGCAAAATCGTTATGATTATCAAACAGAAAGATACGGTGCAGAACTGATGCGGACCGCCCAGAAACAAATGATGTTAAGTGCATTGGATAATAATTGGCGCAAACATTTGGCCGCAATGGATATGTTGCAATCTAGTATTGGGTTGCGTGGATATGCCCAGAAAAATCCATTGTATGAATATAAACGTGAAGCATTTGAATTATTCCGTGGCATGATGAATACTTTCAAGTCTATGTCTATGTCTTATTTATGCAGAATGGAATTATCCAAAGACGATATTGCAGCAACAGAAAAAGAACACCAAGAACATGATGCAAAATTAAATAACATTGAATCCAAACGGAATGCACCATGCCCATGTGGTTCTGGATTAAAATATAAACACTGCTGTGGAAAGTTGAAATAACAAACCGCCAAATGGCGGTTCTTTTATTTAAAAGTGTAGTTGATTTATCTCATTATAACACTTTGGATTCTGCTTCGATTTGCTTTTGCTTGCGCATCTAATTTTTCAAAATCTTTCCATTCTTTTTTTTGTACTTCTTTACCAGCTATAAAATACTGCTTTTTTATTCTATTTTTATCGAAAACTTTCGTTATACCTTCACGTCTATTATTTACATATGATGTTTCAGATTCCGGTTGGCCATTTTCATAATAGGTTTTCATTACTCCTTTTATTACATCATTTACATATGGAATTTCAGACTTTAATTTACCATTTTCATAATACGATTTTGATACCCCATCCTTTTTATTATTTTTGGGTATAAACTCATATTCTAATCTACCATTTTCATAATAACGCTTTAACAATTCGTATCTTTTGCCATTTATATATAATACTTCAGATTCCGGTTGGCCATTTTCATAATAAGTTTTCATTATCCCTTCTATTGTATCATTCACATATGGGGTTTCAGATTTCAATTTACCATTTTCATAATAATCTTTCGATACTTCCTTTTTTTTATTTTTTTTAGACGCAGATTCATATTTAAAGTTATCACTTCTATAATAATTTACTGAACCTTCTTTTTCACCATTTACAGCGGGTACTTTAAATTTTATCTGACCCTTTTCATAATAAATTTTGCATTCCCCTTCTTTATAATTGTCTTCTATATTATAATCCAACTGGCCATATATAGAATCAGCAGATTGTGTAAATGGAACATCTGATAACTCTGTAGGGTTTATTTCTTTATCGTCTTTATCTTTCTTTTGTGGTTGATTTACATATAAATTACACCCACCATTTAATAAGCTAATGGTAAAAAAATACATAAATAATCGTTTTTTCGGACTCATAATAGATTTTTTTCAGTTATATGTAATTATATAATACAATAACTGTATTTGTCAATATATCTTTTGTGGATAGAGAAATTATTAATGACTTTTTATTCAATGGAAATTTTAACGCCCAGGGCGTTCATATCTTCGGAAATTGTATTAGTTATACGAACATTGCGTGGTAATGCCAGGCTGGTTGTTTTGCCATTTGCGGTTAAATTTAAACATACCTTTGTTCCACCATTTGGCAACCCATCAATTAAATTTTTAATGTCCGACAAACGTTCTGAACCAACAACATCCAATGTTATTTTTTTCGCAACGTCCGCTATCCATTGACTTAATGGAATAACATTATCAACAAACATTGAAATATTATCATCACGAACGCTGGCCCTGCCCCGCAACAAAACCATATTTTCTTTTTGTAAAATTGGTACCACTGACGAAACCGTATCACCAAAACATACAGCATCAATATTACCAAAACTATCTGCCGCATTAATCCCGCACATTAATTTGCCATTCTTGGTCGTGCGTTTATTAAAGCTGTTTACAGATACTGCAATCATTATGCTTTCACGATCACGTTTAGATTGCAAGGAAACACTGGTGGTTAATTTTTCCCGCTTAATCAAATTTTTATATTGATCCATTGGATGCGCCGAAATATAAAATCCCAATGCCCCCAATTCATTTGCCATACGTTCACCAAAATTCCAAACAGACGTTGCCGTTAAGTTTTTACTTAACTGATTTTCAGTTACATCATCAACAGCAGTATTTGCAAACAAAGACAATAAATTTGCGCCTGATTTTTGTTTAGATGCATAAGATAAAATTGTATCCGCATTCATAAAGATTTTGGCTCGATTTGGTTCCAAACTATCCAGTGCGCCAACCTTTGCAAATGCTTCCAGCACGCGTTTATTCATAAATGACGCGGTGCGTTTTGCAAAATCTGTCAGATTTTTATATTTCCCATTTGCATTTCTTTCTGTAACAAGAGCATCTGTGGCTGCCTTGCCCACACCTTTGATTGCCGCCAATGCAAATATTATTTTATTATCGCGAACAATAAACAAAGATTCAGAATCATTTACATCTGGTGGAATTATTTCCAGGTTAAAATTAGTTTTTGCGTCATCAATATACAATGCAATTTGATCTGAATCATTTAATTCCGAAGACATAGCAGCCGCCAAAAATTCTGCGGGATAATGCGCCTTGATATATGCGCATTGTGCCGCAATAACAGAATACGCAACGCTATGTGATTTATTAAAAGCATATTCCGCGAACTTTAAAAATTGTGCCCATAGTGTTTCAGCCTCAACGCGCGACAAAGTTTTTTCGCGTTCACACCCTTCGTAAAATTTGGACTCCATCTTGTCCAAAACTTCTTTAATCTTTTTTCCCATACCTTTACGCAAAGTATCGGATTCACCACGAGTAAATCCCGCCAATGCCCTAGAAAGATGCATAACCTGTTCTTGGTAAACGATAATTCCGTACGTTTCTTTTAATACGTCTTCAGCCGCCGGATGAGGATAACTAACTTCTTCTTCGCCGTGCATTCTGGCAATATATTGTGGGATATATGCAATTGGTCCCGGACGATTCAAAGCATTTAATGCAACAATATTTGCAAAAGATTTTGGTTGCATCTTTTTTAATGTTTGTTGAACAAATGGTGCTTCGTATTGAAACACACCTATTGTTTTCCCAGCACGCCACAGTTCAAACGTTTTTTCATCTTCCAGTGGGATTTCATCCAGCTCTAGATTTACACCACGTGTTCCCTTTACCAATTGAATTGCATATTTCAAAATTGCTAATGTTTCTAATCCCAAAAAGTCAAATTTGATCAAACCAACAGATTCTAAAAAATGCCCATCAAATTGGCAACTGGGCATTTCATTACCAGGATCACGATAAACTGGTGCAATGGCTGTTGTCGGTCTGTCGCCAATAACAAATCCACATGCGTGCTGACCCAGATTTCTGAATGCACCCTCAATCTCCATGGAAACATCTATAACTTTTTTAAGATCCGTATCGTTATCTAATAATTCTTGTATATCATCAGATTTTTTAATCGCATCTGCAATTTTTTTTGCATCCATTGGAATTAATTTTGCAAACCTGTCTGTTTTAGAATAAGGCATTCCATAAACACGCCCAATATCACGAATTGCACCACGTGCCTGCATACTGCCAAACGTTATAATTCTGCAGATATGATCTGCACCATATTTTTCACTGATATAATTTGCAACACGTTCCAATCCCGCTGGCTCAAAATCAATATCAAAATCAGGCATTGAAATTCGGTCCGGATTTAAAAAACGTTCAAATAGCAATCCATACTGCATTGGATTCACATTCGTAATGCCCAATGCCCATGCAACCACAGAACCCGCACCAGAACCGCGCCCAGGCCCAACCAGAATATCATTTTTTCGACACCAATTAATATAATCCGCAACTATCAGAAAATACCCTGGAAAACCCATTTTTATTATGACTTCTAATTCAAATTCCAGTTGGTCAAAATATTTTTTTTGTTCTGGCTTATCTATTTTTTGTTGAATCATTCTTTTCGCAAGACCAGATACAGAATCATCGCGCAGCATTTGACACTCGGCATCGAAATTATCACCAAACTTTGGTAACAATGGTTTTGATTTTGTATTCACCATAAAACCGCAACGCTGTGCAATGACCAGTGTATTTTCTAATGCTTCGGGTAAATCACTAAAAATTTCGAACATTTCATCAGAAGATTTAAAATATTGTTCTGCATTTTTACGTTTGCGTTCTGGATCGATAACCTTGGTTTGTTGTAAAACACAACCCAAAGCGTCCGCAGATTCATAATTTTCAGGCCCAGCAAAACATACATCATTTGTCGCAACGATTGGTATTTCCTGTTCTTTTGCTAGACGTAAAAATTCAGGTTCTGTTTTGATTTCTTCGTCCAAACCATGCCGTATTATTTCAATGTAGAATCTGTCGCCAAAGATTTCTTTTATTCTATGCGCCATATCATCTGCATTTTGCCCCTGAAGAATCATTTTCCCCAATGGTCCTGTATGTCCGCCAGATAGACAAATTAATCCATCAGAGTTTTTCTCTAATTCAGCCATACTGATAAATGCACCCAAATGCTGATTATCGTGCCGCATATACATCAAAGAATTTAATTTGCATAAATTATTCCAACCCTGTTCATTTTGAGCCAATAAAATTATCTGGGATAATTGTTCCGCCCTTAAGATTTTTGGGTCCGCCCTTTCATGATGATTCAGTGATGCGCAAATACCGATAATTGGCTGGATTCCAGCGTTTGACACAGCGTCAGAAAACTCGGCCGTGCCCGACATTAGATTAGTATCTGTTATTGCCACAGCCGGCATTTCAAATTGTTTGCACAGTTTTACAATTGTTATGCGATTTGGATCTTTTTTTGGATTTGCATCAATATAAAGCGTTCCTTCGCCTATGGAATACTTGGTGTGTACGCGAAGATGAATGAATTGATTGGACATGTTTATTTTATATCCGAAATGGTAATGTTTTGCAAGGGGCTTGTTATTATTAAAATCGCTATTTTCCACTTGAAACGCGATAAAAAATCTGTATAATTCGGCGGTTGGGTCGGTAGCTCAGTTGGTTAGAGCGGAGCGCTCATAACGCTTTGGTCCGGGGTTCGAGTCCCTGCCGACCCACCAAAAATTAAATCCGCCATTTGGCGGATTTTTTTATTACAAAGTTGAGGTTGTTTGTGCCACTGCTACGGTCGCTGCAACTGGGGCCGCTATTATAGCCGTAGGAATGCTCTTAGGGGTAGCCGTCGAACCACCGCGCAAACATTTATTAAAATCATACGAAGTTAATGTTTTCCAACATTTGGTTGCGATATTTGCTGCCGAACTGTATCCCTTGTACGCGCATTCGCCATTACCATCCATATATCTTGTTCTGTCACCATCACATGAATACCCCTTATCCCCGGGATGTGCCGCATCTAATTTGCCGGCGCTGCATGCCATTTTTGACATTATAAATACTTTATTATCAGGGCATGCTGTGCATGCTTCGGTCGGGGAAGCGCAATCAGTTCCTGACCAGCCTTCGGCACATAAAGTTTTTTGTATTGTAGATGTAGAAGCCTTTATTTCTGCACTCATTGCTGTGGCGGTTGTTGTATTCAATACACCATCCCATGCCCCAGCTAAAAATGTAATTGGTGCAGCGGTTATTCCACGACCATTACCCAAAAATGTTGAGGCAACCAAAATTGCATCCCCTTCAAAACCACCGCTCATATAACCATATGTGAACATTCCCTTGTCCGAACGCAATTGTAGTTCAATATCACCCGTTGTTAATTGAATTTGAGATGCTTGTAAATCAGAATTGGCTATTGTTTTTAAATTGCAACTGTTTCCAACGCCCGATGCACAATTTTCACCAGCATAACCATTTTCACAATACCATGCACAGTTTTCACCAATTGGTTGACGATATTGCGTCCAACGGCCATTATTGGCATACCAAATGGTATCAAGTATTGTAAAACAAAAATATCCCCCATGTGCATTTACTTTTCGCGCCATGTAAACCAAGCCCACACTTCCGTTGCTCCACCCTGCTTGATATTTACTCATTACACTTGGTGCTGCACCAGAATGAGAAGCCTTTGGATTTCCCCATGCACTCATCGTGGCAGTATCAGCGACAATTACTTCCGCCATAGCAGAAATTGAAAATAACGATAAAAAAGCACAAATAATAATCTTTTTCATTTTAATCACCAATAACATCTTCTGCTGGTTGCATCCCAATAGCCAGTAGTTCCAATACTTTCACAACGTGCCTGATACCAACCAGTGGTCAAATCACATGTATTTGTACCAGAATTATAAACTGCAAATCCTTGGGACCCTGTTAATTCATTTTGTCTGTTACACATAGTTGAAACACTGTTATACAGACACAATCCCCATCCAATTGATTTTTGAACAACAGGCGTTGCAGTGGTGTTATTTGTACCAGTCGTAGTGGTATTGGTTTGTGGTCTTGTCATCCCTATGGAAATTGATGGTAAATTTGTTAAATTACCCAGTGAAATATTACCACTTACAATTGTTGGTTGTGTTTGTACCGATATATTTTGACTGGATATAGTGGATTGATTTGGTGCTGCAGCACGAGGGATCAATGCGCTGCGACCTGTGTCGTTGGCACCACTGGAACTTGCCCCCACAGGAACAGCTGCAACCAAGTTATATGAAGAATCTACAGTCTGCTTAAAGTTATTTAATCCACCATATACATTATTTAAGAAGGTTGGTTCCAATTCTATTCTTGTGCTATTTTTTACATCATCTGGATTAGAAACCCATTTCCCATCAGCGGTTTTGCACAATTGCTGCATTTGTAGTCCCAGTTCTCCCTGGACTTTTTGCATAACTTTATTAACTGAATCTTGCGTAGTTGAATCTAAAATTGCCTCGGCATCACCTATGCAGAATTTTTTTGCATAGTCTTGTAAGTTAGCCAATAACTTTTCGGGACCCAAAAGTCTGCATCCATAAGGAGATTGATGTTCGGTATCTCCGGTTGCAGGGGCACAAGTTTCAGCAACATAAGATTCCAGTGACGAGTCACAACCTTCGGAAATTTTCATATTATCAACACTGCTTACAAAATTCATCAATTCGCGCAAGCCACACTTGTCAGCATTAGATACTTTATTATTACTATCAAATTTACACTCTACACCACCAGATGGTGTATAAAGTGCCGCACAAGCAACAACTTTTTCTTTGCACAGTGCCGCGGTGGCCTTTGCCGATATAGCGGTTGTTCTTTGTGATGTTGTTTCATCAAAATTATTTAATGCGTCAGTTGTAGAATCGTAACAATCTTTCATTGTATTAACGCATTCGTCTTTGACTGCTTGTAACTTTCTATCCTGAGCCTGTGATATTTCAATCAATGCCTGTCTTTTAAATGCATCCCAAACGGTATTTGCATCATCACGACAACTGTTCAAAGAAGCCGTAGTTCTATTTTTAAATGAATCCAATCCCGCCAAGAATGTTTTGTTTTCCGGTGCATTTGGGTTTTCTAATTTTATTTGGCTGGCCAGTTGGAATAAACGTGGAGAATATATAGGTTCACCAGTTACAGTATCAACATATACGCCTGTAAAGTCCAAACATCTTTTAAAATTTTCACCGCATGCAGAATCATTTAATATATCTTTTCTTACTGCGGCTATACATTCATTTACACTGTCTGAATTATGTGAACGATATTCGTCCAAACGCGCATCGCGTAATAATTTACTGGCTTCGCGAACTTTCTGAGAAACCTGTTCTTTTTGTGCATCTATTTTTTTTGAATATGCCTGGCAATCTTGACTGATTAACAAACCATATGCACTGCGAATCATTTGTTGTATAGCATCGGTTTCGCACGAAGATGCTGCTATTTGGGCACATTGTTGATTAACTTTATTATACAATTCTGTACCAGTAAGAGATGCCAAATCTTGTACGCTTGTATTAAATGCGCCATCCCCGCCACTATTACCAGACCAGATATCATCTAATGCAGCGTTAAAATTCAAATTACTAAAATCCAACGTACTTGTTTTTGTTGTTGTCGAAGGTTTTGATTTACCAGACAATAAATCAGTTATTTGGTCCAACATTGCAGCTGCATCTGATTTGTCTGCTGTTGCGGCGGCTTCGCCGGCTGTTGCGGAATTCATAGCTGAAACTTCGGCCGCGGTCATATTAACATTTGCCAGATTATTATCAGAAAAACTTTGTAGCATGGTTTTGGCACTGGATAATGCAGCCTCCATATCGGCAAAATCTTTGTACTTGTCGGAACAAATGCAACGACGATAAGTATCATTGGCAGCAGCACAAAATTGATCCATACAGGTATTGTAAGATTCACGACAATTATTATACCCTGTACCTAATTTTGATGTATCTGAAAAAACAGCGGTCGTTGCGCGGGGCAACATTGCACTGCGAGAGACACTTCCGCTGCGGGATTTATTATACGAAGTAGATTTATTAATAACTGGGGAAATTGCTGAACGTGATGGCATTGCAGAGCGTGATTGTTGTATCGGTGTAGAACCAGCCCTGACACTTACATTTTGAGTACGTGCCCTTGTAGTTGCCGAACGACTTACAGAATCCGATTGGGCTCTTTCCGTGCGTTGGGATGCACTTGGGACCACACGTGGATTTTGAGGCGCTTCGCCACGCGCGGCAAACACAACATATGTTATACAACAAAGAGATAATAATAGTTTTCTCATTTCCTTGAACCTATTTTATCTATTTTTACGATTTTACGCAAGTAGATAATTGTCATTGATATCGACTATTTTAAAATCATCAATAGTTCTTTCTGGGACACTTTCCCCAGAAACCAGAACTGGAATATCATCAATGGTTCGTCCAATATTATTTTTTTCCAGTAAAAGTTGCACAGTTTTCCCAACCTGGGTTTTCATAAATTGCTTTCTATTTTTTTCGGCTAAATCATTTACGATTTTAACGCGGCGCTTGGATTCTGATGGATGAACCTGATTTGGCATGGTTGCCGCCAATGTCCCTGGACGCGGAGAAAAAGGAAACGCATGTATATGGATTGGTTTTAATTCTTTTATCAATTCACAAGTTTGGGTAAATAATTCAGGTGTTTCGTCGGGGAATCCGCAAATTATATCCCAAGAAAACGATACCGTCCCTGTCATCAATTTTTTAACCATTTCTGAATTATGGCGACGTCCCATTGCAAACAAGATTTTGTCACTGCCTGATTGCATAGAAAGATGCATGTGCGACAACATTCTGGGTTCACGTTTCATCAATTTTATAACTTTTGCACACTCTGGACTGGCTGGATCCATAGAAGACAGTCTTAACCGTTTTAATTTTGGCACATCATTTAATAATTTTTCACACAAATCAGATAAGAATCCGCCATTTTCATAATATCCCGCAATATCAACCCCCGTTAAAACAATTTCATAAAACCCTGATTGAACTGCCATATTAACATCCGTTAAAATTTGTTCGTATGGGAAAGAAATACTTTTTCCCCGTAATTTACTAACTATACAATAAGCACAACTATGATTACAGCCATTTTGAATCTGAACAAATGCTTTGGATAAGTTTGCAGATTTTAATTTGGTATCTTTAATATTTTTATCAGATTTTTTTACCATAACGTCTGGAAATATATAAGATTCCAGCTTCATTTTGTCTGTATTTTTTACAACTGCCACAACCCCTGGAATTTTTTCATAATCTTTTGCAGAATTTGTCGCTGCACAACCAGTTATAAACAATGGGATCCCCGGATTTTCACGGGCAATTTTTCTGATCTCTTGTCTGGATTGGCGTTCAGCTTCGGCCGTGACGGCGCAAGTATTTACAACAATTGCAGGGCCAGAAAACACTTTTTCCAGCATATCTACGATTTTTTCTGCCTCTAATGTATTCAGCCGACACCCCATCGCGACAAATTTTATATTTTTTACTTGCATTTTCAGAACTTTCGGGGCATTATAGCGTCGCTAAAAATTATTGCAATAAAAAGGATTTCACATGGCACGCACAACTAATAGTGATACTATGAAATATGTAGACAGCAGATACGAGCTGGGTATGCTGGCCACTCAACGCGTTCGTGATTTGAACGGTGGGGCAGAACCTATCATTTCACCACAAAAAAATGACAAACCAACCGTATTAGCATTGCGTGAAATCGGCAGTGGCAAAATGGATATAAATAAATTACGTCATGAATTTGTTCAATCTTATAAATCTGTACCAACTGCAGATGAATCTGAAACATCTATAGAATCTCAGTCCGAAGATCCAATGTTAAAAGAATTGGATGCAGAACTGGAAGATGCAATTGTTGAAACTCCAATATCAAACGAAGAAATTGCTGAAGAAATAGAAAAATCTGTTCCAGAAGAATCCGCAGAATAATTAAATTTCCAGGAGATGTCGCATAGTGGCCTAGTGCGCTTGCTTGGAAAGCAAGTATACTCGCAAGGGTATCGAGAGTTCGAATCTCTCCATCTCCGCCATGTTATAAATCACAATTAGGGTCTTACATGATATTTAGATTTTTAAGGAAAAATACGACTCACTTTACTTTATGTACATATAATAAACATACTGGTTCTTCTGATCATATGATGCAAAGTAATACTAAATTCGAAAAAATTGAATCCTATTTAAACATTACCGCTAGTAATATAAATTTAAAATATAATCTTTCGGATATAAGAAAAGCTTTAAGCGATACTCCTTATAACCTTGATGGTATTATTTCACATAAGTGGGCCAACAGCGGTGTTTTAATGTTTACAAGAAATAATCAAGAAGTTATAACCGACTTTCATTTATTTAAAAAACAATTTGAAAAGTTAAGCAGATAATCCTGATAACTAATTAAAAAAACCGCGCGAACGCGGTTTTTTATTTTTATTATTTTACTACCATTATTTCTTTTTTGCCGCTGGTTTAGCCGCTTCTTTTGCTGGGGCTGCTGCTGGCTTTGCATCCTTGGATGCTGCCGCTGGTTTAGCCGCGCCTTTGGCTGGGGCTGCTGTGGCTGCCGCTGCTGCTGGTTTCGCTGCATCAGCTTCTTCGGCCATTTTGCCAGTAATAATTACAAACGCCAGGTGTTCTTGGTGTAATCCCAATTCAACCCCTGCTGGTAATTTCAAATCTTCTCCGTGCACAACGTCGCCAATACCCAATTCCAGCAAATCAACATCGATTTTTTCTGGGATATTATCAACTTTTGCAACTACTGCTACCTTACGGACAGCAAAGCTTAATGTTCCGCCCAATTTTAAACCACGTGAAGTTTCTACGTTTATCAACTGTAATGGAACGATCACGTTAACTGGTTTTTTAACATCAATACGTTTGAAATCAACATGCATAGGTGCATCAGAAACTGGATGATATTGAATATCCATCAACATTGCATTTTCTGAACCTTTTGGGGTTTCTATTTCAAACAATTTTGTTCTGAGCCCTGGTTTTTTAATAAGCTCTATCCATGATTTTGCATCCAGTTCGATTGCAACTGGATCTTTTTTATCACCGTAAACTACGGCTGGGACTTTCTTTTCTTTGCGAACTGAACGTGCGGCCCCCTTGCCTGCAACATTACGAATTCCTGCTTTTAATTTAATAGACATTTTTTATCCTTTTAATTTTATACGGCCTCCAAGGGTGCCGCGCGGGAGAAATTATTGATTATTTTTCTTGAAAAAGCAAGTTTTTTATTGCTATGCTAGGTCCATGAAAAAAATTCTATTTATTATCTTTTGTTTTTTGCCATTTACAACAAACGCCTTTTCCACGAATGCCCGCAGTGCTTATCTGATTGATATGCAATCTGGGGCTGAAATTGTTTCCAAAGATGCCGATACTTTGATGCCCCCTTCCAGTATGCTAAAGTTGATGACGCTGGCCGTTGTGTTTGATGAAATCCAAGATGGAAGTCTGAAAATGGACGAACGGATTGTTGTCCCCGCCGCCGCGGATTATAAAAATCCAGTTTGGGACGAAGCCAGCAAAATATGTCTGTCTGCGGGGCAAAAGATTTATGTTCGTGATGCAATTATTGGCCTGATTGTTATGTCTGGCGGTGATGCTGGTGTAACACTGGCCGATAAAATCGCGGGCAGCGAAGATGCCATGGTGCAAAAAATGACCGATAAAGCGCGCGAAATCGGTATGCCAAAATCCAGTTTCGGAAATGTTTCCGGTTTGCCAAATCCAAACAATTTAATGACCAGTCGAGAGCTGGCAATACTGGCACAATACCTGATAGAAAAACATCCAGATATATATCCTATGTTCGCCACTAAACAATTTGAATTCAAAGAATATCAAAGTGAATGGTGTGCAAAATGGGGACAATCCAAAACGCTAAATTATAATAAATTGTTATTCATTATGCCGGGAGCAGATGGCCTGAAAACTGGACATACCGATGATGGTGGTTATGGAATGGTTGCCAGTGCAAAAATTGGTGGTCGCCGTTTGATTGGTGTTATCAATGGTTTCAAAGCCAGGGGGCACGAAGCATTGGCCGCGGAAATGAAACGCTTGATGAACTATGGCTTTAATGAAACAACTAACAAAGTGTTTTACAAACCTGGGGATAAAATTATTGAAATTCCAGTTTGGTACGGACGCAAAAAAACAGTAATCGCAACCGTTGAGAAACCTGTTGCTATTACCCTGCCCCGTGGTTCGAATGCAACGGGATTGCGCGTATTGGTAAGATACGAAGAACCATTGCCTGCGCCAGTGCGCCAAGGGGACAAAATAGGTGAAATCATTGCGGAACAAAATGGCCAGGTTGTTGCGCACGCACCACTGGTTGCCCGTGAACGCGTTGGAAAAATACAATTCATCGCACGAATAATTAAAAACATTTCGGTAATAATAAATGGCCGTTAAAAAACAGTCCTCTTATAAATTTCCCGAACCGATTGATAACAATCAATTGGTTGGTCATGAATCTGTTTTACGTGCTTTTAATGATGCTTGGGCGCATCGCGACGAATACCCACTGCACCCTGTTTGGATGCTGTCTGGAACGCGCGGCATCGGCAAATCTACACTGGCACACAAAATCGCAAAACAAGTTTACGGCAGTATCGGCGACTTTTTTATTTTAGATATGGAACATAACATAGATAAAGACGGGAAACCAAAAACAGATGGCAAGGTTATCAGTGTTTATACTGCACGCGCCATGATTGAAAAACTGCAATTATCGTCTATGTCAGGGGGTTGGCGTGTTATTTTAATTGATAGTGTTGATGAATTAAATACTGCGGCATCAAATGCCATACTTAAAATGTTGGAAGAACCCCCAGAAAAAACATTATTCTTGCTGGTGGTTCATCAACTCAGTAATGTTCTACCAACTATTCGTTCGCGTTCTCGAGTTGAAAAATTAATGCCTTTGACCATTTCACAGATGCGTGATTTATGCGCCGAATTTTTACCAAACGAAGATATCAGCACTGCTACATTAAAACTGGCCAGTGGATCATTCGGAAAAATTGCAAATCTGAAAACAACTGGTGGTGATGAAATTTACCAGGAATTAATTTCTGTATTGGGAAATTCATCTTCTAATTCTGCGGACATGATGCGCACTGCAAAAAAAATCGCAGCTGCACCAGAACTGCATGGAATTTTGCTGGATGCTATTGCTTATTTTGAATTAGCCGACTTATACCCAACCGCAACCAAAGATTTGGCAAATATTGCAAATGTTTATCTGGAACCAGAAATTGCAATTTTCAAAATTATGAATGATATAAAAAAATGCTTATAGACACACACTGCCATTTAACCGACAGATATACTGACGGCGCAGATGCAATAATTGCACGTGCGGTGGATGCTGGTGTCGGAACTTTGATTTGTGCGTGCGCAGAACCTGAAGATTTTATGCCAGCAATTGCATTGTCAGAAAAATACAAAAATGTTTTTTGCACAATTGGAATTCATCCAGAACGGGCAAATGAAAAACCAGATTATGAAAAATTACTTTCACACCCACGTGTTGTTGGGGTTGGCGAAATTGGTTTGGATTATCATTACAACAGTGAAAATAAAAATCAGCAAGTTGAACTTTTTATGGCGCAGGTTGAAATAGCAAGACACGCAAAATTACCAATTGCTGTGCATACCCGCGAAGCCGAAATCGACACGGCAAAAATATTGGACGGATCTGTCGGTGGTGTAATGCATTGCTTTACCAGTTCTTGGGATTTGGCAAAAAAAATGTTGGATCGCGGGTTTTATTTTTCTGCATCTGGAATTATTACTTTTAAAAATTCCGAAGAATTGCGTGAAACATTTTCAAAAATTCCCTTTGACAAAATCGTAATTGAAACTGACGCCCCATTTTGTGCGCCCATGCCGTATCGTGGCAAACCATGCGAGCCCGCAATGATTACAGAAACTGCGAAAGTTTTAGCCGCAATAAAAGGTATTGAATTATCGGATTTAGAAACTATACTTATTAATAACACAAAAAAGTTATACCCAAAACTATGCGAAGCCTTATAAAATCTGGACAGGTTGCCATAAACCGCAAGGCGCGGTTTGAATACTCTATTGATGACACGATAGAGGCTGGGATCGCATTAACAGGTGCCGAAGTAAAATCAATTCGGTATGGTTTGGTCAATATAACTGATGGATTTGTATCGGCGGACAAAAATGGAAATTTGATATTAAAAAATATATTGGTACAACCATTGCCAACCGCCGCAAAGATTATTCGATTTGATGAACGTCGTGGTCGCCAGTTACTGCTGCATACATCGCAAATTCGCCGTCTGTCGAGCAAATTGAGTGAAAAAGGCGCAACAATCGTGCCAATGAAGCTTTACTTTAATTCACGTGGATTGTTAAAGGTTTTACTGGGCGTTGGCTTTGGTAAAAATCGCACAGACAAGCGCGAAACAATTAAACAACGTGAATGGGATAAAGAAAAATCCCGCATAATACGTGGAAAAAACATAAAATAAAAAAGGAGAAACTTATGTGGATAACAATAGCAATAATAGCAATTTTGGTTCTTTATGTCGTGGCGGTTTATAATGGACTGGTCGCGCGTCGTGTTCAATCACGTGAAGCATGGGCAACCATTGATACTCAATTAAAACGCAGATACGATTTAATTCCAAATTTGGTCAGCGCGGTCAAGGGCGCAGCCAAGCATGAAAAAGAAACCCTGGAATCAGTTATCGCCGCGCGCAACAGCGCAATGAGCGCAACCGGCGTCGCAGATAAAAGCGCAGCTGAAAATCAACTGACAGGTGCATTAAAAAGCATTTTTGCATTGGCAGAAAGCTATCCAACGCTGCGCGCAAATGAAAACTTTTTGGAACTACAACAAGAATTGACCGACACGGAAACAAAAATTCAGGCCGCGCGTCAATTTTATAATTCGGTTGTGATGAATTTGAACACATCAATTCAACAATTCCCCAGCAGCGTGATTGCAAACCTGTTCAAATTTACATCTGAAAAATTCTTTGAACTGGATGAATCTGAAAAAGTCGCCGCAAAAAAAGCCCCCAAGGTTGATTTTTAAGAATGAAAAATAAAACTGTTTATGATCATATCAGGGAAAACAATTGGAAAACCGCCGCACTGGTTGTGGCGTTTCCATTGATCTTTATCGCACTGGTATTCTTGTTCGTTTGGATTGTTGCACCATTACAAAAAGCGACAGAAACAACCATAATGGTTGCGATTCCAACATTTATTGCGTGTATGGTGTGGATGATGATTTCATGGGCTTTTGGTGATTCTATGATGTTGTCGTCCGCTGGTGCGCGCGAAATCAATGCTGATGAAAAAGAATATCGACAAATTTTTAGGGCAGTTGAAAATGTGGCATTGGCCGCAGGATTACCAACACCACACGTTTATATTATCGAAGACGATTCTCTGAACGCTTTTGCAACAGGACGTAATCCAAATGATGCATCGGTCGCACTGACGCGCGGAATTATAAACAAGCTGGATAGATTAGAGCTAGAGGGCGTAATCGCACACGAAATGGCACATATTGGTAATCGTGATATTCGTTTGGATATGCTGATGATTACCGGCGTTGGCGTTACTGTTTTTGCATCTGATATTATTCTACGTATGGCGCTCAGTTCTGGCACGGGTGGTGGCGACAGCGATGACAAGAACAAAGGTAGCATGGCCGCAGTCTTGTTCATGGTTTGGCTGGCGTTTATGGTATTTAATTTCTTGATTTCACCATTATTGCGTATGGCGGTATCGCGCAAACGCGAATTTGCGGCCGATGCAACTGGTGCATTTATAACCAGAAATCCAAAGGCTTTGGCGTCTGCACTGCAAAAAATATCCGAAGATTGTCGCGTAGAGGTTTTAGATAATCGTAAATCAATGGCGGCGGTTTGCATTGCAAATCCAATGGCACCAAAAGAATTTTTCAGCGAAGCATTTGCAACCCATCCAAAAACCGCGGACAGAATTGCACGTTTAGAAAATATGTAAAATTATGAATTTTTATTGTATCTGTAAATTTCTGTCATAATAAAATTAAACAACATTACTGTTACAGATTTCCCAGGAACTTTATAAAATTCTTCCCTGTATGGCATTGATGAAACTATTATAAAACGCGCCAAAAATCTGAAAATTTCAATTTCTTCATTAATTTCCAGTTTTCTGGGGGAATTCACTACTTTGAATACTTCATTCTTAACACTGTTATCCAGTTTTTCAAAAATAGCATCCATAACTTTTTCCGGATAATAATTATGTGTTTTCTTAGGAAATCCCTCGAACAAAGAGCCCCGATGATTAATGCGATTATAAAGAATATTCCAACCAACTCGTTCCATTAAATCACCCGTATATTCGCAAATCATACTGTTATATTTTCTAATTCCATCTTCTAGAAATTGCCTTTGTTTTTGTTCAATGCCTTCTAATTTTTTGACATCTGACAAAGCACGTTGATATTCATAAGTATCATGTGTGCGTTTTTCAAACTCAAAGAAAACACGCATTTGACACATGATTTCCAATGGAATAACTTTTTTATCATCCGGGCTTATATTAATTATAACCCTGGCATCACGATAGTTTCTGGGATTTTTTAAATCATAAAATTTATCGCTGACACGTAAAATTTTATTTGGGAACATTACTGTCATACGTTCTATAAATGTTCGCGCCTGTGGAATTAAATCAAAAAGACATTTCACACGCCAAACATCTTCCAGCCTTTGATGTGCCGGTTTAATTTTATCCAACACACGTACCAATGGGACAATCTTATCTTTTACATCCCTGCCTATGGCTGACAGAACAACTTCTGATGTATTAGAAACATATCTTTCGTTAAATTTATTTTTGATTTTTAAAATTTCATCTTCGCAATTTTCTCCTAAAACCCCGCGTGATTTTTCCAAAACCTCATCAACATAGGCAGTATAATATTTCCCAGTTATTTTATTCAAGGTACGTGAAATTTTCTTTTGGGCACCAACTAAAACACTAACTATACTGGATGCTGCCAATTCTACTTTGTGTCCTTCGCCAATTGCAAAAAATTGATTTTTCATTGGATCTTCATCTAAACGATGATGGACAACATATGTAGACATTGGTTTTATGTCTATAATTTTAACTGGATCTTCGGATTCTGTATCATTTACTGGATCATATGAAAAGATCGCGGTTTTTGGGGCACCAAAGCATTTTCCCAATACAAAAAACAATTCGCGAAACCAATACATCCCATCATTATAAAGATTATTCAAATATTCTGCGGCCGCTGCATCTATGCGTCCAGAATCCAAAGCATGTTGTATTTCTTTAAGATTCTTTTTATCATGTTCTGATGTTTGCGACAGAACTTTTTCTTCTTTATTCATAATCAACTACTTCATCATCGGGAATAAAATTACATCGCGCAGCGTTGGTTGATCCGCAAGCATTGCCATCCAACGTTCAAATCCAAACCCAAGTCCGGAAATTGGTGGCATACCATGTTCCATCGCCAACATAAATTCTTCGTCCAAATTCACAGATTCATCATCGCCTTTAGCCTTATTGGCCATCTGCTCGTTAAATGATTTTCTTTGTTCAATTGGGTCAACTAGTTCTGAATAAGCATTGATAAGCTCGGCACCAAATGCAATCAACTGGAAATTATCTACACGGCGCGGATCTGCATCATTGCGTCGTGCCAATGGTCGCGTATATTTCGGATAATTAAATGTTATTGTTGGTTGGATTATGTTTTTACGAATCTTATTCTTGAACACATAATCTATAACCGCAAACAAAGATTTCATATCTGCTATTTCTGCTGCTGGGAACAAGCCACGTGCAACTATTGCTGTCTTTAATTTTTCCACATCATCAAATTGCAAAACATCTGTACCAATAATTTCGCTCATCTTTGCGGTATAATCTAATTTTTCATATTTGGAAAAGTCTAGTTTAATACCCTGGTATTCTATTTCCAGTGTTCCACGTAATTCCATTATCAATGCTTGGACAAACTTCCATGAAAAATCAATATTATCGTTGTAATCCCAATATGCACAATACCATTCCATCATTGTAAATTCTTGCAAGTGCATTGCATCCATACCTTCGTTACGAAAGTTCTTGGCAATTTCATAAACGCGGTCAAACCCAGCCGCGATACATTCTTTTAAAGGTAATTCTGGCGCAATACGCAAAAACAAATCCGTATCCAACGCGTTGTGATGGGTGATAAAAGGCTTTGCCGATGCACCAGATGAAACCGTTTTTAGTATTGGTGTTTCCACTTCGATGAATCCATTTTTATCCAAAAATTCACGAATAAATCTGATTGCGCGAAAACGCATCAACATGGTGCGACGTGTATCTTCGTTCGCGATAATATCCAGATAACGTTGGCGATAACGTATTTCGGTATCGGTCAAACCATGGAATTTTTCTGGTAATGGGCGCAAGGCTTTGGCCAGAATTTCATATTTTGAAACTTTAATTGTCAGTTCCCCAGCGGTGGTTTGATATAATTCGCCGGTTAAACCAACAAAGTCGCCCATATCAACATTGGATTTGAAAAATTTGTATTGTTCTTCGCCCAGTTCTTCACGCGACATAGAAAATTGGATTTCTCCATTAATATCATAAATCCGACCAAACATGAGCTTTCCCAGCCAACGAAGCGCAATAACACGCCCCGGCACACGAACAACAGTTCCATCAGCCATGCCCCGAATTTCGGCAATTGTTGCGGTACGTTCAAATCTATCTTTCCAAACAACACCATCACGTTCGCGAATATTGTTGGTTTTTTGCAGGCGTGCTTCCAATTCATTTGTCGATAAAGCGTTCGTCTGGTCTGGCATTTTAGGTCCTTTTTATTAAAAACGGGCACAAAAGCGCCCGCGAATTTTTATTTCGTGGCGCAATTTAGATAATTTTTTTGTTATTCATTCTCATTTTACTCAACAAATTGGTGCGAGCAAAGGGGCTCGAACCCTCGACCTCAACCTTGGCAAGGTTGCGCTCTAGCCAACTGAGCTACGCTCGCACGCGGGGCAATTTTGACACAACTTTTACCCATTTGCAAGCCTTTTGTTAAACTTAATCTATAAACTTGACAAATATACCTTTTGTTATATAATTGGTCCATGAATTTAACGACTGATTTTGAAAGACAGCGTGAATTGCTATTATCTGGCGATTATTATAATCTGTTTAATAATCTTAAATTAAATTTACCACTCCGATTTTTTGAATATGCCAACCCCAAAAATATGGACGGTATATTTAACAATATGTTTAACGAATTAAATGCCGCCAGAACCCGCACAAAGAATACAGATGCTTGGTGTTTTAATGACGTTATAAAAATAATTGCACCAACCCGCCAGATCGAAGATTTTGGAACAACCATTGATTTCTTAAAAAATAAATGTGGGATCGAAGAAAAACATATTAAAATCCAAACACATCTTGCCAATGGCACCCTTTTCCCCAACAAACATATTTTTCTGTCATGTTATGCCATGATTTTACTTTGTAATCGTTTATTAAAAGACAATGATTCTTTTAAAAATGATATATCTTCCCCCCTATTCGTCCAATTTAAAAAAGCTCCATCATCTGGGTTTATTCAAGAAATGCGCGCCGCATTTGCCGGATATTTTTTTGCTTTTAATGGATCGGATCTTGAAGACATTACAAAATCTGTATGGAACTGGGTTCGTGGAATACGTTTGAAAAATTCTTATGACGATGCTATGAAAGAGTTATCTTTTGTATTAAGAAATTTCATGGGTGCAAAATTTGATTATCACAAATTTGAAGAATTCAAACAGAACTATATTTTTGATGTTTTGTTTTCTAATAATTTTATAGATAAATATGAAAGCTTTTTGAAATCTTGTGGATATCAAATTCAGTCCGATAAAAAAGATCAAATTAAATGGCGACATGGGAAAAACAGTGCACCAAAATACCCGGGTGCTTTTTTTGCCCCTCATATTGAATTCTTATTAACTTGGAGCGTCCAAGCTTTATGTGAATTTAGCAATAGTGAATTTCCCAAATATTCAGGAAAAAACAAAATTAAGTCTTTGGAAACTTTGACTAAAAAATTCTTTACAGCGGTTCGTGATGGTTATAATGATGCAAATATAAATATTAAGTCTATCCCTGTATTTGTGAACCAACACAGCAGCGATGCAAGAAAAAGTTCCAAAGAGATTAAATATGGAAAAGGCAAAAAAATTACAAATAAATTAACTGGTGATGAGTCCAAAGAATCCCCAGGGGCATTAGAATTCTTTAAAAAGAATCATTTGTTTTCCTTTGATGAAGATTGGTGTTTAGATGTAAGAAACCAAAAAGAAAAAGAATTATTATCCCTGCATAATAAATTCAAAGATGCACCCAGCCAAGAACTCGCAGAAAAAATATTTAGAATTGAAAAAGATATCCGACAAGAAAACGAATCTATCTATAACGGAATAAATCTGGATGTCTTTGTTAGTGTACCAGAAGTATTAACCCCGAATGGGGAATTTATACCACGTCAAAAAGCTGGAAATATTGAATATACTGGTAAAATCATAACGGAGAAACCAGATATAAAAATCTCATCATCGTCTGTTAAATTTCAATATGATTTATTTACTGATTTATCCCCAGAATCAATTTTTAAAGATTTACATATAACGCGTCACACTAATGAAATATTTCACAGATTTAATTCAAATGGAAATGGATGGGCCCACGATGATCGTGGAATTTATGAATGTATAAATGAGTTTATTCAAGAGCACCCAGGCGATCTGTGGAAAACACAGAAAAATGAAATTTCCAAGACCGGTCGTACCAGATTAAATTGTAAATTAAAATATATGATGTTTGAATGGGATCATTTGCCACTGATAACTCAATGGCAAAAAGTCCAAGAAAATATCAGTGTAATTTGCCAAGCAGTTTATTCAGGCAACAAATCAATCCATATTAAAATAGCCGCCGCAGATGAGGCAAAAACGTTGGAAGAATACGATTGGTTGCGCGAACATATTTTAATTAAACTTGGATTTATGGACAGTGATCCAAATGTCAAAGATAATTCCAGAACTTCGCGTTTCCCAGGTGCAATAAATCCAGCAACCAATCGTATCCAGAAATTATTACATTATGATCCTGATGCTCGTTTTATCGAAAATTGGCGCCCATTATTTGTTACTGAAAAAAATAAGAAAGCCGCAATTAAAACTAGCTTTAGCGTTCGCTATGATAAAAATGATAAATTAAAAGATTATTGGGTTAAACGAATAGAAGAAGTACGCGGTGGTCTGGAAGAAGGCAATCAAACAGAAACATTAAAATCTATTATCAATACTGCTTCTTGCAATGTATTATCCATAGAAGAATTTGAATCTTTATTAAAAGATTATTTAACCAAAGATCATTACAGAGATATAGCGGGTTTATATAAATATCGCAGACAAAGAATGTAAAATAAAACGCGGTGGATACCGCGTTTTTTATAATTTATTTACATAAACCATTTCCATGGTTGGAATATTTTTAATATCCCCAGTGCCATGCGTTTTTTATCCGTAAATGTATGTCCACATCTGGGGCAAACAATAAATGGTGATGTTATCATCTTTACATAGTTCATAATTTTAAGCCAGATAAACAAACCCGCAATCCATACGGCTATCATTATTCCCCACATTACATAACCAAAATAGCTGTCTACTAAATTAGTCAGTGTTTGAATAACAGATACATTGGACTTTTCCAAATCATTATATATTTTTGTTGTTACCGGCCAAGTGCTTGGATTCCACGGCATTACATGCTTGATCCCATAATCAGTTAAGAATACAGTTCCCAAACCACCGCTTTGTTTATCCAGAAATGATTTAATCTGTTTATCCATTTCTTTATCAATTTCCATTTGTGCTGTTTTTTCCAATTCGGCTTTCACTTTGTCTAATCTGTCATTTACCATTTTGGTTGTATCATCAACTTTGGCCACTGCATTATTAGCCCTGCCAATTAATTTATTTGCCGCACTGGTATCAACACCAAAACTACCAGCGATTCCAGAAAGATTAGAAATTCTATTTGTTGTTTGTTTTGCTTTGGCGGATGCTTTTTCAACTTTGGCAATTGGTTTTTCCGCCAGTTTTACTTTTTCAATTGCTATGCCAATTGGTTTTTTAATATCTATACTGCCCGCAACATTCTTTAACAATTCTGCATATTGTTCTTGCATATATCTTTGCAAATCAAAGAACATTGAAACCACGATTGATTTTTTTATTGGTTGGGCATAATTTGTGCGAACATAAAAAGGCGCCCATGCAATAAATGATAACCACAAAACTGAAATGATTGCGAAAACCATCCATACGCGTTTTACCCACGATGTTTCGCGTTTTACGGTTTTGGCACCACATGTTTCAATAACTTCTACTTCTTTTGATTTTTTTGGCATTTTATCCCCCTGTATAAGTTTCTATAAACTTCTGTTTAAATTCTACAAAATTTCCTTTTTCAATTGCAAGACGAATATCGCGCATTAAATCCTGATAAAATTTCAGATTATGCTGGGTCAGCAACATCGCACCCAGAATTTCATTCGCTTTCGTAAGGTGATGAATATATGCCAATGTTAATCCCGTATCACCCAAAATCGTTTTATCATCACGGAATTTTGCATTGCGCAGATTTATTGTGCCGTGCGCTGTAAATGCCTGGGCAGTGCGGCCCGCACGAGTTGGCATCACACAATCAAACATATCAATTCCGCGTTCTACCGCACCCAGAATGTCCAAAGGCGTTCCAACCCCCATCAAGTATCGTGGTTTATCATTTGGCAACAGGGGTGTCGTTTTTGACAGCATATCAAACATAACCGATTGCGGTTCGCCAACTGCCAATCCGCCAACTGCATATCCATCAAATCCAATATCCGTTAATTGTGCCGCAGAACGTTCGCGCAGGTCTGGAAAATCTGCGCCCTGAACTATGCCAAAAATTCCATAACCATCGCGATTGATAAATGCTTCTTTGCTACGCTTGGCCCAGCGTGCCACCATCTCTACATTTTTTTCAACCGCATCACGTGGTGCGGGCAAATGCAAACACTCGTCCAAAACCATTGTTATGTTGGAATCCAATTGATGTTGAATCTGAACCGATTTTTCTGGTGTTAAAAAATGTTTTATTCCGCCGTCAATGTGAGATGTGAATTGAACCCCTTCTTCGGACATCTTGGTCAAACCGGACAAAGACATTACTTGGAACCCGCCGCTGTCGGTTAAAATTGGCCCATGCCATCCAGAAAACTTATGCAGACCGCCCATTTGTTCAACCAAATCCCCACCAGGACGCAACATTAAATGATAAGTATTTCCCAGAATAACTTCGGTTCCGGTATCACGCACCATATCCATGGTCAGCGCCTTGACCGTGGCGGCCGTTCCAACCGCCATAAATGCAGGCGTTTGAAATGTTCCGTGCGCAGTTTCAACACTGCCACGCCGCGCCATACCATCACTTGTAATAAGATTGAATTTTAACGACATTAATTATCCTTTCTAAACAATAAACAGCTATCGCCATAGCTGAAGAATCTGTATTTTTCCGCAACTGCGTGTTTATATGCGGTCTGCATTTCGGGTAATCCCGCAAATGCGCTGACCAGCATAAACAAAGTTGATTTTGGCAGATGAAAATTCGTCAGCAAAACATCAACTATCTGGAATTTATATCCCGGCGTAATAAATATATTTGTCGTGCCACAAAATGATTTGCCCGCTGCACTTTCCAACAAACGAAGTGAAGTTGTGCCGATGGCAATTACACGTCCGCCATTTTGTTTTGCTTTATTAATTATACCCGATTGTTCTCGCGTAATCACGCCCCATTCGCTGTGCATTTTATGATTGTCTGTATCTTCGGTTTTTATTGGTGCCCATGTTCCCGCGCCTACATGCAATGTTATATTTATTATTTCCGCACCAGCATCGCGCACCGCGTCTAATAATTCATTCGTGAAATGTAATCCCGCCGTTGGTGCCGCCATGCTGCCCAGTGGGTTTGCATAAATTGTTTGATAACGTTCGCGATCGGATGTTTCTTCTGTGCGTTTCATATACGGTGGCAGTGGCATTTTCCCAACTGCATTCAACACATCAAAAACATTATCTGCATAAAATTTTATCCCCAAACCACTTTCATCAGATTTATCAATAATTTCTATTTGGGTGCCATCGTCCAGTTTTAATTTTTCACCAATTTTTAATTTCTGAAACTTTTTTGCAAAGCCCATCCAACCATCATCTGTTTTCGTATGTAATGTAATTTCATATTTTGTTCCATCATTCGCAGTCGCATCAAAACGCGCGGAAATTACTTTGCTGTTGTTAAATACAACCACATCCCCAGGTCGTAAATAAGAAATAAAATCGGTAATGTGTTTATCTGAAATTTTTGATTCAAGAACCAACATGCGACTGGCATCGCGGCGCTCCAATGGATGCGACGCAATCAATTCATTTGGTAATTCAAAATCAAAATCGGAAACTCTCATTTGCCAAAATCAAGGCCTTGTTCTTCGTAATTTTCCCGTTTATCTTCCCAATTTGGTTCTACGCTTACAAAGATATGCAATCTGGCATTTACGCCCCATTCATCTTGGATTTCGTGACGTGCGGCCATTCCAATTTGTTTTAATTGTGCACCGCCCTTGCCCACGACTATTTTTTTATGTCCCTGGGTTGCGACAACTATTTTTTGATAAATTTCCAAAACGCCTTCGTCGTCGGTTTCAACTTTTTCAGTTACAACAAGGATATGATAAGGCAACTCTTGGTGAACAAATTTATAAACTTTTTCACGTGTGATTTCTGCCAACCATAAAGTATCGGGAACATCTGTTTGATCACGTGGTTCAAACAAATATGGTGATTCTGGCATTACCGCCGCCAACGATTTTAACATTGGTTCAATGCCATCATTTTTCAGCGCACTGCCGATAAAAATTTCACGAAACGATGCCATCTCAGACAGGCCGGCTATCATTGGTAATAAAGTATCCTTTCTGACCGCGTCAGATTTATTTATAAATGCGAACAGGGGAATATTTTTTATCTTTGCAACGATATCTTTGGTTGTCTGGGTAATGCCATGTTTTGCGTCAATCATCAGCAACACAGCATCCGAGTCACCCAATGCATCCATAGCGGCACCAACCATAGCACGATCCAGACGGCGACTTGGTTTAAATACTCCAGGAGTATCAACAAAAATTAATTGGATATCTCCAACCATTTTTACAGCGCGCAGGCGCGATCGCGTTGTTTGAACTTTGTGTGAAACGGCAGAAACCTTGCGCCCCATAATTTGATTAATCAGGGTGCTTTTCCCGGCGTTTGTGGGACCAATAATTGCAATAAATCCAGAATGTGTTTTCATAACGCTTAGCATACCATACAAAAACCAAAATGCAATATTTGAACCTAAACAAAAAAATCGCGCAGATGCGCGATTTTTTATTTTAATTTTAACAACATTTTATATGCTGTTAGCATTTACCCATTTACCATCTTTTAACAGACCTGGGGCCATGCCTTCGGTGCTGCGCAAAGTTTCAATTGTCTTTTTTGCGCCTGGTTCATCCAATCCCAATACACGGACTTTGAACATTCCACCTTCGTTAATAACCTGGACATTACCCATGTTGCTGATTCTTTGGGATAATGTTTTTGCATTATCTTCGCTATAGAAAGCTGCGACTTGGACAGTATATGGCCCGTTATTAGCAGCCATTGCAGGTTGTTGTACAATTGGGGCTTCTTCTAATGGTGTTGCTGTTGTTGTTGCGGTACCCATTGTTGCGTTCTTTACAGATGTGCTTTCGTCTGCCATAACCTGAACCTGGACCTTGGTTTGACTGGTCATGCCCAATTTTTTAGCAGCAGCAGCAGAAACATCCATAATTCTGGTATTTACAAATGGTCCACGGTTATTTACACGCAATACAACAGTATTTCCATTTTCCAAATTAGTGACTTTTGCTATGGTTGGCAAAGGTAAAACCTTGCTGGCGCCAACCAATTGATCGGAATTATAAATTTCGCCATCTCTTGTTTTGCTACCATTCATATCGCTTGGGATTATTCCAGCAATACCAGTTTGATTATATGTTAAATCTTCTACTGGATTATATTGAACATTGTCTATATTAAATGGTTGCCCAATGTTGTATTCAGGTGCAGCCGCCATTAAATAAGAAGTATCTTCGATATTTGTAGTTGTTAAATTTTCTTCACTGATTTCGCCATAGTTGCTAGAGCTATTGCTGTTCATGGTATCTGTACATGCAGTAAGCGCAAGCGGCAAAACCAAAAACGGCACATAATATAATTTCATGGACTTCCTCCTTCCATTTCTTGTTCTCATCTTATCACATAAAAAGCATGCGTTCAACTTTTTTTATTTATAATCCACGCAATCGGTAAATAAATTATTCCAAATATTGCCATTGCACCCATTAAAATCCAAATGTTTGTAATTTGAATAAACCATAATGCCGCGCCCAATCCAACTGAAAGCAGTATAAATCCAGCCATTGCGCGTTTTGTTTTTGGTAAAATTCTGAATAAATCACGTCTGCGACATTCACGCAATAGAAACCAATTTTTTACATATCCCCCAACAACTGCACCGACCGGTATTGCCAAATATCCAATAAAAGAGAATAATCCCAAATAAATAGATGTGGATACGCCCAAACCAATCATAGAACTTTTAACCGGGGTTCTGACATCTTGGGCCGCAAACAAAGTTTTAGAATAAATTTGGCTGGTTGTCATTGCTGGCAAAACCAATGATTGTATCATCATTGCGCGTGCCACTGCCAGTGTGCTTTCGCTTGTCCATGCGCCATGTTGAAATAAAAATTGAATTATCGGCATCGCCAGAACAAACAGCCCAATCATACAAGGCAGAGTCAACATCATGCTTTGTCTGAATGCAGCATTCTGTTGAACATAAACACTGGTCATATTTTTTTCTGCAATTGCATTTGAAATACTGGTAAGCAAAACAGTTCCAACCGAAAGTCCAATAATTGCAAAAGGTAATTGGACCATCCTGTCTGAATAATACAGCCAAGAAACTGCTCCCGCCTGGTAAGAGGCTATCAATGTTCCAATAATTATATTTATTTGATAAAAGCCTGTTCCAAATAATCCAACGCCCAATCTTCTGAAAGCCGTTCTCATCTGACCATTCCAACGTGGTTTTATTAGTCGCAACCCAAATTTTCGTGCTCGTAAACGGCCCCATAACAAAGCCATTTGAAATACACCAGACAACACAACCGCCGACGATAAAATATATAAAATACTTTTTTCTGCATTAAGATATTTGGCCAATAATAACCCACCAATTGAAAATAAATTAAATATAATCGGCATAAATGCAACCAATGAAAATTCAGAAAACGCATTCAACACGCTGCCCAGAAACGCAGAACCACAAATAAAGATAAGATAAAAAAACATCCATCTGGAAATAATTACAGTTAAATCCATTTTACCTGGATCTGCGGCAAATCCTGGGGCTAAAATTAAAACTATGATTGGCATAGCAATCAAGCCAACAATCGTAATCCCCAATAAAATAGCCATTAACCAAGAAAAAAAGTTATTTGAAAAATTTAACGATTCTTTATGTCCCACTTTTCTTTGTTCAGCAAACATCGGAACAAATACCGAAGACAATGCGCCTTCGCCCAACAAATCCCTGAACATATTTGGTAATTTAAATGCGGCCAAAAAAATATCAGATAGACGTCCCGCGCCCAATACATTTGCAATTAATACGTCGCGGGCGAATCCGAAAACTCGTGATATAGCTGTCCATCCGCCTACTTTGAAAATATGTTTGCCAAGCTTCATAAAAGGCATTATACTCCTATAACAAAATGGAAATCAAGAAATGAAAAAAACATATTTATTATTTGCTATGTGTTGTGCTTTGTCTGCTTGTGGGGGAACAGCCGTGCCACCAGAACCAACGGTATCTGAAATTTATAGCGGCGCATATAATGAATTAAACGATGAAAATTATACAAAAGCATCCGAAGAATTCATTAAAACAGAATCAAATTTTCCCGCCAGCGAATGGGCATCTGATGCATTGATTATGGCTGCTTATTGCCAGTATATGGATAATGATTTTGCCGGCACTTTGCTGACAACTGACAGATTTATGCGTTTTCACCCAGGGCACAAAGATGTTCCGTATGTTATGTATTTGCGCGGAATGACTTATTATCGTCAGGTTTCTGATGTTCGTCGTGAACCTGGAATGTCTTCGTATGCGTTGAATCAATTTCAACAACTGATAGACAGATTTCCAAATTCAAACTATACAGAAAACGCGAAAAATAAAATTATCATCTTGAAAAATTATATTGCCGGCAAGGCAATGTATTCCGCCAGACGCGACATGCAAAAAGAAAATTGGACCAGTGCAATAAGCCGCTTGCAATTCATCATAGGAAGTGCCCAAGAAACCGCCATGACGCCCGAAGCCATGTTTAGATTGACCGAAGCATACACCGCGATTGGATTACCAGAACAAGCGAATGGATATGCAAAAATGTTGCGCCTTAATTTTCCAGATAGCGAATGGACCAAAAAATTAAAGAGTTAAAAATTAAACCAATAAAAAATCCCGCTGATGCGGGATTTTTTAATTGGTATTTTGTTTTACTCTATTTAATAAAATTTCTTGAACTCTTTTACGTCTTTCTGGATCAATTTGTTTCATAAATGCCTGTTCTTTACGTATATCGGGTAATTCAATAATTACTTCTATACCATTTGTATCTTTTGAACTTTCCTTTAAAGATATTTCTTTTTGATTTACGCCATTTATATATAATGTTTCATTTTGACTTTCCCCATGCCATTCTTTGCAAACACCATTTAATTTTCCATCTATATAATTGGCTTCTTTTGCAGGGCGACCATTTTCATACCATTCTTTATAACTGCCATTTAATATATCTTTTTTATAGCCGATTTCTTTTTGGAGTTGGCCATTTTCATACCATTCTCTTGAAATGCCATCAATATAGCCATTTGCACAATCAACTTCTTGTTTAAGTTGGCCATTTTTATACCATTTTTTATATTTGCCTTTTAAAAAGTTTTTTTCATAATTGGCCTCTGTTTCAAGTTCGCCACTTTTATACCATTCTCTTGAAATACCATTTACATAACCATCTTTATAACTGGATTCTTCTTTAAGCTGACCATTTTCATACCATTTTCTTGAAATTCCATCTTTATAACCATCTGTATAATTGGCTTCTTTTGCAAGTTGACCATTCATATCCCATTCTTTACAAATGCCATTTTTCTTATTATTTTTATAAGTGCATTCTTTTTTAAGTTTTCTATTCATGTAAAACGAGCGGAATAAGCCCTGTCTTTGACCCTTATCGTCAACCATATAAATTTCTTTCAGAATGGTATTTGACCCCTCATGATAAGTTTTAACAATTTCAAGATTATTTTGCATAATTATGTCCCTTTGATTATTATCATAATATAGCACTAAAATATTAATTGTCAATATATTAATTGATCAATAATAAAAAATCCCGCTGATGCGGGATTTTTTGTTTGAATAAATTCCATATTATCTGGAATAGAATTCGACGACCAATTCTGGTTGCATTTGCACTGGATATGGAACCTCGGTAAATTCTGGGATTCTGACCAATGTTGCCTTGAAATTTGAGCTGTCTACCTTTACATATTCTGCAAATGGACGTTCTGGCGATTCCAAAGCCAGTACCACCAATGGCATTTGTTTGGCTTTTTCGCTGACTGTGATTTCATCACCTGGTCTTACCTGATAGCTGGAAATTTTTACGCGTTTGCCATTAACCAATATATGTCCGTGGCTGACTAATTGACGCGCACTGAACACTGTCGGTGCGAATTTAGCACGATATACAACTGCATCCAAACGTCTTTCCAATAAACCAATCATATTTTGTGGTGTATCGCCACGCATGTTTGATGCTTCTTCGTAATATTTATGGAATTTCTTTTCGCCGATATTTCCATAGTAGCCCTTTAACATCTGTTTTGCTTTATGCTGTTTCGCATAATCTGATGTATTTCCACCACGGCTGGTTGGACCATGTTGTCCAGGTTTATATTTTCTTTTATTAAAAGGGGATTTAGCCTGCCCCCACAAATTCACGCCCAAACGGCGAGATATTTTCAGTTTTCTTGTGCTGCGCTTTGCGCCGTCACGTGCCATTTTTTATCCTTTTATTTGGTTTTTCGGTGCCGACATTATTGCAGAATCCTTATCACGAATGAGACCAAAAAGACATCATCGTTTAATCAGTTCTGGCGCGCCAGCCCGGTGATTCTACAGGTATTTATTATAAAATGCAAGAAAAAATCCGCGAAACCGCGGATTTTTTTACTTATAAACAAAATGAACATGCACCGACGGAGATTTTCTGTCACCCATTATTGGACGAATAACCTTTTTAACGGCATTTTGAACCGCCGTACGAAGGTTTTCAGGACTTTTCCGTTCGCCTTTACCCATGTCTTTTAACATATTTGTAATTTCAATTTGGATTTGACGTTTCGCATATCCGGTACTGTCAGATTCAAACAGACCAGCCGAAGAAACTTCGGGCATATCTTTTTGATAACCACGTTTATCAATGGACAATGTTACAAACACCGCACCTTCGGTTGAAAGCTTTTTGCGATTTTTTAATACTGGATCGTCGCCGTTTCTTTCGGTTTCACCCTCCATCACGATAAATCCAACCTTGAAACTTTCCGCAACATATGGTTCTTCGCCTTTTTTCAATCTTACGATATCACCATTATGCACCAACATCATTTGTTTCGCACCGCCACGTTCCATTGCCATTTTTGCATTTAACATTTCTGTTACATACTCGCCATGCATTGGAACAATTACTTGGGGGTGAACTAAATCATAAAAACGTTCGTATTCTGGACGTCCAGCGTGACCATTCGCGTGCACTTTTTCAGTATCGAAAATAGTATGTGTATGAATACCCAGTTTTGCCAATTTGTTATACAAGAATGATACTTCGGCTTCGCGGCCTGGAATAATAATCGCACTGAATATAATCGTATCTGTCGGCATTAATTTTAGCTCTTTAACATGGCCGCGACACAGACGGGTTAACATTGCGTATTTTTCACCCTGGGATCCGGTCATATAAATTGCTTGTTTCCCCGCTGGCAAATCACTGATATCTTTGAATAACTGAACTTCATCTTTGCCCAAATAATCACATTCTATGGCAATTTCACGAAATTCCGGCAATCCAACATAAGGAACAGGACGTGGATTACTGCGTTCTTTTATGCATGGAATACGACCTGCTTCTTTTGCGGCTTCTGCAAATTCTTTGATACGTGCAATACTGCGGGAATAACCACATACAAATACTCGGCCTGGGGCTTTTTTCATAATGCCTTCCAATGTTACGCCGACTTCAGTTTCTGTGACTTGGGGCGTTTGACGTTTGATTTCAGTAGAATCACATACGCACGCCAGCAAATCTGGATCGCTGCCTATTTCACGCAAACGCGCATAATCGGTTGGATTTTCAATTGGAATCGCATCATTAAATGTCCAGTCACCAGTATGTAAAATTTTACCGGCGGGGGTTTTGATGACGATCATTTGAGCCTCTGGAATAGAATGGCTTACATGGAATGTTTCTATAGCAAATGGACCAACATTAAAACTGGCCCCATTATGATCAAAAACATTAATATCCGAAGGCTTGAAATCTATCCCCATTCCATTAAATGTTCTGGTTAAAAATTTACCAACAAATCTTGTGCAATAAATTGGACAATTAAATTTTGCCCAAACATATTTCATTGCACCGACATGGTCTTCGTGTCCATGGGTTAAAATAATTCCAACAACATCTTTCTTTCTTTTTTCAAGATAAGCTGTATCGCAATATTTAGTATCATCACCACCAACGTCTTGATCCAAAAATCCCATTCCGCAATCAACAATCAGAAATTTACCTTTGTACTTGTAAACATACATATTTTGACCAACATGCTCCAGCCCACCCATTGCAAAGAATGATATAACATCATCAGGCTCGGCGCCTGTTTTAGATTGGGTATTATTTTTAGTTTTTTGATTTTTTTGCTGTTTACTTGCGTTTTTTGTTATTACGTTTTTTGTTGCGGCAATTGCAATATCTTTTTCATCATCAATATAATCATCACCATTTTGCAAGAACGATAAATTTTCAATCCTGTCTTGCGCATTTTTTTCATTTTTAAGTTTTACCATTTATATTTTTCTCTATTTTAAATTAAACATTTGCCCGAGGGTGGGAGAAATTCATTGCGAATAAATAAATTAGTGGGGGAATTTATTTGTAGTGAATCTTCGCCCTCTGGCGGTTCAGCCAAATTTTATCATCTAGGAGCATCAATGTCAAGGAAGCTAATTTTTCCAAAAAACTAAAAATTATCCGATTACAGCTTTGATCCTGCGAATACCGGCGGCTGATGATTCTTCTTTTTGAATCTTGAAACTGCCCAAATCGGCGGTATTTTCCGCATGTGGCCCGCCACAAATTTCTTTGGAATACCCGTCTATGGTATAAACTTTCACTTTATCACCATATTTGCTGTCAAATACACCCAGCGCACCAGAAGATTTAGCATCACTGACCGACATTTCAGAGCATACGACAGGAATCGCATCGGCAATCGCCTGATTCACAATTTTTTCGGTTTCACGGATTTCTTCTTCGGTCATTTTTCTGTCAAAAGAAAAATCAAATCTTAATCTTTCCGCGGTTATATTGCTGCCCTTTTGATAGACATCATCGCCCAAGACCCGTCTTAATGCGCCCTGTAATAAATGCGCCGCAGTATGCAATTTAGTAGTTTGTTCGCTGTGATCTGCCAATCCCCCTTTGAACACTTGGGAATTTCTGGAACGTTCTTTTTGTTCTGTCATCGATTTATCAAATCCTGGGACATCAACCGATATCCCCTGCTCTTTCAGAATATTTTGGGTTAAATCCAATGGGAACCCATAAGTGTCATATAGTTTAAACGCTACATCCCCAGGCAATATATTATTATGTATGTTCGGCAGTTCTTTTTCCAACAACTTTAATCCATTTTGCAACATATCCGCAAAGGCATTTTCTTCTTTTTCTATGATTGTAATTACTCTTTCTTGTTCACGTGCCAGTTCTGGATATGAATCTCCCATTTGTTGAACCAGCGCAGGATAAAGTTTTGACAGTAATGCCCCATTATTCCCCAAAACCTGACCATGGCGCATCGCACGTCTTAAGATTCTGCGTATTACATATCCACGTTCTGTATTGCTGGGGATAACACCATCAGCAATGGCGAATCCAACCGCACGCAAATGATCTGTAATAATTTTGAACGAGGGTTTGTTCTCTAACGTTTCTTTGACGCCGGTTAAATCTGTGGTCGCCTGTTTTAATGCGACAAATAAATCTGTATCATAATTATCACGAACCCCCTGTAACATAGCGGCCCAACGTTCCAATCCTGCACCAGTATCTACGTTTTTATTTGGCAAATCTGTTAGGGCACCATCTGCCCCCCTGTCAAACTGCATAAATACGTTATTCCAGATTTCAACATAGCGACCGCCATCTTCGTCCGCACTTCCCGGCAACCCCCCTGGCACATTTGCCCCATAATCATAGAAAATTTCGGTACATGGCCCACATGGACCCGTATCCCCAGCCGACCACCAATTGGGCTTATCAAGTCTTATTGCATCTTTGCCAGTAATTTTTTTCCATATTTTGGTTGCTTCATCATCTGTAATATGTGTTGTTACAACTAATCGTGATGGATCTATGCCCAAATCCTTGGTCAAAAGTTCCCAAGACATTTCTATGGCGCCATCTTTGAAGTAATCCCCAAAAGACCAATTCCCCAGCATTTCAAAAAACGTATGATGCCATCCATCATAACCGACATCTTCTAAATCATTATGCTTGCCACCTGCACGCAGACACTTTTGAGAGTCTGCCACCCTTTTTGCCGGCGCGGGTTGGCGTCCCAAGAACACTTCTTTGAACGGGACCATACCTGCAACAGTAAAAAGCAAAGTCGGATCGTCTGGTATCAAAGATGCCGAAGGAACGATCTTGTGCCCATTTTTTTCCATATAATTCAGAAATAATTTACGAATTTCGTTATAGTTCATTATAAATCCCCATTGTGCGCGAAATTATAGAATATGATGCAATTAATTGCAAGCGGTCGCTTATTTTGATATAATATCAATTATGAATCCAAGATTTATATTTTCTGTACTTGCCATTATTGCGATTATCGTCGCATCTTCTTTCGGATTGCATATTTTCCCGATCGCACCGATTCAGATTTTGCCCGATTCGGTTGCAGGACATGCCCTTTTTGTTTGTCCGGCAACACATCCCGTATTTGATGAAGTTGCACATCAACTTTCTTATCTTCGTAATTCATTAAATGTTATTTTCTTTTTTATATTTATACTTTGGCTTGCTATGATTGGGTGGTCGATGTATCAGAATTTATTAAAAGATAAATTTGAAGAAAAAAGCTGGCAAAGCATTATATTTCTGGGAAAACTTCTATTTTGGCTTACACTAATTATTATTATTTTAATGCATACCCCAAACCATTATCGTCGTGTTACCTTGGATGGTGCTAACGGCGAATTTGTATTGTGCGAATCCAACAATTTGGCCAGTCGTCCGGTGCACATTGATGCCGTTCATACGGCACGTTAAAAAAAGCCCTTGACCTGAACGGGCGGATTTCCTACGATTCGGACAAGCAGGAAGGAAATATCTGCCTTAAACCAAACTCTAATAAAGGAGAACCTTATGAATAAAATGGAATTGATTGAAGCAATCGCAAATGAAACTGGCGCTACAAAAGCTATGACCGGTGAATTTTTGGATGCATTCATCAACACAGTAACTAAAGTTTTGAAAAAGAAAGGCGAAGTTCGCTTGGTCGGATTCGGTACATTTACAACCGCAAAACGCAAAGCAACAACTGGCCGTAACCCACAAACTGGTGCTGCTATTAAAATCCCAGCATCTACACAGCCTAAATTCAAAGCTGGTAAATCTTTGAAAGAAGCTTTGAATTAATAGTTAGTGGTATTTACTATCAGATAAAATCCCGCTTGCGCGGGGTTTTATTTTGTCCTATACTTAACAAGTAAACCAAAAGGAAGAAAAATGGCAATTAAAAAAACAATCAAACGTAGCGCCCCTGTGGCGAAAACTGCTCCTGTGGCAGCTGCCCCAGCATGCAATATCAGCGGGGGATGTGGATGTGGATGCCGTTGTGGCTTTTTAAAAAAGTTAATTATTCTGGGACTGGTATTCGCAGCAGGCTTCGCAACCTGTCATTATATGTGTGCTAAACATGGATTCCACGGATTCCATAAAGGTATGCGCGCAATGCCTCAAGATATGTTTGTAGATGGATGCTTGGACACTGCCAAGATTAACAATCCAATGATGGCTGAAAAAATCGCCACTGCGGACAAAGATGGCAATGGCTGCATTACTGTGGAAGAAATGGACGCACATCGTGCTGAAATGCGTGCAAATTCAGAAATGGGTCCAAAACCAGAAATGCCAGGCAAACCAATGATGCACAAATAAAATCATCATTTATAAAAATCCCGCCAAATGGCGGGGTTTTTATTTAATAATTTTTTTAAAACAAAAAATCCGGCAAACGCCGGATTTTTTATTTTGAACCACCCCAGAATTTCCATCCTGGTTTTTTGTCGCCATCATCACGACGTGGGCCACGGTTTCCACCAAAGCCACCTTCGCGGGGGCCACGATTTCCACCACGATCACCACCGCGGAATGAGGACCGACGTTCTTGGAATTTTTTTGCCGATTCTTCGTCACGTTGTATCAGTTTCAATGTTGTAACTGATAATTTTCCATTTCTGACTTCTTCGTCAAATTCTACAATATCGTTTTCATTCAAAAACCGAATATCTGCTGCTTTTAATGCGGACGAATGAACGAATACATCTTCTTTGTTACCGGCTTCATTGGCAGTGTCTGGTGTAATAAAACCAAAGCACTTTTTACCGTTATACCATTTTACTTTTCCTTGACGCATAATTTAACCTTTCGTTATGCTTGTTCTGACGTGGCGAAGCCACATCAAGTTGATTGTGCACCATAAAAGACCACAAAGCAAGAAAAATGTAAAATATGAAAATATGCCTATATTTTCTTTTTATATGCCAAAATCAATGGCTTTAATTTATCCAAATAGTTTTTATCAATCCAAGATTTTGGTATTTTAATGCTGTTGTTTTGACCCGCAGACATCTTTGGCAATTCTTCATCGTTTTTAGCATTTATTATTTTTTTCAAAACCACTGATATCTTTTCCGTTATCTTTGGCAATATGAATTTAATTTCGTCGCCCATGGTTATTTCATTACGCAATTCCATAATTATATTATCTGCCGTTGTATCGGTTATTACTCCAATGGCTTGGTAATCCGAGTTTGAACGCGTAGTTTCAAAATTGTGCGCATCCGCTGTCAATTTCCCATAAAAGAAAGCATCTGTATAACCCCGTGTTTCCAAAACATTTAAATCATCCATAAACGGTGTGGGGTCAAAGTTCGCCGGATCATCAAAATACGAATCAATGGCATTTCGGTATGCGCGAACAACGCTGCCCACATAATATTCGCTGCGGTTACGACCCTCTATCTTCAATGAATTCGCGCCGCTTTCCAAAATTTCGCGCAGGTGCGGCATCAAACATAAATCTTTGGAATTCATAATATATGCGCCGCGGTCATCTTCTTCCAGTCCCATTTCCAAACCGCTTTCTTTTTCACGCAGCACAACATCGTATTTCCAACGACAAAGTTGCGCGCACGCACCGCGATTTGCAGGGCGACCCGTAATAAAGTTTGATAATAAACAACGCCCAGAATAGCTCATACACATTGCGCCATGAACGAATATTTCAAGTCCCATATCCGGACATTTTTTACGAATTTGTTTGAATTCGTTGTGTGATACTTCGCGCGCAAGAACACATAATTTTGCACCCACATTTTGCCAAAATTTAACCGTGTTGGCCGAACAGATATTCGCCTGAGTTGAAATATGAATTATCATATCTGGAAAGTTTTCACGCACCCACAATAAAACCCCAGGATCAGATATTATCAAAGCATCTGGTTTTAAATATTCTATGGTTTCTTTGACCCGTGGTAATAAATTATAATCATTATCATGGGCAAATAAATTGAATGCCAAATATACTTTTTTACCGTGGGTATGAGCAAATTCAATTCCTTGCTTCATTTCTTCGGTGGTGATTTTTGCACGCGCCCGCATAGAAAATCCAGGTATCCCAGCATAAACGGCATCTGCGCCATATAAAAGCGCGGTCTTTAATCCATCCAATGTCCCTGCTGGCGCCAAAAGTTCTGGTATTTTTATCATGGTTTCTATTTTTAACCGATATTTATATAAACACAACATATATTTTATAAAATGGACTTGAAATTCAAAAACAAAAAGGTTAAAGTGAGGGCTGCGCCGGATTAGCTCAGCTGGTAGAGCATCTGATTTGTAATCAGAGGGTCGTTGGTTCGAATCCGACATCCGGCACCATTTAAATCTTGCTTGTTCAAGCTAACCAAAATCTGAAACAATGCAATTGCACCATTTACACCCAAAATTTGATAAATTACAGAAAAAACACGGATCTCCTAGACTAGACAGCGTTTATGGTTGTGGTTGTATTAACAATCCCAATGTATGTTTTATTTTTATGAATCCAACTGGTAAAAATATAGCCAGCAATAAAGAGTGGCAGGGTTTAAAAGCGCCATGGCTGGGGACAAAAAACACTTGGTCGCTGTTTAGAAAAATAGGCATCATCAGTCAAAAAACTGCCGATAAAATCGCATCTATGAAACCCAGCGATTGGGATTATGATTTTTCAAATTTGGTTTATAAAGAAATTTCAAAAAATGGGGTATTTGTAACAAATCTGGGAAAATGCACCCAAGATGATGCTTCGCACATACATGACAGTGTATTCAAAGAATATCTTGAATTATTGAATCAGGAAATTTCAGAAATAAACCCCAAAAAGATTATTTGTTTTGGAAATCAAGTAAGTTCTATATTTTTGGAAAACCCCGTTAAAGTATCCGAAAATCGAAAAAAATATGTTATAAAAAATATAAACGGTAAAGATTTTAAAGTATATCCCGTTTATTACCCAGTGGGTCAAGGAATGCGAAATATGCCACTGGCAATTGAAGATATAAAATTTGCTATTCAGTTCTAAATTTTTTATTTTTATGCTATAATTTATTTATGAGATTTCATGTTTTATCTTTTTTTATACTGATATCATCTTCTGTCTATGCTGTTGATTTCCCAGGCGGTGCGCCACAATCATCAGGCGTTATGAAGCTGTCCGCCACCAGTTTCCCAGAATCAAAATTTGACACAACATTTACCGAACGCGTGGATTCGATGACTGCGGGATATGCCCCGTATGAAACCGTATGGGATGACAATGGTAATTGTATATCTGGATGTGCCTATCCTGGAATGAGCGTTGCCACTGAACAAAAAAGACTGGAACACGAAACACAAATCGTCGAACAAAAACTGGCTATTTATTGTGCACAAAATCCCGAAGCTTGCGCACCAAAAACCGAGAAAACCGCTTCTCTGTATGAACATGCTTGTATTCCATCAAATCCCATGATACCGGCAAATCAAACTATACCAAGAAGCGAACCTTTGATGGGATTTCCAGGAATTTCTTCCCCGTGTGCATTAACAAGATATATACCAGAGTTATACGACAAACCTCATTCCCATATTGCTTTAGATTTTTCAGTAGGGGTCGGAACACCAGTATTTGCACCAGCTGATGGTACAGTTTTAAGAATTCTTCCCAATAATCCAACTTGTGGTAATGGTATTTTTCTTCAACATGCAGAAGGTTATACAACTGGATACTGCCATCTTTCTGATATATCTATGGTACAAGTAGGACAAAAGATAAGCGCTGGATGTATATTTGCAAGAACTGGAAATACTGGACCTTCGACCGGCCCACATTTACATTACTCGGTAAAACTTAATGGGCAAACAATTTGCCCAAGCAGTCTTATTTCAAGATAAAAGTTCCAATAATTTTTCAGCTGCATTTGACGATGCTTCTTTTTTTGATGCACCTTGGCCCGCTGCACTTTTTCCCAACGCCGATACAACAACATTAAATAATGGGCTGTGTGATTTACCGTTTTCATCTATGAAATCATATTCTGGTAATGCGCCCGCGCCATTTTTCTGCACAAATTCTTGCAGGGCCGTCTTTGCATCTTTTGGTGGAACAACATCTTTTGCGGCCAATGGCTGCCATATTTCTTCTATTTGTATTCGCGCCGCTTCGAACCCACCATCAATAAAAATCGCACCCAAAACAGATTCCATAGCATTTGCAGCAATATGATTCATTTTGCCCGCGGTCATATGTCCATGTCGTATTTTCTTATCTAAACCGAATTCTTTTGCAACATCTGCCAGTGTATCTGTGGAAACCAACACAGCATGTCTGCGTGCCAAATCTCCTTCGGATTCGTTTGGAAACATATTATAAAGCAAAACTGCAACCGACAGACCCAAAACCCGATCGCCTATAAACTCTAACCGCTCATTATTATTTACAGAATCTGCACCACTTTGAGTCATTGCCAATTCAAACAATTTTTCATTGTTAAATTTATATTTTAATTTTTTCATTTTATGCCCCATATTTTCCACGCTTAATTGGACGATACGAAATTGCTTCGGTTAAATCAACTAATTCCACTCTATCGCTGCCACGTAAATCCGCGATTGTTCGCGCAATACGTTTAATTCGCTGATATCCACGCGCAGACATCCCCATTTTTTCCGCCGCATTATTTAGAAATTCTGTAAGTTCATCATTCAGCGCAACGACATCATCCAATTCTTTGCCATCCAAATGTGCATTCATCTTGCCCTGGCGCGCAATTTGTTTTTCGCGTGACAAAGCAACACGTGCACGAACAATCGCACTGGTTTCGGTTTTTTCCCCATCGTTTTTCATTTCCCATGGATTTACCGCATCAACATCAACATGTAAATCTATGCGATCCAGTAATGGTCCGCTGATTTTATTTTGATATGCTTCGGCGCAACGTGGAGCACGCGAACATTCCATTAAATGATTTCCCAAATACCCACAAGGACATGGATTCATCGCCGCAATTAATTGAAAACGCGCCGGATAAGTTGTTGTTTTCTTTGCCCGTGAAATCATTATTTTTCCCGTTTCCATTGGCTGACGCAAAATTTCTAATGTTGCCCTTTGGAATTCTGGTAATTCATCCAAAAATAAAACACCAGCGTGCGCCAATGAAATTTCACCAGGTTTGGCATCTGTGCCACCGCCCGCCAATGCAACTGCAGAAGCTGTATGATGAACTGCACGAAATGGACGCGACGATATTAAACTTTGCGCGTTCAATTGTCCAGCAACCGAATAAATCATAGATGTCTCTAAAATTTCATTCGGTGTCATTTCCGGCAAAATCCCCGATAAACGTGATGCCAGCATAGTTTTCCCGGACCCCGGCGGTCCAACCATTAACATTGCATGTCCGCCCGCAGCGGCGATTTCAAGTGCCCGTTTCGCTGCTATTTGTCCATGAATCTCTGATAAATCGCCAACAGCTGAGATATTATGCTTTGGTATAATTATATCTGGGACTGGCAAAATTTGTGTCCCCCGGAAATGGTTTATTAAATCCAAAATATGTGTAGGGGCTAAAATATTTGTATGTCCTGCCCATCTTGCTTCACCCCCATTTCCCATGGGGCAAATTATTCCCATTCCATTTTTATTTGCCCAAACACTGGCCGGCAAAATCCCATTTGTTTTTTGAATTGATCCGTTCAGACCGACCTCGCCCATTATTATATATTTTGATAATTCGGCTTCAGGTAAAATATCCATAGCACAAAGAATTCCACATAAAATCGGTAAATCAAAATGAGAGCCCGATTTTTCAATATCGCTGGGGGCAAGGTTTATCGTCAATTTTTTATTGGGCAAAGAAATATTAAGTGATGCTAATGCGTTTTTTACACGCATCTGTGATTCCTTGACCGCGCGGTCTGGTAATCCAATCAGAAAAAAATTCTGTTCAGACATCCCCGCGGTCATTTGAATTTGAACCTGAATATGCGTTGCTTCCAATCCGTTAAAGATTAAAGAGTTTAATGAAATCATTCATCAAATAATAAAACTTGCACGCATTTAATTCAAGGTCTAAAATGGCGACAAACAAAAGGGGAAGTTATGGCAAAAAAACATACCAGTACAACACGAGAATGGGTAAATACTTTATTTTGGGCGGGACTTATTGCTATTGTTTTCCGCAGTTTTTTATTAGAACCATTTAATATCCCCAGTGGCAGTATGATTCCAACACTGCAAGTTGGCGATCATATTTTTATTAAAAAATGGTCTTATGGATATTCGCGATATTCATTTCCTTTTGGGTCTTGGCACATGTGGGATGGACGATTTATGGCAACAGAACCCCAAATGGGCGATATAGTTGTTTTCCGCAATCCTGCTAACGAATCTTTGGATTATGTAAAACGTTTGATTGGAACCCCAGGCGATACAATTCAGATGATTGCTGGACGTCTATATATCAATGGGAAAATGGTTGAACGCGAAAATCCTCAAAAGTATATTATTGCTCATCTGCCAAAAGAAATTCGCAGTGTTGGATTTTATAAAGATAACATTTCTATCAAGGGTAATCGCTTGTTTGTTGATAATACCCCAGCAAAATTTAAATATACTATTGAATATAAAAGCCGCAATGAATGTATGGCTTCGCAAATTTGTATGAATGGTGGTATTGATGAGCTGACAGAATGGACTGAAATATTACCAAATGGGGTTAAGCATAAAATTATAGAGCGCAGTGATAAAGATATGTATGATAATACACAAGCATATAAAATTCCAGATGGACACTTCTTTATGATGGGCGATGATCGTGATTGGTCCGCAGACAGCCGTGCCGGTGTTGGAATGGTGCCACGCGATAATATAATGGGCAAAGTATGGTTTGTGTGGTATTCACACAACTATTATTCGCCATTGTTATTTGCTTGGAATTGGGGTGACAAAATCCGCTGGAACAGATTAGGATTGGGTATTAATTAAAAAACGCGGCGAATGCCGCGTTTTTTTAAAACTCGAATCTTATTCCTAACATTACTGCCCCATACAGCATATTTTCAGCGCTGAATATTTCCCTGGATTTAAACCCAGTTACAGCATCTGCATTTTCGGCATTATTTAATTCCCATTTAACTTTTGGTATCCACATTAATCGAACCCCCATATCCAAAAAGATATTGGTATCTAGTCCATATGAAAAACCCAATGCCCCCAAAGCCGCAATATTACCGCTTGAAGTTTCAGACGTATAAAAACTTAATGATGTACCACCGGTAGTTTCTCCCAAATCCTGAAAAGAATCTTGGCCTGATAAATCCCCATAAATGTCTATAACATTCAAGACAGTTACTGATTCCGCATAACCCGCACCAAACCCAATATATGGAATAAATTCTTGTAATGGTTTTTGTACGCCATCAAAAAAATCATGATATAACATCATTGAAAAAACATCTGTTGTTATATTTGATTGAACCCCTGTTGATTCTATGGCTAGTGTATCCCCAGTTGTAGAAACCAAATCCCCTTTGAACATTGGGGCCGCGTTATAATCCGATTTTGAAATATGATCCCAGGATACTTCCATGCGCCATTGTGGAGAATAAGGCAAAGTCCAACCCAATCCAGCCCCACCGGCAAAAGAGAAATCACTAAATTTGTTATCTGCTGGTAATTTAGCTATATCAACCTGCCCTAGATTTTGATACCCAGCCAAAGCACACGCTGCCGCACCGCCACAATAAGTTTCTGTCATTATACCAATTGTTGGGTCATACCAGTATGGTTCTGGAATCAATGTTCCCAATTCATTTTTTATATTGGCCGAACCAAATGCACCACCACCACGTATACTGACCGTAACGCGACTGCCGTCATCTTCATAATGGCCCGCAGGAGCATTATATTCCCAATTAGCATTTGCAGAAGCCCCGCAAATAGTAAACAACAAAGAGTAAAGAGCAATTTTATATTTCATGTTCATAATTATACCATAAATTGGGTTTCAGAAAAAGTGAATTATAGAATGTGATTAACTATTCCCCTAAAAATCCCCCGGATTGCATTTTCCACAACTTGGCGTATACACCGCCCTTTTTGCGCAATAATTGCGCGTGTGTTCCCTGCTCGGCTATCTTGCCTTTGTCCATTACCACTATTCTATCCATATAACGCAGAGTGCTTAAACGATGTGCTATCGCTATCGTGGTTCTACCTTTGCTTAACTCTTCAAAACTTTTTTGTATCGCTGTCTCGGTCTCGCTGTCCAACGCGCTGGTCGCTTCGTCCAGTATCAATATAGGAGCATCTTTCAAAAACGCACGCGCTATTGCAACGCGTTGTCTTTGACCGCCAGATAACTTTATTCCCCTGTCCCCGACCAAAGTGTTATACTTCTTTTCAGTTTCCATTATAAATTTATCTGCTTGCGCTTGTTTTGCCGCTTTTTTAATTTCTGCATCTGTGGCATTCTCTTTCCCATATCCTATGTTTTCTTTTATTGTTCTGTTAAACATTGTTGATTCTTGTGGGATAAAAGCAATGTTATGGCGTAAGGAATCTTGGGTTACGTTTTTGATATCCTGGCCATCTATCAAGATTTCCCCATTGATCGGATCATAAAAACGCATCAACAGATTCATCAACGTAGTTTTACCCGCTCCACTGCTGCCGACCAAGCCAACCTTTTCCCCTGATTTTATGGTCAAAGAAAGATTTTTCAGCACAGGTTTAGAATAATTGAAACTTTCTGATTTTTTATTTTCTTTTTCTGTATTAGGTCTATTCCCTTTGTACTTAAAAGACACATTGCGCAGTTCTATTGTTCCGCGCGATACCTTTAAATCTGCCGCATTAGGCATATCTGCAACTTCTATTGGACAAATGAGTTCTTTATATGATTGTTTGACACTTGCATAATCACTTATGAAATCTGGGAGTAATTCTATAATAATATCAGTTCTATCCACCAAATCCGAATACACCGCCAAGGCAAAAACAGCCTCGGAAACTTTAATCAATCCATTTTGATATAACCATATACAAGCCGTCATTACACAAACCAACAGAATACAATATGAAATTGCTGTGGGGGGAACCCACAAAGTGCGTAGTTTAGAATATGCCATATCACTAGAGTGCAATCTTTTATAATATGATGCTGACATATAAGATTGTTCTTTCTTTATACCAACAAATGTTTTAACCCCAAAGTAATTACTAATACTGTCTACAAACTTACCATTAATATTTGAACAAGATTCTGCATATTTTTCTGATATTTTGTCTGCTGGTCTTATAGTAAAAGCCACCCAAACTGCATTTATTGCCAAGGCTATTATTATTATAATTGCAATTATATAATTGATTTCCCATAACATGCCTGTCATAAATAATATTATAACAATATAAACCAATAATCTAAGCAATACTGTGAATATTTTTTGAAATCCAGCAGAAATATATTCTATCTGTGATACTATTTTCCCAGTAAAGTGATTTTTTATAAAAGACAGACTTTGTTGATAAATATAATTATATAAAACCTTATAAATACTAATTTGTATTCTGGCATATAAATATTTTTCTTGGAATAGATATCTTAACCAATTCAAAATTACCGTAGCAGCCATAACAATGAAAATAATAATAAGTGTATGTGCAGATGCAGATAACAAAGTTTCACCAGCCGGTACAGGTTTTTCAAATAATGCAACAAACCATTTGCTGAATAATGGTAAAAAAATTCCCCACCCAATAAAACTTACTACGAACAGGGAAACCCAAGCGAAAAAACCAAATTTATAGGGTTTGATTCCATGATTAAAATAAAAACCAAAGAGTGTTTTTGGGAATTGATTCATGCATATATTTATTACATTTTTGCAAAAAAAATTCAAGCGTAAACATTATTTCACAATATCTTTAAAAATTTCTGCCGGTATTGTACCACCTGTTATATTCTTGTTCATGGGTGAATTATCATCATTTCCAACCCATACCCCAACAACATAATCCGCCGTTGCACCAACAAACCAAGCGTCACGATTATCATTACTGGTACCTGTTTTACCACCCAGAACCCCAGGCATGGCCGCGCGTGCCCCAGTTCCACCAGAATTCACAACGGCCCCAAATAACTCTTGCATCTTTTTTGTGGCTTCAAAATCCAGCAACTGTTCGGGATCCGATGGGTTACGTTCATACAAAGATTTACCTTTTGATGTTATAATTTTTTCTATGGCATATGGGCGAACACTTTGCCCATTATTCCAAATAACCGCGTTCATTGTGGTCAATTCCAAAAGCGACATTTCACATGCCCCCAAGACAGTTGAATACTCCCGACGTAGTTTTGCGCCAACTCCCAAACGCCCTGCCATTCTTAAAACCGAATCTATTCCAAATTCTTTGGTCAATTTTAATGGCACAGAATTTAAACTTTTTGCAAAAGCTGTTTGTAATGTTATGTCTCCGTAATATTTTTCATTATAATTTTTTGGTTTATAATCCCCAATTTCAAATTGCGAGTCATTTACAATATCGTCCGGATACATTCCATTTTCAAATGCCACCAAATATACAATTGGTTTGAATGCACTGCCAGGTTGACGCGGCGCCAATGCGCGGTTAAATTGTGAGTCTTGATAATTAGTTCCACCAATTAATGCACGGATTGCACCATCATGATTCATTACAACAACAGCTCCTTGGTGTCCATCAACACTGCGGCGTAAAACTGCGGCTGCTTGCTCGTGCAGGTCTTGATCAAGCGTTGTATAAACCAATAAATCACTATCTATTTCATCACCCATTTGCGACTTCATTTCATCTGATACAAAATCTGTCCAATATCTGAAAACATTGGTATCGGGCGCCGGTGTTACGGCATATAAATTTGCCGCAGCATTACGCGCATCCTCTAAAGAAACGTAATGTTGTCGCACCATTTCTTTTAGAATAGTTCGTGCACGTGTTATATTTTTTTCGGAATTTTTTATTGGGTTATATGATGTTGGCGCTTTTAACATAGCCGCTATCTGTACTGATTCTGCCAATGTTAGTTCATTGGCCGGTTTTTGGAACAACTCACGCGCAGCAGCATCAATACCACGCATGCCACGAACAAGCGAAATTCTATTCATATATAAACCCAGAATTTGCTGTTTAGAAAATCTGTTTTCTAACCAATATGATATCAATATTTCTTGAACTTTGCGTTTTACAGTTTTACGTGGTGAAAGAAATATATTTTTTGCTGTCTGTTGGGTCAACGAACTGCCGCCCGCTGCAATACCGCCCGCGCGTATATTTGTAATCAAAGCGCGCAATAATCCAACAAAATCCACCGCACCATGATTAAAAAACCTTTTATCTTCTATGGCAAGTATTGACTGCCAAACATAAGGGGGGACAGATTCAACTGATACTGGTTCGCCCATAATTTTATTCATGCTGCGAATTTCATACCCATCTTTATCAATAAAAGTAATTGATGGTTGTCGCGTTTCTTTCAATATTGAATCCAAAGACGGCATCTGCAAAAATACAATCAAAACATAGATTGTAATTGCAGCGACACAAAAAAACATTAGCGTTAAAAAACGCGCCAGCAAACGTAATTTCCACGAAACTGGTTTTTTTTCTTCTTTATTTTCTGGTTGCTTTTTCAAAGTCTTCCTCGCTCCAAATTTGAACCCCAAAACGCTGTGCATCGCTTAATTTGCTGCCTGCCTCGCTGCCAGCAATAACTATATCCGTTTTAACACTGACACTAGATTGTACTTTGGCACCCATACTTTCCAAAATTTCTTTTGCCTCGTCACGTGTATATTTTTGCAATGTTCCGGTCAAAACTATTTTTTTATCAAACAAAACCGAAGATTTATTTTTAATAATAATTGGATTTTTTATAGTCAAATATTTCCATAAATCATCCAATGCTTTTATTGTTCTTTCATCACTGAAAAATTCAACTATTTCGTTTGCCATTACTTCACCGATACCAGAAATTTTTTGTAATCTTTCTGGGGTGGCAACACGCAATGCATCAAGCGTTTCAAATTCACGCGCCAGTAATTTTGCCGTTGCTTCACCAATTTCTGGGATTCCCAATGCAAACAGAAGTCTGTTTAATTCTATAGTTGAACGACTGCGTATTGCCGCATCTAAATTAGCAACAGATTTTTCCCCATAACCCTCCATTACACGTAATTTATCACCATACAATTCTATTAGCCGCCAAATATCTGCGGGGGATTTTATCCAACCCAACTCTACAAATTTTTCAATTTGTTTTGTTCCCAGCCCTTCTATATCGAAACCCTGGCGGGATACAAAATGCTCCAGCTCTTTTGCAATCTGCGCGGGACAAGATAAAGAATTTACGCATCTACGTGCAACTTTGTCTGCTTCTTGAACAACTGCGCCACCGCATACTGGGCATATATTTGGAAATTCAAATTGCTGGCTGTTCTTTGCATGTTCTATAACTTCCACCACTTGCGGAATTACATCCCCTGCGCGTTGTACGACTACTTTGTCACCAACACGAAAATCTTTGCGAATAACTTCATCTGCGTTATGTAATGTTGCTCGAGATACCAAAACACCGCCAATGTTTATCGGCTCTAATTCAGCAACTGGCGTCAAAACCCCAGTACGTCCAACCTGGATTGTAATATCACGCAAAATTGTAATTGCACGTGCTGCCGGAAATTTATAAGCAATTTCCCATCGTGGAGAATTTGCAGTTGAACCCAATTTTTCTTGGATTTTAATATCATTTATTTTTATGACCAAGCCATCAATATCGAATGGAATGTCTGCGCGAATTGCCATTATGTGTTTATAATGTGAATGAATCTCATCGGTACTTTTAGCGTATGCACACCATTCGCGCGTTGTTTTAAATCCCCATTGCTGGACGCGGTCAAAAAATTCACTTTGTTTTTCCCAATCTTTTTCAGCCGCCCCACCCCAAGTGTACGCAAATGCATGTAAACGTCTGCGCGCCGTAACAGATGGATCCAGCTGACGCAGACTGCCTGCGGCAGCATTACGTGGATTTGCGAAAACCTTTGTACCATTGGCGATTGCTTCTTCATTCAATTTAAAAAAGTCCGCACGCGATAAATAAACTTCGCCACGAATTTCAATATCTTTGGTGAATGGGATTTTTTGCGGAATATCAGTGATCGTTTTTATGTTTTCTGTAATGTCTTCGCCAACCGAGCCATTACCACGGGTCAGTGCCCGCACCATAATCCCATTTTCATATCGCGCAGAATAAGACAGACCATCTACTTTGGGCTCGATAAAAACTTCAACTGGATTTTTTTTAAACCAATCTGCAACTTCTTCTTCGCTGAACACATCACTGATTGACAGCATGGAAGTTATATGGGGATAATTTTTAAATTCTTTACTGGGGGCCGCACCAACACTTTGTGTAACACCACCGCTATTCGCAACCAGTTCTGGATACAGTGCTTCTAAATCCCTTGCACGATGTTTTGCCGCATCGTATGTAGCATCATCGACAATCGGCGCATCATTTTGATGATACGCCGTGTCCCATTCGCGCAGTTTTTTTATTAATGCGTCATGTTCTGCCTTTGTAAAAAGATCCACTTTACTATTCAGATTTAAGCCCTTTTAACAAAATATCTTTCATATCATTTGGGATCATTCCCGTACTGGCATATCCGCAATCCACATGATGAATTTCGCCGGTTACGCCGCTGGATAAATCGCTAAAGAAATACGCCGCCGCACCCGCAACATCATCCATTGTCATATTTCTGCGCAGTGGGGTTATTTTTTCATTCAAATCCAAGATTGATGAAAATCCACCAACCCCGCTGGATGCCAATGTTCTAATTGGTCCCGCAGAAATCGCATTGACACGAATTCCGTCCATTCCCAAATCCGCGGCCAAATAACGAACCGAAGAATCCAACGCGCTTTTTGCAACGCCCATAACATTGTAATTTGGAACCGATTTTTCCCCGCCCAAATAAGTCAGGGTTACAATGCTGCCACCATTTTTCATCAGCGCGCTTGCACGTCTGGTCAATTCAACCAGCGAATAAACGGAAATATCCATAGTATTTTTGAAATTTTCACGGGTTGTATCCGCATAACGGCCATTCAGCTCATCTTTGTTAGAAAAAGCAATAGCATGCAACATACCATCCAGATGTCCCCATTCTTTTTCAATTTTGGCAAACAAAGCATCCATTTGACCATCTTCTTGGACATCACATGGCATAATAAATTTTTCCGCGCCAATTGATTCCGCCAGCGGGCGTACGCGCTTTTCCATGCGGTCATGGCCAAATGGCATTGCTATTTGTGCCCCTAATTCATGAGCCTTTTTTGCAATCCCCCATGCCATTGACATATCATTTGCGACACCACAAACCAGTATTTTTTTACCCTTTAAAAGTTCCATTATATCTTCCTTTTTTTAGTTTATTGGACTGTATAATTCTAGCATCTGGTGAAATATGATGCAACTTATTAAAAAAACGCTTGAAATGGGAAAAAAAATAATATAAACTTGGCGGACGTTCGGGCATAGTTCAGTTGGTAGAACAACGGACTGTTAATCCGTATGTCGCTGGTTCGAGTCCAGCTGCCCGAGCCAAATTTGGAGACATAGCTCAGTTGGTAGAGCAAATGACTTTTAATCATTGGGTCAAGGGTTCGAATCCCTTTGTCTCCACCAGAAATTAAACACCCCTTGCGGGTGTTTTATTTTTGGTTGAACAAGCCAGATGAGAACCCGTAAAAAAGGTTCGACTATGAGTCAGCGAAAACGAGCATAGCGAAGTTTGAGTACGAACGAATGCCGCACAGCCACGAAGTGGCGAGCATATAAAGACGCATCGGCTGGATATAAATGGAAAAAGAATCAATTTTAATACTATGAATTATATCCTGTCTGCGAAGTTGCAAAATATGGTATAATTATATTGTAGCATTTACAAAGGAGAGAAAAATGCATGAATTAAAAAAATACCTTTTGATGCCTTTGGTTTTGATTGGGGCACTGAACTGGGGTCTGATCGGATTTATGAACTATGATTTGGTTGTTGCTGTTTTACCTAATGAACAATTGATTCGTATTGTTTATTGTTTGGTCGGCCTGGCCTCTGCTGGTATCATCTTGATGATGTTATTCGGCAAAAAGAAATAATTAAAATATTTTAGTTATTAAAAAACCCGCAAATGCGGGTTTTTATTATTTATACAGCTATATCAACACCCTGATTCGCCCAGTATTTTAGTATGTATTCTTGTTTCAAGTTGGCTTTATCCGCATCGAATCTTGATTGAACCTTTTTTTGCCCCTCGAAAAATAAACTGGCCAGATTTCTATTTTTTGTAAATCCCCCCTGGCCATTCATCATATTTCTGGTTGCCATTAAATTTAAGAATCGCTTTTTATCCTTGTTTTCCATTTTATCCATTTGATCATCTAAAGATTTGGATATAGCCTCTTGATCGGATATTTTTTTATCTATGTCATCTAGCTGACTTTTATTAGTATCATAATCATCAATATTCTTTTGTAGCGGATTTATATTATTAACTGTTTCATTATTAATTTGTTGGTCAAGATTATTTATTTGTGCATCCATATTATTAGAAATATTATCATTCGCACTTATTAATCTGTCTGTCTTTGCTATTTTTTTATCGTTTTCATTTTTTTTATCATTTAACTGATCCAACAATGATTGTTTTTCTTTAATATTCTTTTTAACGCCACCTGATTTTGCTGCTGTCAATTCCATCTCTACTTGGGCTATTTGTTCTTCTATCTGATTGCTTTTTTGAACAAGTTCTTCTTTGGCTCTTTCAATTTGTTCCTTACGATTTCCTGCGGTTGATCTTCTTGATTCAAATGGTTGTTTATTTGATTTTAAACCATTAATTCTTCCTTCGGCGGCGGTGATTTGCGCCTGGGCTGCAGTGCGTTGTGGACCGTTTTCTTCGTATCCATTAAGACGGGTAACTTCTGCCTGATACCCTGTACGTTCCCCACGTAAAGTATTCAAACTGTTTTGTATATTTGCCTTTATATCCCCTTTGGCTGTTATTTTTTCATCTATTTCTTTATCACGTGCTGCAATTCTCTTGTTTTCTGAATTATTAAGTTTATAGAATCTTCCTTGACGGCGAATTGCATTAACACCCAAATTAGTAACATTGAAAACGCCCATCATACCCAAATGCATTGTCTTATCAACTGCTCTGGACATGAATTGCATGGCCTCGTTCCCCTTATTGAACGACATGTTTGGATCACTGAAAATAGTAAGAGAATTTGCCGCCAATTTTTCGCGCATAACAGAAGTGTTATACCCCCAACGTAATTTTGATAATACTTCATGTGCTGCACTTATTTGTTCATCCGACTTGCCTTCACGAATGCCATGTTCTGCGATAAGTATATCCAAGTTTAATCCTTGGATACCGTTTTTCAACGCACCCTCGAATTGCTTTGGAGTATTTGTTTGTGCATACTTTAAAACATCCACCAAAAATTTAAAACTTTCGGCTGCCTTGGGATTTTTGCCTTTGAATTTTGCTTCTATCTTTGGTGCCAATTCTAAAAATTTTGCAAGCCCATCTTTTGGATGAAATCCCGCATCATAAGCCGCCACAGCTATTGGTTTTGATACGCCTGGGATAAGATACTTATCACGCAATGCCGCATTTTTAAGCTTTCCAATGGTGTTAACTTCAACATCTTTCAGCTTTTTTTGAATTTCTTGTATTGGAGAAAGAGTGTCTTTTTCACTTGGGGCAACGAAGTAATCACTTTCTGCGTTTTTATAATCAGTTTGTTCCAAAGCCTTTGTTATCGGCTTTGTTATCTTGCCACCGCCATTTGTTTCAAAACTTTCCCGCAAATCTTTATTTAAAACCAAGTTTCGTAAAAGCTCTGGATAAAGTGATTTAAAATCATTAACTTTTGTTGGATCTATAACCTCTCGTTTGGGATCAAATCCATTTTCTATGATTGTAAAATCAATCCTGTTAAGTTTTTGACTGGCATCTGCATCATTTAATTTCAAAGTATCGTTTTGTTGATAATACTGTAAATATTCTATAATGTCTTTGATGCTTTTTTTAATCTTTCCATCGGTTTCATATTTCCCAGCGGAGACATCGGTAAGGAATGCATCAAAATCCTCTATCTGTAATTGACGCGCAATTTGACGACCATATGTTTTACCTTCGCTAGTTCTTAAAAAATCTGTTAAATTTTTAATTTGATCTTTTGTATCTTGTTGTATTTTCTGTGGGGCAAAAGTACGACCATACCCATAAACAAGATTAAGATAATCTTCTGCGCCCCTTACATCCTTTATGGATTTACGTTCTACATCCATTCCACGGAAAGTTTTTAGAAATTCGCGATATAGTTTTTCCCACTCAGAATCTTCCATAAAAACTTCTGTTTGTGCCTGGTCTTCTGGGTCTGGAGTGGGGTAATCCCCATTGGCATCTTGAACGAACAGCTTGTCCCAACCAGCTTTTTTCATTTTTGCATTTAAATTAGCATCTTTAGCAAGTTTTTTTGCTTGGGATAAATACTGATTGTTGGCCGAATGCAAATTCAGCCATTTAGCTAGGAAAATAATTGAAGCGTTAAAATCTGCCATTCAAACCACTCTCTTTTCTTACATATTCATTATAGTTCATTGTTTGACAAAATTCAAGGTTTTTGGCATTTTTTTACCCACTTGATTTTTAGTGAAATTTATGGTATAATTTATTCATAAATTCGTCGCCGTTTGGCGGCTTTTTTTATTATCAAATTTTATTATTAAAAATTATAAAACCAAGGAATTCTCTATGTCAAAAATTTTACAAATTCGCCGCGGGACTGCGGCGCAAGGCAATAATTTTACCGGTCTGGCGGGTGAAATTACAATGGATACAACCACAAAAACAATTCACATTCACGATGGCACTACGCTGGGTGGATTTGCACTGGCGCGCGCAGATTTATCAAATGTTTCTGGTATTGTCGGAGAACCTGGTGGCGAAGAATTTAATATTGAATCTGTCCCCACCATATTTTGGGAGAATTTGTTTACAACCTATAACCTGCGTGCCGAGTATTTTTTGGAAAGCTCTTTATGTACTATTGCCAGCGCCAGCTATTTCGAATATATTTTCGATTCAGTTGAGATTGGTACTGATCTTTCGGCTGCACATGCTGATTGCATTCTGGTCTGTCAAACGCCCGATGCAGGCTTTGCCATCGGCGAAATTGCCCATGCCTTTGGTATTGGCAGTCGCACGAACCCCTGCCCCAACTTATTTTTGGACGCAAATGGATTGCGAGCGCGGTTACCAGTTGCCAGCGAAACTTTTTGGGTATCGCATAAAACAACCAGCGCCACAACAAACATAACAAATGCAAATTGGAAAATTAAATTTAGAATTTGGTATTGAAACAAATAACATCATTTGTTATCTTGTCGCTGTTCAAAACAAATGAAAAGGATTAAAAATGTATATCATGGCATTAAATTGCGGCAGCAGTTCGCTGAAATATCAAATTTTTGACGTAGATTCTAAACAACAAGTTCTTAGCGGATTGGTTGAAAAAATTGGATTGGATGGTTCTTATCTGACACAAAAATATCCGGACGGCGCCAAACAACGCAAAGATGTTGCCATGAAAAATCATGATGACGCATTGACCGAAGTCATCAATATGTTGCGTGATGCATCCATTGATTTGACCCAGATCGGTGGTGTTGGACATCGTGTTGTTTTGGGTGGGGAAAAATTTGCTTCGTCCGTTGAAATCACTGACGAAGTTATTGAAACAGTTCGTGAACTTTCTGCGATTGCACCACTACACAATCCTGCTAACTTAACTGGGATTATTTCTGCACAACAATTATTACCAAATGCAAAACAAGTTGCAGTTTTCGATACCGCGTTTTATAGCACTTTGCCTGAATACGTTTATCGCTATGCTGTCCCCAGTGCTTGGTATCGCGAACTGGGCGTTCGTAAATATGGATTTCATGGAACATCTCATTTATATGTTTCCAAACGCGCAGCAAAATTATTAAATAATCCAAAACCTAATTTAATTACTTTACACATTGGATCTGGGGCATCTGCTACGGCAATACGCGCTGGGGTTGCAGTTGATACATCAATGGGAATGACTCCGCTCGCCGGCCTTACCATGGGCAGCCGTCCGGGCGATATTGATGCAGGTGTTATTATTTATATTCAACAACGCTTGGGACTGTCCGCAGATATGATGCAAAAAGTATTAAATAAAGAATCTGGTCATATCGGATTAACCGAACAATTCCAAGATCGTCGCGATTTGGAAGAAAATCGCGAAACAAACCCAATATGTCAATTGGCGCTGGATATCGAGGCAAATAATGCGAAAAAATATATCGGCAGTTATATGGCCGAACTGGGACATGTTGATGCAATTGTCTTTACCGCTGGTGTTGGTGAAAACGATGATTACCTGCGCGCCAGAATCGTCAGTGATTTAGAAGAGTTGGGAATAAAAATGGATGCTGAAAAGAATGCCAAAGGACTGGCACGTTTGGGCGCAGGCGAAGTAGAAATTTCCACATCAGACAGTAAAATTAAAATATTTATGATTCCAACAAATGAAGAACTGGTAATTGTAGAAGATACCATCGCAATAATAAATGGAACATACAATTCCAATCATATGCAAATGGAATATTCATTTACTAAATAAAAAACCGCGCAACTGCGCGGTTTTTTTATTTTATTTTTTATTTAATAAATCCCCTGCTTTGATGTATTCCGGAGAATCTTTGGCCAGACGGGATTGCGCGGATTTTGCATATTTGCGCGTTTCTTTTTCTTGCTTTAACATATTGTAATATTCCGCATACGCCCAATCGCCACGTGCATCATCGCCATATGCCAACACCAAAGCCCAATATGACAATGGCATAGGTTCTGTTAGAATTGAACGTTTCGCAAGTTTTATTGCTTGCTCTTTATCCCCGGGTTTATCACGCTGAATTAATACCAATGCCAGCGCAGTTTGTATTTGTGGTGCATTTTTTTGTATCTTTAAAGATTTTTCATACGCTTTTATACTGTCGTCATAATATCCAAATTGATATTCGACATCCCCCAATAATTCATAAAAATATGGATTTTTTGGATATCTAGATATCAATTCTTGGACATTAATTTTTGATGCTTTTAAATTTCCACTGCGCATGTATCTGATTGCATGGGCATAAATTGCTTCGTCAGATTTATCTGACAAAGGGTATAAATTTTCAACCTGGCTTTCGGTTTGCAAATATCCAACCAGCTTTGCACGAATAATTTCATAGCGCTCGGCTTTATTTTTCTTTTTTATAATTTTCTGTGCCTTGATTTTTTCTTTTACATTAATCAATCTTTCACTAATCATCGGATGATTTGTATTATAAGGATTCATTTTAGTTTCAATATCACCCGTCATTTCTTGCATTTGATTTAAAACCTGTACCAATCCATTTGGATCTATATCAGCCTTGATCAACAGCCCTATGGCAGCATCATCTGCCAAACGTTCTTCATCCCGTGTAAATGCCAGCAAAGATTGTTTTGCAATACCACTGCTGCCCGCCAAAATGCCGGCCCCAGCCATTGGATTTGCAATCATCAATCCGACCCCCAGTGCCTGCATAATCATGGTCCGTGTCATTTCTTCGCGCACACGCGTTGACATTTGGGCCATATGGCCACCAATCAAATGCCCCATTTCATGTGCAACAACCGCCTGTAATGCTGGTGTAGTTTTTATACGGGTCAATAATCCCGTGTAAATAAAAACGTCTTCTCCACCCATTACAAAGGCATTAAAATCATCATCTGCGATGATATGAACACGAACGCGACCCTTTGGAATATTTGCCGCCACCGCCACAGGTTTTATTAAAGCCGCCAGCCCATTTTCAATTTCTGTATCGCGAATTTCAGTTGCCGCAAATAAAGGGAAACAAAGGAAAAATGATAAAAATATTACTAAAATCCTTCTCATACTTGTACACTACAAAAATAGCATGATTTTTGCAATTGTAAAAATTTATGAATTTTCTATTAATACTTGACTTTATTGATTATTTAATATAACCTTTCGCCAGTTAATAAAGGATTTTACTATGCCAAGAAAGTGTCAGGTTACAGGAAAAAAAACTATGGTCGGAATGAATGTATCACATTCAAATCGTCGCACTAAACGTACTTTTTTGCCTAATTTACAAAAAATGACGTTCCACAGCGATGTTCTGGGACGCGATTTTTTATTACGTATTTCAACAGCCGGTTTGCGCACATTGACCAAACACGGTGGGTTGGATGCATACGCTATTGCAAAGCCTGTTTCCCGTCTGGCCCCAGATATGGCCGCAGTTAAAAAAGCCATTGAAAAGAAAATGGGAATAGATGAAAAACCAGTTGTAAAAAAGCCTGCACACAAACCAAACATTTCTGCACGTTTGGCAAAAAAGGTTGCGGCAAAAAAATAACCCCTTGTTGGCCTTGTGGCGGAATTGGTAGACGCGCTTGACTCAAAATCAAGTTCTGCAAGGAGTGTCGGTTCGATTCCGACCAAGGCCACCAAAAATTAAACGCCCCGTTTGGGGCGTTTTGTTTATAAATATTGACTTTTTATTTAAAAGATATAGCATTAATATTCAGAGGGATATCAGAGAATAAATTAATTAAGGATTAGCCATGCCTAAAACCTCTACCCCAAATATTGAAAAGATTCTTGGACAAAACAAATGCGATTCCTTAGAGAATCTGAATCACAAGAGTTGTGTGATTCTTGAATTATACCACTTGTCTGGGTATTTAAATCTTTCCGAATTTACAAGGGGAGCTGTTGAATTATATATTAAAAATTCTGTCCCAAAAAATCCAAAGTGGAAAAATATGTGGTATGAAACCGCAGAAAAAGAAGAATTAGAAATTGCCAACAAAAAAGATGATTTGATTACATTAGATGCCAGCGAAGCCGGCGATTTTGCAATGTGGCAAACTGATGATTGTAGAAAATACCATTTTGTAAAAGCAATTACTCTGCGCCATCCAAATCAAGTTTTTTCTTTTGGTATAAGATACGGATTTTCTACTCAAAATAACTCTTTGGATAAACTTTTAAAAAAAGCTCAGATAAAAAGTAGAGATAATAATATTAAAAAATATCGTTCCGACAAATCTTTTGTGTCGTTCAAGAAAAATTTAGATGCCATATCTAAAGCATTTGAAAATATTGATATGAAAGAGTTTGATATAAATAATCTTCTTTTAAAAATACACGATATGCAAGAAAGTATAAAATATCTTAAAGATGTCGAAATTAAAAAGTACCAAGAACAAATTGATGCCCAATTAAACGAAATTAAAGACAAAAATGGAAATAGCCAATCCCAAATTATGATTCCAGATATAAAATTATTAGATAATTATTGGACATCAGAAAGACATATAAATAATGATAGTGGGGATCAAGTTTATTCATATAGTGTGATAAACAAAGAACACCTAGAATTATTGAAAGCAAAAAATCGCGAGTTTTATGCTAATAAACGTTAAATTTTAACTTTTTATCATGAAATGCCGTGCTATTTGCACGGCATTATTATTTTCTCTGCCTTTACATTAAAATAGGACAAAAATACCAAATATTTATTTGTTTTTACTATATTTTATATTTTTATGCTTTTTTGGCAAGTTTTCTCTTGACAAAGTATATATTTGTATTATATTTGTCATGTAAAACTGCCTAGGTGGTTTTATAGAGCTCTTGGGAGTTAGACTCCCTCCTACATTCTCTCTCCTCTAACCCCGAGAGCTCGACCAAGTTTAGAATGTCCTTATTTTCTCCTTTCCTTCCTTCCTTTTGGACATTCGGAAAAACCCGCGAAAGCGGGATTTTTTCTTTTTATGTTAAAATAAAAATCAGATTTGATATAAGCCCTGCTCGATTTCTTGTAAAATCTGTGGTGGAGTATAATCAACAGCACATCCCGCCACACATATCAATAAAACAAATAACCAAAATATATTTTTCACGCGCATTTAATAACTCTTAACTTTATACACATTCTCTCAAATTCCTGCTTGAATTTTATCACAAAATAAACCAAAATCAAATTATGAAGAAAAATATAAATAAAAAAATTGCTTTGTTTTGTGGCGCTTTGCGTTTGCCTTTTTTGGTACGGGATGCTTTGCGCGCAGATGGATGGGATGTATTTGTTATCGGACTACGGGGATTTTATGATTCCGCGTTAAAACCCGATCTGGTCATTCGTTTGGGAGGTGGCGGAACCGCAGCCAAAGAATGTAAAAAACGCGGCATTGATAAACTGTGTTTTGTTGGTGCAATCGGTCATCCAAATCTTTCCGATATTCGCCCTGACTTGTGGTCTATTTCAGTTCTTGCAAAAGTATTAAAAAATCAAAAGGGGTATGATTCTATGGCCTCGGCTTTGATTGCTGGGATTGAATCAAAAGGTTTTGAAATTCTTGCCGCCCAAGATCTATGCCCTGATCTGACATTTACAGCGGGAATACAAACAAAAATCAAGCCATCCAATGATGATTTTAAAATGATTGATCGTGCTGCTCATGTTTCAATGGTTATGGGTGCCGAAGATATTGGTATGAGTGTTGTTGTAGATAGACAGGTTTTAGCAGTCGAAGCCGCCGAAGGCACCGCAGAAATGTTGAAACGTGTTATTCAAATTCGCAAGGGACGTCGTGGCAGTGGTATATTTGCAAAGATGACCAAACCCAAACAAGATCTGCGAATTGATATTCCAGCGATTGGTCCGGAGACTGTGCGCGACATCGCCGCCGCCGGATTAAAGGGAATTGTGGTTAATGCAAAAACTTGCTTTGTGATTGATCGTGATAAAGTTATCATGGATGCAAACAAGGCCAAAATTTTCATCGTTGCAAAATAATAATAAAGAAGTGTCATGTCAGATATAACCCCAACACCAATCACCGAAGATGCCGTATATCGTTGTGCTGTTAATGTTATAAAGAATTTAAAATTTTTATTAAATGGTGCCCCATTAGATGTATTAACCCCAGATGAAATTCATGAATGGGAAATCGCAATGAAAGTTATAAATGCCCATAAAGAAAAAATACAAAGCGCCAATAATCAAAAAACCCGTTAAAAGAATATAAAATCTGGTTGCAATAATACGGACCAATGTTATAATTCGCGGGCTTTGGATGATTAGCTCAGCTGGTTAGAGCGCTTCGTTCACATCGAAGAGGTCGGAGGTTCGAGTCCTCTATCATCCACCAAAAATAAATGACCCGAATGGGTTATTTTGTTTTTGGTATATGTATATGGACGAGAACCCGAGGTTCGACAATGAGTCAGCGAGCATGTCCCCCTATCATCCACCAAAAATAAACCCGCCAAATGGCGGGGATTTTTATTCTATTTTGCAGGAATTATCAAAATTTCATTATATTGCGACAGATATCTTTTACCGGTACCACAATAAACCTTGGTTAATGAATCTTTATATGCCTGTACTTCGGCAACCCAACGATTTTGAATATCAGTTTGGGCACCTTGGTATGAACTGAATCCGCCAAGTCCCGCACCAACACTTGCACCCGTTATCGTTGCATTTTGACGTGCTTTGTTATTTAAATCAATTATTGATCCATCTGTTGCGTCTTGGGTTAATGCAGTAAAATCTCTAATTGTATATGCGTCTTTACTAATTTCTTGACCTATGGTTCCATCCCTGTAACGATATTTCATTATTGCTGTCGAACTGGTTTCATTGTCTTTGCGCCATTGTTTAAAATCTGAATATTTATCCAGCTTTTTAACCCAACCAACTATGACCGCGGATTCTTGTTCTCCCTGTTCTTGTGCAGATAATAATTTATAGAAACTTTCTTCGCCTTCGCAAGCAGTTGCCGATTTCATTGCGCCATCTTTTAAACAGAATTTATCTTTTACTTGTACGTCTTTCATTGCTTTCTGAATATCTTCGGGTTTGGCATATTGATTAATTGTTCCATTTAAATCCCAATATTCAAAATAAGTAACCACACAATTATCAATAACTTCTGGCAAACCACTTGCATCTGGTTTTCTGTTGCAAATTATTTTTGTATCGCCCTTGGATCCAATAAAGGCCTCTTTTGTATAACCTTTATCACATATCTTCGGATTATCATTACTTCCTTTTGCATTACAAATTGGTGTATTTTTTGCAACATAACCGTACAAGCATTCCGTATTTTCACATTTACGTATCAATAATACTGGATTCCCCATCCCAGAAATATTTCCGATCAGGCCACCACCAATCGCATTTACCGTTGCCCCCATAATTACATCGCCGCCAACCTTGCCCGTTTGGGTTGATATGGCTGTCAGGCCACCAAGTGCGCCCGCACCAATAAGGGTTTTATTCACTTTGTCACTGCTAGTTCCCAATGCCCCTGCCTTACCCGGATCATTTTGTCCGACAAAATTTCCCGCCAATCCCCCAATGATTGTTGCCGCCGCAATTTTCATACCCGCATTTTGTTTTTGCTCTTTATTCATAACAGAAATTACATCTTCCATGGTTGGTTCTGTATCTGCTGGGAATGTGACGTTGCCGGCCTCGGTTGTATAACCATCAGTTGGGAAAGAACTTATATTACATTTAATTGAATCGCCTGGCGCTATTCTGGCACGGGCAACAACGACATCATCTGTTCCACTAACCATGCGTATTTCAACATCTGCCACACAGCCCGTCACAGATTGATCGCCCGAAGTAGGAGTATCCCAAGCCCATGCACCAGTTGGATAAATCGCGGCACATGCATCCAATTGATCTTTGGTTACACCAGCACTGGGATTATTTGCCGCAATTAAACGCGCAAGGGTCATATCAGCAACCCTGACCGGCAATCCAAGATCTGCGGAAGTTTTGGCACTTTCAATCATTTCTTGTTGTGAAATTGACGCGCCTGTTGCGCCCTGGGACTGAACAGCGGAATATGATCCGCCACGACCGGTGCCACTGTTACCAATTCGCAAAGAGGCCGTTGCATTAAATGCACAGCAAACACATAATAAAGAAATTATAGAAGTTTTCAAGATTCTCTCTCCCCTTTTAACCCCTATTAAAATTGTATTCTCATACGAACCCCTGCATCAATTGTCCCAATATTCCCGCTTTCAAACCAGTTTGTATAATGGAAAACACTGTCATAGGTCGCTGCTTCTTCCGATCCTGTTGTTCCAATCGGCGCGGCACCAGTACTTAACCATTCTGTTTGTGAAACCACGATACTGCCGGATGATTGAACCTTGCCCATACCGGAATAACGCAAGAAGAAGTCTAGCTTTATACCACCTTCTAATTCTGTGGTTAAACCACCTTCTAGCATATAAGCTAATTGTTCCGTTGTTCCTCCCGCGTGATATGCGTAAATATCTGAAATTGCCGTCAATGTGCCGGCTGCGTATGTTTGACCTTCTTCAATACCAGATTCAGAATAAAAATTTGGATCATAGACTAGATAATCTGCAATTGTGTTTGTTGAAATACCCAATCCAACACCAACGTATGGTCGCAGAGCACCCCCAGCCATATACCCAGTATAAGAATCCAAATTATAATACAAATTCAACATAGTTGCTGTGCTGGATATTGCGCCACCTGTAGACTTGACATCCACATATCCGCCCGCACCATCACCAGTTTGTACACTATCTGTATAGGACAATCCGCTATATCTTGAATACGAGAAATCAACGCGCACATCGCTGTTAATTGCTGCGCCAATTGATAATTGTAATGGTAAAATTGTATCTTTCTTAAAGTCCGCTGTTTCAAAAGCGCCCGGGGCAAAAAACGCGTTTGTTTCATTTATATAATCTGCCTGCATCCCACCACTGGTAGCCGTAGAATATCCAACAGAAAGTCCGATATACAGCCCGCTGTCCGCCAATCTGTCATAATCTGAAGGCTGATAATATTGACGACCGACCGTAGTAGCCGAATTTCCTATGCGTGGTATAGAACCAGTAACGCGATTCGGATTTGCTGCGGTAACCAATTTATTATTATTTGTTGGAACATATTGTTGTTGAACATATCCCTGATTATTAGTTGTAGCGCGCTGATATTGGACATATTGTGTATTTCCACCATAGGCTGGATATACAGCTTTTGCCCCAGAACCCATAAACATTGCTGCGCATGCTATAAAAATTCCTAGTTTCTTCATTTTCCTTCCCAATACTTTATATTAAATATTTTACCATATTGGCAAATCTATTGCCAATGATTATTTTTTACATTATCATACAAAATATTCTGGAGAAAAAATGAATATTTTTATCATGATTCTTGCTTTTGTTTTAATGGCCGGCTATTTTTTGATGGATGCCCCCAGTCAAAGAATTCATGACAATGGGATAGAATCTGCCATGCGTATGACGGACATCAAGTCTATTCTTTCCTGTATGACCCATCAACACGCCGAAGCCATGGACATTGATGGTGCAAATCGTGCCAATGCAAATGAAATTTTTAAAACAGATATTCAACCTTGTACAGAAAAATACAATATTCAAACTATAAAACTTTGTGCCGATGAACGTCGCATGGTTTCAAATTGTGCGTCTGAACGCGCTGGTCGTGTAATAGAAAATTTTATCATTACAACCGCAGATTTAAACAAAGAGAATGATATAAACCTTGTTCTGAAAACTTTATCCGAAGACTTTGATTCTATTGGAAATTTTGGAATTATAGTTGCTAAAAATACTTATTCTTTTTCAATTCTTTCTGGAAATGGCAGCAGACGAGAAATCCCAAAAAGTATATCTTCTTTTGAAGACATAAAAAATGGCCGCCTTATCTATATTACCAGATATTCAGTGCCGTTTGATGGGGATGTAATAAGTAAAACAACACCTGTTGCAGAAAGTATAACCTGTATGAATAACGAACAAAAAATCTTTCGTTTCGGGAGATGGGAATGCCAGGCTGAAACAGCGCCTATTTTATGCACAGGTGATACTATTTGGGATTCAGATTCTGAAAGTTGCGAAATTGACCCATCGCGACGGCCACTTTGTGCAACGGGACAAACCGCGGTTGATATTGATGATGTTTGGCAGTGCGTTGCACCATCAACTATTACAAAATGCCCAGAAAACACAATCGCAGAATTTGATTATGTAACTATGAAATGGTCCTGTTCCGCACCAATTTCTGAGAATACTTCTAAATGTCAAAATGTAACTATTGCCAAAGGACATGTTTTAGGTGGAACTTTATTAAAGCCCACAAACCCTTGCAACAATTGTGAAAAAATGATTTTAAACGAAGAAACATGTGCTGTCGCATGTGTCCCAGATGCAACAAAAGTTACCAATCCAGCATGTTACCAAAATGCATCTGAATGTAGTGGCAGCTCACGCGCATTTTATTTTGGGTTTCCAGGGGATGATGAATACGAAGCAAGTGCCCGCGAAAATTTATCACAATTATCTGGAATGGAAATACCAACAGGTGTAGTATATTCACAAAATAGAAAATTCAATTGCTTGGATTGCGGTTCTGGCGGAGTAATAAACCAAGAACTTTCAATACCACCATTCATAGCAGTTTGCGAATAATATTTAAGGACAAATAATGTTTCTTTATAAACTTTTACTGACCCTTTTTTATCCAATTATCAGAATTTATTTAGCAGTTCGACGAAACAAAGGTAAAGAAGATCTCCACCCTGACAGATTTGCAGAACGGCTGGGACGTCCCAGTTTGGCGCGGCCAAATGGCTTTTTAATATGGTTACATGGCGCAAGCGTTGGTGAAATAAACTCTATGCGCGGATTGATTGAACGCCTGCATCATGATTATCCTTATGCAGCAATTTTATTAACCAGTGGAACAACAGCGTCTGCAAAAGTCGCGAAAAATTTTAATGTATTACATCAATATGTTCCCATTGATGTGCCATTTATAATTCGCAGGTTTATGAAACATTGGCAACCTAATCTGGCCATTCGTGTTGATTCTGATTTATGGCCAATTCAATTGGATGCTTTGAGTCGTTCTGGTATTCCAAACGTTCTTGTTAATGGTGCAATGAGCGAAAAATCCTTTCGTAAATATCAAAAAAATAAGATTTTTATGCGTCGGATTCTGGATTCTTTTACAAAAATTATGGCTAAATCCGAATTAGACGCCACGCATTTTCGCAATCTGGGCGCAAAAAATGTAAGCGTTATTGATAATCTTAAATACACCGTACCATTCCAAGCAGACAAACCAATTGAACGTAAAAAAATTATGGATTCTATTGGTAAACGACCGGTATGGCATGCTGCAGTATTGGGGGAAGGAGAATCAAAAATTATTTTTGATGCGCATCGTAAAATATTAAAAAAATTACCAAACACATTATTGATAATTACTCCCCGACATCCAAAAATGAAAGATGAACTAGCACAAGTTGGTAAAGATTTAAAGATAACATTTCGTTCAGATAATGCCAAACCAAACGGAAATGTTTATGTTGCAGACACTATTGGGGAAATGGGATTATTTTATAGATGTGCAAAGATCGCATTTATGGGGCGTTCCTTGCTTCCCGAATGCCGCGGATCCAGTCCGATTGAAGCCATGCAATTTAATAATGTTGTAATAACTGGAAATCACACCAGCACATTTAGAGAAGTTTATAAAGAAATGTCTGATGAAAAAATACTAGAACGAGTTGCCGAAGAAAAACATCTATCTGAATTGTTATTAAGATTTTTAGAAGACAAAAAGTTTTTTGATGCTCGCGAATCCGCAATAAAAAAATTCATCGAAAAGAAAGCAAATACTATAAATGTTATAATGCAAGAAATAAAACCTTTTCTGAAATAACGCGAGTATATTAGAAAAGTATTTTTACATCACAAACTGTATTGATATTTTGTGGTTCGCTGCTGATTAAAATCCCATTTGCAAATTCATAATTCACCATGTACGCCATCGTTGGAGAATCCCAATCAGTTTTTATTTCTCGCCATATTTTCTTGATTTTAAAAGGCATAAAAGAAAATTGTATTCTTTGTAAATCGCAGCCTTTGCCTTCGGCAGTCATTAACCCATCTGGGGTTATATTGTTCCAAGAATTACCATTTGCAATTTCTATTTTATAATCCCAATATCCAGGTTGCGTGCCATTTTCATATCTGGTTTTCGTTATTCTATCTTTTAATTTATCCCCGTTTATATCCAATAAAAAAGTTCTAATTTCAATAATGCCGTCCGTACTTTTGTTCCAATCAAAAACTTCTATTTTGGCGGGGGCATACAAACCATCATCAAATTCTTTGGTCTTAATATCTTGCTGTTGATTTTGAGCTTGAAAAGATTCCCCGTCCTTTTGTGGTTGCATTTCTTTTTTTGCTGTATAGAAATAGATCAGCAGTCCAATGGAAAGTATTATTACAATTGTATAAAATATCTGCTTTTTCATTTTATTTTCCTTTTAACTTCCGGCCGCTTCCATAAACCATCTTCTTACCTGTGCGCCTGATGGTTTTGTGCCATATATTCTTGTTGCAATATCTGCGGCGCCCACCCAATTTCGGCTGTTAACACATGCGTCCAAACCTTGGATATTATGAATCCCGCCGACCCCGTATCCATAAGCAATATCCAAAAGTGCATTTTTGGCTGATTGTGGGAAAGATTCCCACCCTTTATAATATCTTGCTAGAATAGACTCACTTGTGGAAATGTATTGTTTCATTTGTCTTTCTATTGATTCTTTGGTGGTTCTTATATCCGAAAGTCTTGTCCCATCAGATAAAATTCCTGTACGAATTGTATTAGTACTTCCATTTTTCACCATTGGATCTTTCTTGGATTTGGCATCCGCTGCAAATGCCATAACTTTGTTATAAAATTCCCTTTCTTGGGAATCATTTAATTTAACTCCATTCGCATAAAAATCATATGCGGCAAATTTTGAATAATCGGTAACCAACCCTCCAATACCTATCGTTGGATAATATTTTGTATCTAAATAAACCTGCTCACGATAACCTTCGTGACCCAGTATATGTGCTTCTAGTGAAGAGTTTGTTGAAAATTGATTATTATAAAGTCCACCTGCCCCTTCGCCACCAGTAACAATACCATTGCCTTCGAATGGGGTTTCCGGAGCAGACGAGTCCATATCCCCCAAGACATTAGGCATACCGGTGCCTGTTGCAGAGTCATATATATCAATATCTTCGTATAAATAATTTTCGTCACGTGTTTTTAATTTTAATTTTGCTGAATCTATAATTTTATTTATTTCAGCAACCGGAACCTGTATCTTTTTACAGGTAAATGCGTCGTCCCCCCAAATAACATTTACGATCAGCCGAGACGATGATAAAATTGCAAATATTAAAAAAAGATTTCGAATATTTTTTGCTACATCGCCCTGGATTCCACGAATTTTTGCAACACCCCAACCGAACAACAAAATTCCCGCAAAAACAGTTATTGCAACCCATGCGACATCAAAAAAATCTAATAAACTTCGCGCAAAACAAGTTGGATCTTCCAGCCAAATAAAAGAGCCATCCGAACCCAGAACCCGAAATCCGGAATTTTCAAGATGATGAAGAATTACATCTATATTCATTATCGCGCGGCAAAAAATCCCGATGGCCCTGCATCGTCTTCATTGGCCGCAATCCCTGCCCAGCCAAACAAGTCATTTAACATACCAGACTCATCTTTTTTTGCTTTTTTAAATGGCAGTATATTTTTTAATTTTCCAATTTTACCGGAACGCTCTTCAGTCGGAGTATATTTTTCTTTTTGTGTTTCTACAAATTCCGCCGCCAACATAGCCAAAGTCGCATCGTCGTCTAGATCTTTATCATCTGATACCTCTTCAATTAATATACGTGGGGTTTCTATGATTTTCTCTTCGGGCAATGGGGTCAAATTTTCAAAAATCTCTTCCATGGTTTGGGGGGTTCTTTGTTCTGTTTGGGGCAACTCTTCTTCTAATTCATCTGGAAAATCCGAAACAGATACAATTTGTACGACTGTTTCAACAGGATCCATTTTGCCACCAGAAAGCACCGACAAAATTGGTATAACTCGTTCAACTTCTGGGGATTGATCTATTTGATCTATATTTATATCTTGAATTGGTTCTTCGGATATTACTTCGGTTATTATTTGGGTCTCTTCAACTGATGATTCTTTAATCTTTGATTTTCTAGTTCTTTTTGCTTTTTGTTCAATAACCTCTGTGACTATTTCTACTGGTTCTATTTGTTCAACAGTTTGGGCTGTTTCGTCTTCTAGTGGGACGCCAAAAAGCAATGTATCGTCACCCAATCCCAAAGTTTGGCGAACTTCATCAAACGCAGTTTTAATTGCCAGCCTGTCTAGATTTTCGCTACCTGAAATATAAATGATTTTTGTTTTCACTGCGTTCCCTCTTACAGGCTTCTATTATATCATATTTTTAACCTTGAATGCATAAAAAAAATATCTTATCCTATAACTATGTCGGAAATTATTAATAAGATATTGAAAGAACTGGATGAATTAGAAGCCGTAACAGACAAGTTGCATGAAAACTTGGGTGGTGTCAAAACTCAAACAGATTTAGAGGTCGCCATATTATCGCGTCATCTGGCCGATGCTAATGCCAAAAATGCTCGCGCAACTCAATTGATAGACAAATCTATTGCACAATTAAAGGGCTTGAAATGAGCGTGGTATCAATTCCAATTTTGAATAAAAATTATGCCATGGGTTGTGAAGACGGACAAGAAATTCGATTGGTAGAAATTGGCAAGGTTGTTGATTCCCGCGCACGCGATATCCAAAGTAAAATTGGGGCATTACCAGAAAGTTCTTTGTTGGCGACACTTTGTATTGTTTTGGCTGACGAAATTATGTCCCGTGATAAAAATGATTCTGTGATGCTTGAAGAAATTTTAAACCGTATTCTGGACATCAAGAAAAAGATGGTATAATCATGTTGCCAAGTGTTTATGCACCAAAAGATTTTAAAAGATTACGGGCGGCGGGCGATATAGTCGCACGCTGTTTTGATTTTATATCCCCACAAATTCGTGCCGGCATTTCAACCGGCGATATAGATCGCATGGTTGCTGGGTTTTTGCGCGAAAACGATGCAAAATCTTCCTCGTTCGGATACCATGGATTCCCAGGACATTGTTGCACCAGCCGTAATGATGTTATTGTGCATGGGATTCCCCGTGATGATGAATTTTTACAAGATGGTGATATATTAAATATCGATTTGACTGCCGAATATAAAGGGTTTCATGGCGATTCATCGCGAATGTTTTTAATCGGCGACGTAAAACAAAATTCCAGAAAAATTGTCCAGGTTTGCGAAGATGCATTAAACAGTGCAATCGCTGTTTGCGCACCGGGCGTTCCATTATCGGAAATTGGACGCACAATTGAAGCGATCGTAAAGCCCAGCGGCTTTAGCATATCCCAGGATTTCATTGGTCACGGCATTGGCAAAGTTATGCACGATGACCCCCAAATATATCATTGGTATGATAAAAAGTTTGATAAAATAAAAATGGTACCGGGACTTGTTTTTACCATAGAACCAATCTTATGCGAGCGTTCCAACAAATGTAAATTTGATGAAGATGGTTGGACTGCACGCACTGTTGATGGCGGAATGTCCGCTCAATGGGAACATACTATTGGTATAACTGAAGATGGGGCTATAATTTTTACTGAACGTATGGAGTAAAATTTTGCCAGATAAAACTTCTGATTTTCGAAATGGACATCGCAGACGTTTACGTGATAAATTTTTAGAATCTCCGCATATTACGGATGCAGAGTTATTAGAACTGCTGCTTACTTATGCTATTCCTAGAATTGATGTTAAACCAATTGTTCGCGCATTAATTAATAAATTCGGTTCTTATGGAAAAATTATTGCGACGTCCAACGAAGATCTTTTGCGTATCCCTGGGGTTGGCCCAGAAACGGCAACATTTATCAAGGCATTGCATGCCGGAACATTACGAAATTATGTTTCCAATATGAAAGATTCACCAGTATTTCATAAATATGAAATTCTTGAAAATTATTGCAAAATGACATTGGCAGATAAAAACATAGAAGAGTTCCATGTTATTTATTTGGATAAAAACAATCAATTAATTCAAGACGATACACATTCAGTCGGAACGGTTGATCATGCCGTTGCATATCCGCGCGAAATTTTAAAACATGCACTAGAATTAAATGCATGCCATGTAATTTTATTACACAACCATCCCAGTGGATCCCCAATATTTTCAAGCGATGATATTCGTATAACAAAAGCTGTTCAAAATATTTTGAAAAATATAGAAATTGATTTGCATGATCATTTGCTGGTTGCAGATGGTCGGGTATTTTCTGCCAAAGCAATGAATTTTATTTAAGAGTTACGATTCTTTATGGCCAACTTTGCCGCACGTACAGACAATTTTAATGCAAAATCACGCAGCAAAATTTCGCCCGGCATTCCGGTTGTACGCAATTGTTTTTCCAATTCATTTAAACGTATCAATACACTAACTATTTCTGATTCAGGCCAAATGCGAACAGCAATGTTAAATTTATCTGCAACCTTCCAAAACAAGCGCGGAGGCATTTGTCCCGCAACAACTGCGTCCAATAATTTTTTAAAGTGCGAATCCAACATTCTTACCAACATATTTGATTCAGCATTATCAAAAAACAATCTGTCCAATGCTTTCATAGTTTGTGCAATATGACCGGCGGTCAGTGAAAACATAAAATCATCTGTGTCTGCCGCACCAGTATCAGGCAAACATTTTTCTACATCTTCTAATGAAACTATTTTTTTATCATCAACAAAAATTGCTATTTTTTTTAAAAAACTGCGGGTAATACCACGATCCGCGCCCAGATTCATTGTCATATAATTCATTGCATCTGGGTCTATTCTTTGTATTCCTGCCGCAAATAAATCTTTTTGTATCAGGGCCGCCAATGATCGCGCATCATCTGTATAACATGGTAATGCCGCAATCTTATCCCCATTTTCAAAATAAGAACGTAATCCACCACCGGCACGCAAATCACCTGCTGCAACCATTACAAATGCGCCCAAGCCGGGATGCTGAATCAATTCCGAGATTAGCTTTGCATCGGAGTCACCAGCATTGTTAATCATAACTATTTTATTTCCACCAAACATTGATGGGCTGCATGCTTCGGAAAAAAGCGCATCTTGTCTTTCTTTTAAATCATTAGAATCAACGGCAAAAATATTATCTTTTTCAATTTGTAGTTTTTCAACCGCACGATCAAAAAATTCATCCACCTGCCCCGCGTCAGGGCCGTATACCAAGATTCCACTAACCTTGTTTAACCCATTGCTAAAATCAGAATCTTTCCATTTCACTTGGTCACCGCTGCGGATACGCGCATACTTATTTTATCAGAAAGCAATCTTATTGTGTTTTGCTCGGCATTTTTTTGTGATGATTTTGCAGCAACCAGATCCCTAACAAAGGTATATGATTCGGATGCTATTTCACTGCTGCTGGCTAAGATTTTCCCACTGGCATTTTCTTTTAATGAATATTTCGCCGTCATACGAATTTCTTGCCATGTTGCATCACCTGTTTTTTGCAAGCCCTTGAAATTTGTATCTGGATTTTTCAAATCTACATTCAAAGAATATTTTGCCGTTGATTCTTTATCGTTGTCCCCCAATCTTGCACGCAGTAGATTTCGTAAATCTATACCATTTGTTCCAGAAATTGGGGCAACCCAAACATCTTTTGTTTGTGCAACCATATTATCTGAATACATCGGAGAAAAACCACAAGAACAAAGAAACAATCCCAATAGAGTAAAAATCTTTTTCATATTTAACCCTTGATTACAAAGTTTATCATTTTCCCAGGAACGAAAATTGTTTTTACAATTTCGCCTGTCAAAAATTTTTCTGCGACAATTTTTGCAGCATCTGATATTTCTTTTTCAGATGCAGATGCCGAAACAGATACTGCTCCGCGATGCTTGCCATTCACAGACACCGAAATATTTTGCGATGTGCGTGCCAGTTTAGATTCATCGGCGACAGGCCATAGTTGGGATACTAACATCTCGCTGTGCCCTAATTTTTCCCACATTTCTTCCGCCAAGTGCGGCGCAAATGGGTTCAAGCACTGCAGTAATGCTTCATAGCAAACGCGTGGCATTTCACCAACAAACTGATTAATGTATTCCATCATCGCGCTGATTGCCGTATTGAATTGCATATTTTCAATACGTTCCGCAACGTCTTTTACCAACTGATTCATCAAACGTTCTTGCTCGGCATTCATCGTTCCGTCGGAAATCGACATGTTTTCAACACGTTTCAAAAATCTTTCCACGCCGCGCAAAGTATCTTCGGACCAATTTACATTTAATTCGTATGGGCCCAAGAATAAAACTGTCATTCGGCAAGCATCCGCGCCAGCACGATTAACAACTTCTGAACTGGATACTAAATTTCCCAAAGATTTTGACATCTTACGTCCGTCAGACCCCATCATCAAACCATTCAAAGTTCGTTTTTTATATGGTTCTACGCCAGGGACCAAACCAAGATCATACAAAGCCTTGTACCAAAATCTGGAATACATCATATGACGCGTTACATGTTCCATTGGGCCATTATAATGGTCGATAGGCATCCATTTTTCCATATGCTTTTTAGAGCAAAATTCTTTATCATTTTTAGGATCTAAATAACGCAGAAAATACCAAGAAGATCCCGCCCAACCAGGCATAGTATCGGTTTCACGCGTTGCATGTCCGCCACATTTTGGACAACTTGTATTTACCCAATCTGTTGCACGGGCTAATGGACCTTCGCCTTCGGGAGTTGGGGTAAAATCAGTCATATGTGGTTGTATCAAAGGCAGCTGATCATCTGGCACTGGAACCCATCCGCATTTTTCACAATACACCAATGGTATTGGTTCACCCCAATACATTTGCCGCGAAAAAGCCCAATCCCGCATCTTATATTGTTTTGCGGCGCGCGCAAAATCATTACCATGTTCCAGCGCAACCTTTATCGCGTCTTCTTTATTTAATCCATTTAAATATTCGCTGTTAATATGTGGCCCATCGCCTATTTGGGCATATTCTGAAATATCACCATTATCCAAAACTGGAATTATTTTTAATCCAAATTTTTTGGCAAAATCATGGTCACGTTGATCATGTGCAGGAACCGCCATAATTGCACCAAACCCATAATTTGCCAGAACATAATCCGCAACAAAAATTGGTATTTCTTGTCCGTTATATGGATTGAGTGCGCGAATACCTTTTAATTCCACGCCTGTTTTTTCTTTACCTGCATCTGTTCTTTCAAATTCATCTTTTTCTTTGGCAGCTGTAATATATGTCTGAACTTCTTTAGTATTTATGACTTTGCCAGATTCCATCCATTTTTGAACTAATTTGTGTTCTGGCGCAATTACGCAAAAAGTTGCCCCGAAAATTGTATCCACCCTGGTTGTATAAACGGTCATTTTATCCGCACCAACTGCAAAATCAACTTCGGCCCCATAGCTGCGACCAACCCAATTGATTTGTGCGGTTTTTACCCGTTCGGGATAATCAACCAATTCCAAATCATCCACCAATCTATCAGCGAATTTAGTTATGGCCATCATCCACTGCTTTTTCATTTTCTGTTCTATTTTACCCTTACATCTTGGACAAGTACCATCATCTTCTAGTTCTTCATTAGTGAATGTAGTTTGGCAATTTGGGCACCAATTCATTGGGAAATCATCTTTGTACGCCAATCCCGCATTAAATAATCTGATGAATATCCATTGTGTCCATTTTATAAATTTTGGATCAGACGTTGTTAAAAACGATTCTGGATTAAAAGACAGCCCAATAACATCAGCATCTTTTTCAAATATTTTTATTAATTCTTTAACAGAATCCGCAGGATGCTTGCCAATTTTTTTTGCATAGTGTTCCGCGGCTATACCCATAGAATCCAATCCCATAGGATATAAAACATCAAATCCCTTCATACGATGATAACGTGCAACTATATCCATACCAACAAATGGTATCAAATGCCCAACATGCAAACCATTACCGCTGGGGAATGGAAATTCAAACAAGTCATATTTTTTAGGCTTGCTGCCATCATTTAGCGGAACAAAGCTTTTGGCATCACGCCATTTATTTTGCCATTTTTCTTCACGGATTTTAATTTTTTCGTTCTGCATTTTATTACCTTTACCGCCAAATTATACACAAAAAACAAACCCGCGCAAGCGCGGATTTGTTTTGTCCAATATAAGTTGTTTTTTGTATGTTTAGAATGCAACGTTGACACGAACGCCGGCTTCGGCCTTTACATCAGTAGCATTTTGAGATTTCACACCTGCATTATCAAATGTGTATTCACCATACAGTGATACTTGGGTTGATTCTGTCAGCTGACGTGAAACTGCAGCAGTCAAAGTATATTCATCCATTTCGTCTTTTAAAGAACCGATGAAAGAACTTGTAACACTTTGTGTTATAAATGCAACTTGAGCAGGAGTCAAAGGTGCTGTAGTAGCAACATCTATGTTCACAGCTTCTATTTCATTCGCGGCACGATGTCTAAATGATAATCCACCACCAACAGACCAATCAGAATCCAATTCATAGAATCCTTTTAATCCTGTTGCATATTCCCATGTTGATTTTGTATCAACACTGAAATTATCTGGCAAACCTTGAACATATAACGGACCAGGTGCACCCACCATTGCGGAAATCAAATTAACTGCGCTATCGCTTATAGCAATTTCACTATTATCGTTTCCAAATGTTCTTTCTACTTCAACGTATGCTGCGCCAGTAAATTTATCCCAAGTTTTACCAACTTGTGTTCCCAACCATGCACCCCAACGTCCATTAGTATAGTTGTCATAATTAAATGACATAGGATATGTGCCGCCTAAGCTGTTTGGTGATGCTACCAGGTCAGCTTCCATTTGTGATGCCCCACCCAAGAATGCATCAGCATAAATGTCCCATACAAATCCGTCTGTGGTAGAACCATCAAACATACGATAGTTCAAACCAACACGACCTTCGTGTAATCCTTTACGATCAATATCATTATTTTGTGTGTAACCAAATATACCACGAACACTCAAACGATCTGTAATACCGTATCCTAAATTTTCACTGATTCTTAAAATTGGAGATTCTATTTCGCCAGCATGATTTTTAGCCTGCATAGCAAGAGAATCATCTGTTTTTTTATACATGATACCTGCACCAGTTTTGGTATAAACCTCACCAGTTTTTGGTATGTACAATGGATTTTCCAAATTCGCGGCAAACGCTGGGGCTGTAAATACAGCGGCGATTACGGCCAAGCTTAGACTTTTTTTCATTTGTGTTTCCTTTGGTTATAACCGACCCCCATTATTGGCAAGACCGGCTGCCACATCTCTACCGCCCATCATTGGCAACAGCAGAGTGTTTTTATGCGGACTGATGAATCGTTGCAAACATTAGGACGAAAGTCAAAGGAAAATAATATCGTTTGACAAACCTGTATGAGTAAGGCATAGAGAAACTTTTTATAAAACTTGAATTTTTCTGCGTATCTATGTAGAATTCAAATATTATAAACAAGGATTAAAAATGTCGTATAAAGTTATTGCAACATTAGGTGATAGTGTAACAAATGGTTATTGGGATGAAACATTTGCAGGATGGTCTGGGCGACTGGCTGAAAAAATATCTGCCCTGTATCCTAAATCATTTGGATTTCATAATTTGGCCCAGGATGGTGATCGTATTTCAGATTTTTATCATCGCTTTGCCGCGGAATGTTGTTCGCGTGAAATTGATATTTTAATTTTAACGGTCAGTGGTAATGATTTAATACGCAGTCCAAATCCCAATTCTCCACAAGACTTGTCAGAACACTTGCGCAATGAATACTGGCATAAACTTTTAGATTTGGTAAAAAAGAATATCCCAACGGTTATCGTTATGGACGCTTTGCCACGAAATAATGATGACCAGGTTGATTATGGTTGGTTTGATGCACCAATGTATGAACTTAATTCCGACAGAATCGAATATAATTCCCAAGTTGAAAAAATATGTAAACAATATGATATCCCATTTGTTCACAGATATAATAAATGGATTAAACGTGATTTATCAAAATACTATGCTGATAATTCGCACCCAAATGGCGCGGGACATCAACTGATTGCAGACGAAGTTTTTGAAGAATTACAGAAACTGGATATTCTGGTTTAATTCATTGTAATTTCGAGCTATTTAATATAATCCTTGCTTTATTATAAAAGCATGGTACTATTATCGTGTTGATTTTATTCAATACCTATTTTCTAAAAAATTTTCCTTTTATTTATAACTGTGAGATTTTCTAAAAATACTAAATCGAACAAAAATCTACTATACTTTTATAATTTTTATAAAAGTATAAACCCATAACATAAAAGGAAAAAATTATGAATGGAACAGTAAAATGGTTTAACAACCAAAAAGGCTTTGGCTTTATCAAACCAGAAGTTGGAACAGAAGACGTATTCGTACACATTTCTGATGTAGAAAAAGCAGGATTGAAAACCTTGAACGAAAATCAAAAGGTTACTTTTGAAGTTTCGACTGACAAGGGCCGTAAATCTGCAAAAGATATTAAAGTTGTTGCATAATAACAGCAAACTTAATAATAAAAAAACGCCCAATTGGGCGTTTTTTATTTAAATATTTATGTATTAATCATTTCCTAGATTTTTGACTCTGTCTTTCCCAATGCCATTTCGTAAATAAATCTACTGGTTGTGTATCTGGAACCTGTACCAGTCCAAAATTTTTTGGATTTACACGTTCTGGAAATTTTTCACTCATTGTAATGATTATCGAATCACGATATTGTTTGTCTTTAAAATCTTTTAAGTTTATTTCGCATATCTTTTTAAAGATGTTAAACATGTTTCGTAATACCCAATAGTTGTTGTGTGCTGGTTTATTTTTATCCATAGTTATTTCAATAACACTCAGATTAAAAATGCCTTTCTTATAAATATCGTTCAAAGCATTATATAATTCCCAATTAAAGTTATCTTTATGCCAACAATCATCATTCTCGCTATTTATAACGCTTTCATGGGAAAAATTTAGACTGGCAATTTCTTGCCAACGTAATGGGTTAAAACTCATCTGCTCTTTTAAATTTTTTGGGATACTAGCATCATTAATATTATTAATATACAAATCGATCCCCTGACCATCATTACGAAATTTTATATTCCTGTATGACGCGCTAAGATCATTACTTGAGATGTTACCAAAATATTTTACAAATGCGCTATAACGCAATTGCTTTGGTATAAAATCTTTTTGGATTTGGGCAATTTTATTCTTATCCATCTTTATCCCCAAAATTTCATTAATTTGATATAAATCATTATATTCAGAATATGCTGTTTGTCAATCGATTTTAGGGATTAATTCTTTTTTAACCAATTTGGAATTTTGCGACGGGTCCATTTATAAAATTCGGGCTTTTTCATAATTTTTTCAATTATTCTTTCACGGGATAACGAAATATCTGTTTCTGAAAATTTATAATTATTAGAAGTGCTACCGCGGGCAGATTTAATCTTTTTATTCATTTTTTCAGGCGAAAATTCAGAATTCAAATCAAAGCCACGATAAATCAGCTCGCCCCAGATTTTGATATATCTGGTGTATAAAAAGTCTATTTTATTTGCAAAAAATTTTACATGACCGGTGCCAAAAACATAATTTTTTGGAGCATTTGTAGCAGACAACCCCCCACACAAAACGGCATTAACAATGCGCGGTAATTCGCGATATTCGGCCATTAAATGCTGATCTGACAATTCTGCAACTGGTAATAAATTTATTCTGGTCATTTATATATTATTTTATCGGCCTTCTGAACAAATAGCCTTGAATTGATGAATAGTTAAATTTTCAATCTTTTTTAACTTGGCCAATTTTTCTTGTGCCAACTTTTCATCCATTCCAACCAATTCCCTGTTTGCCGCCAAAGTGCCATCATTATAAAATGCTGTGATATACATTTCATACCCTGATTTACCACCTGGCAATATTGTATACGCAATAGAAGTATCCAGTTTAAAACTATTGATAAATACTTTACCTATCCATTCTTCATATTTGTCTCGACATTCAGGTATTGAACCACCTTCAAAAAATTTATTGCCGGATGACATTATAAATCTGTTGTTATCACCATTTTGCATCAGCAAAATTTTTTCATCGTTACTAAATATAATTTCATAAATGCCTGGGACAACTTGGTCTACATAATGATAATAACTATCACGTAAATATACTGTTTTCCCATATACGTCATAAATACCCATTCTGGCCTGAGCATTCACAGAATTCCCAAAATCCCCGGCATTTATGTAATTGATATCAAAGCCTTTTTCTTTTTTATAATTTTTTAAACCAACTATTTTTTGCCCTGACGCCAATGTTAATTGTGTTTTATTATCAAAATAAAGTTGCCCAATTGATTTTAATTGCGGCACATCAAGTTTGTTAGAAAAATTATAAATTGCCAGGTTATATGTTCTTTGTAAAGCGGGGAAAGAAATGTCACTCTTGCAACCAGCAAGTCCAAGGGTTGTTGTTGTTTTTAATTTATCTGCCTGTAAACTTTTATTATAATCAGGGATTTCAAAATCCCGAACTTCTTCCAAATCTGGGAAAACAAGATTATAACCATAACCTTTCAAACATAAAGTATCTATGAATTTAATCCCTGAAAAATCTAATAATGGGGTCTCTTTTAACAATGGTAAATTACCATCTAAGAATATATGGGATTCGGATGAATTGTTTGTTTTACCACTTTTTTTCAAATATTCGGTAATATGCATTTAAATCACCTTTTGTTATCCTCCCCCTCTTAAGAAGTATGGCAAATAAATTATAAATTGCAAGAAAATTACACCGCCAGAGCCATTATCCTCATTTTATGATCTAAAAAACAATAATATTTTTATTGATTTAATGGCGTCATCAAAAAACTCTTCTTTTTCTTGTTTTGATATCGTCTGACGAACACCGAATAATAATTCCAGATATATTTGGCCTTTTAATATTGATATTATATTATCTGCTAAAATAGATGGTTTATCCATATTCTTGATAATTTTATCATGTTGAGCAGATTTTAAAAATGCTTCTAAAACCTGATATGTTTTTTTTGGCCCGCCCAGGAAAAACGACCGCGTAATCGTTGGATTCGTTGGGTATTCACTTAACACAATACGATGAATCGCGGCTAATTTTTTATCCATAACAAGATTCATAAAATTTCTGCAAAATGATTCTAATAACGAATCGAAATTATCCCTGGTTGGTTTAATATTTTCAATCAAGTTATAGTAATTTTGACTTTTCTTTTCTAAAATCATATGCAATATATTTTCCTTTTTATGAAAATTGGAATATATTGTTTGTTTTGCAACGCCGGCCTCTTTGGCGACTTCGTCCATAGAAGTTCCTTGATATCCATATTTTAAAAACATTCGCATTGCAGTTTCAAAAATTTTATCAGTTGTTTTCATGATTTTATTCCCTTTCAAAAAAAGACTTGACAGTCTAGTCTATATTTGTAAATATATTATCATCAATAAAAACAAATGTCTATAAAAAAGAATGGGGGTAAAATTGAAAAACCATATAAAAACAATTTTTGTATTTGCCTTTTTATTTATTACAAGTTTTGCCTTTGCTGGGACAAATTTATCTAATGATAAAATATCTGACTTTCGTTATCGCGTTACCGCAATAGAGGTTGAATCAAAAAATCCGGTTTCAGATTTTGACAAGCTTATAACAGACACGGAAAAATTGATCGAAGAATATCCAGACCGTGCCGAGCCCTATATTTGGAACGGAATTGCATTATCTGCCCAAGCCAAACACAAAGGTATCAAAGCACTTTCTAATGTGAAAAAAGCACGCAATCTTTTGGAAAAAGCAATATCTATTGATTCATCCGCATCCGATGGGGCGGCATATAATGCATTGGGCATGTTATATTACAAAGTTCCTGCCTGGCCCGTTGCTTTTGGTGATAATGATCGTGCCGAAGATTATTTTAAAAAAGCGCTTTTGGTTTCTTCGAATCTTGATACAAACTATCGGTATGGGGAATTTTTGATCGAGGAAAAAAATGATAATAAAAATGGATTACAATATTTGGAAAAAGCATTATCATTTAACAATCGTCCGGGCAGACCAGAAGATGTGCTGAAAAAATCTGAAATTAAAAAATTAATTTCAAAAATCAAGGAAGTAAAATAATGTATTTAAATCATGTTGAAACATTACTGCCGGAATATTCTTTTTCATTAAAAGATTCCGTTGCTTATTTTCAAAAATGGGTTGATTCCCAAGGGAAATCATTTGCAGACAAAGCGATGAAAATTTTGGATGGGGCCGGCATAGAAATGCGCCATACAATCGCACCTCTGGAAACATTGTTCACAAAAAGAACCATAGAAGAAGTTAACGGTTTATACCGTGAAAAGGCGGTTGATTTAGGAACAAAGATTTTATCAAATGCCCTGATTGCCAGTAATATAAAACCCACAGATATAGATTGTTTGATTACAACTTCTTGTACTGGGTTTATGATACCGTCCATTAACGCACACATTGCAAATAGTTTAGGGTTGCGTTCTGATGTGCGTCATTTGCCAGTTACCGAAGTGGGATGTACCGCAGGTGCAACTGCATTAATTTACGCGTATGATTATCTTCGTGCATATCCAGACAATCGTGTAGCGGTTATTAATCTTGAATTTCCCAGCAATACTATTCAACTTGATGATTTTTCTTGGGATAATATTGTTGGTACCGCACTGTTCGGCGATGGGGTTTCATGTGCAATACTTTCAAACAAGCCAGGCCCCGTAAAATTTGAAGACGTGCAAATGTTTCATCGCGAAAACACCATTGATTTATTGGGATATAACCTGACGAATTCTGGTTTGCGTATGAATCTGTCTAAAAGATTGCCCGACACAATCGAAGAAATATTTGTTCCTGTTATTTCGAAATTCTTGGAAAATAATAATATGGCGATGTCTGATATCGGATCGTATTTGGTTCATCCAGGTGGAATTAAAATTCTGGATAAAGTAGAAGCAGAATTGCAAAAAATTGGGAAAAATGTTTCCGTGTCCCGCGAAGTTATGAAAACTCATGGGAATTTATCCAGTGCAACATTATTGTTTATTTTAAAAGCATATCTGGGGAAAAACCCAACGGCAGAAGAACCTTTGATTTTATTAAGCTTTGGCCCAGGATTTTCTGCTCATACACTTTTGGCAAGAAAAGTTAACTAGATAAAAACGGAGTAAACCTATGAAAAAAATATTAATACTGGATGGGCATCCAGACGCAAAAAGTTTTTGCGCTGCATTGACCGAAAAATATCTTGATGGTGCAAAATCGGCGGGATTTAATATTAATGCAATCAAAATCCGTGATTTGAATTTTGATTCAAATCTGCATTTTGGATATCGGGTAAGGCAAGAGTTAGAAAAAGATCTGTTGTCTGCCCAAGAAAAAATTAAAGAATGCGATCATTTAGTGTTTGTTGTTCCTGTCTGGTGGGGCGGATTACCGGCCATGACCAAGGGATTTTTTGACAGAACATTTATATCTGGATTTTCACATAAATTTAATCCAAAAACAAAACGTCCGGACAAATTGTTAACTGGTCGTTCTGCAACTGTTATTTATACACAGGGCGGGCCATGGTGGTTTTCAAAATTCTTTTTGGGGGATTCTTTTTGGAAAATTATTAAACTGAGTATTCTTAAATTTGCTGGTTTTTCACCGGTAAAAAGAAAATATTACGATACAGTTAAATCGGGTGACGAAAAAGAATTATCCAGAATTTTGGATGAAGTTTATCAACTTGGGAAAAAAGGATTTTAATATGTCTGTTTTAAAAAAAGATAACCATTTTAAATTAATCCACGATGTCGGTTTTGATAAGTATTTCAAAGCAGATTCGTGGGAAGAATATAATCGAAAATTTTTTGACGGCCTGGCCGAAAAATATGATGCGACAAATGTTTTGCACAGCTTTGGTACAAAGAAAGCTTTTGATAAAAAAGCCGTTGAAAAACTGACTGTTCCAAAAAATGCAAAGATTCTAGATTTGTGCGCAGGCAGCGGCGACATTACTTTTTTACTGGCAAAAAAATATCCAGATGCTGAAATTATTGCCTATGACGCGTCATCAAAAATGTTAGATGTTGCAAAACGCCGTGGCAAAGATTTTACAAATGTTTCATATGTTCAGGGGGATGCTTTGGATTTGCCTTATGCGGACAATTCTTTTGATTTAGTAATTATCAGTTTTGGCCTGCGCAATTTAAAAGATATCCCAGCTGGGGTAAAAGAAATGGCCCGCGTTACGAAAAACGGTGGGATGGTTTGTAATATTGACCAAGGGAAACCCAAAAACCCATTATTTAAATTAGCTTATTCAATATATTTTTATAATATTGCGCCATTATTGGGAAAATTGATTTTCCATCGTGGGGAATTTAATTCATTTAAATACCTTCCTGAATCAAACAAATATTTTCCAAACCAAGCAGAGCTGATAAAATTATTTGAAAATGCTGGATTAAAAAATGTGAAAAATTATAATTATTGGATGGGTGCAGTTGCACAACAAGTAGGATCCAAATAATGAAAAAAAACTATGATGTTTTAATTGCCGGTGCTGGACCGGTCGGATTAACATTGGCAAATATATTGGGACAATACGGACACAGCGTTTGCGTTTTGGAAAAAGAAAAATCACTTTTTCCAACTCCACGCGCGGTCGCTGTTGACGATGAAAGTTTGCGGATATGGCAGCAAATCGGTCTGGCTGAAAAAATGGGGCCTTTTTTGGATGCAGGCGATAATGGCGATACGGTTTTAACTTACCTTGATACTCATGGCCAAGAATTAATGTCATTGATACAACGCGAAAAACCATACGGTTATTCCAAAGGTTCAGTTATTTTACAGCACGAAATAGATAAGATTCTGTTATCAGGATTAAATAGATTTTCAAATCGTATTGATGTTCTTTTTGGCCATAATATTATAAAGTGCAGCCAAACAAAAAACGTTACAACTGTTTATGCCGAACATTCTGGTAAAAAAATTGAATTTACCGGGAAATATCTTGTTGCATGTGATGGTGGCAAAAGTGTGATCAGATCACAATTGGGTATAAAAATGCACGGGTTTACATACCCACAATCATGGTTAATTGTTGATACAATTGAAGACAGAAAAGAACGAACCGGCGCAACCGTTTTTTGTGATCCAAAACAGCCAATCGCAACAATCCCATTACCAAAAAATTACCGCAGATTTGAATTCTTTTTACGCGAACACAGGGAAGCAAATTCTTTTTCAGAATCGGCGGTTTGGGAATTTTTAAATCGCGTAAAACAATTTAAAATAAAAAAGATTGTGCGTCATCTGGTTTACACATTTAATGCACGCATTGCAGATAAATATCGTTCTGGACGTATCTTTCTGGCCGGCGATGCTGGACATGTAACGCCACCATTTGCAGGCCAGGGACTGGCAACCGGGCTGCGTGATGTTGCAAATTTGGGATGGAAACTATCTGAACGTTTGAATGGTAATTTTTCAGACAATTTGCTGGATACATATGAATCGGAACGACGCCCGCATCAAAAAAAGATGATAAAATTAGCGGTTTCTCTGGGGAAATTTATGACTCCGAAAAACAAAGCGTCGGCATTATTGCATGGTGCGATTATGCGAATTGTTTCAAAAATAAAATTTCTGCGAAACTGGATTGAAATTCGTGGTCAAAACATCCAGCCTGTTTATGAAAAAGGTTTTATTGCGGATGGGAAATTTGCCGGGAAATATTTTCCGCAACCGGTTTATAATGATAATGGAAAGATAAAGTTCTTTGATGAATTATTGGGGAAAAAATTTGCAATTATTTCCATTGGCGAGCCTGTTGATAAGTTTCTAAAAAAATCAGAAATTAAGGAATGGAAAGATCGTGGTGCAAAATTCCTACATTTACCAAATGAAACAGCCAAATTGTTTGCTGATTTTATTGATATATCAAATAAACATTTATTTATAATCCGCCCCGATCGGTTTATTTATAAACATATTGAAAAATAAAAAGTAAAGTGCCCGGAATTCGAGCGGGCACAGGGGTAAAAATAAAATCCAACAAATGTTGGGTTGATACTGGCGGACAGAGAGGGATTCGAACCCCCGGTGGAGTTGCCCCCACAACGGTTTTCAAGACCGTCTCATTAAACCACTCTGACATCTGTCCATATATTTTGACTTGTCTATTTTATATTATTTCTTTTTAATTGCAACTGCAAAAACTATACCACCCGCAAGTATCATTGCCGCACTGAGTACCATACCCATTGTCAGCCAGTCCCCTATTAAAAATCCCAGCTGTGCATCCGGCTGTCTGAATTGTTCTGCAAAAATTCTGAACATCCCATAAAGGATTGCGAAAATCCCACTTAATGCACCTGTCTTATTTTTTAATTTGGTCCAACGCCACAGGGCAAACATTATTATAAATAATAATATGCCTTCTAGTGTGGCCTCGTACAGTGGACTGGGGTGGCGCGGCATTGTGTCGGGGTTGCCCGCGAAAACTATGCCCCATGGCTTGGTTGTTACCCGTCCCATTACTTCCATATTTATAAAGTTTGCGATACGCCCAAAAAACAGACCCATTGGCGCAACAATAGCCAATTTATCAAGTATTGAAAAAGTCTTGATTTTATTTTTTCTGGCAAATAAAAATGTTGCCACCATTACACCCAGCAGACCGCCGTGAAAACTCATCCCACCATGCCAAACCGCAAATATTTCCAGCGGATTCTCTAAGAAGAACGGCAAGTTATAAAACAGTACATAACCTAATCTTCCGCCCAAAATCACGCCCAAGATTGTATAAGTTAATAAATCGTCCAATGCTTTTTTTGATAATTCGCTGCTTGTCCCTTTATTAAATTTTTTAAACATCCAAAGGCCAATCATAAATGCCGCAACATATGCCAGCGCATACCAACGAATAGAAATTGGACCAACTGAAAGTGCAACTGGAGAAATTAGTTCTATCATTATCATTTTTTCTTTCCTATTGATTTTTAATACTATAATAGTTATATTATCCAGGCAAATAAAGGAGAAAATTATGCCAAGAGTTAGTCCACGTCCTTATAAGGGCGTCAGTGTAAAAGCCTCGGAACCTGGATCGGGTATCGGGTTATATTTGAAACGCATTTTTGCATTGATGTTTGGTGCAGTCGCACTGACAGCAATCGCATCTTATATTACAATTTATGCCGGTGGCATATCCCTGTTGGTAAATCCAGGCGGGCTTTCTTGGATCTTTTATGTAGTTTTGTTCGGGGCTTTTGGTTTGTCCATTTGGGCACAGGCACGTGCTTTTCACATGTCGCCAGCATTCGCCGCTTTTCTTTTGGCGATTTATTCCGTTCTGATGGGCTTTACGATTACTCCACTGGTATGGGGCGCACTAAATGTCAATCCTGCATCAATTTTACAGGCATTTGTAATTGCATCTGTAATGTTTGGCTGTATGGCGTTGTTCGGATACAAGACTGTTAAAGACCTTTCGTTTTTGAAAACATTCTTGTTTATGGGAATGATTGGATTGGTTTTGATCGGAGTTGTCAGCATGATCTGGCCACTGGGCGGAGTATTTGCAACAATCGTAAGTGCCGTCGGTGTTCTGCTGTTCGCATTATTTACCGCATACGACATGCAAAAACTGAAATCTGCCTACAATGTAATAACCGATAATACCCAGCGCAATCAGTTGGCTGTATTGGGTGCATTACACTTGTATATTTCTTTTATCGCTATGTTCCAATATATCTTGTCTTTGTTAAATATGAGAAAATAATAAAAAAATTAAGGAGAAAAAAATGGCTTATAAAATAGACCCAAATAAATGTGTTGGCTGTAAAGTTTGCATGGGGGTTTGCCCAGTTGCGGCAATATCACCGCTAGATGGCAAATGTCACATTGACCCAGCAAAATGTGTTAGCTGTGGTGCATGTGCAGGTGCTTGTCCGGTTAATGCGATCGCGGTTGATGCATAATTGCTATTTAACACTGTATTAAAATCGCGTCCGTGGACGCGATTTTTTTATATATTTGGTATGTTTATCAACATTTTCCCATTGCACTGGGCAATATTTGATGCTATTCTAGGCTTGTATAATAAAATGAAGAAAACTATGAAACTTTTTTGTTTGTGCACTGCGCTTTCGTTATTTTGCGCACCGGTTTTTGCCGGTGGTAATCCATTTTTTGGAGAAAAGCAAAATCAGTTAAGCCTGACCATCGGACAGGGTTTTGATTCTGGCGAATTAGTAGCGTTAAAACATCTGAACCAAATCGCGCCCTATTATATGTTTAGTTTGCAATACTCTCAGCCTACTACTTTTTTCAGGCTGCCGGCCAGACAATCCATCAATGTGGTAAAAACTGTCGGTCTGCACAAAGACAATTATAATGGCGGATGCCGTCATGACGATTGCAATTGGTCAGACTATGGCGCAGAAATATTTATGTTGTCCCAGGATGCCGCGCTTTACAACACCAACAAATGGTATTTCGGAACTGGTATGGGGATTGCGATTCAAGGGAAAGAAAACGAACGATTGGATACTAAATTTTTGCTGGGCTTTCGCTTGTTCGCCGGATATAAAATGACTGAAAGCTGGAATTTAGAACTGGTTATGCAGCACTTTTCCAACGGGGATACTGGCGAAAAAAACAGCGTGTATGATTTCTGGGGAATTTCTGCAGCATACAACTTTTAAGTCATGTAAAGGAATTAATATGACGACTATCAACGATATTATAGCACTTTGTAAACGGCGTGGATTTATTTTTACCGGCAGCGAGATTTATGGCGGATTGGCCGGGACTTATGATTATGGTCCCTATGGCGTGGAACTGATGAAAAATATTCGTAACGCATGGTGGAATGCAATGGTTTATGGACGCGATGATATCGAGGGTTTAGATGCCGCGCTAATTTCCAATAGATTGTTGTGGAAATATTCAGGTCACGAATCAAGTTTTTCAGATCCATTGATTGAGTGTAAAAAATGTGGTGCACGTATGCGCCAGGATAAAATGAAAGATCCAAAAAAATGTGATACTTGTGGATCGGCGGATTTGATGCCTCCACGCGAATATCAATTGATGATGGGACTTTCTGTGGGCGCAATTGCTGGCGGTGAAATTAATGCCTATCTGCGTCCCGAAACTGCGACAACCACATTCACAAATTTCAAGAATGTTTTGGATTCTGTTCCCCATAAATTACCTTTTGGTATTGTTCAGATTGGAAAAGCATTTCGTAATGAAATATCCCCCCGTGGTTTCGTTTTCCGTATGCGTGAATTTGAGCAAGCAGAAATGCAATATTTTGTTAAACCTGGGACAGATGAAAAATGGTGGGAAGAATGGAAAAAAATTCGTATGAATTGGTGGATTTCTTCTTTGGGAATTCCAGCAAAAAAATTGCGCCTTACCCCACACGAAAAGTTGGCACATTATGCCAAGGCTGCTGTTGACATTGAATATGAATTTCCAGATGGATTTGACGAAGTAGAGGGCATTCATAATCGCCAAGATTTTGATTTGGGTTCTCATACAAAATCACAAAAAGAATTTAATTTAGCGGCCAAAGTTTTAGATAATACCGACAGCATCAATAAACTTTCATACAGCGACCCACAGACGGGTGATAATTTTATCCCATATGTTGTTGAAACTGCAATGGGCGTAAACCGCGCCATGCTGGCGGTTATGTTGAATGCCTATGCCGAAGAAGATTTAGGGGATGGTAAATCCCGAGTGGTTCTGAAATTAAAACCATCTTTGGCACCGGTCAAGGCCGCAGTAATCCCATTGGCGCGCAACGTGCCTGAACTAATTTCAAGTGCTGAAAATTTAGCATCCCAATTACGCAAGCTGGGCTTGGGAAGAATTGAAATGGAAAACAGCGGGAACATTGGTAAAAACTATCGTCGTCATGATGAAATTGGGACCCCTGTTTGTATAACCATTGATCATCAAAGTATGGAAGATGGCATGGCAACATTGCGCCATCGCGATACAATGGCCCAAGAACGAATAAAGATTTCCGATATTCCAGAAAAAATAAAAGACATCATTATGTAAAAACTGCCGCGATTGCGGCAGTTTTTATTTAACACGAGATTGTTGCCATTGAATTAATGATACTGTATTTGGATTTTCTGGATTTAATTTTGTTCCCAATAATCTTTCCAACAACATAATTTTTAATTCATTATCCGAACAACTTGTTAGATACTTTAAATTTTTAGATATTCCATCTTTGTATGCTTTGGATAACAAATCATCCCTGGGCATATTTTTGATTTGTTCCACCTGCTCTTGCAACTTTTTTATCATAAGATTATAAGTATTGCCTATGAAAATATCATTTATTTTCCCATTATAAAAATTAACTGGTCTGATCATTTCAATATTAAACCCAATTTTATAAAATCTTCCATTGTTATCCGCAACAAATCTTTTATTAACAATTTTGCCGCGTCCCAAGAACATTTCAGTATGCTCATTTGTACTGTAGATAGATCCTGGTTTAATGTCATCTGCTGCTATATTTGTTTTATCAAACTGTACTTTATGTTCATCATTCAGTTTCTCGCGGGCGACCAAAAAAGCCTTTCTGTCTTCCCAAATTTTACCATAAAACGAGCTCTCTGGATTTTGTTGTCTCATCATACTAATCATTGTTGGACAGGCGTTTGTTTCCGGGAAAGCATCTATATTTAAATTTAACGCCGCAATTGCCGCCTGAAGAGATTTGCGTTCTCCCCAAAGACAATATGCATATCTGCCATTCATTGCAGGCGCACCCGAACCAAATCTTTGATATAAATTTCTACTATGATTCTGTTTCTCTCTATTGCTAGCTAAGTCATATACTCTGTTTTGAACTGTATCTATATAATCTGTTACTATTTTATCTGCTCGCTTTTCTATCAAAGGAGTAAAATCAACATTATCATTAAGAAGGTTTGTAAAATCGTCTGTTTCCATATTCATAAAACAATAAGATATTTTTTGCATCTTATTATCTTTAAATTTAAATCGCACTTCATTTTCTTTTGATGTTGATAAAGATATTAATCCTATAATGGCTGTTACGAGTGTATTTTTTATAATATAAGAATTTTTCATTTTGGTCTCCAATTTTTTATACAACACAATCGCATAAACCATATACGAAATATATTGTTGTGTTAAAAAGATTGGTTTGCGCGTTTAAAATAACGCCACATACATTCAGCATCTTGCTCAAGACGCCCGACTTACACTATTGCAGTCTGCCCATCTAGGGAACCATTTGAGATTATAATAATAAAATGATATATGTCAATACAAAAAACGCGCATATTGCGCGTTTATTACATAGGGATAAACAGGTTTGGATTATCGGATAACGCCGATGAAGCTTGGTCAACCTTACCCTTAAACTCTAAGAATTTTGATTTTTGTGTGGCGGTTAAATCGTCTATACGTGGGAATGTAACCGTCATTGGATTTACACGCACACCATTTTTGATAATTTCATAGTGCAAATGTGGTCCAGTGGAAAGTCCCGTAGATCCAACATAACCAATAATTTGACCCTGGGCCACGTTAGTGCCGACCCTGACCCCTGGCTGGAAACGCGACATATGTCCATAAAGAGTTTCAAATCCGTTTGCGTGTCTAATTTTTACAAAATTTCCATGCCCACTGTTATATCCACGTGCTACTATACGACCAGCGCCCGCTGCTGGAATTTTGGTTCCTGTGACCGCTCGAAAATCTACCCCCCTGTGCGCACGAGTAAAGCCCAGCACGGGATGCTTTCTGTGAAGATTGAATCCGCTGGAAACGCTGGCGCCGTCAATTGGGGTACGTTTTAATGATTTTATTGCGCCCTTGCCCTCGTCATCATAGTATCCAAATTTGCCATTATCTTTTTCAAATCTATACATTTTTAATTTGCCACGTCTGTCCAGATGGGTATCAAAAGAGACTTCAACGATACGACCCCCATCAACAACTTGGCCGTCCAACAAATTTTCTTCGTATAAAACAACAAATTCCTGACCTGGTTGAATATCACGTTCAAAGTCGATTTCAAATGCCAATAGATTGATAATTTCATAAACTGTTCCGATCGGGATTCCGGCTTCGACCCCGGTTTGGCTGAAAACACCACCATCTGGTATTTTCCCAGATTTACGAACCAATCTGGTATCTTTTTTAATACTTACTATTTCAGCTGCCCATTTACCATTGGCATCACAAGACAATTCAACACGCTTCCACGGACCAGATGACAGCATAATTTTATCAACAGGAGCATCTTCATTTTTCTTTTTTATAACCAGAACGTCGGAATTTGCACGTAAGCTTTGCACGCCACAGTCTTTTTTTAACAATGTCGCTATTGCATTAATATCCCCGCCAGACACACCGTGTCCGGATAAAATCTTTGACAAAGTATCCCCTGCACTAACCTGGATATGTCTTTCCACTGGGGTATCAATTATAATCCGTCTTGTTGGTTTTATTACATACAACAAAATAGCAGATACCATTAAAATGCCCGCCAATATCAGTAAAACTTTTGTTATTTTCTGTAGGTTGAAATTTTTCATAAGAAGGATTATACTAATTTTATGACCCTGAATCAAGCATTCAAAATTTTACAAAAAGTAAGCCCCACACACGAGGCTAAAATCATATTGAAAGATATCAGTATGAATAAAACTCAGGGCATTGATAAATTAAATTTGGTAGAAATGTTAAAAGTGTTTATTGCTGCACGAAAGTTACGTCGTGGTGTGCCCGTGGCAAAAATTATACGAGAAAAATGGTTTTATGGGATGCCCTTTTATACAAACAAATATACCCTGGATCCTCGCCCCGATTCTGAAACACTGATAGAAGCAGTTTTAAAATCACAACATTTAAAAAAATTAAAAATTCTTGATCTAGGAACTGGAACGGGGTGCTTAATTTGTTCGATAATAAAAAATTTGAATGGTGCGATTGGTATCGGAATTGATAAATCTAACGGAGCTTTACGAGTTGCCAAACGAAACGTAAAAAATCTAAAATTGGATGATAGAATTAAAATCATGCATGGTGATTTTACTTCAAACTTTAGACCTATGTTATCTAAATTTGATATTATCGTCAGCAATCCCCCATATATTGCCATTGGTGATAATCGTGTTGATCTGGGGGCTTCGTATGATCCAAAAATAGCCCTTTATTCTGGGAAAGAAGGATTGGATGCCTATCGCGCAATTTCAAAAAATGTTAAAAATCTTTTGACACCAAATGGACGATTATTTCTTGAAATTGGTGCGGATCAGGGTAATGCTGTTCGTGAAATTTTTAATAACAATGATTGGAAATTTGTTACTTCTTATAAAGATTTAAGTGGGACTGAACGTGTCTTGGAATTTGTTTGACTTGCTTTTTTAAAATTATTAAACTGCATAGCAAAAGGCTGGGAATGGCACAATTTAAACAAAATATTAAGAAAGCAACCCCATGGATAATTTTATTTTCCGTTTTGGTTGGCATAATTATTTTTCAATGGGTTGGTAACGTTTCAAATAATAAATCTAAAAGATTAATAAGTGTAGTTGGCGAATGTAATGGGCGTGTCCAAAAAGATAAAACTGCTGTAACTTTGCGAATTCAAACTTTGGCTAAATCTGGTGCAGAATCCATGGCAATGGCACGAAATTCTTATAACGTGATCGCCGCAATGCTTGGACAATTTAACGGTATCGAAAAACAAACCGTTCGTTGGGAATCATTTGAAAAGACAGAATGGAAAAATGATCATCAAGAAACACAGGGGATTCAAACAATCATCAGCGTTGATGTATCCAGTAAAAACACAACTGACATAGAAGAAATATTAAGTCGCGCAGAAAAAATGCAAAATGTGTTTCCAGAAAATTTGCGGATGTTTGCTTCGAATGAAAAATTAAGACCTGCTATGGATGCATGTATAAATGATGCTGTTCAAAATGCACGCGCCAAAGCGGAAATCATCGCGAGAAGCGAGGGCGGTAATTTGGGCAAAATGATTTCTGCAGAATACGGGGCTTCATCTGATGTAAATATGCCACAATCATCAACGATGATGAAGTTAGCAGACGAAAGCTTAGGTGGCGCTGGGCTTTTGACAACTGATGCTGAATTTTCTTTGACAATTCGTGCATCTTTTACTATAAAGTAATCTTTCCGGGCATATGGCGGAACTGGCAGACGCGCTGGATTTAGGTTCCAGTGAAGAAATTCGTGGAGGTTCGACCCCTCTTATGCCCACCAAAATAAAAAACCGCCAAACTGGCGGTTTGTTAATTTTAAAGTGTATTTTGGGATGCTCTGACCAACAAAAGACCTCTAACTTTTTTACGTCGTTCAGGGTTCATTTGTTTTGCGAATGCGCGTTCTTTATTTTTGTTATAAGACTCTATTATACTATTGGCATTATTATCTGTAATATCCACGCCATCAACATACATTTTCTTTGAAATAATTTGACCGTTTATATCATATTCTATGCAACTTCCATTTTTTTTGCTATTCGTATAATTTTCTTCTATTTTAATTTTGCCATTTGGATAATATTCTGTACGTCTGCCATCAATATGATTATCTACATAGCTAATTTCTATACCAAGATTATTCCCTTCGTATATTCTTACAATCCCATTTACTAGATTATTTATATAGTTTTTTTCTAGTCTAAAATTTCCGTCCATATAATATTTTATATAACGACCATTTAACTTATTATCTATATAGTTTTTTTCTTCTTTAATCTTGCCCTCTTCTGAAAAAGAACGATACAGACCTTGTTTTTGTCCGTTATTATCTACATTATAAATCTCTGCCAGAATGGTTTTTGATTGATCATGATAAGTCTTGATAACTTTAAACATTTCTTGTCTTTTAATTATAAACTATTTTGTTTCGTATCTTTTATAGTTTGTTTTTTTATATCATTAGATTCTTTAAATTCTACTAATGAATCTTGCAAAGAATTTACGTCTATATCATCAACATAATTTATTTCTTTTTTTATTGTGCCATCCTGGGCAAATTCTTTATAAACCCCATTCAGTTTATTACCTTTATAATTAGCTTTAATATAAATATTGCCATTTTTATAATAGTATTCAAAGAGACCGTCTTTTTGACCGTTTTTATAATATATTTTTATATAAAGATTCTCATTTGGCCAATATTCTTTATAAATACCATCTGGTTGTTCGTTTATATAATTAACTTCTTTTTTAAGTTTCCCATTTGGCCAATATTCTTTACAAACACCATTTTTCTGATTTTTTATATAGTTAATTTCTGTTTGGACTTTTCCTTTTCTGGAATATTTTTTATAAACCCCGTCTTTTTGACCATCTTTATAATTAATTTCTGTCTCGGGCCGGCCATCTTTTGTAAAAGAACGGTATAAGCCCTGTTTTCGCCCCTGTTCATCGATCGAATAAGTCTTGGCCAATTTAGTATTTAATTCATCATGATATTTTTTAATAAGAGTAAAGGTGTCTTCCACCATTTTGTTTTCCTGTTTTTATTACATGCGATATTATTGCACTTAATACTAATATTGTCAAGTATTATTAAATATCTTAAAGCTTTTCATAAAAATGTGGTTATTAGAAAACCGCCAATTCGGCGGTTTTTTATTTAGAATCCAAACACCATACGTTGTTTAGATTGACGTTTCTTTTCGTTACGGACAGACTCTTCCTTTAAACGCTTGCGCATTGTGGTGGGCTTTTCATAACGTTGACGTTCTTTCATTTCGCGGTATAAACCTTCTTTCTGAGACTTACGCTTGGATACGCGCAAAGCCTGTTCAACGTTATTATCGCGAACTAAAACTTTAACCATATAAATCACCCCCTTTTGCGAATTTTGGTGGAGCCAATCAGACTCGAACTGACGACCCCCTGCTTGCAAAGCAGGTGCTCTACCAACTGAGCTATGACCCCAAATGCTCGCCCATTTTATAGGTTGCTTAAAAGAAAGTCAAGCAAGATTATAACAAAACGGTCTTTATTATTGACAAATTGTATTATTATGATATTTTGTACATATTTAAAACTCACCAGGACTATTATGCAAGAAAATCAAAATAAATTGACACAGATAGAAAAATTACCAATTACATTGTTTTTTAAAACAACTAATGTATGTGATTTATCCTGCAGTTTCTGTTGTGAACAAAGCAATCCGCATCAGTCCAAAACATACTTGCCGGACGATATAGTCAAATATTATCTGGATGAATCCAAAAATGAAAATGTGCACAAAGTTATATTTTATGGCGGAGAACCCACAATGCCCGATCGTTTTGAAAAAAGGGATTATATATTTCCTTTGGTTCAATATGCTTTGGATAAATCTTTTAAAAATATCGCATTAAAAACAAATATGGTATGGATGAACGATTATACGATCAGACAAAGACTTTTACCCCAAATGATGGCTTTGCAACGCAAAGAAACCCGTAGATTCACAATTGATGTATCTGTTGATAAGGGTCACAAGGGTTGTAAAAGGGCTTTTACCAATCTTATCAAAGAAATTAAAGAAAATGGTAATTCAACCGAGTTTCAGATTTTAGTATCCAGCATCAAGGGGTGTGAAAATCTTGTTGATAAAATTATGAAAAACAATGGTGTAAAACTTAAACAATCAGGGGGAAAATTTGCGAAATATTTTATAGGGGATATAGAAATATATGTTGTTTTTGCAGACATATTCGAACCTTCCTATGAATTTAACCCATTGTTAAAAAAAGAAACTATTGAATATTTAAATAATACTGCAGAAATGGCGCTGACTCATGACGGATATGCTTGCTGGGTAGTTGGTGGGTTCAGGGGAATACATACAAAATGGCAAGACACGCATGGGGAACCAAAACCATTGGGACAAATCAAGCAAGAATTGATAAATCAAATAAAAACATTAGTACGATAATTAAAGCACAGGCCACTTGACCCGATAATTTTTTTTCGCTAAACTTGCGGCATGCTAAAAAAACTTAAAAAAATTATCCTGGATTTATTCCAGCCCAAAGATGCCGATTCCAAAATCAAATGGTCCCTGTATGGCCGTGTGTGGAGAGAAGTCGGAAAACCACAATGGAAATGGTTGCTGGCCGGTGTTTTATGCACCATTGCGGCCGCCAGCGCCGAAGGTTTTACAATTACACTGGTAAAACAGGTTATTGATCAGGCTTTTATTGAAAAAAGCATGTCCTCATTATATTTGTTTGGGTTGCAGATTGTTGCCGCATTTGGCGCCAAGGGTATTTTTAACTATTCCAAAGATTTAATTATGACCAAGGCCGGACTGCTGACCAGTGCCCGTATGCAAAATCGTATTTATACTCACATGATGAAAATGGATGTTGCAAAATTCTATGGCGGTGGAATTGGTAAACATTTGAACTATTTTGGGGTCCAGGGAAACGCCGTCCAAGGATTGGTAACGGGCACGATTATTCAGGCCGTGCAAAATATTGCCACACTAACCATTACTGTTGGGATTATGGTTTATTATGCACCACAGATGTGCGCCACGCTTTTATTCTTGGTTCCAGCTATCATAATTCCAATTACATTTATAACACGCAAAAAACGCCGTCTGTCACGTCAATCTTTCGGAATTGCAAACAACGTATCCCAACATTTAAATCAAACCTTGCAGGGCATAAAAACAATCCAGGCATTCAGCAACGAAGAACGTGAAGCAAAAAAATTTGCCGAAGCAATTCGTGTCGCGCAACGCAATTCTTATCGCAGCGTCCAGGCTTCTGCACTGCAATCACCATTATTGGAAATTATGATTTCTGTCGGGCTTTGCATTTCACTTATTGCTGGCGGTCATTTCATAACCAGTGGGGTATTAACCATTGGTGATTTTACGGCCTTCTTGCTGGCGCTGACCGCTGCATATAAACCAGCAAAATCCATCACTGGATTAAATGGCGGTATCCAGCATGGATTACTGGCGGCCGAGGTTTTATTTGATTACCTAGACAGCGAGCCTGACATAAAAGATGCACCAGATGCAATTGAATTAAAAAAAGGTAAATTGTCCGTAGAATTTGACAAGGTTTGTTTTTCCTATATTCCCGGCGAACAAATTTTAACCAATGTCAGCATTGTCGCACCTGCTGGTTCTGTATGCGCATTGGTTGGTCCATCTGGGGGTGGCAAAACAACTACATTTAATTTATTGGAAAGATTTTACGAACCGCAAAAGGGTAAAATTTTAATTAATGGTAAAGATATTAAAAAATATACTTTGCGTTCATTGCGTGAAAATATTGCCGAAGTTTCCCAAGATGTATTTTTGTTTAATGGCACTATCACCGACAACATAAAATACGGAACCCCATCAGCAACCAAAGCGCAAATAGAGGCTGCAGCCAAAGCAGCAAACGCACATGATTTTATTATGGGATTTCCAAAAAAGTATGACACTGCGGTTGGCGAACGCGGACAATTATTATCCGGCGGACAGAAACAACGCATTGCTATTGCACGCGCGATATTAAAAGATGCACCGATTTTATTGCTGGACGAAGCAACCAGCGCGCTGGACACACAAAGCGAAAAGTTAATCCAAACAGCATTAAAGAAATTAATGGTTGGACGCACAACTTTTGTAATTGCGCACAGACTTTCTACTATTTTAGATGCAGAACAAATCTGCGTTGTGTATGGTGGGAAAATTGTAGAGCGTGGTACAGATAAAGAATTAGTTGCCATGAACGGCGAATATAAAAAATTGCGTGATATTCAATTTAAAAAAGCAAAGTAAATGAAAGAAATCGTTGAAAATATTTCAGGGCAGCAATTAAGCGAAGCATTGGGCGAACGCTATTTGGCGTATGCCGTATCAACAATTGTTGCGCGCGCCCTGCCCGATGTTCGTGATGGGCTGAAACCCGTTCATCGCCGCATTCTGTATTCTATGTTGCGAAACAAACTGACACCAACCTCTGTTTTTCGTAAATGTGCAAAAGTTGTTGGTGACGTTTTGGGTTCATTCCATCCGCATGGTGATACTTCGGTTTATGATGCACTTGTTCGTTTGGCTCAAGATTTCTCGGTTCGTTATCCATTAATTGATGGCCAGGGAAATTTTGGAAATATTGATGGCGACCCCCAGGCTGCCTATCGTTATACCGAATCAAAAATGACCAATGCTGCCATGTTGATTATGGAAGGCTTGGACGAAGACAGCGTTGATATGATGCCGAACTTTGACGGCACCACAGTTGAACCAACTGTTATGCCCGGCGCATTTCCTAACTTGCTGGCGAATGGTTCCATGGGTATTGCCGTTGGTATGGCGACAAATATTCCAACCCATAATGTTTCTGAAATTTGTGATGCGTTGAATTTAATGATTGATAAACCAGAAAGCACAACAACACAAATTATGAAAAAGCTGGTTGGTCCAGATTTCCCAACAGGTGGAATTTTAATTGATGATTTTGACACCATTGTAAAAAATTATGATACTGGACGCGGGGCATTTCGTATTCGCGCAAAATGGGAATCCGAAGATATGGGGCGCGGCGCCTATCAAATTATTATTACTGAAATCCCATATGGTTTGGAAAAACAAAAATTAATAGAACAAATTGCGGCACTGATTGACGCGAAAAAATTACCATTGGTTGATGATATAATTGATGAATCAACAACTGATATTCGCATTGTAATAATTCCAAAAAACCGCACTGTCCCGGCCGAAAAAGTAATGGCTCATTTATTCGCAATTACTCCGCTTGAATCGCGCTTTAATATGAATTTCAATGTTATTGATAGTATGGGCGCACCACGCGTTATGAAAATTGGCGAAGTATTAACTGAATTTTTGGCACATCAAAAAAAGGTTTTAATCCGCAGAACCGACTGGCGTTTGGGAAACATCACACGACGTTTGGAAATCTTGGCCGGCCTGTTGGTTGTTTATCTGAATTTGGATCGTGTAATTGAAATCATTCGTACCGAAGATGATCCCAAAGAAGTTTTAATGCAAGAATTTGAATTGAATGAAATTCAAGTAGAATCAATATTGAACACCCGTCTGCGTGCTTTACGCAAATTGGAAGAAATGGAAATCCGCAAAGAAGACAAAGCATTGCGTGCAGAACAAAAACAATTAAAAGCATTATTGGCTTCGGATGAAATGCAGAACGAACAACTGCAAGCCTGGTTCACGGATATTAAAAAGCAATATGATAAAAAGACTACATTGGGTCGTCGTCGTACAATTTGGGCAGCAGCAGCCGAAGAAATTATTGTAAATCCTGATGAATTTATTGAAAAAGAACCACTGACAATTATACTGTCTACAATGGGTTGGATTCGCGCCGCCAAGGGTCATCTGGCATTGGATGCATTGGATGCTAAATATAAAGAAGGCGACGATCTGGCCTTTGCATTTCATGCACAAAGCACTGATAAAATAAACCTGTTCGTATCAAACGGAAAAATGTTTTCATTTGCGGCAAACACATTGCCATCCGCGCGCGGGTTTGGCGAATCTGTTCGTATGATGGCGGATATTGGGGCAGATGAAGAAATTGTAAATGCCTTTGTTTTGGATACGAATGCAAAATATTTGCTGGTTGCAAGACATGGTACGGGATTTATCGTATCTGGGGAAAATTGTTTGGCACAGACCCGTAGCGGGAAACAGATTATGAATACCGATGAAAAAAATCCAGCGATTATGTGCGTTCAACAAAACAATGATGAGATGTTGGCCATTGTTGGCAGCAATGATAAGTTGCTGATTTTCCCGGTATCAGAAATTCCAGAAATGGCCCGCGGCAAGGGTGTTATTTTGCAAAAATATAATGCCGAACGAACATATGTTATGGACGCGATGTTCTTTACAAATGCCTCTGGGTTTGGATGGACAAGTGGTCGCGGACGCACTGTTTTGGATGATTGGTCACCATGGGTGAGCAAGCGCGCATCCCAGGGACAAACTATACCAGTTGGATTCCCACGCAGCGGAAAATTTAATAAATGAAAAAAATTCCAGAAACTTTTCCACTTGAATGCAAACTGATTCAAAATCCAAAAACTCTTTTGGGATATTTGCGTAAAAATTTTTGGGCCTTCTTTGGTTGGGGATTTATTATTTTTACATTGATTCAGATAATTTTTATTGTCGGATCAAATCTTTTTACACCAGTTCGTCTGCAAATGCTGACCGATTTGTTGGATAGCCCACATGATAACTTTTGGCATACGGCAATACTCGTGCTTTGCATAGTCGTTGGCATTCAGATATTTTTGGATTTGTGCGAGGCTGCAACACAAATAATTTGGGCACGTTGGGTTCGTCCATTTTCACGTCAGGCTATAACTTTGAACTTGATCAACTATCTCCACTGTCAGTCCGCAGATTTCATAAATAAAAGTATGCTCGGTAAAATGAGTCAGCAAACAAACAATATCGCGAATAATTCTCTGTCGATTATGAATTTGTTTTTTGCAAAAATGCTCCCCAGCCTTATAACTATGGCTATTGGGCTTGGAATATTGGCATCATTGCATTGGTCTATTGCGGCCATAGTTTTGGGATTGATGATGATCAGATTTTTATGGCTGCGTATTAAATTCAAAAACATCATTCTGACGAACGCAAGAACTGCTTCATCCATCAGTCAAATAAGTGGTTCGATAACAGATACTTTGGGTTGTAGTGCAAATGTGCGCGCTTTTTCAGGCCGCATTAAAGAATTGGGAATTTTACGGACGATTCTGCAAAAATACAGGGGCAGATATATAAATCATTTGTATGCAGAACGGAAATTCTGGTTGCCCGCCAGCCTGCTTGGAACACTTGCCTTTGGCACGGTTATGTTTTTATGTATTTTGTATTTTCGCAATGGCGTCATGAATCTGGGTCAGGTTGTATTTACCATCGGCGCATATGCAGCCATCAATTCATCAATGTGGGCGTTTATGGAAATTTTACCAGAGATGTTCGAGGTTGAAACGGAAACGGCCCAGAATTATCTTGGGCTGATTGCAAAAATTTCAGTAAAAGATGTCGATAATGCAACGGAATTAAAAGTGCCCAAGGGCGGTTTATGTTTTGAAAATGTAGATTTCAAATATGAGAAAAAGTGTCCGTTTGTTCTTCGTAATTTTTCAATGTGCGTTCGACCTGGCGAACACGTCGGTATAGTTGGTGCATCAGGTGGCGGCAAAACCACTATTACCAAACTGTTGATGAGACTTTATGACGTATCAAGTGGAACCATAACGATAGACGGACAAGACATAACCAAAATATCTTTGGATTCATTGCGGAAAAACATCTCGCTGATTCCCCAAGATACCACCTTGTTTAATCGAACGATTCTGGAAAATTTACTGTATGCTGCTCCAAACGCACCCATGGCACAGGTTATCAAAGCGGCAAAACTTGCCGGGGCCCATAATTTTATTATGCAACAAGCAGACGAATACAATACCATCGTTGGGGACCGTGGTGTAAAGTTAAGCGGTGGACAACGCCAGCGTATTGCCATTGCCCGCGCGTTTTTACAAAAAGCGCCTATACTGCTGATAGATGAAGCAACCAGCGCGCTGGATAGCGAAACCGAAGAAATTATTCAACACAGTTTAGTAAAAATCGCCAAAGGAAAAACTACTTTGGTTATTGCACATAGGCTTAGTACACTTAGCCAAATGGATCGAATAATAGTTTTGGACAAGGGTCGAATTATTGAAACCGGAACTCATAAACAATTGTTGCGTAAAAACGGAAAATACGCGCAAATGTGGAAAGATCAAACTGATGGATTTGTTACGGAATAATTATGGGAATTTTTACAAAAATAAAATCTTTATTCATAAAAAAATGTTTAGATAACGAAACATTGGATGCAATGCATGATGCGTTGATAATGGCAGACATCGCACCAGACATTGCAGCAGATGCAGTTAAAAAATTACGCGCAAAATTCAAGCCCGAAGATAATACAACCGACACAGAAATAAAAAATGCGTTAATGGAAATTTTGCACCCTTATGTTGAAAAACTGGTAAAAAAATCTGATGCATTAAATAGTAGTAAAAAATCCCCACAGGTTATCTTAGTTATTGGTGTAAATGGTGCTGGGAAAACAACAACCATTGGAAAAATTGCTAAAAAATGGATTGACGATGGCAAGCACGTTGTAATTGGTGCATGTGATACTTTTCGCGCCGCAGCCGGTGAACAACTGGATGTTTGGGCATCGCGCGCCGGCGCAAAGATGGTTTGTGGAAAGTCAAATGATCCAGCCGCGACCGCATATGCCGCAGTTGAAAATGGCATTGCAAATGGCGCAGACATTGTGATTTTAGACACAGCCGGCAGATTACATAATCGTACCGATTTAATGGATGAACTGGGGAAAATAAATCGCGTAATTAAAAAATTGGATGAAAATGCCCCTCACGAAACCTGGTTGGTATTGGATGCGATGACCGGGCAAAATGCGACCACACAAATTTCTCATTTTAATAAAGACGCTAATTTGACTGGTTTAATAATTACCAAAATGGATTCCACCAGCAAGGGCGGCTTTTTAATTTCTTATGCCGCAAATGAAAAAAGTCCATTGCCAGTTTATGCAATTGGATACGGCGAAAAGATTTCTGATTTACGTGAATTTAATGTGGATGAATATTTGAAAAAGCTTTTGGATTTATAAGTTAACGAACCCTATCAAACCAGAGCTCCATTAACGCATTACGTTGTTGTTTTTGGACATCTTTTGATATACGTTCTTTGGTTGTTCCTATTAAAACATATAAAACTTTTTTTAATTGTTTAGGACATTCTTCATCATTATAAAAATGTTCATAACACAATAGCCTTCTTATTAAACTATTATTAAATTGGTTTTTATCTAATCCGGTGACATGATTAAAATTAATCAAGTTAAATATCTTATCTCGCTTGATAACATCATTAATATATTCTAAATCTTTTGGAAATAAATGAATATTAAAAAGAACTGCATTTTCCCATAATTGATCTGGAAATTTTTTCCGGATTTCTTCATTCGATAAATCCAAAGCACCAATATTTACTAATTCTTTTTTAAATACTTTAACATCCTCGGGAAATGGTTGTCCCAATTTTTTATAAAGATCTACTAGAGAAAAATATTCATTATAAATCATAACTATGTTCTTTTTTAAATTAATATAATACTATTATATGCTTTTGTCAATTAATTTATCTCCAAACCAAACGTGTATAAAAACAGTTATAAATCTGATAATTATTTGATTATACGGGAATATTATGTTTATCCCAATAATTCAACAGACCAAAGTTTACTTTCTTTGGTATCTGAACGGCTGGTTAAAACTATGGGCGGCAGATTTTCATTTCCCACTATAAAGCCCGCCACCATAAATCCCCCAAAAATAGTCATGCTTTTATACAATGAATTCGCCTGGTCTATATTATCGCAAATCAGAATATCAGGACGTAATGCACCATCTATCTTTTTGGCTTTTGCAGAATTTGAGAAACACACATCCAAGGCATTATGAGTTGTTTTGATGCCCGGAAAATTATCCGCTATAAATTTCTCTAATTCTTCTGCATCCAACGATGATTTGATTTTTTTATCTATCTTTGATGATGGGGTTAAAAAATTTATTGTTGGAAATTTTGATAATCCAATTCTGCGCGCCAATGCAATGGCGTTACTTGTAATTTCCCTCTTGTCCTGAACTGTTGGGGCAATATTTAATGCGGCATCCGTTATTATTATTGGGGAAAAATCGTTCCGTTTAAAAACACCACAATGTGAAATAAATCCGCCCCCCAGGCTTTTATTTATTTCTAAAATACGCCGCATAAAATCACTGGTTTCAATCAATCCCTTCATAATTATGCAATTTGTAAAATCTTGGCGTTCGCGGAATTCTTCCAATGATAAATTCTCTACCGCGTCTATGCCAAAATTCGCTATATCAGATTGTTCAATATGAATATCCCCATCACCAATAATTAATAATTTATTCATTATTTTTCCTCTTTGCGTAATAAAGGGGCGAATTATATTCGCCCCTTTTCTATAGAACACGATCATTGATCGCGCTGCTTTTTTATTTCAACGCTTGTTGAATTTGAGCCGCTGGGATCGCACCTGGGAAGGCTTGGTCGCCAACAATCAAGAACGGAGTTCCATTGACACCAAATTGTCTTGCCAATTCTCCGGTTTGGGCCAATTCGCCAGAAGCAACATCGCTGTTCATATCTTTTTCTAGACGTGCTGCATCACAACCAACCTTTTGGGCTGCGGCAATAACATTACCCTTAATCACTTTTTCAAGTTTTTCTTGGGATTGTCCTTTCAGATCTGCTGGCCAATAGTTCTTTCCCATCAAAGCATCAGTAAGTGCGTCTACATTACAACCTTGCATTTTAGCAGCAATTGTTGCACGTGCAGCCGAGTCAGACAATACACCATGTATAGAAAAGTTCTTTACAACAACGCGAACGTCTTTATTATTCTTCAAAACTTGTTGCAATTCTCCATGTACACGACGGCAATATGGGCAAGAAAAGTCTGTAAAGATAAAGATTGTTTTTTTAGCATCTTTATTACCCAAAATTGGGGCATGACGCATCATTTCATCACCATGTTTTCTGACATGTTTTTTGATCCCATCGCTGCTGTTTTTTTGTTCGCTTGCTTGCATACCTGCAACCATTTCACGCAATATGCCTGGATTGGTTTTTGTCAGGTAGTATGGGGTCCAAAGACGCGCAACACCGACTATCAGTAATGCAATAGCAATCAACTTGATCGATTTTTCAGCAATCATTTTTGATGCAGTTTGAGCTTTTTTAGAGTCATGTTTAATCAGCATAGGACCAAACATGTATATGGCGACTGCAATTAACAGTACCAGTATTGTCCAAGTCATTTTTTCTCCTTTTTATGACAATCCAAAGGATAGCAACTTATATAGAATAAATGCAAGTAATTTTTTAAGCGGCTTTTTTAATGCCGACTTTGGCTTCGCGTAATAATTTACGTAACGAGTCTATAGACACCAAATTTCCGTCTCGTCGTTGGGCAGACCAATAATCCCAACCATTAAAACTGACAGAATGCTGCAATTTTGCCGCCATAATGTGTATAGATCCCCTGCCATGCAAAGCATGCGATAATTGCCCATCTTTTGTGATTATTACACGATCTCCCTTGGGCCCGATAAGCGTTTGTCCAACGTATAACATTCCAGCATCCAGCAGCTCTTTGAATGCGACTTTGACTTCTTCTCGTTTTGCTGGGACCTCTAGTTCTGATAAATCTATAGGCTTTATCGCCGAAATTCTATCCTTGGCCGCTACAATATAGTCAGATTCTTGCTCTATCCCTATCCAATTGCGCCCCAATTCTTTGGCCACCGCACCTGTTGTACCACTGCCGAAAAATGGGTCCAAAATTGTATCCCCTGCCCGTGTACTGGCCAAAATTATCCGTCTTAATAAATTTGATGGTTTTTGGGTAGTGTGTAAACTTTTACCGGTTTCATCTTTTACCCTTTCTGTGCCCAGGCAAATATCCATTTCCCAATCACTGCGCATTTGCTTGCCACCATTAAACTTTTTCATAGTGTCGTAATTAAATGTATATTTTCCTGTCTTTTTTGGGGTTGCCCAAATAAGGGTTTCATGAGCATTTGTGAATCTAGTTCCTTTGAAATTCGGCATAGGATTGGTTTTAACCCAGACAATATCATTTAAAATCCAAAATCCTAAATCTTGTAAAGCCGAACCAACCCTGAAAATATTGTGATAACTGCCAATAACCCACAATGCCCCATCGGGTTTTAATACCCTTTGAACTTCGCCCAGCCATTCACGTGTGAATTTATCATATTCCGCCATAGACCCAAAAGAATCCCATTCATCACGAACCGCGCGCGCCGCAGTTTGATCTTCGGGACGATACAGGGTTTTAGGTCCCAGTTGTAGATTATAAGGAGGATCTGCAAAGACTGCATCAACACTTGCGTCCGGCAATTCTTTCATCCGGGCAATGCAATCACCTTGCAAAATTTTGTTTTTCCATTCTCTCACATTGCATTTTACCATAAAAACGCACCGTCAGTTAGTCATTAGTAATGGGTTTTGATAAAATAATTTGCTTGATTTTTTTGTTTTTTTCAATTTTACTTAATGACATGAAAACGATTATTTCTCTTACATCATATCCCCCACGTATTGATATAGTGTCACAAACCATCCAATCTTTGCTGGGGCAGAACCCTGCACCAGACTTAGTCGTTCTTTATTTGTCAGAAAGCGAATTTCCCGGCAAGAAAATTCCATCAAAACTGACCGATATGGTTAAAAAAAATAAATCTTTCCAAATTCGTTGGACAACAAATACCAGATCTTATAAAAAGTTAATACCAGCTTTGCATGAATTTCCCGATGATATTATCATTATTGTTGATGATGATGTTGTTTATCCACAAGAATGGTTGGCACGTTTGCTTGCTGCACATAAAAAGTATCCAGGCGCTGCTATTGGGCACTATGTTTATCGCATGAATTTAAACAAACCATACAGACGATGGAGAAAAATACAAAACCATTGGTGGCGTAAATTGCTTTTTGGGCATCCAAGTTTTAGAAATAACGCAACCGGTGTTGGTGGTGTTCTTTACCCCCCACATTCTTTTCATCCAGATGTTTTTAATGAAAAGCTGTTCAAAGAAATTGCGCCAACAAACGATGATCTTTGGTTCTGGGCAATGTCTGTATTGAATGGAACTAAAATAGCAATTGTTCCAAATGCAATAAAAAGCCTGCCTTTGATTCCTAATTCCCAAAAAATTAGTTTATGGAGCGAAAACAAAGCCACCCAAACTAACAATAAAAACAATGAATCTTTGAAAGCTATTTTAAATCATTACCCAAAATTAAAAAAATTAATCTAAAGATCTGGAAGTATTTATGAAGATTCTTGTAGTTTTACATATTTTTTATCAAGAGCAAGCTGACTATTTTGCGGCTCAATTTGCAAACCTAGATGATATAGATTGTGATTTCATAATAACAACTTCTGATGAAAATTTGAAATTACAAAAAAAATTTGCCCGTTTTAATCCAACAATATTGAAGGTTTTTAATCGCGGTTTAGACGTTGGACCATTTTTCTACGCTTTGGAAAATACCGACATTTCTAAATACGACTTTATAATAAAACTGCATGCAAAACGAATAAGTCTTCGTGGTTACAAAAAGAATCAAAATGGATGGTTTGCATCAGGTGAATGGTGGAGAAATCTTTTGGTAGAATCATTGATAGGTCGCCCAGAAATTATTAAAGACAATTTGAAAAAGTTTGCAGATAATCCAGATGTTAACATGTTGGCAAGTCCTTATTTTATAATTAAAGTTAAACCCACCGAAAAAAATCTGGCGAAACATTTAAAAATATCCAAAGATTTCAAACTTAGTCCAAAATTAGAATTGGGTAATCTTTATGTCGAAGGCACAATGTTTATGGCACGGACAAAAATATTCCCACCATTACTTTCTAAAATTCATTTCTCGGACTTTAAAAAATCTGATGTTTATGATAAACATTCGGATGAATTACCATATTTTATGGAACGATATTTTGGTACAATTGGAACAAAAATAATGTCAGGGGCGTCAAACAAACGATTTGAAAAGATGTCAAACTTTTTCGGCATAAAAAGACTTTTCTTTATAAGTTTTCAAACAAACTCTGGCAAACACATTATCCGTATTCTTGGCGTCCCAATATGGTGGAAAAAAATTAAGGCAAAAATATTATAGTTGTTTATATCAAAATTAAAAAGGGGCCGATAAAGCCCCAAAATAATTTAATATATAATTTATTTTTCAAATTTTGATTTTTTCGGAAATAATTTTTTCATTTCCTTTATGTTTTGCGAAAATATTTTTCCATTATTAACACAAAACATTTTTGGTTTTATTTTATGAATTTTTCTTAAATCTTTTATATCATAAAAATCATACTTTACCGGCAAAATAATTTCCGCCATTTTACGAATAAATGTTTTTATTTTTGATTCATTTGCACCAATAAAAATTCTTTTTTTGCCGAAGTGCCATGGCAATGCTATTTTATTTTTGCCCTGCGAATTATTGTAAAATGTAATAAAGATTCTTTGGATATTCTTAAGCTCGCGAAAAGGTGTTAATGTAGATTCTTCTAGCTTTGACCAGAACTTTTTTAAAGCTGCATTAAATTGAGTTTTAACATATGGATCAAAAGCGTGCGAAAGAGTTATATTGTATTTTTTCCCCGTTTCATTAAATACAACATTTTTAGCGTTTTGAACACTTGTCCCTATTAACGAATGATTTTTTTGTTTATGACTTTCTTTTAATATTAAAATTGGATTCCCAGCGGCATCAAAAAAGAAATCTGGCGAAACCGGCGCGTTCAATGTCATATCGTCACATGCATAAATAAACTTTTCAGATAATCCCGGAATATTAGGCAAAAACATTTCTATTGCGCCAGAATTGAAAAAATGAGGATATTTTTTTGGGATAATACTTGCTTGCGATACTATGGAAACTTTTGGATTTTTTGTATTCAGCCATTTTGGGGTCTGGTCGTCTGTAACAATATAAATATGATTTATCCATGGCATGAACTTTTCAACTGACCGCAGGGAAAATAACAGCTCGTCATTATCATCAAATCGCCCCCCCAGTGCCGATTTATGAACCGACTTACCGGCAGCAAGCATAGCTTTTTCCTTTTTTGCGGCCCATTTTGAATCACTTCCATCAACCCACAAATAAACAAGATCTATCTTTTCCATAATTTACCCCATTGCTTACTTTTATTCTAGACAATCCTTCCTTTTTTTACTAGTATTTTCTTTCATGAGATGCCCTTACTGCAATAGCTCGGACTCGCAAGTCAAAGATTCCCGTCCAAACGAAGAAGACGGGACCATTCGTCGCAGACGTGTCTGTAATGAATGTGGCGCGAAATTTACCACCATTGAACGGGTTCAATTACGTGATATCATGGTACGCAAGGTAGGTGGCTCGCTTCAACCATTCGATCGTGAAAAACTGGCAAGATCTATACAAATCGCATGCCGCAAACGTGATGTGTCCGAAGAACAGATAGAAAAGTTTGTAACCAGCATTCATCGCAGATTAGAAGCGGAAAACGATGATTCTGTTTCAAGCGAACAAATCGGAGAAATGGTATCTGAATCTTTATTAAATCTGGATCCTATCGCATTCATTCGATTTGCTTCGGTTTATAAAAAATTCAGCAAAATATCGGATTTTAAAAAGATTATTAACCATATACAGGAAAACGAAGAGAACGAAAAAACATCTGAATTACCAAAAAAATATAAGAATTCTTTATTCTAATGAAAAAAATTATTTCCGCATTTTTAATAATCTTTTCAATGTCATTTGTAATGGCCCGTGCCATTGCTGATGATGAATTGCCCCATATTTTATCGGAATCTGACGCAACTATTTATAAAGAAATTTTCAGATTACAATCTGGTGAAAAAATATCCGCCGCAATGGAAATAGAAAAATCTTTAAAAGATCCTATTTTACAATGCGAGATTCTTTATCAAAGATACACTTCTAAAACATACAGGTCTAAAGGAAAAGAAATAGCCGCTTGGATGCAAAAATGTTATAACAAGCCTGGGGCAGATCGTATCGCAAAAATAGCCCATATTAAAAGAATTGCAGTACGTTCGGCAAAATTACCAACCCCAGCCGTTGCATTGGGTGAAGCTGGTGCGAAATCAGAATCTTGGACTGCAAAAACATATTATGGATCAACCGATAAAAATATCAGTAAATATAAAAAGGCATTATCCAAGGGGAATACCAGAAATGCCCGTCAACTTTTAGAAGATAAAAAATTCCAAAAATCTTTATTAAAATCTGATTACGGCAGATTGGCCGGCAGACTAGCATTTATTTATTATACAAATGGCGAATTTGAATTGGCCAAAAAATTTGGAACTTTGTCGGCCGCAGAAAAATCTGAATATGGGCTGTGGACTATGGGATTGATTTTATTCAAAGATGGTGATTTTGATAATGCAGAATCACAATTTGAAGAAATGAGCAAACTTCCCCAATTAAACGACGCTAGAAAAATCGAGGCCTCGTTCTGGGCAGGACGTTCCGCAGAAATGGCCGGGAATCATGGAATTGCAAAAAAGTATTGGGAAATAGGCGCAAAGCGGCCACAACTTTTTTATGGGGCTTTATCCGCGGCTATGCTGGGGGAAACGCCAGAGTACGAATTCTTTGACAAGGGTATTTCTGACGATGATTTGGAACAAATAACTGATACTGGATACGGAAAAACCGCTTTGGCTTTATTACAAATTGGTGATAAAAACCGAGCTGAAAAATACTTAACTTTATTGGCCACAAAAAACGCTTCGGATAAATTATTACACGCTTTATATTCTTTGGCATCCAGTCAAAAATTACCACGTATGTCGATGCAAATGGCAAATCTGGTTCGTAATCGTGGAATTATGGAAATTGATCAAAATGTTATATTTGGCGCACAATACCCTTTGCCTGATTGGGAACCAATGGGGGGATGGAGTATTGATCGCGCTTTATTGTTTGCAATAACCAGACAAGAATCTGGATTTAAAACTTCAGCACAATCTTGTAAAGGTGCCCGGGGCGTTATGCAAATGATGCCAAAAACCGCAAAAATGGTTGCAAAACGTAATAATTTTCATATCTCTGATTTAGATATTTCAAAGCCTGAACACAATATGTTTCTGGGACAGCAATATATTGTGGATCTATTAAATTTGCCCGTTATTGATAAAAATATTATAAAAATGTTGGGGGCTTATAATTCTGGTGAAGGATCTGTAATGAAATTTGAAAAAAGATTCAAAACAGATGATCCGTTGTTATACATAGAAAGTTTTCCATACGCTGAAACCAGAAACTATATCAAACGTGTAATCGCAAATTTATGGTTGTATCGTGCAAGATTAAATCAACCATTAACCAGTTTAGAAGATCTTGCCGACGGGAAATGGCCAATGTATTCCAACGAAGATGAATTTGTTAAAAGCCAAATTGCAAACAAAACTATATAAAATTATTTTTAATATAGTTTAAACCTTTTTTATAAAATAAATATATGAAAGATGTTCCAAATTTTGATATTGAACGTGAAATAAATACAGAATTTATTGCTGGGGTGGATGAAGCAGGACGTGGTCCACTGTGTGGCCCCGTTGTTGCAGCTGCAGTAATTTTTAAATCTATAAATTCAGATGAAATGCCACTTATTACGGATTCTAAACAAATGAGTCATCCCCAGCGTCAAATTGCTTTTGATTGGATTATAAAAAATTGTTTTGTTGGAATTGGACAATGCAGTCCCAATGAAATTGATGAATTAAATATTTTACATGCCAGCATGTTGGCAATGAAGCGCGCTATTATCGCCCTGCCCCAGATCCCAAATTTTGTATTAATTGATGGTAACAGATTGCCCCCAGATGTTACCGGGCGTGCAGTGGTCAAGGGGGACGCTAAATCCATCTCTATTGCGGCGGCCAGTATAATTGCAAAAGAAACCCGCGATAAAATAATGTGTGAACTTTCAATTAAATACCCAAAGTATTGTTGGGATAAAAACGCTGGATATCCAACTGCCGCACACTTGCGCGCTATCAAAGAATTTGGTATTAATGAACATTATAGAAAAAGTTTTAAACCCGTAAAGGATTTGTTATGAATATTCATACTATAAAAGAGCTTGGTGATATTCGCGGAAAATTTGTTTTATTGCGTGATGATTTTAATGTTCAGGTTCAAGATGGCAAAATTATGGATGCATTCCGTATAAAACAATCCATACCAACAATAAATTGGTTGCGCAAGGCTGGTGCACGCATTGCTATCTGTGCTCATTTGGGCCGTCCTGGCGGCATAGTTGATTCAAAACGCACTCTGCGCCCAATAGCCGATTATTTAGAATTTCCACTTATTCCAGATTGTTTAGATAGATCTTTTATGTCCGACATGCAAGATGGTGATATTGTTATGTTGGAAAATGTTCGTTTTTATAAAGGTGAAGAAGAAAATGATCCAGAATTTGCAAAAAAACTGGCATCAGGATTTGATATTTTTATAAATGATGCTTTTGCTGTATCGCATCGTGCACATGCAAGTACTGACGGAGTTACTAAGATTTTACCTTCTTATGCTGGGGATTTATTAACCAAAGAAATTGAAGAATTATCCTTTATTATGGAAAATCCGATAAGACCACTAATTGGAATTATTGGGGGCTCGAAACTGGATACAAAAATAAACATTCTAGAATCACTGGCCAAGCGTTGTGATATTTTGATAATTGGTGGAGGACTGGGAACTTCTTTTGCATTAGCCACTGGAAAATATACATGGACAGATTCTTTGTATAAACCAGAATATAAATCAATTATTGAAAATATTTTTGAAACGGCAAAAGCCAAAGGCTGTAAAATATTGATACCAGTTGATAAAGGTGTTGGTCCAGAATTTTCAGCAACTGCTGTTCGCACAGATAAATTACTGGATGATATTTCAAAAAATGACATTTGTATGGATGATGGTCCAAAATCTGTGGAAGAATATAAAAAAGCGATTAATGAAGCTAAAACCATTATATTTAATGGAACATTAGGTATGGCGGAATGGGGAGATGTATGGGGACGCAGCACATTTGAAATTATTCGCCATATAGCCCAAAGAACAAACGAAGGGAAATTGATTTCTATTATTGGTGGTGGCGATTCTGTTACAGCAACCGAGATAACAAACACGAAACAAGATATTACTTATATCAGCACCGGTGGTGGTGCTTTTCTGGAATTTATAGAAGGCAAAAATTTACCTGGAATATCCGCTTTATCTAAATAAAATTTTATTAAAAAAACCGCGCATCAGCGCGGTTTTTATTTTAACACTATTATGAACAAACATAAGTTGATCCACTTGGTGTTATAACCTCACCAGGGGTTGTACATACACATTCCCCAGATTCATAATTCCAAGTAGCGTCTGATGGGCAATTACATGTTTTTGTTGCACCACTCCATGTTGTTCCAACAGGACATGTACAAGTTTCAGCACCAATTGTCCATGCATTGCTGACACCTGGTGTTCCATTTTCCGAAGTATAACATGCAATTTGACTAATCAATTCAGCTGCCGTACCTGTATCTGATGCTGCGCCTGCACAAGTACTTGCGATAGTTTTACATGCGTTATAAATAGAATTTGAAACATACCCAACATTCAATCCAGTATCACCGATAATAGCACCATTGCTGACCAAACATGATTGAACGTCCGCCTTGCAGTTAGCAACGTAATCTTCAATCAGGTTATCCTGTCTGTTTTTGATTTTGGTTAATGCTTGGCTCATGAATTCACGAACTACATCATTAGTTGGCTCGTACGTCTTGTTTGTGCCAGTAAATGTATAGTTTTGACATTTTTTAAGAACATTTATACACATTCCAGTTTCTACGCCTTGAACACTTACTGTACCGATTTTCATTTCCAAAAACCCAAGCATATTTGATGAATCAAAAGATCCCAGGTTTGCAGTGATGAACGCAGTTAAGCCGTCCCCAGTCCATGCATTTTCAGTCCCGCTGCCCCATGCAGCATCTAATCCAGCCAAAACATCACCAGATGTGGCATTAGAAACAATTTCGCCATCAACTATATATTTTCCTGTTGGATCCAAACACTTATCATAATCTGATCCACATACATAATCCGTTTGCATACAAGTATCTAACGCGCTTATACATCCACGCATATCATACGAATTTCTATTTTGAGCAACTGCCAATCTTGCCTTTTGTAAAACTGATTTAGCATTCAAAACAGTACGTTTCATTTGTGTATTTGAATCATCCAAAGCACGTTCATAAACAATACATTGTTTATCAATTTCCAAATCATAGCCATTTGACACTATCGCTGTATCAACCCCTTGCTTTTTGCAAGTATCTAAGACAGCTGTTTTGCATCTGGCCATAGCAGTTTTATAAAGTTCTGCCCCACGTTGATTTGAAATTGTGTTAGATGTACCAAACAAAGAAGATAAATCCAATCCACTATCTAGCGTAAAATCAAAATTAGAAAAATCCATATCAAACGCATTGCCTGATCCCGAGCTGCTGGCTGGCTTAATATCAATAATAAGTTTTCGTATTTTATCTAAATCATTCTTTAGATCTGTTGTATCTTGATTTTCGGACATCGCTTCTTCAGCCTCGGTTTGCGAGAACAATGCGACAACTTCATCTTTGTTCAAGCCCAAGTATTGAATCTGCATTGCAACATTTTGTAAATCTTCGGTTGCTGTTTTTAATGCATCTTCAACTTTCTGATAATTTTTTATATTTGCAGAACAGCTGCATCTGCCCTCGTTATCATCCAATGTATTACAGAAGTTATCCATACAAGAAAAATATTGTGCTTTGCAAAAATCGGTCATTTGCGCAAGTTCTTCCATATCGGTTCCACTGGTGGTCGAAGAAGAAGAGGTTGTTGTTAATCCACTGGTAACTGTGGCAACCCTGGTTCCAACGCCGGCACTGTTCCGAATTGCAACCCTGGCGTTAGTTGAATTGTACAAAGGAGAAGATGTTCCAACACGTGCTTCGTTTACATTAGAGCTTGATGATTGACGCGAAGCAACTGTCCCACTGTTTGGATTCATCATTGAACGAATACTGGCAGATGAATTACGTGACGCAACCGCACGACTTGGGGCGGCAACAGCACGAGTTGATGTTGTTCCGTTTGCAGATGACATTGTACGCGTAGCACTGCGCCCAATTGTTGCGCGTGGGCTTACCATTGCTGGTTGACTTACTTGTTTAACCGGGGTTTCTTCTTCCGGTTGAGCCACAACTTCGTCAGTAACCTGAACCTCTGCCTCTTCTGGTTGATCCCAATAATCAACGGGCGCGATCTCTGCATATGCAGGCAGACAAAGCAATCCAATCAACACAGCTGTAAATCTTTTCATAGAACACTCTCTTATTCCTTACTTGATTATATCATTTTTTCTTCAGACACTCAATTGTTTTTTTATATTCTGGATTTACGATATATTTAGATTTTCTCGTCTTGAAAAATTGTACTATTTCTTTCATCGCCATAATATCAGTATTCAACAATGCTTCTGATGTTCTGGCCGCTATATGTGGGCTGACAATGAACTTTTCGTCCGATAATTTCAAGAATTTTTTGGAAATTGGCGTGTCATATAAACCATCAAATGCCGCTGCTGATAATTTTCCCGAATTCAAAGCAGAAATTAAAGCATTTGGTTCCACCAGGTTAGGACGCGCAGGATTTATTAAAATTGCACCTTTTTTCATTTTTTTAATCTTGGCTGCATCAATAAAGTTACGGGTTGCCGGGACTTCGGTAATCGCAATAATTACTATGTCACTTTTTTGTAAAATTGTATTCAACGGAGTACTTTTTTTATCCATATAATCCCAATATTTCACATCAGCATTAAACCCTTTTACCAATATCTTTTCTATACGGCTATTGATATTTCCATGTCCAATCAATCCTATCTTCAGCGCGCCCAGTTCGTTTGTAATTAAAATTTTCTTTTTGCCAGTTTTCATATTGTTGTTGTAAAAGGAAACTTTGCGCACCGCATCCAAAACCATTCCAACCGCAAATTCAGCAACGCTTTGCGCATTTGCGCCAGGGGTGTTCATGACCGCTATGCCGTGCTTGGTTGCTGCGGCTGTGTCAATATATTGTTGATATCCAGTTCCACCAAAAACAATCAGTTCCAGATCTTTGTTATTTTTCAAAACTTCGTCCGAATAAAAATCATCAGTTCTAACATAAACGGCCTTCATTCCATGCAAATTAGCCCGGCGTTCTGCAACATTCTTTTTTTCACGCTTTGCGCGAATTGTTTGAAATTTCTCTTTTGATAAAACAGCAATTGCTTTTTTATCAATATTCCCCAAATAATCTAAAAGAACTTTTATTTTTGCCATTTTTTCTCCGCTTTACATAACCATATTATATCACAAAAAAACGGTACTTTGCGTACCGTTTTTTTAGTATGATTTTGCAACAAATACATTGCCCGGATCTTTATCGTCCAAACAACGTCTGGAAATTTTATACTGGTCCATCAAATCATCAAACTTTGGATTTTGTGTTTCTTTATAAGGCAGACAAACAAATCCAATTTTTCCAGCCTTTAAGTGTTTTTCCAAATCATCAATGGTTTTAACATTGGTTATCATTTCTTTGTTACGCGATTTGCAAACTTCTAACATGTCTTTTTGAATCTGTTCCAAAAGTTTTGGCGTATCTTTAACCAATTCAGAAATGCTTAATGTTTTTTTTGACTCTTTCCCAATATCGCGACGTGTGATTGTTGCTGTGTTATCTTCGGCCTCGCGTGCACCAATTTCAACGCGTAATGGAACGCCCTTTTTAATCCACTTCCACATTTTATCCGGACTGCGTGCGTCAGAATCATCCACCAAGACGCGCACACCCGCAGCTTGCAATTTTTCAGCAACTTGTTTTGCAAACTCGTTTTGTTCGGCCATTATTGGAATAATTACAATTTGATAAGGGGCAATTTTAGGTGGTAAAACCAAACCATCATCATCAGAATGAATCATAATTAAACTGCCGATCATTCTGGTTGTAGTTCCCCAGCTGGTTGTCCAAGCAAGGTGTAATTTCCCATCTTCACCAAGATATTTTATATCAAAAGATTTTGCAAAATGTTGTCCCAAATCATGGGATGTTCCAGCCTGCAGGGCTTTGCCATCTTGCATGATGTGTTCCATTGTGTATGTATGATCTGCGCCGGCAAATCTTTCTTCGGCTGTCTTTTCCCCCATTATACTTTCAATTGCCAATATTTCGCGCATATAATCACCATACATCTTATGCATCTTTCGCGCGTCCGCGGCGGCGTCCGCATGAGTGGCAAAAACGTTATGTCCTTCTTGCCAATTAAATTCGCTGGTACGCAAAAACAATCTTGGGCGCATTTCCCAACGCATAACATTCACCCATTGGTTTAACTTTAACGGTAAATCACGATATGACTGAATCCAACGCGCCATTGCTTCTCCGATAATAGTTTCAGACGTTGGACGAATTATATATGGTTCAGTCAATTTAGAATCTGGATCCGGCTGTAAAGAACCATCAATCATTTTTAATCTATAATGAGTTACAACTGCACATTCTTTTGCAAATCCTGCAACATGCTCGGCTTCCTTATTAAAAAATTCAATGGGTATTAATAATGGAAAGTTAGCGTTTAAAACGCCATTTGCTTTTATTCGCCGATCCATTTCATCGCGCATCAATTCCCATATCGCCCAACCATAAGGCTTTATAGTCATACATCCACGCACAGGTGAATTTTCTGCCAAATCTGCGGCTATTATTACATTTTGATACCATTCACTAAAATTTTCAGCCCTGGTTGGTGTTATCGCTGTTTTTGCCATTTTTATTTTCCTTCAATTCATAAAATTTATCTGAAATTATTTTGTGCAGCGTGACTGCTATTTCTTTTCTATCCATTCCACCCAAAGGTGGTGGTGGTAATAAATTTAACTCTACCAGAACCCCGCCCAGTTTTATAATTTGAAATACATGCCCGAATGCACTGTGTTCTTTTATTGGTATTAATTCCGATTTCCCAAAATCTTCGTTATATTTTCTGATCTTATCATTTGCAGGACAAGAATAATTATCGGCCATATTTCTATCATCGGTAATCTTGGCACCATTACGCAGATTATAAGTCATTACTACTGGTTGTATTGTTAAGCCCGGAATTTTATCAACAACGTCAAACATACTGCTTTTGAATGGGTAAATAAAACATCCATTGTTTGTTGTTCCTTCTGGAAATATGGTCATTGGATATCCAGCTTTTCTCATGGCATTGTTTATTGTTTTTGTTGTTTCGATTGCTGTACGTGGATTACGACTTATGAAAATAACACCGAATTTTTTAGCAATCCATCCAACCAATGGGTATTTTTCTATGTCTTCTTTACCAAAAAAACTGGTTCCCAACGCCACTGGAAAAACCGCCATTTCAAAAACAGAAATATGATTTGATACCAACAAAAGCGGTCTTGCTTTTAACATTTTCCCGTTTACCTTGACTCTGACCCCAGTTATATACATAATAATTCTGTAAAAAATCCGAGAATATGCAACGGACAAACGCCCCCGTGGAATCAGGATTAAAATAGGAACTTGTACAACAATTGCCAGCCAAAACATGGCAAATCTTATACTTGAAAAAATTGTGATGCCCCATTTTTTCATTCTTTATCCTGGTCTGAACTTTCTTCTACAATTTCTGCATCTTCGGCATCATCACGCAAAAAGAATTGTGCTGCTGCCTTGAACAAAGCAAAAGATCCTGTAAATGGCAATAACATAACTTTGCCGAATTTTTTTATTGCACCATCACTAACAACCAAATGATCAAAAGCATTTTCATTTCCAGTAAAATGTTTTTGATAAGCACGATTCATCATTTTTGTTTGTAAAATTACAAACACATCAAAAGTATTAAATGGTTTATCAATAAATACACCCTTGCCAAATTGTGCGCCCAAACGTAAATAACCCTTTATCAATGGGGTCATCTGAGCCTTTGCTGTTGCTTCGTCTACAAAATCTTTTGGTAAAATATTCATTCGCGTCAATTTTGGATTTACGCCTTCGACCAACTTGTCCGTTTCTACAACAGGACGTAAAGATAATGGTGCAAGATGATTATAATAAAGATATGAAATTGCCTGTGCAAATGTCGCTGGTTGAATCCCAACCCATGACGCAACACCAAACATTAAAACAATTTTACGTTTTAAAATATAATCCGTCAGGCCCATCCACAACATACGCATAACCAAACCGCCTTCGCGATAATCAGCATCCACACAAGCACGAGACATTTCCGCAATGTTCCCACGAATTTTTTTAATTTTTTTCAAATCAAATTCTGTTTCTGTGTAAAACCCATCCATTTTTTCTGCAGCATCACGATCTATTATTCTATACGTCCCAACTATTTTATCATTATGAAATACCGCCATATATTCAGCAAAACGATCATAGCTGTCATATTCTTCGCGCAAATTTTTTTGTTCTTCATTTGCGTTTGCGCCTTCCTCTTCTACGAAAACTTTGTATCTCAATTGGCGAACTTGTTTTCTTTCTTCTTTGTTGCGCGTTAATCTAACCTCGAACTCGCGCACTTTAATAGCCATGATTTGCTCCTTGTATCTAGAAATTATAATAAAGAATGGGGATATAATCAAGGGTAAAGGAATGAATAAAAAGACAGATTCTTATTTCAATTTTTCCGACAATACTGCGACTGCTATCGCATAAGAATTTGAATTGTTCCATCTTTTAATTAAATAAAAATTCGGGTAAAGTAAATAAGCTTTGCGTACCAAAGCATCTTCTTCTGATGGGACAGCAAAAGGGTCACACAATAATCCCGTAACTATGTTTGAATTAGGCGCATACAAAATACCCAATTCAGCCCATTGATATGATGTTTTTTTTGTTTTCCCATCACATAAACTGGTATCAAAATTTTCTGGCAAACCGACTTCTAAAATTATTTTTTCGTCCAGATTCCAACCCAATTTATTTAAATAGTTCCCAGCGCTGGCCATAGCATCACCAATGCTGTGAATTATGTCTACCTTTCCATCTCTGTTTCCATCTGCGCCATAACGCACAAGTGTTGATGGCATAAATTGAAGATGCCCCATACCACCATCATACGCACCCCGAATTTCATTCATTTTTAATTTATTTTTTGATGCTATTTTCATCAGATCTATCAATTGTTCGGTAAAAAATTGCTGGCGTCTGCCTTCGTAAATCAATGTTAAAAACGAGTCCGATATTTTATGCTTGCCCTTAAAATCACCATAATTGCTTTCCATTCCCCAAAAAGCTAATAATACTTCGGACGGAACCCCATATTTTTTTGATGTTCTGCGTAAAAGTGTTTTATATTTTTTTGCTTTATCTAGACCGTTTGCTATTCTTTCTTCGCTGACTCTGGTTTCTATATATTCAGGCATAGGCATTTTAAAATGCGGCTGATTTTGATCACGCCAAACAATCTTTGGAACAAATGCTGCATCTTGTATTGTGTCGTTAATGACCTGATCATCTATCTTTTCCTGGACCGCACGATTTTGTATTTGATTTAAAATATTATTCCATCTATCAAAGTCAAATTGACCAGTTTCAGCCACAGCTGGAGATATAGAAATTAAAGAAATGATAAATAATGTAAATATTTTTTTCATATCAGACTGGATTATAATCTAAAAAAATTAATTTGCACAATCTAAAAATATTTTTGAAAAAAAAGCCGCTAAACGCGGCCATTTTAAAATGAATATTTCACACCCAGATGCAGGCTGAACGACTGCCATTGTGCGTATTTAAGTGAATCTTTGACCTTGACGGTTTGTGCGTCATATTGCATCAATACAGGATAACAATTTGTTATAAGATTCGGATCACAGGTGGTTCCGCCTGATACACCGCCTTCGGTAAATACGTATTGACCTTCGTCGTCCATTAAATAATCAGTATACGCAGCAACATATAATTCGCCACCTATTTTTCCAACATGGAATAAATTCATATCCGCCTTTAACGCTAGTTGCAATCTATCAGATAATTGATAATTGTATTCCATTTCAGCTTGGTATGAATATGCGCCCGTGCTTCCTTTGTCAATAAAGCTAGGATTTTGCTGCCAATCTGTTCTGTTTGGCCATATTCCTTCGGATGAATAATTCGGCATACCGGCTTGGAAATAAAAACGCAATTTGTCTTTATATGTCATTTGTTTTTCAAATTCCAGCCCCAGGAAAACCCCACTCCAGGTTGTATTGTAAACATGGGTTGTCCCTTCTACTAATACTGGGCCATCACCACCAATAATAACACATTGCCCAGGCAAAACACCCCATGGTTCGTATGGAGCCAAAGGATCTTGAGAATATGGGATAGTTGTTGTCAAAGTCCCATCTGGATTTGCATATCCCAACATAATATCTTCTGGGGATAAACAAAGTTGATACCAACCATTGTCTATGGCTGTTTGTTGTTCAGACTGCGCAACGTTATAGTAATTTCCCTCGTCATCACCAAAAATATAATCCCCACCAGGTGTCAGCAATGGCAAATATACCCCTGGGTTTGGATAGTAATGATCATTCATTTCCAAATTATGTTGAAAAATTTCATATCCTATACTGGGGGATATTTTCCATCCACCCCAATCCCAAATATGTTTTGCGCCAAATGCAAATTTCATATTTTGGGTGTCTCCAGATTGTTTACCAACGGAAATTGTAAATATTCCAACGTCTTTTTGGGCCGGATCATATGATTCCAAATCATAATCCATTGAAAATCCGCCGCTGGCCATACTGCCCTTACGAATTTCACCATAAGCAAAAAGATCATAATTTTTTACATTAAAATTAGAGTCAACACGGGCCCCAATTTCATTAAAAATCATATCGTCCCATTTTAAAACAGAATTAACACCAGTTTTAAATTCGAAATTTGCAAATTTGCGCCCATAATCCAAAGACAAAACCCAAGAAGGTAATTTGCCAGTTGAAACGCCAGCCGGGGTCATCGCACTGCCAAAATCCGATGGCAGCTGTTGCCGCGGAACCTGATAAGTGTAATTACGCTGATTGATTGATTGTACTTGTTTCTGGCCACCACCATACATAGAAGATTGTCCCTGATAATAAACTGGGGTTCCTTCGCGTGATGCAGCCCCCGCACTAAACGCGCAGAATGCCGCCGAACAAATAATTAAAAGGGTAGATTTTATTCTCATAACGATGATTATATCATAAAAAGAATAGATGGGGGAAGAGAAAAAGTTTCACTTGCAAAATTCCTTTATTTCGCTAAAATATCCAACCGAACAATAAAGGAAAATTAAAATGGCAGTTCCAAAGAAAAAAACCAGCGCATCTCGCTCTAAACAACGTCGCTCACACGATGCATTACCAGTAATGCCATCATCAGTCTGCAAAAAATGTGGGGAAAAGAAACGTCCACATCATGTTTGTTCTGCATGCGGAACTAAATAACTCTGCAAATGAGTACAAAAAAAATCATAGCTATTGATGCAATGGGTGGGGACAGTGCCCCACGCTCCGTTTTAGGGGGGATGAATCAATTTTTATTTCAAAATACTGACCGTGATATATTTTTTCGTGTTTTTGGGAATAAGCCCATTATAGAAAACTTACTGAAAAAATATCCTCGTGTTGCCAGAAACTGCGAAATTATTCATGCCCCTGATGTTATCAAGGGCACGGATAAAGTTGCCGAAGTCATCAGGCGCGCCAGCGATACCAGTATGTATATGGCCATCAAAGATGTACGTGCTGGAAATTCATGCGCGATTGTTTCGGCTGGGAACACTGGGGTTTTAATGGCTTTGTCTAAAATGGCATTAAAAACCATTGATGGAATTTCCAGACCAGCAATTACAACTATGTTACCCAGTGGCGGCGGTGATAAACGTGCAGTTATTTTGGATTTGGGAGCAAATGTTGTTTGCGACGAAGAAAATCTATTTGATTTCGCATTAATGGGCAGCGTTTATGCCGAAACTATTGGGAAAATGCCAAAACCTAAACTGGGTATTTTAAACATTGGCGAAGAAGATTCAAAAGGGGATGAAGTCTTACAACGTCTGAATAAAGTTTTGGTCAATCATAAAGACTCTCTGCCTTATGAATATATTGGATTCGTAGAAGCCAATGACATCAGCGCTGGTCGTGTCCAAGTTGTTGTTACAGATGGATGGACTGGAAACGTAGTATTAAAAACTGTCGAAGGTACGGCAAAACTTATCAAACGTGTTTTAATGGACACTATCAAAAAATCATGGGTTGCAATTTCTGTTTCTTTTATGTTAATCCATGTATTTAAAAGATTAAAAAATAAAATGGATCCCAGATCTTATGCAGGCGCAATATTTTTGGGATTAAATGGATTCTCGGTGAAAACTCACGGGAACAGCGATGCCTTGGCATTCGCGAATGCAATCAAGTATGCTGCAGATTTAGTCGAGGCTGATTTTAACGATAAAATCCGTGCAGAAGTTGCAAAATTAAACCCAATAAAAGAAGCGTTGAAGAACGCAGAATAAAAGTTAGAGTTTTTTTCTTTTATTGATTTTCAGTATTTTATATGTAATGCTTACTAAGCACTAAAAAGGGGCAAGAATATGGGAAACAAACTTATCGGCTATGGTTCTTATTTGCCGGAAAAGATTATCACTAATGAAGATTTTACAAAACTTATGGACACGTCCGAAGAATGGATTTTAAAACGGACAGGTATTAAACAAAGACACTTCGCACGCGATGATGAAACTGTATCTGATATGGCCACAGCGGCCGCACGCGCAGCGTTAAATAATGCTGGATTAAAACCTGATGATATTGATTTGATTATCGTTGCAACAACAACCGCGGAAATGGCATTTCCATCTATTGGCGCAATGGTATCGCGCGATCTGGGGATGACAAACAATGCCCCAGCATTTGATGTTCGTGCTGCTTGCACTGGTTATGTTTATGCTCTGCACTGCGCACGCGCATTTTTTAATGCCGGGATACATCATAGAATTATGGTTATAGGTGCAGAAAAAATGACCCGCTTTATAGATTGGACAGATCGCAGCACCGCCGTGTTATTTGGTGATGGCGCGGGAGCAATGATTTTTGAACAATCTTCTTCTAATTACAGCGGTATTATTGACACCGTTGTTTATACTGACGGTCGGGGTTATGATATGTTACATGAAAAGCCGGGCCCATTTGTCGAAATGAATGGTCCAGAAACCTATAAAAATGCGGTTCAACGTATGCCTGAGGCTTCTGAATTTATAATGGAACATGCTGGTATCCAGGCTGAAAATATTGATTGGATTATTCCGCACCAGGCAAACCTGCGCATTATTGAAAGCGGGGCCGAACGTCTGGGATTCCCGTTGGAAAAAATCATCATAACTGTTGATCAACATGCTAATACCAGTGGCGCGTCAGGCGTACTTGCATTTTCATGGGGAATGGATACGGGCAAAATTAAACGCGGACAATTATTAATGTATCCAGCATTTGGGTCGGGATTGACCTGGGGTGCTGCAATGATAAGAGTATAAAAATGTCAACCATTACCAGAAATGATTTTGCAGAAAGTTTAAGCAAATCCAGCGGGCTGACCATGTCCCAGGCATATAAATTGGTTGATTTGATATTTTCCGAAATCGCAGAATCTTTGATTCGCGGGGAAGAGGTCAAAGTCGCAGGCCTGGGCAGTTTTAAAATTTTGGAAAAAAATGCACGTATGGGCAGAAACCCAAAAACCGGCGCACCGGCGGTAATCACCGCCCGTCGCGTTGTATCATTTAAACCATCCGCTGAATTAAAATCAAAAACAAGAAAATAAAAAATCGCCGCGGTTGCGGCGATTTTATTTTACTTTTGTTTTTCTTTTTGAACAGAATTTATATCAATATTATTATTTTGTTCATTCATTTTTTTTAATATATCTGTTGCAAATTCTAAATTCTTTTGTTTGCTTAATGCCCATTTAGCATATTCGTCCAACATATCATTTATTATAGATAAACCAGGGTTGTAAATTTCATAATTTTTACCATTAAACACTATAGATTTTTTATTAGTAAAATTGGTTGCTATAATTCTAGAAATACCATTACTGTCGGCATGAAAATATAAGTCTGATGGTTCCATTTTCTCTACCGAAAGTTTTGGATTTAAATCAGTGATTTGTCCCAAAAGATTATTAAAATCCATTTTTAATTTATTGGCCAATTCACCAGTAACCGGTATTTTTGAATTATTCAGCCAATTAAAAATTGTAATAAAATGATCTGCATGCTGTTTAAACATGTATTCGCTTGCTGTTAAATCGTTTATATCCATTATATCCATCTTTTACACTCCTTAAATATCATTTAAATTGTAACATATATTATATATTGATTCTATAAAAATCGCCGCGTTTGCGGCGATTTCTATTTAACATTTTTTTGTTCAAACAGTTCTTCGGGCTTAACGCTTTTTTCTTTCGTTTTAACCTGTTCCAGCATTGCATCCAATGCCTTTTGTTCAAACAACATTCCACGCATCATTGCCAAAGCGTTTGGATTTTTATTGTAAAAATCAAACACCATATTTGGATCTGGATAGCGCGCGGCTTCGGCCCAAATTGCACGCTGCAAATCTTCGTTCGTAATTGCAACTTTGTTTTGTGTGCCCCATTCCGCCAGTATCAGGCCCAATTTTACACGACGCTGTGCTTCTTTTTCTTCTTTCTTTTCATCAAATTTTTCATGATTGCTGTCTTTGCCAGAATGATCATGACCAGCATGAGAACGTTCATATTCTTTCTTTGCCATGTCTATTTCTTGGGCTACCAAAGTTTCTGGTAAATCCAATTTGACTTTGTCAGCCAACATATCCAACAATTCATTACGCATTTCACGTTTTGATGCATCGGCATATTGTTCTTCCAAAATTTTATGTACGTGTTCTTTTAAAGCGGCAACCGATTCTTGACCAACTTCTTTTGCCAGTTCATCATTCAATTCCGGCAAAACATGATGGCGTAATTCATGAATTTTGATTTCAAATTTTGTTTCTTTCCCCGCCAAATTTTCGCTGTGATATTCTTTTGGGAATTTAATTTTGATATCAAATTCTTCGCCAACTTTATGTCCAATCAGTTTTTCTTCGAATCCTGGAATGAACGAACCACTGCCCAAAATCAAGTGATGCTTTTTTGCTTCGCCACCTTCGAATGCGGTATCTCCGATAAAGCCCTTGAAATCAATAATGGCAACGTCGCCATCGACTGCTTTGTAATCATCGCCTTGCTTTTCAGCACTGGAACGTGATTTACGCAGATTTTCTAATGCTTTGGTAATTTCATCTGCTGGTACAGTTGTGACTTTCTTGGTCAGGGTAAATTTTTCCAAATCAATTGCTGGTAAAAATGGCAAAACATCAAATTCCAAAGTATATTCGACATCTTCACCGTCTTTGAATTTTGCAATGTCCGCCTTGGGCGATCCAGCCAAGCGGATTTTTTTATCCTCTACAAATTTTTCCAAATCTGTATTCATTAATTTATCAATTGCTTCACCTTTGGCAGATGCACCAAATTTTTGACGTAAAACATTCAAAGGAATATGTCCCGCGCGAAAGCCAGGCATTTTTGCATTCTTGCCATGTTCGGTTAAAATTTCATCTGCTGCATTATTGATTTCGGCGTCAGAAATTAAACCCGTTAATGAATAATGTAAATCTTTTATCTTTTCTTTTTTAATCATGAGAAAACTCCAAATCCAAGCGGGGGTGCAAAATCGCACCCCCGTATAAAACCAGCATATTAACGTTTGCTGAACTGAGTTGAACGACGTGCTTTATGGAATCCATAATGCTTACGTTCGACAACACGACTGTCGCGTGTCAAGAATCCAGCAGCCTTTAATGCTGCGCGCAGATCAGGTTCGCGCATATTTAATGCTTTGGAAATTCCGTGTTTTACGGCGCCAGCCTGACCAGACAGACCACCACCCATACACATTGCAACAACGTCATATTGTCCATCACGTTTTGTAACACCAAATGGTTGGGCAATAATCATTTGCAAAACTGGTCTGCGGAAATATTCAGCAATTGGTTTGCCATTGATAACCATATTTCCCTTGCCTGGGACAAGATAAACACGAGCAATGCTGTCTTTACGTTTGCCAGTTGCATATGTTGCACCAGATAATTTTGCAACTGCAACCTCGGTTTTTTTAACCGCGGCTGTTTTTGGTTTTGCTTTGATTGCGATTTCTTTTTTTACAGGGGCTGCTTTCTTTGCGGCCGTTGCTGTTTTTTTAACTTCTGCCATTATTCGCCCCTTTTATTTTTTCTGTTCATGTTTGCAAAATCTATAACCTGTGGATTTTGAGCAGAATGTTTGTGTTCTGCGCCAGCATAGACGTGCAATTTTGTCAGACGTTTATTTGCCAAAGCAACCGCAGTGCGGCGTCCCATCATGCGTTTAATCGCGTTAAAGACGAATTGTTCTGGCTTTTCAGCGCGCATTTGGCCCAAAGTACGTTCTTTGATTCCACCGGTCCAAGTTGTGTGCCAATAGAATTTTTCACCGGCAGCTTTATTCCCAGACAAAGCGACTTTGTCTGCATTGATAATGATAACATGATCGCCACAATCCATATGGGGCGTAAATGTTGGTTTATTTTTTCCGCGTAAAAGCGTAGCAGCGTATGCCGCCAAGCGTCCAAGCGTAACATTTGTGGCATCAATCAGATACCAGTTCGCTTGCAACTCGCTCGCTTTCAGCGATTTCGTTGATTTTGTTAATTGCATTGTTTAACCTTTTATTAAAAAGCAGGGCAATTATGCCCCGCAAGTGCCCAAAAGTCAAGAAAAATAAGTATGGTACTATGCTACCATATTATTAAAAAATATTGTTTTACTAGAATACTAATGCTAGTCTTTACTTGATGAGGGAGTTGAGAGAGCACAAAAATATTGGAATACTCATGAACAGTATTACAGAGTTACATTTTTTACAGAGTTTAAATGATAAAAATTTAGTAAAAAAACAAAATATTCTTAGACTTGCACTGGCTTTTAACAAATATTTTTTGGAAGTTTCATACGGAACATTATGGCAAGATTGTTCTTCTGATGTTCAACAAGATATAAACAATATCCGCAAATGGAATACGAACGATCTAAAATCAATTATAAAAATTATTGAAAGTATAAAATGCGCTGTTCTTGAACCAAATGGTTCTATCCCAGAATATTTTTTGTTAAAAGACAGTATAAATCATAGTTCAAGTATATTAAACAAAACTACTAAACCTTATATTACCGAGCTTTATTTGGCCGGTCAAAAAGAAAAAGTTGAAAAACTTATAAATCCAGTACTACCAACAAACAAGACCCATGGAACTGCAACACAATATATTTGTATGTTTAATCGAATCCAAGATTATTATAAATTATCAAAGTAAAAAACCGCGCATTACGCGGTTTTTTAAATCATATTTTAATTATTCAAAATAATTTAATCCCATGGCTTTTTTAACGCGAGCCGTGGTCGCTGCCGCAACCGCACGCGCACGCGCGGTTCCCGCGCGCAGCATTTCCATTACTGCGGCTGGGTCTTTTGCGAATTCTTCACGTCTGGCGCGTATTGGTGCCAGTGTGCTTTGCAAAACATCGTTCAAGAATTTTTTAACCTTTACATCGCCCAAACCGCCACGTTCGTAATGCGCCGCCAATTCACCATAATTTTTATACTCTGGCAAAAATTCAGCAAAGTGTTCTGGTTTTGCAAATACAGACAGATAAATAAATACTGGATTATTTTCAGTATGTCCTGGATCTTCGACCCTTAAATGAGTTGGATCGGTAAACATAGTTTTAATTTTGGCCGCGATTTCATCCGCGCTATCATTCAAATAAATTGCATTATTTAATGATTTCCCCATTTTTGAATTACCATCTATCCCTGGCAAACGACCAGCTGCCGATAATTCTGGGACTGACGCCTTTGGCATAGTTAGTGTTTCGCCGTATAAAGAATTAAACTTGTGCACGATTTCTTGGGTTTGTTCAATCATTGGTAATTGGTCTTCGCCAACGGGAACAATGGTTGCATTAAACGCAGTGATATCTGCTGCCTGGGAAATTGGATAAGTGAAAAATCCAACTGGCGTGCCATCACGAAATCTTTCTTTTTGCGCGATTTCTGTTTTAACTGTTGGATTTCGTTGCAGACGTGCAACGGTTACCAAATTCATATAATAGAAGGTCAGCTCGGTTAATTCGGCAATTTCAGATTGAATAAATATCGTTGATTTTGCTGGATCAATTCCAACCGCCAGATAATCCAGCGCAACCTGTAAAACATTTTCATGAACTTTCTGTGGATTGTCGGCATTGTCGGTCAAAGCCTGGGCATCGGCAATCATTATAAAGCTTTCGTATTTACCGCTGTTTTGTAATTCCACGCGACGACGCAAAGAACCCACATAGTGGCCTATGTGTAAATTTCCAGTTGGTCGGTCGCCGGTTAAGATAATATCTTTGGACATTGTTATAACTCCATTTTAACAAATGTTAGATTAATTGATTGAAAAATAAAAGCGCAAAGTTATGGCGCAAAAGGAAATTCAGGCGGCAATGCGCCAGCAAAAAGCAGAAAAAATAAAGTTCATCGTTTTCATGCCTGTAATTTTGCCACAGTTTTTTTGTAAAATCAAGTTTTCTATTCCTATATTGAATTAAAAATATATATGTTTTATAAATACTAAAATAGGGAACAAATCATGCATGAAGTAAGAAATGAATATATAGAAAGAATACGTGCCATATCATTTGGCTCAAGCAATGTGATTGATAGGGGTGCGTCTGTCGCCGATATGAATATCAAAATGCAATTAAAACGATTATCTGAAGCAGTAGAGTCATATTTGTTGTTGGTAGATAATAATCGTTTTACAGATGCAATTCTTATAGCCGGGCATATATTAGAAACCTGCTCTATAATTAGTTATGCCAAAGATGCCCCTAACAATGCCCGTAAATATGTTGCAAAAAGCACACTTCAAGGTCTTTGCGATATACTTGATTATGATAATACAAATTTGCAAGACGAATATGTAAAAGCCGCTTTTATGGAAGGTTTGAAGGTTTTGGAAGATAATGGATATTTGGCGATTATAGCTGATAAGGACAAGAAAAAAGCGAATGCTGCTCATATTAAATTTTTACGAGGTTTACAAAACTCTAATTTTGATAAGAAAAAATGTATTAAAAATTTTTATGAAAAACTTGTTGTTGAAGATTATTTGCGTCCATTTCGTAAAAAAATTGTGGAACATCATATAAAAAACAACAAAGGAAATATCAATCTTGATAGACAATTTGTGCTATTTTATTCCGAATACTGTAAAATTAAACACAGCAACTCCAACTTATATTATGGCGAAATCACGCCAACAAAAATTTTTTTGAATGATGACGCGAGATCAGATATAAATTTTTCTGCAATCCCAGTTTTCCTGTACCTTGATTTGATTAAATTTATTTTAAATGAATAAAAAAAAGCCCCGATTGGGGCTTTGATTTTTGGTGGTCTTGGTGGGACTTGAACCCACACGATCGCAATGATCAAAGGATTTTAAGTCCTCAGCGTCTACCATTCCGCCACAAGACCAGATCCACCATAAAAGACATCTTACCATTTTATTTTACCATTTGCATGATAAAAAACATTGGTGGAGCTGAAGAGATTCGAACTCTCGACCTCTGCATTGCGAACGCAGCGCTCTACCAACTGAGCTACAACCCCAAGTTATATGGTGCGGATAAGAAGACTCGAACTTCCAAGGGTTGCCCCACTAGTACCTGAAACTAGCGCGTCTACCAATTCCGCCATATCCGCCAAGCGAGTGCAATTTTATCCAAAAAAAATTAATTTGCAAGGGGAAAGTAGTCGCTGATTATTTAATAATTATACATATAACAAATTATTGCTAAAAACTATTGACCCGCTTTTATAAAATTCGCTACAATCTGTGTTAAGGATGAGAAAGATTTTCGCATTTTTAGCGATTTCCTGTGCGTGTTTTATTGCGCCTGGTTATGCTGTATCTCGTGAAGCACACTCTGGCAGACCCGCGACAGAAAACTCCACACGGGTTTTGAATTCGGCCGTGGCCAAGATTTCTGCCCGCAGTGGCGCACCAATTGTCACAAAAAATAAGGTCTCTTCTTCTCGTTCATCTGTATCTGCGCGCGTTACTCCCACTCATGGTGTTACAGCACGTGTGGCCGAAGAAACCCCAGGGGTTACAACAAGAACCGGCGCTACATACGATAAATGCAAATCTGCTTATTTTTCATGCATGGATCAATTTTGCACGGTCAAAGATCCAAATTATCAACGCTGTTCTTGTTCGGATAGAATTTTTGATATAACCGCCGCGCAAAGCGTTATGCAAGATGCTAATGCACAATTAACCACATTTACTGAATCTTTGGACAGCGTTGGAATGACCACAGCACAAGCCGCCGCCATGAAAAAATCCAGCGAAGGCGAAGACGCTTTGACTGGAGATAAATCTTCATCCGCCGCATTGTTGCAAGCAATTATGAACTCTATCAAAGGCGAAAGCACAAATGTCGGTGGTGTTTATTCGGGATTAAACAGTATAAATTTAAAAATGGATGATTCCGCAGGATTTGGATTTGTTGATAATGGGCAAGCAATCGCTGCATATAATGGAAAAAATCTTTATACCGCAATATATAACAAATGTCGCGAAGCTGTCAGTGATAGTTGCACAGACGCAACATTACAACGTTCTGTTACTGCATACTTGATGGCAATAGAACAAGATTGTAATACCGTACAGAAACAATTGGACACAACAAAAAAAACCATGACCGCCAGCGTTCGTGAAGCTGGGGCTATGTTAGATCTGGCGCGGGTCAAAGATCGCCAGGAAAGAAACTCTTCTGATGCAACCGCATGTTTACACGCCGTCGAAAACGCCGTTTTATCCGAAGAAGTTTGCGGCGCAAATTATCATAAATGTTTAGACAATGGAAAATATATTGATGTCACCACTGGCAAACCATTGGAAGGGGTTGTGGAATTTTATAAATTGCAAGAAATGTTAAACTTTTCTGCGAATGTTTCTTTGGTAGATCAAAAATTAGCAAAAAATACTGACAATCGTCCCTTTGTTACTGCATTTGAAACCAAAGTTAAACAGTTTGCTCAACCAGAATTAGACAAGTGCCAAGAAATTTCTGACCAAGTATGGGCAGATTATTTAGATAAAGCAATGTTAGCAATATATTATTCACAACGTGAAAAAGTTGATGAAATTAAATCAGGCTGTATGGATTTTGTTTCTACATGTTATATGAATGGAAATACTTCTATAACAGCCGCTATGTCCGGTATTATTAATGGAAATATAGACGTTGCCCCCGGCACAATTGTTCTGCTTGATGATACATGTAAAAAATATGTAGCTGCGTGTGACAATATGTTTGGTGATGCAGATGGGAATGGAATTATCGCTCAATATATCAAAACGCGTAAGGATCAAGATTTAACCGATGCCTGTCGTGCAGTTGTAAAGCAATGTTTTGACAATTTTGGTGGAACTTCTTATAACAATTTTTATAATCCGCTTAGTGGCGTATTTTCTACTGGTTTTGCATTGGATTGGTTCACATTTGAAACTTATGATTATACGTCTGGCAATATATATACCCTGTCAACATGTGCAAAAAAGTTACTAGAAGTTGACGCATGTAATCCCGCAGATGATCCCAATTTCGCACGCAATATATTTGGTGGATTCGACAGAGCGATTGACACTGTTAATAATGTTTATTACGGATTGCGCATGTTGGGAGATGTTACTCTTGCCACCACTGCATATATCGATTCAAAACAAATGCACAAAAGTGGTGTTGCCACTGAAATTTACAATCAAATAATAAATAGTTTGGCTGTAGATTGTCAAAACTATGGCGGTCAATTCGTACAAAAAAGATATTTAAATTTGTCAGCAAGTCATTATAAGTATTCAACTACCGGAGAAATGGCGTTTTGTGAATCTAATTTTACAGCTACTATCATCGCCGGAATAATTTCTGCTTATGGCGTATCTAGTGGTGAAAATATGTGCCCATTAAATTACTGGAAGAAAGTTGATACTCCTTCGTGGGGGGCATGTATTTGTTGGGAAAATGGTGGCAGACGCAGTAATGATGGGGCATCACTTAAATGTGTTCCTGGACAATATACTTATACCCCAACGGGAAGTAATCCATCTAATGGTTTAAACTGCAGTGGTGGCCATTGTGATCGCAGTATTTTATTAACACCAGCCGATGATGCATTAACAACAACAGTTGATGAAAGTATAGATAATAAAAATAAAATCTGTCCGTTTGGAAAGACAACCTCTGGAACAAACGAAATATGCCAAAGCACAAATTTAATATCAGGTACAGCTCCTTTTGATGTTTCATTGGTTCCCGAAGCAATAAAATAATGATTGTTCCACATAATATTTATATTCACATTCCATTCTGCGTAAACAAATGTAATTATTGTGCTTTTTATTCGCGTGCTTGCGCCACGCCTGATTGGAATAATTATAAAAATAAAATATTCTCTGAAATTTATTATTGGCGCGAACGCATTAGTCATGCAGAAATTCCAACCGTTTTTTTTGGTGGCGGCACGCCCAGTTTAATGCCAACAAATATTTTTGCAGAAATTATGAACGAATTGCGAAATTCATTTTCTGTCGCACCCGATGCTGAAATCACAATAGAGGCAAATCCTGGAACATTGGATGCAACTCGTCTATCAGAATTTATCACCGCGGGCATAAACAGAATTTCAATTGGTGTTCAGTCTTTGCGTGATGATGAATTAAAATTTTTAGGGCGTATTCACGACGCAACCACAGCACGTGAATTGATAGCAAGTGCACAAGATTCAGGCTTGCGCGTATCCGCTGATTTTATTTATGGATTGCCAAATCATACACCAGACGATGTAAAAGAATTGTGTAAAAATATAAATTCATTATGGTTGGAACATGCGTCATTATATGAATTATCCATAGAAAACGGCACACCATTTTCGCGCCAAAATTTAAAAATGCCAGACAATGAAACAATGGCACAAATGTATGAAGCAATTAGTAAAACGCTTACCCTGCCCCAATACGAAGTTTCTAATTACGGGATCCCGTGCAAACACAATGCAAACATTTGGGATGGACAACCTTATATAGGATTGGGCGATGGAGCGGCGGGTCGGGTTTTAATTGACAACAAATGGTATGAGACATTAAATGAACAACAAATTCCGTTGCAAAATCATGACCGCGCAGTAGAAATTTTAATGACTGGACTGCGCACCACTAGTGGGGTTTTATTGATCCCAGAAATTTATGAAATTATTGATTTGGATTTTGCCAATGGCGATAATTTCATGATAAAAGATAACCGATTGATTGCGAAAAGCTTTTTGACTTTGGATAATTTGATAGTAAAGTTATTGAAATGAAAAATAAAACATTGAACATCATTGGAATATTGGCGCTGATTATCGTCGCTTTTTTCACAGTGCAAACATACAAAGGAAATAGAATGGCTGTTGGTATTGAAAATAATATGGATGTATCTTTTCGTCCAGGCGACGATTTCTACAGTTTTGCAGGTGCAGGATGGCGACGCAACAATCCATTGACTGGCGAATATTCCAGATATGGTGTTTTTGATAAATTACGTCAAGAAAATTTAGAAAAATTACATAAAATTATAAAAGATTCGTCTGACAAAAAAATATCAACCATTTATACCCAGGTAATGGATTCAGATAAATTAAATTCTGATGGCATTAAACCTGTTATGCCGAATCTTGAAAAAATTGATAAAATTTCAAATCGTAAAATGTTGTTTGAATTTTTAGGCGCCGAGCATAAACATGATGATGCTTTTTGGGATGATGCGGTTGAAGAAGATATCAAAGACAGTGACCATTATCTTTATTCTGTTGGCCAGGGAGGTTTAGGATTGCCTGAACGCGAATATTATTTTGATGATGATGCGCGCAGCAAAGAAATTCGTGAAAAGTATAAAAAATATATGGCTGATGTTTTTGCTATGTTCAAAATAAATGGCGATGTTAATGCAGTTTATAAAATAGAAGAAACATTGGCACACGCCCATTATAAAAAAGAAAAGCTGCGTGATCCAGCCGCTAATTATCATAAAATGACGATTTCAGAGTTTCAAAAAAAGTTCCCCGAACATGATTGGAATAAGTATTTTGAATTACGAGGTGTTAATCCAAAAAATATAAATGTTGCGCAACTAGAAGCTTTTTCTGCCGCATTAGAAATTTTACAAAAAACACCATTAGAAGATTTAAAATCTTATTTGAAATGGCATGTTACAAATGGATCCATGTCTGTTTTGGGGGATGCACAATACCAATTACAGTTTGATTTTTATAGCAAAACCTTATCTGGCAAAACCGACCGTCGCCCACGCTGGAAAGATGCTGTTGCAATAACCGAAGGCGTGCTGGGCGAAGCCGTAGGCCAAGAATATGTTAAAATTTATTTCCCGTCACAGGCAAAACAACGTATGTTAAAATTGGTTGATAATTTAAAACTGGCATATGCGCAACGCATAAAAAATTTAGATTGGATGTCTGATGAAACAAAAATCAAGGCTTTGGAAAAATTGGACACAATTCATGTAAAAATTGGTTATCCAAACAAGTGGCGTGATTATTCCAAATTGGAAATTTCTGAAAACGTTTCTTTGTTTGAAAATCTGAGCGCCGCCGAAGAATTTGAAGATGCATTTTGGATGGAAAAAGCCGATAAAAATGTTGATAAAGATCATTGGTATATGAATCCACAAACGGTAAATGCTTACTATAATCCGCCAACGAATGAAATCTGTTTCCCTGCTGGAATATTACAGTACCCATTCTTTGATATGAATGCCAGCGATGCATTTAATTATGGCGCTATTGGTTCGGTTATCGGGCATGAAATGACACATGGCTTTGATGACGAAGGGCGAAAATTTGATAAAGATGGAAATTTAAAGGATTGGTGGACCGCATCAGATGCAAAAGCGTTTGAAGCGCGAGCAAAGGTCATGGAAAAATTCTTTAATAAAATTCAGGTTGCGCCCGGATTATACGCAAATGGGAAATTTACATTGGGCGAAAATTTAGCCGATCAAGGTGGGATAACCATTTCATTTACAGCGTACAAAATGGCAAATCCAGACGAAAAAATAGATGCGCAGTGGACGTCGGATCAAATATTTTTCTTGGCCTATGCCGGAACTGAAAATGCAAATATAAGACCAGAACAAATTATACAAAGTACCAAGACCGATCCGCATTCTTTATCTGAATGGCGTGTAAACGGCATTTTGCCCCATGTTCAGACTTGGTATGAAGTATTTGGTATAAAACCAGGGGATAAGTTATACTTAGCCCCAGAAAGCCGCGTAAAAATTTGGTAATACCGCGCTTGCAATCTGAAAATTTTTACTCTATAATCTCTTGGCTTGCTTGGGGCGGCAACAGGCAATCATTATAACCCGCCAAGACCTCGTATATATTGCGATGGCAAACTTTGTATGAAATTTCCAATGAAAGATTTATCCAAAGAATTATTTAATCCTATTGCAAATGAAAATTTTGCAGAGATGTTTGATGCCAATTATGGCAAACAAGAAACCTTGCAAGGCTATGCCACCAAAGGAACAGTAAAAGATATCAGATCAGATTTTGTTTTGGTTGATGTCGGTCTAAAATCCGAAGGTCGCGTTGCATTAAAAGAATTCGGTGCAAACCCACCAAAAGTTGGCGATATTATCGATGTATTCGTTGAACGTTACGAATCCCGCGAAGGAACCGCCGTATTATCTTATACAAAAGCACGTGCAGAAAAAGCATGGAAAGAATTGGAAAAAGCCGTTTCCGAAGGTATTGACCCAACTGGCACAATTATGGAAGCTGTTCGTGGCGGATACACAGTTGATTTGGGTGGTGTTTTCGCATTTATGCCTTCATCCCAAGCAGACAGTCGTCCAATTCGCGATGCAAGATCTTTAGTCGGCGTAACAGATAAATTCCGTGTTTTGAAAATGGATGCTTTGCGCACCAACGCGATTGTTTCGCGTCGTGCAATTCAATCTGATTCTATTGCTGCCGCACAAAAAGAAGCAATGAAAAGTATTACATTGGGCGCAGTCTTGGACGGCGTTGTTAAAAACATTACCGACTACGGTGTGTTTGTTGACTTGGGCGGAATTGATGGATTGCTGCACGTTACAGACTTGTCATGGAAACGCGTTAATCATCCACGTGAATTGGTTCATGCCGGTCAAAAAATCCAAGTCAAAGTTATTCAATTCGATCCAGAATCACATCGTGTATCTTTGGGCATGAAACAATTAGAAGAAGACCCATGGGTAAATGCATCACGCGCATTTAATTTGGGGGATACTGTTACCGGTAAAGTTTCATCTCTTACCGATTACGGCGCATTTGTTGATTTGGGTAACGGTGTTGAAGGTTTGATCCATATGTCTGAATTGTCCTGGACAAACAAAAACATTCACCCAAGCAAAGTTTTGCAAAATGGCCAAGAAATCAATGTTGTTGTTTTGGGAATTGACCAAGATAAACGCCGTATTTCTCTGGGCTATAAACAATTGCAGGGCAATCCATGGCGTCAATTTGCAGAAACCCATAATGTTGGTGATGTTGTAACTGGCCCAATCAAGAATACAACTGAATTTGGTTTATTCATTGCATTGACACCTGAACTGGACGGTATGGTTCATATTTCTGACCTGTCTTGGGATAAACTGGACGAAGAAGAATTGAAAAAATTCGTTCGTGGTCAAGAAGTAACCGCAAAAATTTTGGATATCAATCCAGAAAAAGAACGTATTACTTTGGGCATCAAACAAATGACCGGCGGTGGTAATGATGGAAAAGTTTCCCTTAAAAAAGGTGCGGTGGTTTCCGGAACAATTTCCGAAATTAACCAAGAAGAACTGATTGTTGCATTGCCTGGGGATTCACGCGGTGTTGTTCGCAAGACCGATTTATCCCGTGATAAAGAAGGTCAAAACACCACTAAATTCAAAGTTGGTGATACTATCGAAGCATCGGTTGTTTCAATAGAAGGAACCGAAGTGAAACTGTCTGTTCGTGCTTTACAGGTTGCTATGGAAAAGCAAGCTGTCAAAGATTACGCAAATCAAACCGACAGTGGCAGCGTTCTGGGCGACATCTTGGGTGCCGCAATAGAAAGCAGCAAAAAATAAAACAACCGGCGAAAGCCGGTTTTTTTATTTCTTCTTTTATGATAAAATATCTCTATGCAAAAAATTGTAATAATTATGGGTGGACCAGGAAGTGGCAAAGGCACTATTGCCGAATTGTTGATGCGTTCGCATAAGTTTAATTATATTGAAACTGGTGCATTATTTCGCAGTTTGTCACAGCATTCAGACATTGCACAAATAATGGCATGCGGCGGATTGATTCCCGATGAAAAGATATTTCCTTTGATTATTGAACACACCGATAATAATAACGACATTATTTTTGATGGCTTTCCAAGAAATGTTGTTCAAGCAAAATGGTTGCTTGGAAACTTCAACGCTTGTATTAATGTTATTTATCTAAAGTTATCTAAATCCGTTATGATTGAACGAATACATAAAAGATTAAACAATGGATCAACACGTGATGATGATTCCAAAGATGAAACTATTATGCGCCGATTAAATGCTTTTGAAAATGAAACTCTGCCCGCCATAGAATTTCTACGAAACGCATCGTGCGTTAATTTTTTAGAATTAGATGGTTTAAAAACACCAGATGAGATCGCCAAAACAGCAAAATATCATCTGGATTTATTCGCCCAAGCATAAATTCCATATCCAACCAATAGTATAAAAATCAAAAGAAATATAGCTATTGCTGTTTCATGATATTGTGAAAATGGTAAATCTACATTCATTCCGTAATAACCAACCACAATTGTTGGTGCAATCAGAATAATGTTCCACATAGTTAATCGATTAATGTATTTATTCGAATCTATATTAATAACACTTTCAAATGTTGCCTTGATAGATACTAACATCTTATGATAACTGGTTATAACTTCTATTGCTTGGTTAAATTCAATTTTCATATCCTCTAATAATTCTTCCATGTCTTCGTTTTGTTTGAACGGACGCATTTTTTCCAGCTTTTCAATAACTGACATATTGCCTTTTAAGCCCGCCATATAAAACGTATAACTGTTTTCAACATCTAATAACAACAGCAATTCTTTTTTTGTAATTTTTTTCTGTAAATTATTTTTTGATGAAAAGACTTTCTTGTTTAATTCTTTCAAAGAACGCAAATATGCATCTGCAATACGCAACATAATATTCAGGATAAATGTTTCGCGAGAACTTTTTTCGGTATCTTTTATCTTGTCTAAAAGATCGCATCTTTTGCGACAAACAGTTATGACACTTTTTTCAGAATAAATAATGGACAGGGGCTCGGTATGCCAAGTAGTGCCCATTTCACGATTAACAATTGGAAATCGAACAATGATATTTTTATAATCGTCTTCTGCTTCTATACGGGATTGTTCATCAGGATCCAAAATGTCCATAATGGTATCTTCATCAACCTTGTACTTGGACTGCAAGCTTTCAAAATCTTCGTGATCTGGATTTCCAACATTCACCCAAGAGAACGTCTTTAATTTTTCTGTATTAAACATTTTCATTCTCCTTTTAAAAAATGGTCGGGGTGACAAGAATCGAACTTGCGACCCCTTGCACCCCATGCAAGTACTCTACCAGGCTGAGCTACACCCCGACTCTGTCCCAATTGGAAACGCACATTTGATTATATTATTCATCATTACAAATGCAAGTTAAAAAACTTCTTGCACGAATCGTATTTTTTTGCCTAAGCTTGCTTCATAACAAATCGGAGATTTCTTATGATTGTTGGTATAGGTCTAGACTTGGTTGAATGCGGTCGTTTCTTGGATTGGTCACCTTTTAAAAAATCCCGTATATTTACTAAAAAAGAATTAGAGTTTGCCGAAGACGATTCCGCAAACAGCGAACGTCATTTGGCTAACTTTTGGGCAGCACGCGAAGCTTTTTTGAAAGCACTGGGATGTGGATTTTGTGAAGAAATTAATTTTTCTGATGTTTCTGTGAATCATGACGAAGCTGGCAAACCAGAACTTTTGATATCTGGTGGAGCCAAAGCAAAATTAAAAGAAGTCGCTGGACCAGATGCAAAAATATTTGTTTCAATTACTGACCAGGGTGATTATTCTGCCGCTGTTGTAATCGTAGAAAACTAAAACCGCGAGCGCGGTTTTTTTCTTGCGTTTATTCCTCTATTTGTTTATATTTTTCAAGCTTAAACAAAGGAGAGTATTTATGGCTAAATGGGTCTATACGTTTGGGAATGGCGCGGCCGAAGGTACCGCAAAAGACAAAAACTTGCTGGGGGGCAAGGGCGCAAATCTGGCCGAAATGAATTTAATTGGTCTGCCGGTTCCTGCGGGATTTTCCGTTACTACTGAAGTTTGCACTTACTATTACGATAATAATAACTCTTATCCTGCCGATTTAGATGAACAGGTTCGTGCAGGGATTGCCTATATTGAAAAAATTATGGGTAAAAAATTCGCCGATAAAACAAATCCTTTGTTGGTGTCCGTTCGCAGTGGGGCCCGTGTTTCTATGCCTGGTATGATGGATACTGTTTTGAATCTAGGATTGAATGATGAAACTGTTTTGGCATTGGCTGCCGCATCAAACGATGACCGTTTTGCTTATGATTCTTATCGCCGTTTTATTATGATGTTTTCAGATGTAGTTTTGGGCGCAGATATTAATTTGTTTGAACACGCATTGGAACACATGAAAGAATCCAAAGGATATAAATTTGATAATGAATTAACTGCGACCGACTTGAAAGAATTAGTTGAAGAATTCAAAAATATTGGTAAAAAAATAGGCAAAGAATTTCCACAAGATCCATGGGCTCAATTAAAAGCTGGTATTGGCGCAGTGTTCGGTTCTTGGATGTCAAAAAAAGCCATTACTTATCGTAAATTAAATAACATACCTGGTGATTGGGGAACCGCCGTCAATGTCCAAGCGATGGTATTTGGAAATGCTGGCAATGATTGCGCAACCGGTGTGTGTTTTTCACGCGATCCTGCAACTGGCGAAAATATTTTTTACGGGGAATTCCTTATTAACGCCCAGGGCGAAGACGTCGTTGCTGGAATCCGCACCCCACAACCAATGGCAAAAGATAACAGCGGACGCGTATCGCTGGAAGAAGCCATGCCTTCTGTGTACAAAGAATTAGTCGCTGTTCGTGAAAAATTAGAAAAACATTATAAAGACATGCAAGATATGGAATTTACTATCGAGCATGGAAAATTATGGATGTTGCAAACCCGTAATGGAAAACGCACCGCCGCCGCCGCCGTTCGTATGGCTGTGGAAATGGAAGAAGAAGGCTTGTTAAATAAAGAGGAAGCTATTCTGCGCGTTGGTGCAGATCAATTAAATCATTTATTGCATCCAATGCTTGACCCAAAAGCAGATAAAAATGTAATTGCAACTGGATTGCCCGCATCCCCAGGTGCCGCCGTTGGACGCGCAGTCTTCAATGCTGATGATGCAGTTGAATGGGCCAGTCGTGGAGAAAAAGTTATATTGGTTCGCATTGAAACCAGTCCCGAAGATATCGCTGGGATGGATGCTGCCCAGGGCGTTATCACCGCACGCGGGGGAATGACATCACATGCGGCAGTCGTTGCGCGCGGCATGGGGACACCATGCGTATCTGGCAGTGCAGATATCAAAATTGATTACGTCGCAAAAACAATGAAGACAACCAAAGGCGCCATTATAAATGAAGGAGATTGGTTATCTATTGATGGTGCAAAGGGTGAAATAATTATGGGTCAGGTTCCAACCGTTTCTGTGGAAATGACTGGAAACTTTGGCACATTGATGAAGTGGGTTGATTCCATCAAAACACTGGAAGTTCGAGCAAACGCAGAAACCCCACGTGATGCAAAGCAAGCACGTGAATTCGGCGCCGAAGGAATCGGACTGGCACGCACTGAACACATGTTCTTTGATCCCGCCAGAATTATGGATATGCGCGATATGATTTTGGCCGAAGATACAGATGGTCGTCGCAAGGCTTTGAATAAATTATTGCCTTATCAACGTGCAGACTTTGTTGAATTATTCAAGATTATGGATGGATTGCCCGTTGTTATACGCTTGATTGATCCACCTCTTCATGAATTTTTACCCCATACCGAAGAAGATATAAAATTACTGGCTGATCACATTGGTAAATCTGTCACATTTGTAAAAGAACGCGCAGCAGCGTTGCATGAACAAAATCCAATGTTGGGACATCGTGGTTGCAGATTGGCAATTACTTATCCTGAAATTTGCGAAATGCAAACGCGCGCTATTTTGGGTGCTGTAATTGAATGCACAAAATCTGGCGTCAAAGTTTTGCCTGAAATCGAAGTTCCATTGATTGGTTCCAAAAAAGAGCAAGATATTGTAAAGGCAATTATTGATTCAACCGCCGCGCAAATTTTTACCGAAACCGGCGAAAAAGTTGAATACAAAGTGGGGTGCATGATTGAATTACCACGCGCCGCATTATTGGCAAATGAAATCGCAACCAGTGCCGAATTCTTTGGATTTGGAACAAACGATTTGACCCAAACAACACTGGGGATGTCGCGCGATGATACTGGTACAATTTTGGACGAGTATCGCGCCCGCGGCGTTTATGTTGCCGACCCATTTGCTAGTATTGACCAAGCAGGCGTTGGACAATTAATTATCAGCGCGGTTAAAATGGCGCGCGAGGTTAAGGGGCATAATATACACCTGGGGGTTTGCGGCGAACATGGTGGGGATCCAGAATCTGTGGAATTTTTCCACAAGGCTGGTATGGATTATGTTTCCTGCAGCCCATTCCGTGTGCCGATCGCAAAATTGGCCGCTGCCCAGGCAGCCGTCAAATATGGCAAAAAATAAAAATCGCCCGTATGGGCGATTTTTTATTGCGACAAAATCTTTTTGTTCTATAATCAAGTGATGTTTGATGGCATTACATTTTGGACAGATGATAAAACTTGGCGCGGAATTTTAACAGACCTGGGCGCCGAGTTCGCACAGCGCGATATTGCCGATGTTGTTTTTAAATCTAATAAAAAATTTTCCCCTGCGGAATTAAATACTGAACTTTTACGTCTGGCAGATTTGCACGAATCTGAAATTATCAAAAAAATTTGCGGTAATGTTCCATTATCGGGTGCTCAAAAGAAAATTATCATGACACTGCACCGTTTTGGGAAAAATGGCATTGATGTTTCTACCTTGCAGCAACAATTGGGGTACGCCCAAGGGGCTGCAACAAATGCTGTTGGAACTGCAATTTATCAACTGCGAAAAATATTTGGGAAAGATTTTATAAAAAACGAAGGTGGCAAATATAAATTATAAGTTAATTTCTTTTAATAAAATTTCCAGTACTCAAACTTATGCCCAGGGTTTAGTGCGCGGAGGAGAGGCATCAGATCACACAATTATTTTAGCAGATTCACAAACAGCAGGGCATGGCAGATATCGCCGTACTTGGGTTTCTAAACCTGGAAATCTTTATGTCAGCTTTATTTATAAAATTGAAAACCGTGATCCCAGACTTTCATACTCTGTTGCTGTGGCAATTGCCGAAACTCTGATTTCCTTTGGAATAATGCCAACTATTAAATGGCCAAATGACATATTAATAGATGGTAAAAAGATCAGTGGAACTCTTATTGAATATGCCAAAGATTTTGTAATCGTTGGTATTGGAATAAATATAAAATCTAATCCAACCCTGCGTTCTTATGAAACAACAAAGGTTGCAGACTATGCGCCAAAGGTTTCGCGCGATGAATTATTATCTGTACTTGCAAAACAAATGGATATCTGGACCGCACGCAATTTTACATCTGTAAAAAACAGATGGATGGATTTGGCCGCAAACTTGAACAAGACCATAACCTATCGCGGACGTGATGCAATTTTATGTGGACTAAATGATGATGGAGCATTGGTATTACGATCTGGGCATGAATATATAATGGCTTATGGTGACGAAATCAGTGTATAAACTTTTTTCTATTGATTTTAATGTGATTTTGTGATATAGTTACTTCATTGAAAAAGATTTAGCGCGCACAGTCGCGTTTTTTTATTTTCAATTTTAATCGGTGCATCTGTGGTGCACCTTTTTTATTTATCCCCGCATTTGCGGGGTTTTTTATAAAAAGGATATTCTGATGCAATTGACCCTGATTAAAAATGAAAATTATGACGATGCAAAGGCAACACTGATAAAGCTATCCAAAATTATTTATGCCGAAACACGCGCATCAAGTTTAATTGCTGTCGAATCATTGGGGGCAATGATTGCAAATTTATGCAAAAGCTCTTTGCGATCATTAAACTCGATAATAAGTGATGAATCTGTCTTTGAATGTTTAAATAAAGATTCTTATAGACACAACGATTTACTGATTTCAGAAAGCGATCCAAAATATCAAATGTGTTTACGCACAGCAAAACGAATGGCAAATGGACAATTACCAGATTCTGTTCATGGGGCAACACGCTTTCATCGGGAAGATTGCATCCCACAATGGTCAATTACTTGCGGTAATGTTGCCGAAGCCGATGGATTGCTGTTTTACAAGGATTAAATATGAAGATTTCAAAAATAATATCTGGCGGATTTTATAAAGGGCAAAGAACTTATATAATTTCCAGCATTGGAATTTTATCTGCTATTACCGCTTATTTGATCGGGGACGAAAACGTTTTTAATACAATGAACTCAATTTTTACTCTTGCGGGGATATTTTTCTTGCGCAAATCAAACGAAAGGAAAAAGAATGGAAATTCCAGAAAAATTTCAAAATGATGATGGAACTCTTAATACCGATGCTTTGATAAAGTCATATTCAGAGCTGGAAAAGAAAATTGGAACAATGATTTCAGTGCCAACAGAAGATTCAGATAACGAATCCCGTGAAAAATTTATGCACGCAATTGGTGTTCCAAAAACCGCAAACGAATATCCATCAAGTCCATTGTTCGATGATGAAACGATTCGTGAAAAATTCTTTGATGCTGGTCTTACACCAAAGCAGGTTGAAAAAATTTATTCCATAGCCGAAGAATTTTTATCCCCTGCCCTGTCAGATATTTTTAGTTTAAGACACGAATCAGAATCAATTGCTGAACTGAAAAGATTTTTCGGCAATGAAGATAAAATGAAAGATGCATTGATTGAAATTAATGCATTTGGTGAAAAATTTTTACCCGCCGAAGCATTTGAATCATTATGCGCCACACCCCAAGGAATACAAAGCATATATAAAATGATGCAATCAATAGAACCAGATGTTACAACAGGGAATAGTACATCTGAAAAATTATCTGATTTTGATTTGAGGCGCATGATGCAAGATCCAAAATATTGGCGCGATCATGATTTGGAATATGTTCGTAAAATAGAAACCGGATTCAAAAAATTATATTCATAACATTTTGATTTATTTTTTCTTTTCGCTTTACTAATTTTTTTGTTTCAGATAAAATGTAATTAAGAACAAAAACTTTTGTTCTATAAAAACAAAAAGAAAGGAGAGAAGAATGGCATTTTCATTCTTGAAACCAGCACCAAAAAAAGCCGCTGCTAAACCAGCTGCTAAAAAACCGGTTGCTAAAAAGAAACCAGCTGCTAAAAAACCAGCTGCTAAAAAAGTTGCAGTAAAAAAACCTGTTGCTAAAAAGAAACCAGCCGCAAAGAAAAAAGTTATGAAATTGGCTGTAAAAGCTCCAGTTGCTAAAAAGAAGCCAGCTGCTAAAAAGAAACCAGCTGCAAAGAAAAAAGTTATGAAATTGGCTGTAAAAGCTCCAGTTGCTAAAAAAGCTGTTGCTAAAAAGAAGCCAGCTGCTAAAAAAGCTGTTAAAAAAGTAGCTGCTAAAAAACCAGTTGCTAAAAAAACAGTTAAAAAAGTAGTTGCTAAAAAGCCAGCCGCTAAAAAAACAGTTAAAAAAGCTGTTAAAAAAGTAGCTGCTAAAAAGAAATAATGCTTTTGCATTGTTGAAATAAAAAATCCTGCGTTTGCGGGATTTTTTATTTTACATACTACTTAAAAAGTTTCGTATTTGTGCTAATAATTTTGTTCCTTCATCACCAAACATAGGCAAGTATGTTTCATATTCGGGTAAATCTGATTGGGCATTGGCACGGGCACGTTCTGAAATTGGTGGGGTTAAAATCGCATATGCTTTATTCCACAAATCATATGCACGGGCTGTTTGTGATAGTTCTTTCCATTTTGATAACAAATTTGGATCGTCAGATAATGCATCACTAATACCCTTGATCCAATTTTCACCAAAAGAATTCACATATTTTAAATTTTTTATTTTCTCAATATGTTCTTCGTCTGGTTGGAAAGAGGTCAATGCTGCCTGTAATTCTTTTAAGTCACTATCTGAAATTTGCGTTCTCTTTACCACTGGATTCATCATTCCACCGTATGGCATCAGACCACGTTCAATATCATTCATCTGGGGTTTGCCAGATTTCAAATTTTTTATATGCTGGATCAGTTTTTTGCCATTTGGCAATTTTTCCAATTCAAGGAAAACATCTTCATCGGCTTCGGCCAAAAACACTTGGTTTAAAGTTGATATACCACCTTCTATTACATGAACCTGGCGATACAAGTTCATCAATCGTTGTGCTATTATAGAAGTTAACTCTCTCATTGATATTCCCCCGAAAAAAATCTTTATTCACAAATAATCTGTACAACTTTATGCAATCTGTTCTTTGTATTTTTGATTGGTATTTTTTCTTCTGGATGAACCTGTATTCCAACCAAAGATCCGTTTTTTTCTTCTTTTAACATAACAACACGAGCCGAAGTATGTGTGTTTGGGGCCAATTTTTCATAATCTTCTTCAAACAAAATAGCCAAATCACCTACCTTGGGGGTTATCCCAGGGACAGCATACAGATATGCGTTTGATGGAAGCATAGGACCCATACGACCACTTGGGACTTGGATCGCATATATGCCACTTCCACTTTTTACCTTGGATGGAGGTTGCAACATATTTTCATCAGATTTAGCAAAGTCTATATTTTTCCCGTTTGGCATCCCATAGACAGGAATTAAATTTTTGCGAACAGAATCATAAACATTTGCGCCATAAATAGCCGCACCAACATCAGAATTAGAAGCGCTTTTCCCGACTTTTAATGCTTCGCGAACGCGCTCTTCGGCTTTATCAATTTGTTTACTTAAAGAACCTGAATTATAAAGATCTGCAATTGCTTTGAACATTGTTTCAACTGATTTGCCCATTGCTTTGGCCAAATTTTCAATCTCAGTTTCATAAACTTCGCGCTGACCAGTTTCTATCTTATGATAAACACTCAGTGTCATTTTGGCGTCTTTCGCCGCCTGGGCAATCGTTTTATTTGCATCCCGACGTAAAACCCGAATCCCAGAACCAAATACTTTTAATCCCGCCGTTTCATTTTCTACCAAACGACGTTGCATTTCAGATTTCCATTTTGTTGCTTTGTCGTCGTCGGCTTTGATAAATATATCCGACAATTTACAACTCAAAATTGTGCAAAGTTGCATTAATTGGCCTTGTTTTAATCTGCGAACTCCTTTTTCAACCTTGGACATTGCTGACAGCGACAAGCCCGATTTTTTTGCTACTTCGGTCATGCGCATACCGCGCGACAGTCTGATATTTCTGATATTATTTGGAAAACAGATTTCTTCCCATGCCATTTTTCTACCTCTTGCTTGACAAATATGTTAGTTTTTTTTTTAGCACAAAGCAAGAAAAAACGTTGCAAATTAAAATTCGTGTTGTATGGTTTTGAACATGGAATTTACCCAAAAGACTTTACCAACCAATCTAGAAGCAGAACAAGCTGTATTGGCCGCAGTTTTAATGAATAACCGCGCGCTGGAAAAAATCAGCGATTTTTTGCATTCGGCGCATTTTACCCATCCTGCACATCAGGAAATTTACAAACTAGCAGAAAAACAATTCGCCGCTGGAATTCCATTTGATATCATTACGGCTAAAAATTATCTGATTCAACAGGGCGTACTGGAATCTGTTGGTGGTGTTGAATATTTGTCTGAATTGGCGGGGGCTGGCGCATCTGTTGTTAATGTAGAAAGTTATGCAAAGATTATTTATGAAAATGCCATGCGTCGCGAACTTATTAACATTGGGCAAGATATTACCGATTCGGCATTTGTAGAAGATCTGGAAAATCCAGTTGATAAACAAATTGAATCTGCCGAACAAAAATTATTTGAATTATCTGCGACTGGATCTGCAGAACGTGGTGCTTCAACATTAAGCAGCGCTTTGCGCGTCGCACTGGAAGAAGCAGAAATCGCATATAAAGCAGATGGAAAATTATCAGGTTTAACAACTGGTCTGCGTGATTTGGATAAATCAATCAGCGGATTGCATAAATCAGATCTGATTATTATTGCAGGTCGTCCAGCAATGGGAAAAACAACAGTTGCATTAAATATTGCATTTAATGCTGCCAGTGCAATTATGGCAAATCGTGCAAATAAAAAATATAAAGGCGCGGTCGTATTTTTCAGTTTGGAAATGTCAACATCACAATTGGCGTCCAAGGTTTTATCGTCCCAGGCAAAAATCCCCGCCAGTTCTATGCGCAACGGAAGTTTGAATGATCAAGAATTCTTACGCCTGTCACAATATTCTGACGCTTTATCAAATGTTCCATTGATGGTTGATGATACCCCAGGGATGAGCGTCCCAATGATGCGCGCGCGCGCGCGTCGTATTGCACGCAAGCATGGCGGTATCGCACTGATTGTTATTGACTATTTGCAATTAATGCAATCCCCAACCCTGCGTAAAAATGACAGCCGCGTTAATGAGTTATCAGAAATTACTCGTGGCCTGAAAATGCTGGCCAAAGAATTGAATGCTCCAGTTATCGCACTGTCCCAGCTTTCTCGTGCTGTGGAATCTCGTGATGATAAACGCCCACTGCTTTCAGATTTACGTGAATCTGGATCTATTGAACAAGATGCTGACATTGTTATGTTCACATACCGCGAAGAATATTATCTGCAGGGTCGCGATCCGTCCGAGGTTGCAAATGATCATTCAGAAAAATTCACATTAAATAAAACCGACAATTGGCGCAAACGTATGGAAGCCGCACGTGGTAAAGCAGAATTGATAATCGGAAAGAATCGTCATGGCAAACCAGAAACAATCAAATTAAAATTCAGCGGCGATTATTCTTTGTTCGACGATTTAGACGAAGGGTTTAATCCGGCAGACGATCATAAATTTGCTGGTGCGCCTGCTACTTCAAATTCTGATATAAAAAATCAACAACCAGAAATGGAAGACGTTCCATTTTTAGATTGATTTTTTATGAAAAATTTGATATAATGATTTTACATAAAAACGGAACGCGCATTGCGCGTTTTTTATTTTTAATTTCCCATGAATGAACAGAATCAACCTTTTTTACGCGGATACAATGTTTTCCGTTTGCCGATAATTGACGCGGATGGTGTGCCTGCATGGCCGTCTGTGTTTCCAACCGAAAAAATAGATGCTTTGCGCGACATTGTCGGTCCGCGACATTTTTCCAGTCAAATGATGTTGGAATATATCGCCGAAGACAAAGCGCGATTGGATCCGGGCGCACTGCATTTTTATTGTGGAGAATTTGACCCGCGCACAGCAAAACTGGCATCTGATAAATTGATAACTGGCATGGCGTGTTATTGGGATCCATCTGGCGGATTGAATAACGCAGACGCCAGCGTTTGTGTTTTGCTTTATCGTGATGATAAAAATCGTCACGCTTTTATTCATGATGTCAGATATTTAATTGTTGATGATAATGATTTACATCCATTAGCAACCCAGTGCGAATCAGTTCTGGAATTTATGAATTTGCACGGCGTACATTTAATAGAGATCGAGGTTAATGGTATGGGAAACGCCTTGCCCGAAATTTTACGCGAGGTCGCAAAAAAGAAAAATGGCTGGACCAGCAGAACAATGAAATACTAATCTTTCATCCAAATTCCTTCAATCGTGGCATTCATTCCGCAGAAAGCATTATATGAATGTGTATTACCATATTGTACATTCATATTTTTATCAGACATTATCGAAAATTTAATACTTGCATCTAAATACTTAAAATAATAATCAGCCTTGTCATCGCTCGAAATTTTCATAATCCCATCCACATCACAAGTATGTCCATATTGAGATGAGTGCATATTAAATTCGCACTTTGATTCATTACAATTTTTAATAATAATCTTGCCATCAAAATTTTTGTCAGATTTATTCAAATACCAAACACCGAAGAAATTAGAATTTTTTGAATTTTTTATCTGGGGATTAACACAAGCAGACAAAGTTATTAAAAAAAATAAGAATATTTTTTTCATAACTTAATTCTATCACAAAAGGAAATAAAAATGAAAGATATAGAAAAATCTTTTGCACGGGCGTTTTCGTCCGTCGACGGCGCGCGCGTCATCGCGCATCTGCGCAGTATTACCATTGAACGGTTTATGGGGTCGAATGCGACAGATGCAGAATTGCGAGGACTGGAAGCACAACGTGCATTAGTACATCAAATTGAAACCTTAACCCAACGGGGAAAAAATGGATAAGAATGGAATATTGGAAACATTGCGCAGCACCTGGTTTTTGTTGGCATTTATAGGCGGAGTAATTTGGTGGGCAGCACAACAATCTTCGGCCGTTAATGAAATTGAAAAATCTGATGCGCGAATAACATCGCTGGAAAACAGAACCACTATTTTAGAATCTGGTATTGGACAATTGCAATTAAAGATAGATGGAATAAAAGAAGATCTGTCGTTGATAAAATCAGCAGTGATAAAATAAAACGCGGCAAACGCCGCGTTTTATTTTACTTTTTAGCATCCACCTGTTGCGTTGCCAATAATTTTGGAAATCGAGATATCTTTGTGCAGCAAGAAATCATATTGGCAGTTGCCAGATTTATAAGAACCGGTGCAAGCAGCCAATGTTAAAACTGCAAAGCCCAACAATAATACTTTTTTCATTTTTTACTCCTTGTTATTTAGAACTGCATTAGCAGAACATGCCTTATTATAACCTAAAAAAACCTTAATAGGAATTTATTTTATAATGCGTTTTTAAACCATTGCACGTGCCAACCAATAACAACGATTACATCAAATCTGGCATCCCCATACCAACGATTTTTTGCAATCCATGTCCCTGCCGCGCGTCTTAATCTTAATGCCTGGGTATGACCAATTGCATCAAATGCAGTGCGAACACTTGGCCTATTTTTTACTTCTACAAAAACAACTAAATTACCACGCTTTGCTATTATATCTATTTCTGCGCGCTTTGTATGTTGCCCCGTTATATATCTGGATTTTATAACTTTAAACCCATGAATGCGCAAATAAATCCGCGCCAAAAATTCTGCAAAAAGCCCAGCCTGATAAGTATTTTTAGAATGCATAAGGTTTTGCCCGGAAATTTTCACGTGCATCCGAAGTATTCTTTGCCGCGTCTGTAGCCATGATGCCTTGGTCCGTCAGTTCCAGCATTCCATAATATGCCGTCAACATTGGATCAAATGAATTATCACTGGATACCCATTTGTCATTACCGCTGTTTGGTTGCCCATATTTTTCAATAATCCCCTGCCAAAATACCATTATTTTATTATCACGCTGATGTGAATATTTTTCCGCAGCACCTGGCATATCATTAACATCATTTTTATAAATCACACGCCAAACAACATTGTCAGTTGCATTACTGGTAAAATAAATATCTATGGTTTCACCTGTTGATTCGCGCACCAGATGTAATTCTGACGGATACAGCAAACCCCTTTTGCGGGCGGCAGATAAAATACATTTTTCTAATTCTGAGGGGATATATATTCCCTGTTGACTGCATTCATAATCCAAATTAACGCGCCAATCGCTGGCCAAAGTAAAAACTATTGAATTTTTTTGTCGTGGAACATATAAAGATTGTTTTTTAAAAAATAAATCTTGAACATCTTCAAACAGCATACCCAAATAAATTCCAGAAATATCAAAATTAGAAACATCATAAAACCCAGCACCATCGTTCAATACCAGTGGGGCATTATCAAATTGAACAGGCTGGGGTTCGGAAATTGTTGCCTCGGGCAATTTAGAATCCGTGCCCAATTCCGCATTGATAATAAATGGATCTGCCTCTTCTGCAAATACAGGAGAAATCGTATAAAATACAAATATCGCGAAACACGCAATTAACGAAAGTTTTATTTTTTTATATAAAAAAGTTTTTTTATTCTTTTTCAATTTCTTACTCTTTCACTATTTAACGATAACTTCTACCACTCTGAACTTTAGAATAGTAGCAGGATCTCCACCAGCCGACAAATATTTTTTTACATCAAAAAATGTTCCATTTGTTTGTTTCTGTCTGACACCTTTTTCAAATTCTAATCTTATTGACATTGTTTTATTTTTTTGAATTTGTGGCGCAGCCGTAATATCATTTGCGATATCCCATGTCAGCAAATCATAAGTTACCTGAAAATATTCGCTGCTGGGGGGTAAAACAATATTGCCCACAATCACACGACGCATAATATTTTGTGCTGCTTGATTTTCCATATCTTCGGCAAATTTATCTTTCCATTCATTAAATACCGATGGATCTGACATTCTCGCAAGAGCGCTGTCTGGTTTTTCGCGTCTTTGCATATCATTGCTGTCTGGAATTATATAAAAGTATTCATGCACAAATTTTTTTATTAAATTATTACGTATAAGGTCATCTGATAAAACATGTAATGGTATTGGTTTTTCAATTCTATCCCTGGATAAATCTGCTGGTTGAAATATTACAGAATTCACAGAAAAATTACGGCTGATATCAAAAGTTTTTCCACCAATGACAACTATGCCGGTTGCAATAACCAATAAAATCATTCCAAATAAAAATGCTGTTGCTTTTTTCATTGTTCCGCCGGGTATGCATGAAAATCCGTAACATAATATCCCAAAGTCGCAGGATAGCCTTCTTCTGACTTTGATGTTCTGACAAATGCCTCTATATTTTGTATTTTATCGTCGCCCATATTAATACTGGCCGTTAAACGCCAAAGCCCGCCTTTGTCTGAAATAATACCCATTGGTATTGTGCGAATAGAATTTGGAACAACAAACCATTCTTCGCCGGATGTTGCGCGTACACGAAAATCGCTATTTACAACCCCAAGAAAACTGGTAAATACATTTACACTAGATGAACAACAAACGTTGCAACGTATCGGCATTAATTCATCGCTCCAACATTTTTCAGGCTCGCACTTGCACCAATTATCGTCGTTTTCTTTCGCGTCGCGTGAGATTTTAAACCAGCGCTGAGTAAAATTTGCAACTACTGATTCCTGCATAACACGCGCAGCAGAATACTTCAAACGTGTATCACCACCAATAATGGCTATCCAATTTTTCCCATCATCGGATATTGAAACCAAAACAGGTTCAGTCCGACTGGATCGCATGGTCCAAACCAGCGTCCAAGAAAGCCCAATAATCAAAAGAAATAATACAGCTGACCAAATAGCAAACGACCGCGCCATTGAAAGATAGCGCGTTTCCGGAAACATTCTTGTATCATAATCAGCCGGAAAATCCATAATGTCTGCTTTATAAGTTAGGCCCTATAAACCTGCATACATGCACAAGGGGACAGTTTTAATTCATTATTATCAAATCCAACACCAACCGGTTCGCGATCATAAACCTGACCACAGCCAGCCAGAGCGAAAACAACCAATAATCCCAAAAGAAGTTTTTTCATTTTCCCACCTTTTTCTTTTATAAAATTATAGTGAATTTTCATACACTGCGTCAAGTCTAAAACTGTGTTTCAAACGATAATAAGAATCTTTGTTCGCGGTCGTATTCGTTTATCTTCAGTGGCCACCCCCAAGAAAAATTCATTGGTCCCATAGGAGTATTCCAATACACACCCAACCCAACACTGGTTCTTAAATCTTGATCTATGAAATTATCTCCTGTGATCGGGGGTGCCGTGTTCAATGAATATCTATATTCTTCTTTTGGCGGTTTCCCAACAACACCATAATCCGCAAACACAAATCCCTTTACCTGGTATTCGTCTGGAATAAATACTGGGAAATTTAATTGAGTGCTGCCATTTGCTTTCCATAATCCGCCCAGCGCATAATTACGATATGCCCAGTTACGCGATCCAATACCAGCAATCTGGAACCCACGTAATGATTCCCCACCTAAGAAATAGCGATACACACGACTTATATAATCCCCCTCTAATGGTTGTGCATAACCAAATTCCAAGCTAGATTTTAATTGCCATCTGTTATCAAAGAAATTTAACAATCCTGTAACGTCTGCATTATAACGCATAAATGTTTCCGTGCTGATTCCAAATCCCGTATAAGCCGCACCAAAATTCGCCACCACACCGGTATGGGTATTTTGTTTAAAATCTGTATCTAGATTTTGATATTTGAAATTTGTTCCCAGTGTATATAAACTTGCTTGTTGCCAACCAGTAGTTGTATGCAAATCATAATTTTGATCGTACATTGCGGACAAGCGCAACATTTGGGTCCAGTTATCTGTTAATTTCCAACCCAATCTGCCAGATAATGAAAGACTGTCACGATCATAGCCAAAGCTGCCGAGTTTTCCATAATTATACATTGTATAATTTACATCAAAACCACCGGACAATTCGCGCCCAAATAAATAAGGTTCAGTAAAGCCCAAAGAAACTTGTTTGGTATACTGTGCCAAACTACCTTTTAATTGGACCATTTGACCGCGGCCCATAAAATTAGTTTCTGTAATTCCCGCATCAACCATAAATCCATTAATACTGGACCAACCAACACCACCGGACAATTCACCCGTTGGTTGTTCTTCTATTTTGACATCTAAATTCATCAAGTTTGTTCCAGCAATACGTGTTGGAACCATTTGAACATCTTTATAATATCTCGAACGCATCATTCTTTGACGCCCGGCTTCTATTGTTTGTAAAGAAAATGGATCTCCACCACGCACATCCAGCTGATGTTCAATTACACTATCAAAAGTTCTAACATTCCCAAGTATGTTTATGCTGTCCAAATAAATACGATTTGTTTTTTGAATCTTGAATGTTATAGAAATGGTGCGATTATCGTCATTTTTTTCAGGAAGTACATCAACATTGATAAAAGAGTACCCTTGGGCTGCGACCACCCCACGTAATGCAGAAGTTGTTGTATCTATTCTATCAATATTATAAATATCCCCTTTTTCTATTTTCAAAGCGTCTCTTAAATCCACATCATTAACATCTTTGAACGGGTTTTCTATTTTCAATTCCCCAACTTTATATCTTTTCCCTTCTTGAATATCAAACACTACCGAATAATACTCGCGATCTGGGGTAAATATCCCATCTTGAACCTTTACCTGGATATCTGCATACCCATTACGCAGATAAAATTGACGTATCATTTGTGCATCATATTGAATTCTGTCCTCGTCATAAACATCAAACTGGGCCATTAAACGCCACCAAGCATGCTCACGCGATAATAATTCTTTGCCCAATGTTCGTGATGAAAATTCGCCATTACCCTTGAACTTTATATCTTTGATATAGGTTGGGTGCCCCTCTTTTATTTCATAAACAACATTAACACGACCATCTTCTTGTTGTATTTTTTGTGGATTTATACGGGTGCCAAAGAAACCCTTGCGCTGATAAACGGTTAACAATCTTTGGACATCTGCCCCAATTTCAGTTTCATCAAATGTGCCACGTTCTTTTATCTGGATTTCTTTCTTTAAATCTTCGGTTGATATTTCGTCGTTACCTTCGACAGTAACCTGGGCTATTGTTGGTGCTTCGATAATATTAATTTTTAAAATATTCCCTTCCATTTTTGCGGAAACCGATGAAAAATATCCAGATTGCTGCAATCGTTTTACAATTTGATTTACATCCTCGGAATTTATGTTTTCCCCTATTTTAACATCTGCCAGCAGACGAACAGATTCAGCATCCATACGTTTAGCACCCGTAACATCAACACGTGAAATCGTTGCAGCAGACGCCGCAGCAAAAGATAAAAGGCAAAAAGCCGCTGATATAATTTTTTTCATACTTTCAAATCTAGCAACTTATTATTTTATTTTCAAGGATTAAAAGAGCTTGTTTTTTGGCAATTTACATTATAAAATTGCCGAGGTAAGGAAAGTAAATGTTATTTAAAAAGAAAATTGATATAAAGACCCCACAACATATCGCATTCATATGCGATGGGAACCGCCGCTGGGCACGCAAACGCGGGATGCCAGCCGTTGCGGGTTATAAATTAGGCGCGGAAGTTGTCGATAAATCAGCAGAATTTTTTATTAACCATGGGGTATCCACGGTCAGCTTTTTCTTATTTTCAACTGAAAACTGGATACGACCAGCCGACGAGGTCAAATATTTAATGGATTTAATGGCTGCCGAATTGCAACAACATGCAGACCGTGCTCATGAAAAAAATATTCGTGTAAAAATTATTGGCCGTCGGGATAGATTTTCCGCAAAAATGGTTAAAATGTTCGAAAGCATAGAAAAGAAAACCAGTGAAAATACGGCTGGGACAATTGTTATGGCATTGGATTATGGTGGACAAGATGAAATACTGCGTGCAACAAACGCCGCAATTGAAAATGGTAAGCCCATCAGTATGGAAGAATTTGAATCTTTTATGGATTCTGGTGAATTATTACCAATTGATTTAGTCGTCAGAACCAGTGAAGAACAAAGAATTTCTAATTTTATGCTTTGGAAATTGGCATATGCAGAATTGATGTTTTATCCAAAATTTTGGCCAGCATTAAATGAAAAAGATTATGAAAAAATTCTGATTGAATATTCAAGCAGAAAACGCAGATTTGGAAAATAGGAAAAAAACTATGAAAAATACAATGAAAAGAATTTTGACTGGTGCGGTTATGGTTGCTGTTGCCGGCGTCACCGTAATTGCAGAATATCATAAAATTCCAGTTGTTCGATGGCTGGCTGTATTGGTTGCCGCAATGATGGTTTTTGAAACAATCCGTTTAAAAATCAAGGATAAAAAATTATGCGCTTTGCGCGTTGTTTTTGGTGCATGGCTAATATTGGTTGGCGTTGCTGGTTATTTTGTAGGAACCAAGCCTTGGATTATGTTGTTATTGCTTTTGATTATTTCCGCGGCAGATACAGGGGCGTGGTTTTTTGGCCATAAATTTGGTAAAGATAAAATGTGGTCGGCCATTTCACCAAACAAAACATGGGCTGGACAAATTGCTGGTATCGCATGCGGAACAGCCGCCGCGGTTCTTTATGGATTATTGGGAACTGACACATTTATGCCACAACTGATGTGGATTGGGATTTCTGTTTCTTTGTTATCTCAATATGGTGATCTTGCTGCCAGCGCATTAAAACGCAAATTTGGGATCAAAGATTTTGGGAATTTATTGCCTGGACATGGTGGTGTTATTGATCGCTTTGACGGATGGATTCTGGTTATGCCAATTGTTTGGTTGGTGATGATATAAGAAAGGAAATAAAATGCACGTTATTACAACTATCATAGCTTTATTGATTGTTCTGGGTGTGGTGGTATTTATTCACGAATTGGGACATTTTTTGGCGGCACGTTGGGCGGGGGTTCGTGTTAATACTTTTTCAATCGGTTTCGGTCCCGCATTAATCAAATGGCATGATAAGCGTGGAACTTTGTGGAAAATATCAATATTGCCATTGGGTGGGTATTGCGCCGCATATGGTCAAGAAGATATGTTTAACCGCAAAAAATATGCATCATTGTCACGCGCAAAAAAACAGGGGCATTATTTGTCTGTTCCCGCGTGGAAGCAAGCGGTCATAGTTGCAGCCGGGGTTATTATGAACTTTGTTCTGGCATGGTCAATTTACACAACTATGTTTGCAGTAAAACCCAGAATGGTTCAATTGCCAGTAATCGGACAAGTTATTCAAAAAAGCCCCGCCTTTACTGCTGGGGTTCATGCAGGGGATAGAATAATTCGCATTAACAAAGAAAAAATTTCTAATTGGGGCGAACTTATTTTAGCAAAAGAGTTGTCTGGACAACATAATGCTGATGTGGTTTTAATTCGCGGGGAAAAATTGGTCCAGGTTAAAATTGCACCAGGCGAAAAATGGGGGTTGGTTGCAGACGGAACAAAAACAGAATTACAAAAGAAAAGTATTCCCCAGGCAATGTACAGTGGCGCCCGTGAAACTTGGGTACAAAGTAAAACACTGGTTCGTGTATTAAAACAAATTATAACGGGGGAACGTTCTTCTAAACAATTGGGCAGCTTTATCACTATTGCAGAGGTCAGCGGCAAAGCAATGTGTGCCGGGATATTTGCATTGCTGTCTATCATAGCATTGCTGTCGGTTAATTTGGCAATTATCAATATATTACCTTTACCGGTATTGGATGGCGGTTATCTTTTAATTTTAGGGGCAGAAGGTATCATTCAAAAAAAATTACAAGGGCGTACAATGGATTTTGTAATTTTATTTGGTTGGATTTTAATTGCTGCATTGTTCATATTTACCATGTGGAATGATATCGCGCGCGTATTTGGATGGAATTAAAGAGGTAAATTAAAAATGCTTAAAACCGAACTTTCACGTATTGCATTGGATATTGATAAAGTTTTGGACGAAATGATTCCAGTCCAGAAAAATGAATGGTCGGGGGCACCTGCGGACGTGGCCAGATATTCCACGTTGGATGCCGGGAAACGTTTGCGGACTTTTTTATGTGTCCAATCTGCAAATTTATTTGGTGTGAATTATGATTCTGCACTGCGTGCTGGCGCATGTATTGAAATGGTTCATAATTTTTCATTAATTCATGATGATATGCCATGTATCGATAATGATAAACTACGTCGTGGCCGCGCATCCGCATGGGCAAAGTTTGGCGAATGCGATGGAATGCTGGGCGGCGATTATTTATTAAATCGTCCATTTTTTATATTGGCAACTGATGAAAAAATATCCAAAGATTTATCTGTTCGGGTGAACCTTGTAAAAATACTTTCCGAAATGACGGACGGAATGTTACTGGGGGAATGGATGGATGTCAGGGCTGAATCGGGAAAATTCCAAACTCTGCCAGAGGTTAATGCAATTCAATCATTAAAAACCGGTTGTATTTTTAATGCCTGTACAATGTTCGGCGCAACATTGGGAAATGCAGACGAAAAATCACGCGATGCATTAAAAAAATTCACTGACGCAATGGGGCTTTGTTTTCAAATTACCGACGATATTTTGGATGCGGTTGGGGACGAAGCCAAGGTTGGCAAAACCCTGCGTAAAGACGATGCCGCGGGCAAGGCAACTTATATCTCGCTTTATGGATTGGATGGCGCGCGCGAACACGCAGCAAGATTGGCAGCAACCGCAAAATCCGCATTGGATATATTTGATGAACGCGCTGACAATTTACGCGAATTGATGGATTATATGATTACAAGAGAATCATAACAAAAAACCGGCGATTGCCGGTTTTTTTAAACACTCATGATATCGTGTTCTTTTTGTTTGGCCAGGGCATCAACATCTGTTGCACGGGCATCAAAAACCTTCTGCAAATCATCTTCATATCTGCGTTGATCATCTTCGGAAATTTCTTTATCGTCTTTGGCGCGTTTGATTTTTCCCATCATATCTTGGCGAATATTACGCATAGAGATTTTTGCCTCTTCCGCATATTTGCCAGCAACTTTGACCAGTTCTTTTCTGCGTTCTTCGGTAAGCGGTGGCAAGTTAAGGCGAATAACACCACCCGCGGTCATTGGATTCAATCCCAATCCAGAATCACGAATTGTCTTTTCAACAACTGCCGCATTTGATAAATCCCAAATAGAAATTGATAAAACCTGAGGTTCAGGGGTAGATACCGTCGCAATTTGATCAATTGGCATTTCTGTACCATAAACGGGTACGCGAATACCATCCAGCAAATGAACAGATGCGCGCCCTGTGCGCAAACCTGCAAATTCGGATTTTAATACTTCTATGGTTTGAGCGGTTTTTTGTTCTGATTCAGATTTAAGAATATCATAATCCATAAAAACTCCTTTTGTATACAGCCTAGCAAAATAGTTTGACTTTTTGCAATAAGAAAGATAAAATCCGCAGGTCATAAATTTATTAGAATACAGCATGTGCGCCGTTTTTTAATAAATGATGCGGGGTTGTAGCTCAGTTGGTAGAGCACTTGCATGGCATGCAAGGGGTCGTCGGTTCGAGTCCGATCAGCTCCACCAAAGTTTATGGCGGATGTAGCTCAGTTGGTAGAGCGCCGGTTTGTGGTACCGGTTGTCGCGGGTTCGAGCCCCGTCATTCGCCCCACCTTAAAATAAAAAGCCGCGAATGCGGCTTTTTTTATTCTTTGGAATCTATTTGCATTAATTGATTATCTAATGCCTGGCGTTCGGAATCTTTATACCCAATTTCGACCGGTTTATCCAAAACAATTTCTGCTGCTGATGGTTGTTGTGTGCCTATTTCCTTTTTCTCTAATTTTTCTGTTTTAACCGAAACTTTTTCAGACTTTTCTTCTTTCTTTTCAACTGCTGGATTTATTAAATTATCATAAAGTTTTTGTGCTTCGGCTTCGGTAAGTAAATCGCGTTCAATCAATTTATTTTCGCCGGGAATAAACCAATCATGTATTTTTTTTGCAGTTAATTGCATAACTGGTCTGGTGCGCGCCGAAGTAACATAAGATGGTAAATTTGTATCAGAATAATACCACAATAAACCCCAATACGCCAACCCCATAACTGCTATGCCGCGTATAATTCCAAACACAATACCAAATGTGTGATCCGTTACTTTTAACATGCTGTCTTGGACACGATCGCGCAGCTTTTGATTAAACAGTCCAAAAATAACCAAAATCACAAAGAACACTATAAAATATGAGGAAACCAATGTACCAATTGTGGATTCGGTCAGTTTAAACCAGCCTTGAAATACCCCATCCAACCATGGCGAAATAAACCGTGCCGCCAACGCCGCCACAATCCAAGAAATTGTAGCAACCGTTTCATACACGCCACCACGAATAGATGCCCATATTGTGGATATCAGTAAAAAACCAATATAAATATAATCAAGAGTGGTTAAATCAAACATGATTTTTTATTATTTTTTCTTTTTTACAAATAAAACTGCGCCCAATGCCGCAACCAACAATCCTAATAAAACATATAACATTACAGAATTACCATTACCTGATTTTTCTATTGGCTCTTCTGGTAATCCGACAGCTTTTTCATCTGTTGCTGCAGCTGCAGCTGTATCAACTGTTTTTGCATCTGCTGGCCCCAATGCTGCCATTATATCTGTATTCATAAATTCTGCATAACCCTGGAAACATTTTTCATTTACGACCATAACCGGAACACCACCAGATTGGAATTTACATTTTTTAAGAACTGCCATAAAAGTATCACGGTTTTGTTTTTCCATTACATTAACTTTTACAACTTCTAAATTTTTATATTCTGGGGATAATGTTTGATCAATAAAACCCATTGCATGATGACAATGTGGGCAAGATGGAGAATAATAAATTTCTATTTTTTGTGCTGCAAATGCGCCACTGGTAAAAATCATTAGCCCAAGTCCCAAAATAATTTTGTTAAATTTCATTCCATATTCCTTTCTTTTTGCATGCAAATAATACCCTAATTAAAATTTCCACGCAAGAGAGATTTTTGTTTGTTTTTTTTATTTTTTAATGCATAATCTGAATATGAAAAAAACAATTTTATTTTTAATGTTGATGATTATATTAGCAGCATGTGGTGTTAAATCTGAATTAAAACACCCAAATGGTAATGAATTTCCACGCAATTATCCAACGGAATAAAAATCATTAAAAAAACCCACTTTTGTGGGTTTGTTTTTTATTTAATTTTTTAAGCAACCGCAGCCAATGGTGGTTGTTCTACTGCTAATTCGTCTGGGAATAATGTTGGTTCGGTAACAACGCGTTCAAAGCCCTTTACAAATAAATAATCGCTGAGTCTGTTAAGATACTGTTGTATAGGTTGTAAATTCATTCCATATTTTTCGTCCAAATCTGCATTACGTTCAACCTCCATAAATTCAACTACTCGTCTTTCTGCGCGACGACATATTGCGCGTGCCAAACCGATATTCCCACGTGAGTTAACAAAAAAGTTAGGAATCGAATTATTATGTGATGTAATATAATCTTCCAGTTGCCATATTTGCTGTGCAACTCTTCTTTCATCAATAGTTTTGTAATAAAGATATCCCATTACTTCGGATAAAAAAGTTTGAATCCCATCATATTTATCGCCAGACAGACCCAGCGCACATGACAATTCGTCAATCGCGCCCATTATTTCAATCACAGGATGAGTTTTGCTGGCAATCCGATCTGGATTCAGCTGGGTCATTCCGTAATCGCCTTTTTTGGTCATAATCTGTGCCATGATACAATCCCCTATTATTGTATTTTTATTATTTTACGCCTGATGATCCAAATGCTTTTGAACCCCTATCTCTTTCTTCAAATTTTTCAACTATTTCTATTTCTGGTTTTGCTATTGGACATACAACAAATTGCGCAATTCTATCCCCAAACTCAATTTTAAATGGCGCAGATGTTTGATTTGTCATAACAACCCCCATAACCCCAGTATAAGAATAATCTATTGTTCCCAATGCGACGTAAATGCCCTTGGCATTCATTCCAGATCTGGGGCGTAATTGAACTTCCCACAAATCATTATTCTCGTCCAACTGGGTTCTGATACCAGAACTGACTATTTTTCTTTCCCCTGGTTGTAATTCAAAAGATTCTTCGGCGCTGCGTAAATCTATTCCAGAATTTCCATATGTCCAGACGAATTTTTTTTCGCCCAGCATATACGCATCACGAATTTTTTCACTTTCAAATACAACTTTCAGTTTCATGTTATAATACCTCGCATCCGCCGCCGGTACATGCCATGGCAGCACCAAAATTTACCCAATTTTTTTCTTCTTTGATTTTATCAAATTCAAACTTGTAATTTTGGGCGACAAATTCTTTATACACTTCTTCATTGGTATCTTCGAATGGTGCCTGGTCATAACTGGCATCAGAATAAGGCAATAAAGATATTCCGGTGTAATTGCCACGATTTTCCCACATCCATTCGCGAACCTCATCCCATTCATGATTCTTTACATTACAAGTGCAAGAAACGTTATTGTAATTATCACCACTGATGTGTCCGGGTTTTACCCAATGCTCAAAAATGTATTTTACGCGTTCCAAAAATTCTATGGCTGTTTCATTTCTGCGTGTTACTGCGCCTTCTGGTGCACGAATAACCAACGTTATAACACCATCAGTTGATTTGCGTTTGTCGTCTTCAATCAAATCTGGGAAATTTTTTACCATGTATTCATAAATTGGTTCAACCTTATTTACGCGAATACGACGATAGTAGTGTTTAGCATGCCAGCTGTGAATTCCGCTGCTGGTTCCCAAAACTGGTGCGCCCGTGCCGTCTGGTTTTACATTGGTCAATCTTTCTGCTGGATTTATACCCAATATTTTTGCAACTTCTTCATTTGCTTTTTTAACATGTGATACTGCTTCTTCAAAGCTGAGCTGAGTAATATCAGGATGAGATGCAATTCCAGTAATAGATACACCAATTAACGCCGCTTCTTCGGCATTTTCTTTCCACTTTGATTCAACATATTTCAGATCAGTAAATCCCGCCTGAAGCGTTCCGATAACAGAACACCAATAAGCACGTTCATTAAAATCTTTTTGTGATTCAACGTCGCCCAGATTTATAGAAGACAAATTACAAAAACCACGGCTGGGGAATGAAATTTCACAACATGGATTTACACACCATTCTGGATTATCGGTCCAGGTAAATCCGGGTTCTCCACATTCAGAATCTTTACATTGTTTGAAAATCTTATCAAATTCTTCTTTGGTTGTATTATCACGATCAAATTGAACCGAGTTATTAGAATTTCCACGCCATGGTGCAGTTTTCCACCATTCGCCTTCTTTGGCGTGCAACATTAATTCATCGTCTTTATCAAACAAAGTAATCAGTGCGCTGCGACGAATTCCGCCGGACAGTACCGCGTCAGCTGCCAAACAACAAATATCAAAGCAATCCAAAGATGTTAATTTGTAATCTTTCTTTGCAATTTTTTCACCCAGAAAATCTTGAACCTTTGCCAACATTTCGGCCAATGGTTCTGGGCCGGGCGCACTGCACAAAGATGTTGATATCAATGACCCTTTTGGTCTGATGTTTGAAAAATCAAATTCAACATTGTTACCTGTTTCAAATGCTGCATGCAATAATTCTCTTAAGCACTCTGCCCAACCTTCGATAGAATCTTCGGGTTTAAATTTTACAGTTTTTCCCGATTTTGGTACCAGTAATGGTAATCTGTTTATAAAAATATGGCGTACAGAAATTCCGACGCCACATCCACATAATAACAAATACATCAGATCTATAAATGCCCGCACAGAATCAATTCCCAAACCTGCACAGTTATACATCTTGTTATTTTTATCCAAAATGCCCTTGCCTCCAAATTGCAAAGAACGTCCAGATGGCAGAATCTTTTTATCCAGAACAAATTCATACGCTTTTTCAATATAGGGATGAATTGCCGGAATATGGGCATATTTGGTCAAATGCATTTCTTTATTGCGCCGAACCGTCTCGGGCCAAGTTTCGCGACGTTTCATCTCCGGAAGATACCGGCTGTATTTCATGTAGTATACTAAATCGGATAAAAGCTTTAGTGATTCGTTCATTTGTGGACGCCCTTTAAAAATTCCGCGATTTTACGCGTTTTTCTGTCGATTTTGCGCCCCTCTCCCGAATCACAAAAAATCAACAGGTAGTAGTTATTTTTGTCTTTACAACACAATATATAGTATTTTGACCCTTTAAACGATAATTTTTTTTCCAGTTTTGTATATTTGGGGCTTGCTTTTGTGAATTGTTCGGTTTTCGGGGTTTTTTTAGAAAACGATTCGCAATTTTTCTACACAAAAAACAATAAAGTAAAAAAAGAATTAGTACAAAAAATATATTTGTTTCTAAAATCAATAATATAACCAAAATTTTATAAATTATTGTAGTTTGATAATTTATGTTTATTTAAACCGCTTTTATCTTGACTTTTGTATAAAAAACGCTATTATTGCATAAAGTTTTTTACAAAAAGGGCAAAATATGGCAGAAATTTATGCAATATTTCAGACTGGTGGGAAGCAATACCGTGTCAAAGCTGGCGATACTATTAAAGTAGAAAAGCTGAAAGCTGAAGACAAGGTTGATTTTGACCAAGTTTTGATGGTTGGCGACAAAATCGGTAATCCTTTGGTTTCGGGCGCGAAAGTATCCGCCCAGGTTGTGGCACAAGAACGTACGGATAAAATCTTGGTATTCAAGAAAAAGCGCCGTCACAATTATCGTCGCACCAAGGGTCATCGTCAAAATGTCACCGTATTAAAGATAACAGAAATCAAGGGATAGTCTATAATCTGAAAAGATTATACTATTTGCGACTAAAAAGGAGCAAATTATGGCACATAAGAAAGCAGGTTCGGCATCTACGAATGGACGCGACTCGGCTGGGCGCAGATTGGGCGTTAAAAAAAGTGGTGGTCAGAAAGTAATTGCTGGAAACATAATTATCAGACAACGTGGAACTACGGTTCATCCGGGGGCAAATGTTGGAATGGGAAAAGACCATACATTGTTTGCAAAAAAAGATGGACGCGTTGTATTCAAACGCGGGATCCAGGATCGGAAAACGGTCTCGATTATGCCCGAAGCAGCTGCAAAATAATAAATCGCCGCATCCGCGGCGATTTTTTATAATACCTTTTATCTAAAACTGAAAAAATCGCGGGGAACAAGTCCCCGCGATTTCTCCCTTCCTTCCGGATACCGGAATCTTTGTAACTATGCTGCCAGTGCTATATCTTCTTCTGTTTCTACGGCATCCATAGCTTTCTTGGCTTCGGCAAAAACCATCTCTTTGACTTTATATGATAAAACTTCGGTTTCTAAACTTTCCGCAGCAACATCAAAATTATCCGAGCGTATTTGCAATGAAACGTATGCGCCAACCAATGATGCGCGTGGTAAATCTTCTATACTGCGTGGGGAATTTCCCGCACCAATATGTAATTCATCCGCCAATGAAACAATTTGACGATCCCCATTAACCCAAACTGTTGTTGTAAGAACGCTATCCAGCGCCACCATTATCTCTTTGATATTTTTTGGCACATCGCCCTCCTTTAATTTTTTCCCGGTTTTCAGCGGTTTTTATCGCCTATACCCTTGCCTATACACGAATCATAGAACAAAAACGAATCGCCCGTCAAGAGGATTTTTAACAATCTCTATTTTTGCCTGGAATCCGCCATTTTCACGAATCGTTTGTAAAATATTTATCAAATTTTTTGGTTTTCTGACCATTTTTTTAAATACAATCGTATATACAAAAACCGCGCAAATGCGCGGTAAGTCAAGGGGTTAATAAATAAAAACGACGCAAATTGCGTCGTTTTTATTTTTAATGTTTTTATTATATGCTTAACATTTGCTGTTCGCCGCCGGTTTTTTCGTGCGCCAATTTTTCTTGGCGTTCTTCTTCCTTGGCAATTTCACGAACACGTTGAACATATGAACCTGTACCGACCGGTATCAAACGTCCAACTATCAAGTTTTCGTTTATACCTGACAACTTGTCTGTTGCGCCATTTATCGCCGCATCCACCAAAATTCTGGTTGTTTGTTGGAACGCCGCATTAGAAATAAATGAGCGACTGGTCAAACTGGCACGGGTCAATCCAACCAAGATTTGGCTGGCAACTGCTTGGCGACCATTGTCGCGGGCAATACGTTCGTTTTCTTCTTCAAAATCAACACGATCAACAACCTGGCCCATCAAGAACTGAGTATCGCCTGGTTCTGAAACTTCTACACGTCTGGTCATTTCACGTATCAGAATTTCAATGTGTTTATTATTAATAACCACACCCTGCAGGCGGTAAACTTGTTGAATTTGATTTACCATAAATGTAGCCAATGCTTTCTGTCCCAAAATACGCAAGATGTCTTGAGCAACTGGGTCACCACTGACCAACATATCGGCCTTTTTCACAATGTCGCCACTGCGGACCAACAAAGGTTCTCCCTTTGGAATCATATATTCCACTGGTGTACCTTCGGTAGGAATGATACGAACGACGATTTTATTTTTGCCGCTATCTTCTATTTCAATTTCGCCATCAACTTCTGCTAATATTGCAGGATTCTTGGGTTGGCGCACTTCTAACAATTCGTTAATACGTGGCAAACCACCGGTAATGTCGGCCGCTTTCTTGGTTTCTTTTGGTATACGCGCCAATATATCGCCTGCTTTTACAAAAGTCCCTTCGGATACATTCATTATTGAATACATCGGCAGCATATATTCTGCTTGCTTTTTCCCACCCAAAGAAACAACATCGCCTTTGTCATTCAATAACAATATTTTTGGTTGCAGAGCTTTTTTAGTTTGGTTCTTCCAATTTAAAATTTTACGGCTGGTAATACCGGTCATTGTATCAACATTTTCTGTGAATGAAATATTTTCAATCATATCAGCAAGTCCGATTTTACCGTCTTTTTCAGCAATAATCAAATTAGAGTATGCATCCCATTCTGCAATCTTTGTGCCTTTTTCAACATTCATACCATCTTTTACAATCAACCATGATGCATAAGGCAATTTAGCAGTAAACAATTGATTGCCACCAGCATCTGTAATTGCAACTTTTGCATTACGCGATACAACAATCATTTTCCCAGCGCTGTTGGTGACCAAGTCTGCTTCTATTACTTTGATACGACCATTCATTGGGGCTTCTACAAAATTACTGCCGCTGCCACCAGATGCAATTCCACCAACGTGGAAGGTTCGCAGAGTCAACTGAGTTCCAGGTTCGCCAATTGATTGTCCAGCAATAACGCCGACCGCTTCGCCAACATGAACCAAAGTTCCGCGAGATAAATCCATACCATAACATTTTGCACACAGACCATTTGATTTACATGTCAAAACACTGCGAATTTCAACGCTGGCCAAACCAGAATCATTGATTTTCTTTGCGTCTGCTTTTGTAATCAGATCGCCTTTCTTTACCATCAATTCAGCAGTACCTGGATTTATAATATCTTGTGCTGCGGTACGACCAATAACGACGTCGCCCAACGAGATGGATAAAACCGATCCATCAAATACAGGTTTTGCTGTAATAGATTCTTCTGTTCCACAATCATGTTCTGTAATAAATGTGTTCTGGGCCAAAACAACCATTCTGCGGGTCAAATAACCTGCGTTCGCGGTTTTTAATGCGGTATCAGATAAACCTTTGCGAGCACCGTGGGTACTATTAAAGTACTCCGACATTGATAAACCTTCTTTAAAGTTCGAAATAATCGGAACTTCTATAATAGAGCCGTCTGGCTTCATCATCATTCCACGCATAGCTGCCAGCTGTTGAATCTGTGCCTTGGAACCACGAGCCCCTGATGCTTGCATCATTGCAATGCTGTTCCAGTTATCGCCTTCGGATTTACGCAAGTTAGAGAATGCAAGATCCGCCAATCTGTTTGTAACCCCATGCCACATGTCAACTATTTTATTATATTTTTCTTTTCTGGAAATCAAACCGTTTTGATATTGTGTTTCAATTTCTTCGGTTTGTTTATTTGCATTCGCAATAATTTCTTGTTTTTCTTCTGGGATTTTGATGTCATCAAATCCAATAGAAATTCCACTGCGTGCTGCCTGTTCAAAACCGGTATTTTTCAAATTATCAGCCAATAAAATCATATCTTTATCACCACAACGTTCATAAGTTGTTGCCAACAAAGATTTAATTTTTCCAACCGGCATTTCTTGATTAACCAAATCAAATGGCATATTTGGTTTCTTTGGTAATAATTCGCCCAAAATCATACGACCTGCAGTTGTTTTAACCGTCTGTATTCCTTCAAACGCATGATAACGTGTAATAATTGGTGTATGCAAAGTAATTGTTTTTGCTTCCAATGCCATATAGATTTCATCCATAGACACAAAACGTGGAGATTTTTCATTGTGTTCCCCATTAACCAACGACAAGTAATAAACGCCCAATACCATGTCTTGAGATGGAACAATTACTGGCTCTCCGTTAGCTGGTAACAATACGTTGTTGGAAGACATCATTAAAGTGCGTGCTTCCAGCTGCGCTTCCAGCGAGATTGGAACATAAACGGACATTTGGTCTCCGTCAAAGTCAGCATTAAATCCCTTGGTAACCAATGGGTGCAAACGAATTGCTTTCCCTTCAATCAAAACTGGTTCAAATGCCAACATTCCCAAACGGTGCAATGTTGGTGCACGGTTCAGTAAAACTGGATGTTGATAAATAACTTTTTCCAAAATATCCCATACTATGGCTTCGCCTGCTTCAACCATCTTTCTTGCAGTCTTCAATGTATTTGCATAATCCCCCGCCAACAAGCGCGAATAAACAAATGGTTTAAATAATTCTAATGCCATTGATTTTGGTAATCCAACTTGGTGTAATTTCAAGGTGGGGCCAGACACGATAACACTGCGACCTGAATAATCAACGCGTTTACCCAACATGTTCATACGGAAACGACCCTGCTTACCCAACAATGAATCCGACAAAGATTTTAATTTTTGACGATTTTGGGAAACCAATGGACGATTTTTGTGCCCATTATCAAACAATGCATCTACCGCTTCTTGCAACATGCGTTTTTCATTGCGCACAATAATTTCTGGTGCACGTAAATCCATCAATTTTTTCAAACGATTGTTACGTATAATTACGCGACGATATAAATCATTCAAATCAGATGCTGCAACATGTCCCGCTTCTAATGGAACCAATGGGCGCATATCTGGTGGTATAACTGGTAAAACATCTGGCAACATCCATGATGGTTCAGTTTTTGATTCCATGAACGCTTCAACCAGTTTCAAATGTTTAATAATACCTTTGCGTTTTGCTTCGGATTTTGTTTCGGAAAGTTCCGCGCGTAAGCGAGTTCTTTCGTCCCCCATATCCAAATTTGATATAACACTGCGAACACCATCTGCACCAATACCAACATGAAATGCCCCTTCGCCAAATTCAGTCAAAGCATCTTGATATTCGTCTTCAGAAATTACATCATAAAGTTTAAGTTTTGTAAGTCCTGGTTCTGTTACGATATAAGCATCATAATAAATAACTTGTTCCAGTTTTTTCTGTGGCATATTGTTAAGTAATGTTGCAATTTTACCTTCGCGCATAAACCAAAAATGCGAAACAGGCGTAGCCAATTTAACATGCCCCATACGTTCGCGACGAACACTGGAAGATCCAACTTCAACCCCACAACGTTCGCAAACCACGCCACGGAATTTAACGCGTTTGTATTTTCCACATGCGCATTCATAATCTTTGCTGGGACCAAAAATCTGCTGACAGAACAATCCATCAAATTCTGGCTTTAACGAATGATAGTTTATTGTTTCAGGCTTTTTAACTTCGCCATGAGACCAAGACAGAATTTCTTCTGGTGATGCGATTTTTATTTGCAATGCGTCAAATTGTTCTTTTGTTTCAATTTGACCAAATATTTTTTGCAGCATGTTTGTCATTTTTGCTCCTTATTAGAAATCCAGGATTTGTATTAAATACATCTCCCTTTTCTCAATCTTTTAACAACAACTTTATTAGTCCAGTTTTTTTGGTGTCATCGCAAGCCCAAGCCCACGAAGTTCACGAGTCAAAACATTAAACGCTTCTGGAGTGCCAGTTTGTATATCATAGCTTCCATTTATAATGGTTTCATACATTTTGTTTCTTCCCGCAATATCGTCCGATTTAACGGTCAACATTTCTTTGATTAAATGTGATGCGCCATGTGCTTCTAATGCCCAGACTTCCATTTCTCCCAAACGTTGTCCACCATTGTGTGCTTTACCAGACAAAGGTTGCTGTGTTACTAATGAATAGCTACCTATTGAACGTGCATGAATTTTTTCATCCACCAAGTGATGCAGTTTTAACATATGCATAACACCAACTGTTACAGGACGTGCAAATTTTTCGCCAGTCATTCCGTCATACAAAGTGAATTGACCACTTTCTGGCAATTTTGCAAGTTTAAGCATTTTTTTAATGTCTTCTGGCATAGCACCGTCAAATGTTGGTGTCGCCATGGATACTCCATTGCGCAACAATGCAGCTTGAGCACGAACATCTGTATCTGTCATTTTTTCAATTTGTGGTGCAATTTCTTTACCACAGAATTTTTCCATCATAGCACGCAGATCGTCTGTTACGGCACGTTTTGCTTTCACTTCTTCCAGCATTTCGCCAATTTGTTTACCAAGTTCGCGCGCGGCCATACCCAAATGAACTTCCAATACCTGACCAACGTTCATACGGCTGGGGACACCCAAAGGATTCAATACAATATCGACCGGGGTTCCATCTTCCATATGTGGCATGTCTTCGATTGGGACAACTTTGGAAACGATCCCTTTGTTTCCATGGCGTCCAGCCATTTTGTCGCCAGGTTGCAATTTCATTTTATGTGCAATGTAAACTTTGACTTCTTTCAAAACGCCCGCGTTCAAAGAATTGCTTTCGGTTACACGCGCAACTTCGCCATCTGCTTTTTCGTTCAAGTTTTTTAAGACTTCTGTATGTTGTTCGCGCAGCTCTTCGATTTTTTCCATCGCATCCTTACCACGAACCTGAATCTTTTTCATATCGGATGGGCGAATGCCTTCGAATACTTCTTCTGACAATTTTTTACCAATAAATGGTTTTATGCTGCCAGTGCCGCCTTCTATTACCAGACCTTCGGCAATTTGAAATACTTGGGCTGCAAATCCGCGTTCTAAAATTGAAATTTCTTCTTCGCGACCTTTGTTTATTTGCTCTATCTTTTGTAATTCTATCATCTGAGTGCGTTCATCTTTTTTCACACCATGACGTGTCAAGATATTGACGCCGATAACAACGCCTTCTTCATTTGCACCAACGCGCAAAGATGTATCTTTGACGGATAATGCTTTTTCACCAAAGATGCTGCGCAACAATGATTCTTCTGGAGTCAGCAAGCTTTCAGATTTAGGTGAAACACGACCGACCAAAATGTCGCCCTGTTTCACATGGCTGCCGATATAGATAATTCCAGACTCGTCCAGATTTTTCAGTGCTTCTTCCCCAACATTTGGAATATCGCGAGTAAAGCTTTCTGGGCCCAATTGAGTATCACGCGCTTTGAATTCTTTTTCAACAATTTTAATGCTAGTGAATACATCTTTACGTGAAATCTTTTCAGAAATAACGATAGAATCTTCAAAGTTATATCCACGCCATGGCACAAACGCAACCAATACGTTTTTACCCAATGCAAGTTCACCAAAGCTCATGCTGGCACCATCCGCAATAATGTCGCCGGCAGAAATACGATCACCAACCTTTACCAATGGTTTTTGATGAATCATTGTTTCCGAGTTTGATTTTTGGAATTTTTCCAAATTGTAAATATCAACCCCCATAACAATATTGCGGCTGTTCATACATTTCACCACAATACGATTAGCATCGACAGATTCAACAATCCCGCTGTGCTTTGCAATTTTTCCCGTTCTGGAGTCACGCGCAACTTCGCGTTCTATACCAGTTCCGATCATAGGCGCATCAACGCGCATTAATGGAATTGCCTGGCGTTGCATATTTGATCCCATCAACGCACGGTTCGCGTCGTCATTTTCAATAAATGGTATCAAGCCTGGCGCTATGGACACGACCTGGCGTGGAGCAACGTCAATCAAATCAATTTCATCACGTGGAATTTTCAAGAATTCCCCATCAACACGAGCGGTCACAACTTCTTCGGAAATTTTTCCATCTGAATTAGTTGCGGTATTACCTTGTGCAATGCGATGTCCTGTTTCTTCGTCTGCTGTTAAATAAATAATTTCTTCTGTAATTTTTCCATTTTTAACAACATAGTAAGGAGTTTCAATAAATCCATAAGGATTTACACGTGCATACGATGCAAGGTGGTTTATCAACCCGATATTAGCACCTTCTGGTGTATGTATAGGGCACAAACGACCATAGTGTGTTGGATGAACGTCACGAACATCAATTCCTGCACGATCACGATTTAATCCGCCTGGTCCCATTGCAGAAATTAAACGTTTGTGTTCCAATTCGGCCAACGGGTTATAAGCATCCATAAATTGAGATAATTGGGATGTCCCAAAGAATTCTGCAATCAGCGCCGTCAATGGTTTTACATTAATAACATCTTGTGGTTTCATAGTTGCAATATTTGGAGATGCCAAATGTTCACGAACCAATCTTTCAATACGTGACATACCAATACGAAACTGTTGTTCCAATAATTCGCCTACTGTTCTGACGCGGCGATTAGACAGATTATCAATATCATCAATCACATCTTTATGATCAATAATATTTGCCAATGTTTTTAATGTAGCCAGAAAATCTTGTTTGCTTAATAATCTTTCATCTTCTGGTTTTTTGCCAGAATCAATTCTTAAGCGTTTATTCATTTTGAAGCGACCAACTGCTGACAGATCATAATAAGCAGGATCAAACCCTTGATGAGCAAACAATGTTGCTGCCGCTTCGGCAGTTGGACGTTCGCCCGGACGAATAACATTGTAAATTTCAATCATCGCTTCTTCGCGATTCGTTGTTTTATCTACTGCCAAAGTATTTCTGATGTGTGCGCCATAAAACATGTTATCTATGGAAATCAAAGATATATTTTTAACACCCAATTTTTCAAAATCCGCTAAAACTTCTTCTGTGATTTCGGCTGCGGATGAGAATAATACTTCGTCATTTTGTTTTACTGTATCAAATAAATATTCTCCAATAATTGCTTCTTTGGAAATTGCAAATTCTTTATTAGACGCAAATATTTTTTCCCATTTCTTTGCGGTCATACGCTCGCCTTTTTCGGCGATAGGTTTATGAGATTTTGCATCTAACAAATCATAATTCAAACGATAGCTGCCCAACCCAGAAAAATCTGCCGTTTTCCCAACCCAGAATTTCCCATCTAAAGATAAAGATATTTTGTTATAAAATTCTGACAATATTTCTGTGTCGGTCATGCCCGCAACAGATGCGCGACGTGGATCTGATTCGAACTTTTTTTCATCCGCGGCTGTTGGCAAAGAACGTAAAATAACAGTTGCTGGAATTTTGCGTTTGCGATCAATACGTGCATAAATAACGCCCTTGGCTTCTTCAAAATCTATCCAAGATCCACGTTCTGGAATAATACGTGCGGTATATGTTGCATTGGTTGCATCGGTTGCTTTTGCTTCTTTGGTCAAACCGAAAACAACACCCTGTGCACGATGCATTTGTGATACAACAACACGTTCAACACCACTGGAAACAAATGTTCCACGTTCTGTCATCAATGGAACTTCGCCCATAAATATTTCTTGATCTTTGATATCGCGCAAAGTTTTTTTGCCATTTTCAGCAATATCCCAAATTATCAATTTCAATTTTAATTTTAATCTGGTGCTGTATGTCATGTTGCGCAACATACATTCTTTAACATTGTATTGAGGTTTATCCAAAGTATATTCTACGAATTCCAGATCGGCAACCCCCGCATAATCTTTGATTGGGAATGCGGATTTGAAGACATTTTGCAATCCAATATTACGACGAGCACTTGGTGCAACGTTATCTTGCACGAAATCTTTATACGAGTCATATTGAATTTCAACTAAATCACGCAAGGGGGTTTTCAAAAAACCTTTTCCGAAAGATCTTCTGAATTTTTGGATAACAGCCATTTTTATACTCCATTTTTAAAGAGCAATATGTAATTCAAGTTAAAACTTTTATTACACCCGCCCGCAAAATTGAAAACAATTCAAGAATTATTTTTTAGTTAATTCCAAAATTGTCAGATACAGTGCAAAAAGCAAGAGCATTTTGCTCTTTGCTTTTTGCATTTTACTGTTTTATTTCAGCTCTACTTTGGCGCCTGCAGCTTCCAAGGTTGCTTTCAGTTTTTCCGCATCATCTTTGGATAAACCTTCTTTTACAACTTTTGGTGCTGATTCGACGAATGCTTTTGCATCGCCCAGTCCCAAACCAGTTGCGTCTTTCACAGCTTTAATAACACCTAATTTGTTTGCACCGGCATCAGCCAACACAACATCAAATTCTGTTTTTTCTGCTGCTGCCGCTGCTGCTGGACCAGCTGCAACTGCAACTGCTGCTGCTGCGGAAACGCCCCAAGCTTCTTCCAAAGCTTTTGACAATTCAACTGCTTCTAAAACGCTCAATTTTGACAATTCTTCAACAATTTTCTTAATGTCTGCCATTTTAGTTTCCTTTTTATTTTAATTCTTTTTTCCATATTCGCCGGAAACACGTGCGATACGAGACGCAGGCTCAATTAAGATGCGTGCTATCGTGCCACGAATTTCAAGTAATGATGGAAGTTTGGACAATTGCTCTATCGCTTTTGCATCCAGCAAATCCGCATCCATTTTGCCACCAACAATTGTAATTGTTGGGTGAGTTTCGGCAAATTTTGCCAAAACTTTTGTAACGGCTAAACCATCAGTTGCAATTGCAACAGCGGTTGGATGTTTCATCAGCTTTTCAACATCAATAAAACTGGAATCTTTTAATGCCAGTTTAAACAAGCGGTTTTTTACAACTTTGAATACCGATGTCACCGGTGCAAGTTCGCGACGCAAAGCCTCGAAATCTTTAACGCTGGTGCCATGATTTTCAACGACGAAAATCCCGTTCGCACTTTTGATATTTTCCTGCAAAGACGATATCAGCGCGGATTTTTCATCTTTTTTCACGCTTTATCCTTTTGCTTTCGTTTATTTTCCAATCTTGCGATTGGGGCTCTTCCGTGTCCCAAAAGAGCGTTAATCTCTTTTGTCTATGATGGCGAATTTTAAGGTTTTTCAACCGCCCTCAGTCTTGGACAAGAATTTTTTATATATTTATTTTTAACCCTGGTCCCTGTGTCGTAGAAACAGAGATTCCCAAAATATATTGACCTTTGCTTGTGCCTGGTTTTGCTTTTTTCAAAGCATCTATTACGGCCATAGCGTTTTCTACTAATTTATCAGTAGAAAATGACATCTTTCCGCAACCAGCATGAATAATGCCTTTCTTTTCGGCACGCAATTCAACTTGACCCGCTTTGGCAATTTTGATTGCTTCGGCGACGTTATTTGTAACTGTGCCTAGTTTTGGATTTGGCATTAAACCCTTTGGTCCCAAAACACGCGCAACTTTGGACATTTTTGGCATCATATCAGGAGATGCGATAACGCGATCAAAGTCCAATTGCCCGCCAGCGATTTTTTCAATTAAATCTTCACCGCCAACTATTTCGGCCCCTGCTTTTTTTGCTTCGTCTTGTTTATCATTAGTGATAACAGCAACACGAATTTTTTTACCAGTTCCGTTTGGCAATGCCAACATCAAACGAATATTTTGATCAGCTTTAGCAACATCAATACCCAAACGAACGGCTATTTCCAAGCTTTCGTCTAATTTTTTGCTGGCAAAACCGCGCAAAGTTTCGATTGCTTCTTTTAAATCGTATATTTTCTTGGCATCTAACGATCCCCAAGTTTTAATTCTTTTAGTAACTTTCATTTCTTATTCCCCCACCTTTACGCCCATAGAACGGCATTGACCAGCAACGATTTTTGCGGCCGCGTCAATGGTAGAGCAATTCAAATCCGGCATTTTGCTTTCTGCAATTTTGCGAACTTCTGACATAGGCAAAGTTCCAACAAAATCACGCCCTGGTTTTTTGGAACCCGATTTCAGCTTTAATGCTTTTTTAATAAAGTATGATACTGGTGGCAATTTCATAATAAATTCAAAACTGCGATCTGTATAAACTGTTATTATGACTGGAACCGGTGTGCCGGCTTCCATGTCTTTAGTAGCATCGTTAAATTGTTTGCAGAATTCGGCTATATTAACGCCATTAGCACCCAAAATTGGTCCAATAGGTGGCGATGGATTAGCCTGTTTTGCTGGGGCGACTAGTTTTACGAGCCCCTTGAACTCTTTTTTTGCCATTTTAAGTCTCCTAGATTAGAGTTTGTGGTGCGAAGCGGCAACTTCTCCCACAGGTTTTGGTATTATATTTTTAAAATATTATACCTTTTCAACTTGGCTGAAATCCAAGCTTACGCTGGTTTCACGACCAAATACTAATACATTAACAACCATTTTTTGTTTCAGGTTATCAACCTCGGTTGCAATGCCATTGAAATTCATAAATGGACCATCAATAATGTGTATTTCCTGTCCACTTTCGTATTCTGCTTCGTCAATTGCTGTAGAACCATCTTCTACCTGCTTGATCAAACGACGGGCTTCTTCTTCAGTTATAGCGACCGGTTTTTGCTTTTGCCCCAAGAACATAACAACCTGAGGATGCAATTTTACCAACGAGAATGTTTCGTTCGTCATATTCATTTGAACAACGATATATCCTGGGAAAAATTTTCTTTCTGTCTTGACACGTTTTCCGGCCCTGACTTCCGACACTTCGCGTGTTGGGACCATTATTTCGCCAAACAATGCATTCAATTTTCGCGTGTTGATTTGTTCGCGTAATTCTCTTGCGACTTTATCTTCACATCCTGTATGAACATTAACAACGTACCACTGCATCAGCCTGCTCCCGCTAGTTTAAAAAATTCGTCCCACTAACGCATTCAAAATGCTGTCAGTGATAAAAAAGAATAATGCTGCAATTCCAGAAAACACCAATATCATAATAGTTGCGCGAATAACATTATCACGCGATGGCCAAACAATTTTGAACCATTCCTGTCTGACAGCTTTAATGTAATCTAGAAATTTTTTCAATTTTTTTCCGTTTTTTTCTGGCAGGGGCAGTAGGAATCGAACCCACACCAAAGGTTTTGGAGACCTCTATTCTACCGTTGAACTATGCCCCTAAAACTTTCAAGCCAGCATATTTTTATGCCAACTTTGTGCAGATTTTGCCCCATTTTATCTTTTTACGCCCGCGCACAGTACCATATTTATTACTGAAATCAAGCGAAAAGTATTCTAGCGCATTAGTTTTTTTAAGGCAAGCGAAAAGTTAGGGTATAATTATCACTCAAATGAGTTTATAATGAAATTTTTACTTGCGCGATATGTTAAAAATTTACTACAATCGCCGAAAGAAGGGAGAATTTAGAAGAAAATGGCAATGTTAGAGCCTAATAATTTTACCGCCCGTATGATGTCTTTTGTTTTGGCCGCTGCTATTGCTACCGCTTTAGCCCTTGTTTTTGCGGTATCAAACATGTTTCCATTGACCAGAACCCAGATTTTTCTTTTGAATTCTCATCGCGCTGAAACCCAAGTAATTGAGATTCAACAGCTGCCTGTAAATGACAAAACCTTGATTAATTACAAAGAAAATTTCATCAAAGAATACATACGTGCAAGAAACGAGATAATTCCAAACATCAATGTTATGCGTTATAAATGGCGCAGCCCAGATGGTCCTGTTTATATTTGGTCTTCGCGCGAAGTTTACGCGTCGTTTACGGAAACACTATTATGGGCAGCATTCATGAAGGATTCCCCAAATATTCAATTCTCGTGCCCAGTAGAATTTCAGTCCCCAGTTATAGAGCCACGCGGGAACGATAAATTTGCTGTTCGGTTCAGATGGTTTTGCACATCAGAAAGCTCTGGACAAACCATGCCAAAAGATTTTACTATTGTAATAGGATTAACCAATGCCCCAGAAGTAAAATGGAGCGCAAAACAAGAAAACCCTCTGGGGCTGCAAGTCTCGGAATACAGGATAGAGTCAGGGGGCGGAGACCCGCTGAATTTTGTGCAATAGCGTATTTTTAGGAAGGATTAGAAATGAAGAACAAATTATTTATTGCTTACTTTTTATTTTTTGCTCTTTGCATTGGCGTTGCCAGTGCCGAAGATTATGGCGTTCAAGATGCATGGGATAATCCAGAAGCAAACATGGCAACCGGCAGTTCAAAACCTGGATATGCACAATTAACATGGACATCTGGGGCTGTATTACCAATTCGTCTGCGTAATGGAATGGTTACTATGATTAACTTGCCCGAAGGCGAAGTCATAGAAGATGGTGTTATTGGCAACGAAGGATTATTTCAAATGAGCCCCCAGAAAGGTGGCCGTACAATTTATATGACGCCCGTTGCAACCAATCAAGGAAGCGATACAAATCTTATTGTCACTGGAAAATCTGGAAATAAATATTTGTTTTATTTGCGTTCAGAACCAGCCAATTCCAGCGAAATCTCATATTCCCAGGTTGATATCGTTTTAGATGGGCATTCAACTTTACCCAATACAGGTGCATCAACCAGCAATGGTCAAACATCCGGTATGAATTCTATATTTCCAAATAAAACCAAATCCTCTACCGTTGGGGTTGATGGCGAAGATTATGGATGGATAAAAACAATGAAAATTGATCCGTCTGAATTCCGTTTCGATTTGGATATTTTCGTTCCAAATCCTGACGATTTTGTAATTGCACCAGAACGTGTATGGCGTGACAGAATCTTTACTTATATTGACTTTGGCGACAAAGTTATCGCAATGACCCAACGTCCAGTTGTATCTATTTTGGTCGAAGGAGGGGAATCCCCAGTTGGGTTCCGCACAGATGGGGAAAATGGACGTTTACTTATCGTAGAAGCCGTTGGTGATATGGTTTTGCGCAGCGGACAGCGAATCGTTTGTATTAAACGTCGCTCTAAACCTTTCTTGATTGCTGACGCTTCCAGTGTTATGGCTTTGGCTGAATCTAATGTAATGCAAAGCATGCAATCATCACAATCATTACAAAATGTTGGCTATGGAAATATGCCCGTTGATTCTGGTGTTACAAATCAAATTGATCCCAATACGAATGGATTCCAAATACCAATGACAATACCATCAAACGATATATCTGGCGGAACAAATGGTGTTAATATGTTACCAACTACACGTAACACATCTGGCGCATTTTTACCACAAAGCGATATTCCAGTTATATCATCTAACCAGGCCGGTATAGCCGTAGAACTTAAATCCGATACTTCGGTCAAAGCGCTTAATGATCATTGGACCAAACTATTGGCTAAATTCAGCGGTGATGATGGCCAGGGGCTTTTAACGCCATATAAAAACATGGTTTATTTTGCAGTTGATGAAGCTGGCGTCGGTGATTTGGGGGCAACAGGCTCTAATGCCAGACTTTATCGCTTGCGCATTGGGCCGATGACAGATATGGAATCTGCAGAAAAATTATGCAGTAATCTGACCAAATTCCAGGGAACCAGCTGTAACATAGTTCGGTTACAATAAACGATAGGGATATGGGATAAAAAACAACTTTGCCCCATAATTAAAAATTGGCCACAATAACAACTACTATTTCCGAAGTAAAAAAGAATGTGCCACGGCATGTGTTGTGGATTGTTTTGTTTTCCGCATTCTTGGTGGTTGTTGTATTACTGGTTTTATTATTGGGACATGGTAAAAAAAACAAAGATGTAAAAGCTCCTGTAATTGCTTTGGAACTTGCAACTGACCCAGCCGAAGTAGAATGGTTAGATTCCAAAATAGGGGAAAAACTTACCCAATCTATTAAAATTACTGCTAACACATCTGCCGTAATCCCCAATGTGAAATTATCTGAAACCATAGATGGATTAAGCGTAAATACAACCTGTACAAATATGGGAGAAATTGCCCCTGAACTTCCATGCACTGCTGAATTGGTATGGACCCCAAAAGCAGATCTGGCAAAAACAGGTGTCAAAATTTTAATTGAATATTATCCTGCCAGCGCCGAAGCAAAAATGGCAAAAACAGCCGAAATCCCTGTCGTGCTTTCCACATTTGTTCCGCCACCACCACCACCTGTAAAAGAAGAACCTAAAGAAGAGCCCAAAATAGAATTGAACCCTGTATCCGAAGCCGTCGATACACTTGCGCCACCAATGAAAGAACCCCAGGTGACATCTGCATTAGATACTGAACGTTGTTATGAATTCTCGTTTGGGGGATATGATACTTATGGGAAACAAATTGGTTGGATTCGTCCCCAGGCCGGACATTATTTATTCCATCCATTTTCTGATACCAATTGTACACAACCAATTGGTGAATATAATCCAGATACTGGATTTATTACAGATATTAAAAACCCCAGCAAAAAAATCGGTTCGGATTTTGATCGCATTGGGTTCATCGCTTCTGGTGCAAAGCTGCCGGTTTTATCAAATCCTGCACCTGAACGTGTGAAAAATATAGCACGTCAAAAATCTGGTGTTGCATCAGATTTATCAAATGCTGCTGGTGGGGCAAAACGTCTGTCCGAAATTAATCCTGCATTTGCATATAAACCAACCAGCAAATTGGTCCCTTCGTCTGCCGAAGCAGGTGATGCATTTGTATCCACCGATCCATATGATCGTTCTTTTGTATTGCGTCAATATAAACCCATCCCCGCAACCATCGTTAATGAAATTCGCGCGGACGCAAAAATTGAACGTCAATCAATGTTGCCCGTACAAGCAACCGTAGACAGACATGTTTATTCAGATAATGGTCGCACAATTATTATTCCAACCGGAACATTAATGTTGGGTTATTTAACCGGCGAAATGCCCGGACCATACAAGGCTATTGGACGTATGCAAATCAAATGGTATAGATTTGTCCGTCCAGATGGCGTTGAATTCAGTTTTGATGGGAACGAACCATTTGCAGGCGACAGTCAGGGTCGTGTCGGTGTCCCCGGTCACGGCAGCACCGATTATATGGAACAATTTATCATGCCAATGATAACCGCAATTGTGCCCGCGGCGGTAAATATGATTGCCCCAATTTCTGACAAGTTCGTTAATCAAATTGATTTGGATAATAACACTGTCACACAATCTGGCCAAGTCAAGTCATCCGAATTAGCAAAAAATGAAATTATTACAACATGGAATAAAGTTGCTCAAAAATTAATGGTTGATATGTTAGATAATACAGTACCACCATTTTCAATCGCAGCCGGAACACGTATAACCGTTTATTCTCCAAAAGATTTAGTTGTGAACTTCTGCGACAAAGTTGATGGTGTTGAAAATTGCACACTAACCCCATCAAAATATGTTTCCCATAAGGCGTCAGAGGCAACCGCAAATTATGATGATGCATCATGGATTGGTCAAGTTCGTGGATTTAATATTCAACAATTCTGCGCTCAAAATGGTCAATTGGCTTCTGGTGTTACAGCACAAACAATTGCGAACGCTGGCTATGATTACCGCACAGTTGTTGCATATTGTCAATCTACCCAATACCAGGCAAAAAATAATGCAAAACAAGCTGCGGTATATACCAATCAGCAACAGACTACTGCAACCAAGAATTATGGTGTAACTGCCGGGGATACTTCCAAAGGAACTATTGTTCAAGGTAATAAAACTTATAATGAACAAGTTTTGGGTTTAGAATATAATGAAGATGGAACTATTAAAAATCCATTTGTTAAAGAAAAGCCACCAGCGGCAGATGCTGCATTAACTTGTGAAGATGGGAATTCACCTGATGCAAATGGATGTTGCGCCGGTGAAAATTATACAGATATGGGTGAACAAGGTTTTAATTGTTGCCCCAGCGCTGGTGGAGATTGTTTCCCTCCAATAAAATAAAATCCGCGGTTATGCGGATTTTATTTATCTTTAAATAAATACTCTTTTTTCTTTCATTTTTTTGTATTTTATGATAAACTCTATGATTAGAGAGACTATGAATATTCCGATCAGATTTTTGTCTGTATTTTGTGCTCTGTGTTTTGCTTTGTGCACAGAACAACTTGCGCGCGCGGATTCCCCGATTGGCGGCCCGGGCCCTGCATTTGAAAATTCGGGTGGCTCATCTGGAAACCGCACTTCTTTTACGGGTAATACAGGCGCATTGAATAACAATCAATGGAACAATATGATGAACCAAAACCCCATTGGCAAACAGGGGGCAGCAGCTGATTTTGGAAATTGCAATTCTTTGATTTTACGTTGCGCATCTCCTAAATGTGCGGGATGTACAACTATGGATTTGGCCGTGCCAATTGTTAATGGCTGTGTACAAAGTAATTCTTCATGTAAAAAATATGGCGATGAACTGGTCCAAACGTTGGCCGCACAAATGGTTAGTAATGCAACCGCAAAGGCTAATGAGGCTGCTGCAGCTGCAGCTGCAAATGCAGCACAGACCGCGGGGGCACAATCAAGCGCTCAGATAGAGCAAATGCAACAACAGATGACACAGATGCAACAACAGATGCAAGAACAATCCGCACAATCCGCTGCTGCTGTTCAGCAAGCTTTAGAAGAACAAAAACAATTGGCGGCGCAACAGGCCGCAGACGCCGCAGCAGCGGCAACCTCTCCAGATGCCACGATTGCAAATGCAGCGGCGACCGGTGTATCGGCAGACGTGTTGGCGCGCGAACAAATTGGTGGTCAAATATTGACCAAGGTTGAAGATGCCGAAGTTGCAATGAAAGATTTAAAAAATACAATGCAAAATATTTTTGATTATGCACATTGTGATGTTAATGGAAACAATTGCACCGGTCCAAAACGCGTAAAAGCATTCAAAGATAAAGCAAATAAATTTTTTGATCCGTACGAAGTGGTTTTGGATGAATTATATGACGCGCTTATTTTGGCGCAAACATTGGGCGTGGATATTACCGATATTTATATGATGTTAAATGGTTCATGTAATGTATGGGGGAAATATATGTGCGAACCATGTTATCCAGATGCTGGAACGAAAACAGATGGGAGTTATACATCTGGAACAGTACATCATGCTTGCACTAATGGTGGTAGTGGAAAATTTTTTTACGAAGTTGCTAAAGACTGTAAAGACGGACAAAATTGCAAAGTATCAACCATTCAGCATAAATGTACTTTGTTAAATATGATTACCGATAAAGAAACAATAAATCAAAATTGGTTGGATATGGATGCGGGCAGCAGTGGCGGTATTCGCGTTGCATGTGCATCTGACGCGATTGATAATTCTATGCTGTTTAAAAATCGAAAAAAACAAGCCAGTATTGATATTGAAACCCTGCAAAGAATTATAAATCAAGATGCACCAAATATAATACGTACGGGAACCGAGGCAACCGATGCAACAAAATGGTGCCAAGTTACCGATGAAGAAAAGAAAAACAAACTTGCGCTTATGGTTCAACGTAAACGTTTACCAGATACTGGTTTATGTGTAAAAGAAAATGAATTGAGCAAACCTATATCTGTATCTGGCAATAATGTATCTACTGTATATAAAGAAAATACCTCCGGTGTTACAAATCCCACATTTACTCCCACATTTACACCCACATTTAATCTATCCACCCCACCAAAATTAACTGTGCCAAATATTAAACTTAATCCTTTTGGCGGAACACAATTAAATAATAGATTCTAAAAAATGAAAAAAATATTTTTAATCTTTTCTGTTTTTACTCTCGCTATTTTAATAACAAACTTTGCGTATGCTGCTGACAATGGTTGCAGTGATGATAATAATGAACTTATCAATCAAACTGTTGCTTTGTGTAGTACACATGCGTATAACATTGGTAAAACTCAAAATCCTACTGATGCAATTGATAAACAAAATATGAGTGATGTTGTTGCATTAAAGACCACAATTATGACACAACAGATGAAAAAGCAATATGATTTTCTGGATGTAACGGTAAAACGTCTAAAAACTCAATTGGAAAAATCTATACTGACGGCCAAGGTTCAGGCCGCAGGCGGCAACGCAACAGATGATTCATCAAACGGCGATTCTAAATCTAATGATAAATCAGTATTTATTGCTGGGGTTCAAAATTGTCTGACCCAAAGCGGCGCAACCCAAGAAACACTAAAATGTGTCCAAAGAAATATTGGTTTAATAAGAAACGAATCAAGTATGACCAATGTTCGTAAACAATTGGTTAATGAACTTAATACTTATAAAATATATGCATCTACAGAAATTTATGATAAATTAACCGATGACAAAGGCGCATGCAAAAATGCATCAGGAATCTTGAAAAACGATTTAGCAAATTGTTTAAATACATTCAACGCAAGTATTGGTCGCTATCTTGATGATTATGAAAGAAGCGGTTCAAAAAAGCCTCAGGAAAATTAATCTATTATACAATATAAACCTTTACGATTCGCCTGTATGGCGAATTTTTTAATATCACACTTATTAAAAAAACACTGAATAGCAAGACTAATATCTATTTATAATTGTATTATTTGATAACGCTCAATTATTTCTAGTATAGGAAGATATGCCCAGTAATCATACCGGGTAATATGGAGAGAGAAAATGAACACTTATATTAAAAAGGCGTCCGTGTATTCAAACACAGACGTTGATTCAATAAAAAAATTCAGGGACGCCGAGCAACTATGGTTTTGGTTTTTAACCTGCCGAAAAAAGACTTGCTTAAAAATGCCGTCCATTTTGGCAAGACGATTGCAAGAAATCCTTATCCTTGCGAAGCAATTGACGTTGAAACATTAATTACACGTTTATATTTATCTGGGGAACTGAACGCCTTGCAGCTGGAAACCTTAAAAGAATTTGGTGATATGCGTCGTGCGCCCAATCAACATATTTGGTCAGAAAACGCCAAAGCCTCTTTATGGTTTGATGCTATGAAAAAAATCACCATTGTTGCCACAGCAAAAGGATGGTTGGAAAATTAATTAATAAAGAACAAAGAGCCCCCTGCTCTTTGTTCTTAAAAAAATTAGGACTTAAAATGATTATAGGATTTACATATAAAACAAGTAAAATACTACCAAAGATTTTTTGCCGGAAATTTCGTCATTGTGCGGTAATTTTAAAATGTGATTACAATTATTTAATGCTTGGGCCTGGGGCTCGGTTTATACAATTAAAAAAACGCGATATAATGATTTTAAAGCATCATGGCTGGGTATTTCTAGAAGTCTTTACTAATTGTAATACAATTACTTATAAATCGTCCATTACATGCGTTTCATTTGCCAAATACGTGTTGGGTATTCGTGCGCCTTTTGTTTGGACACCATATCAATTATATAAAAAAATAAAAAAGCGGGCTGTGCCCGCTTAATTAACTCATAATTGCGGAAAACGTTGCTTCGGAAACTTTCTTTCCACCAACCAGTGCGATTCCATGAAATTTATACAAATTCATTTTGTTTGCCAAAATTTCTACATGTAATTCAAGGGTGTCGCCAGGCTTTACCATGTTTGAAAATTTAATTTTTTCCATGGTTGTAAAATATCCCAAAGTTTCTGCACCCGTTGTTTTCATCTGTTTGAAAACTATAAAACATGCCGTTTGTGCCAAAGCCTCGATTTGTAATATTCCAGGCATAATTGGATTACCTGGGAAATGTCCTGCACACCAAAATTCGTCCGCGCGAACATGTTTTATTCCAACCCCGCTGGTTTCATTAAACTCGCGCATTTCATCTACCATTCTCATATCGCCACGATGCGGAATTACCGCTTCTACACCTTTTGTATCTATCATTTTTTTTCCTTCATTTTTTGTTTTACCCATGCATGAGCGCGCATAAACTCCATCCCTGGAACTGCTGGATATCCAATATGACGCTCTCCGGCCGGAATGTCACGGAAAACACCACTTTGTGCGCCTATTTCAGCATCATCACCAATTTTAACACCATTCGCAACCCCGACATGTCCGCCAATCATTACCCTATCACCAACAACTACTCCGCCAGCCAGCCCAATACCTGATGCCATAAAACATTCTTTGCCAATTACAACACCATGTGCAATTTGTATCAAATTATCAATTTTGGTCCCATCCTCAACCACAGTGTCTGTCATCATTCCGCGATCAATACAAGAATTTGCACCAACAGAAACACGATTTCCCAATATCACACGTCCAACATGTGGAATAAAGATATTTTTACCGTTTTGACGGGTATATCCAAATCCTTCTTTGCCAATAACCGCGCCACTGTGAATTACACAATCCGCGCCAATTGTCGCGTTTTCAATATGGGCACCCCCATAAACAATTGTCCCCGCACCCAATACAACGCCACGGCCAATAAATGCCCCTGGATAAATCTTCACACCTGGTTCTATTACTGCACCTTTTTCTATGGTTGCAAATTGTCCAATATAAACACTGCGGCGTTTTCTGAAAAATACCCCATGCTCTATCATGGCTGCCCAATGAATTCCCATCCTTGGTTTTTCTTTATATATTTCACCAATTACTTTGATAATATTTCCACGTGGACTGTCTGTAATTAAAAGGGTTGCTCCCTTGGGCGCAAATTTTACATTTTCTGGTTGAACCAAAAGCACCGAAGCCTTTGCCTTTTTAAGGGTTTCTATTGGTAAAATCTTGAATGCTTCGGAATTACGTTCAGTTGAATAAAATGCCAAATCGCCGGGTCCCGCCGTTGCGATTGGTGCAACTCCACTGATTGGGGTTGTCGCATTTCCACGCAGTTCCAGTCCGAATTTTTTTGCAAGATCACCTGCGGTCGTTTTTGCGGCACGTGGGCCGAATAAAAATTGAAGTATTTTTTTCATAATTAAAATAATAGCATACGTAAAATCCAAGTGCAAGTATTAGAAAACAACCGCGCAAAGTGCGATTTTTTACTGTTATTCTGGGCAGTTTTTCAATTGTTCTTTTACAAAATTCACGTCTTCCGTAATAGAAACATTTATTTCACGTTTTAATCCGTCTTGATAAGAATATTCATATTCTTCGTCTGGAAAATCATCAAATGGTGCAAGCAAAGCATCAAAATAATCACGTCGCTGGCATAAACATGTATCACGAACATCCGATACCATTTTAATGGTTTCACTTTGCGGATACTTCTTTTCTAATTTTTCATCTGACATCATTAAACACCGATCACCAAAATTGTAAAAATTTGCATCATCAATCATAAATTTATAGATTAATCTCTTGTTTGCGCCATAATTTTTTAACTTATATTCCATGCCGGAAACACAGCACGAACGTGCGGCCTCTAACAACGCTTGGTATCTCTTGATCAATGCATTTTTATAATTCCTTGTCTTTTTTATATGACGGGATGGCAACCCTATAGTTTCTATCATTGCTGGCTTACGTTTCCAAATATCACATTCCCAGGTTGAAAGAAAAGGACAACCGGAATAAGAAGCCTTTTTCCCGCATGACCATAAATTTTCAGTAGGAGTTTTCGGCTTAAGCAAAAGATCTTCTGTTTCTATCAAAGATTCTGGTTGATAGTGAATAGCAATATCATCATAAATCATAAAATCTGGGCCATCCGAAGCATAGGCTCCGCCAGCAAATAAAACTATGCCAAAAATATACAAGAGTTTTCTCATGTTCAAATTATACCATAAAGAGAAATATTGATGTAATAAAAAATCCGGCTTTCACCGGATTTTTTAGAAACCTTTTGGAGTTTCCATTTTTGCGCTTGTTACGCGCTTGTCCAAAGCGGTTATTATATCTTGTGTAATATCCAAGTTTTTAATATTTCCACCAACACGAGCCAAACGACCATCAATGACCAATGACAAATTCTTTTTTGCAATGATTGCATCAACTATTGGATCCAAATGTGTGGATTGAACTTTGCCCAAAGAAGTTTGGAACGAAGAATCAATTGATTGTGCGCGCATTGTCAAATCCTGTTGCAGTTTTGCAACTTTCTGTTGATATTCTCCAACGCGTTTTTGCAAAGCTTCGCGGGATAAAACATCTTGTGATTTTTCAATTTCAGATTTTTCTTTTTCCAAATCTTTTTGACGTCTGGTTAATTCATCACGTAATTTGGTTTCATAAGATTCACGTTGTTTGCGCAAATCAGATAAAACTTTTGCGTCACTTTGAATTGTGTCCATACGAACAACCGCAATGCGCAAATCTGCACCACTAACTGCTTCGGTTGTTACATCTGCAATTGCTTTTTCAATTGATATAGGTGCAGTAAAGTAGCGAACGCCCCACATGCCCAGCAAAGCAACAACGACAACCGCAGCCGCGATGATACCAATTTTTTTATAGCTTTTTGCTTCTTTTGGAAGCGATTTTGTTTGTTTCATTTTCTTTCCTTTTTGTTTGTTTCCCCCAATTGTAATCATTAAAAAATAAATTTCAATGGGAAAAATTATCTGGCCGGCGAAATTTTAATTTCCACACGGCGGTTCATTCTTCTTCCTATATCATCTTGGGCGGCGATTGGTCGCGCTGGGCCACGTCCAACGATAAACATTCGTACTGAATTTATATCATTTTTTACCATAAAAATTGCAACCCTTTGCGCCATATCCAAAGATAATACTTCGGATGCATTTTTATCCTGCATGGCATCTGTATAGCCAGCAATCTCTATAAATGTAGCATCATATTTCTTCAAAATTTTTGCCACTGTTTTTAATGTATTTTTACCATCGTTGGAAATTTCTGGTGCATCTGTATACATAAAAGAATCTCGTGTTAATAACAAAACAACATCTGTTCCAACACGTTGAACCTGAATCCCCGATTTTAATAACGAGTCATACAGCTCGTATTCCAATAAAGCCATATATTTTACCAATGCGGGATTCAAACTGGACGGGGATGGTTCTTCTCCATATTGTTTTTTTCCCTGCACTTCTTCTTTTTTAATTATTTTGCCACCACCGCCCAAAAATATTGGACGTTTTGCTATTTTCATTGTATCTGTCATTTCAGAAAAAGTTGCCCCACGTAAAATCATAGGCCAATCAGCACGTGGCGGAGATTGATAAGCGATACACGCCCCCAAAGTAAAAAATAATAAAACGGATGTTATTCTTTTCATTTCACCCAGATTGCAACTTCGTTTTTATCTAATTTTTTACAATATGTAACTGCAGATTCAAAATACCCATTTACACTAATTTTTGACACCCAATCTTTTTTAAGTGTTGTTAACCATGCGCATTCTTTAAAATCTAAATTCGAAAACACCATTGCAAATTCTTTAACATCGGGAACTGTAGTAACTGAAAACGTTGCCCCGGGCAATGGCGATTTTTCGCTATTAATTACGCCGGCCTTTACCAAATAATCAACAGATATTTCATTATAGTTACTGCGCGTTGCATATAATACTTTTGTATTTAATGCGATTGTTTTTATGTCTTCTGCTGCGACCATATGTATTTGTCTGGTACGAACGACCCCATACATCTTAATTGCGCCAGCTGTCATAACCCCAGCAATTGCCATCACTCCCAACATTTCAATTAAACTGCGACCACTTTGTTCTTTCATTTAATATCCTTTATTTCACCGATACAATTTCTGCACCAGCGAACAAATCTAACGCATTTGCAATTTCTGGATCTGATTCCAATTCTGCACGTCTTGCTTCGGTTGGGGTTTGTAAATTTTCATTTTTTTCCATTGGTTCTAACTTTTCCAACACCCATTCTTTCCCTGTTTTTTCAAGTAAAAATCCACGCAATTTTTTTTGAAAATCATTATCATTTTTTCTATCAAAGAATTTGATATTTCCATCTATAAATTCCGCAACTTCTATATTACTGTTCCAATGCGTCATCAAAAGAGGCTCTTTAGAGTCGGATAAAGATTTAGAAAGTTCCGCCACCGTTGATATTTTGACTTTTTCCGTTGGCGTGCTTGCTGGTTTTGTTGCAACAGGTTTTGCACTTTCGTTTTTTACAATTTCTGAAATACTAGGCATATCAGCAATATGTATTAAACGTATAATCAACATATCAAAACATTGTTTTGGATTTCCAGCCGCTTGCATTTCTGAAACACTGGCCACCATTACTTGCCATATTCTGGATAAAGTATTCAGACTGGTGGTTTCATTGATTTTTTTAATCTGCTCTTTCTGATCTGTTGTGTATGGCGCGGAACTGGTATCACTGACGCGCAAACTTGGATGCATACGTGTTGCCCAATGTGTCCATTCCATCATATCATTTAACAGCATTGTTAAATCCGCCCCATTAGAATATAACTCGTCCGATTTTTTAATAGCTGCTGATGTATCACCAGATAACAGAGTCCGCATAAAATCAACAACCACGCCACGATCTGCACGCTTTAACATATCCATCACAGCAATTTCATCAACTTTGCCGCCAGTTTGTGCGATAGCCTGGTCCAGTAAAGATAATCCATCACGAACCGAACCATCCGCCGCACGCGCCAATAATTCATTTGCCTGATCTGATAATTCTATTTTTTCTTGGGACGCAATCCACGCGAAATGTTTTTTAAGAGTTTCAAACGCGACACGAACCAAATCAAAACGTTGGCAACGTGATAAAATCGTGACTGGAACTTTTCTGATTTCGGTTGTAGCCAAAATAAAAATAACATGTGCTGGTGGTTCTTCCAGTGTTTTTAGCAATGCGTTAAACGCACTTGTGGAAAGCATATGAACTTCGTCAATTATATAAACTTTGTAACGACCATTCGTTGGACGATATTGTGCTGCATCCAAAATGTCGCGCATATTATCAACGCCAGTATGAGACGCCGCATCAATTTCCAAAACGTCAATATGTTGCCCCGCAGCGATAGCTTTACAATTTTCGCATTCCCCACATGGCTGAGATGTAGCCTTATTTGCGTTTAAACAATTCAGGGATTTAGCCAGAATTCGAGCAGTGCTGGTTTTTCCAGTCCCACGAATTCCTGTAAAAATATAGGCATGCGCAATACGGTCTGTATTGATTGCTGTGGTCAATGTTTTAACCAGAACTTCTTGTCCAATTAAACTATTGAAATCTTGACTGCGGTATTTACGTGCCAGAACGGCGTATGCTTCACTCATTATGCTTTCTTCCTTTCGAGAAAGCATAGCAAATGTTATACGATTTTCAAGAATTTTTATTATTGGCAAACACTGCCGACTAATGTCGTTCCCGAAGGACATGCATCAACACATTCTTCGTCATCAACGGCCCAATATGGTGTTGCAGCAGGACATCCGCATCCAATAATTGGACACCCCTGTGAAGCATTCGCATAAGTACAAGCAGATTTAAATTCAAATCCTGTCGGGCATTGTGTGCATTCCCCAGAATCCACACCATATCCAGCTTGACAAACACAACGTTCATTAACATGCACGCTGGTCACAGTCCCAACATAAGGATACATTGTCCCAAGTGTTGCACCTGCATGTACAGGAACCCATACTGAATTATCCGGGCACAACATTGATTGATAAAATATATCTGAAATATTTTCTATACATATTGATTCATTTGATGATGTTTGTGGTGACGCTAATGGGCATCCACTAGCACTATCGTCGGCTGAAAATACTGCATAACTGCATGTCAGTGCAACATTACGACATGCACCCTTTAATACAGAATAAACATTTTGAACATTTGCATTTGATGACCATGAATTAATTTGCGTAACTTGTTTAGAATAACATGTTGCAATATCAGCCATACAACTGGACGCATAATCAGAAATTATTTTTTCTTGGTCTGCACGAATATTGGTCATCGCACGTTGAATATAACTAACTACTATGGAATTTTTAGGGTTATATTTTCCATTGTTATCATATGTTTGTTTTTGACATTTTTCCAAAACTGGTCTGCACAAACCCGAACTGGTAGACGATGTCATTCCAATCTTTCCCAAAAGATATTTAACAATGCATCTGCCATTATTATTTGGCGCCATATCACAATTTGTCATTCCAGACATACTCCACGCATTGGTAATAAATGTTGCGTCTATAGTAGAATTATCAAAATTCTCCATCATATCTCTAATTTTAGAAATATTTTGACCCAAAACAACATCGCCATTTTCGTCTATATAACGTTTTGTTGGATCCAAACATTTTGAATAATCCCCTCCACAAACCATATCATCTTGCATACATTCTTCCATTGCTCCTACACAACCTTTTGCGTCATAAGAGTTATGATCATCCAAAACTGCCAATCTAGCTTTTTGCAACATTTGCGTTGCACTGCGTACATTTGTACGCAGAGTTTGATTCATTTTTTCCAAACCAGTTTCGTATGTGATGCAATCTTTATCAATTGCTATTTCATAACGACCTTGCACTTGGGCTAAATCCGCGCCCCTTGTTTTACAAGAATTCATTACTGATTGGCATCTTTTTTTAGCGGCATTATAAAGATCTGTTCCGCGCAGGCTTGAAAATGAATCACTTGTATCATCAGATAAATTAAACATTTCTGATGGATCAGCATTCACATCAAAATCTAAATCCAAATCTAATGAAGTGCTGTTACTGTCATTAACCACAGTTTCCGGAGATTTAATGAGCTTTTCAATTTCTTCCAGCATATTCCGAGATTCTGTATTATCTTTGGTATTTTGTAATGCTTGTTCTGCTTCGGTTGCACTCATTATTGCATGAATTTCATCAGCGGATAATCCAACATAACGAATACGTTGCGCAACATCATTCAATTGGGTATTTGCTTCTTTAACTGCGGATTCTACACGTGAATAAGACGCCAGACGATTACTACATGCACATCTTTTTTGATTAGCATCAATAATTGAACAAAATTGATCCATACAATCTGTATACTGTGCAATACAAGATTCTGTAATTGAATTGGCCGCTTCTGTGTCAATAATGGTAGGCGCAGACGACGACCCCACAGTTGCGGCACGCGATGCCAGACGACGATTTTCAGAACTTATATTAGAACCAGTTTGAGTATTTGTACCCAAAATTGTTGCACGACCACCAACTTCTGCCGTGGTTGGACGAAGTGAAATTCCAGCACGCCGAACCGGGGCAGAAGCGTTTAAGCCTGATGCCTCTGTTCTAGATGAACGCCCAACTTGGCGTACCGTTTCATTTAATGAATCTCTGGGGTTTGCGGTTGTCGCAGTTCTTGATGTTATTGTTGTACTTCTTACTACGGATGGTGTTGCAGCACGTTGAGTAACCGACTTAATTTCTTCTTCATCCGTCGTTGATGATACTGTTTCATCTTGGGGCTGTTGAACAACAATGTTTGCTTTGCCGGGAAGTGCTCTACTAACTTCTGCCGCATTCACATTCAATACAAAAAGAGCAAATATGACCATCGCGCCAAGCGTGAATATTTTTCCTACATACGAGCGTAAAAAACTCATTATTTGCTCTTTGTTATATACCAATTAAATTCCTGGTCCCCAACCAATTCCGAAATCACGGATACTGCCAGCGCCGTATACACCTGGGGTTGATTGCAAACAGTATTCACGTAATCCACGAGAATTTGCTGTTGTTTCTCCACCTGGGGCCACCGCAGCAGCGCCTGTTCCGTTCAGAATTTCCGATAACAAAGTTACATTTCTACATGTGTTAGCAGACCAATTCAACGTTTCGTTGCATACTATGTTATCCGCAAGATCGATGAGCACTTCAACTTCTTGGTCGCATATCATTGTTTCATAGCAACTTGGTGACTCAGCACTTTGGGCACAATAATTCTTTATGCGCGCAGATGTCCATGTTGGATTTGTTCTGGTTTGTTGATCATAACAATCGTAAATCTCATTTACGCAATTACGATATTTTTCTTTGCCTTCTGCCAATTCTGCTGCTGTCTGAGTTTCTTCATCTTGTGCAAACTCCAGACGTTTTTTCTGTAAATATTGTGTAGCAGCAATTTTTTGATATGCCATATTTGTGGCTTGTGTTTTTAATTCTTCCCCATAAGTATCGCAATCAGCATTTGCATCCAGCGCATATTTTTGTACTATGCTACGGCGCGAATCCGCAACTGGGGTACGCAGTGTTGAATAAGGATCGCCACCAGTTGAAGAATAACCAAAACATGATGCTGTACTGGTAACAGCAGAAGACCCCGCTTGAACAAAATTCAGATCTGATCCATCATTGTTAACCGTTATAGTAGTATTATAATTATACGGTCCGGTTTTTCCATCATGGCTGCCACAGGCTTCATAAATTCCATTAAAGCATGAATCTAAAACCCGATTACATACATTGTTATGAGCGTATTGGAATAAATTATATCCCCATAATGTAGCCAATGTATCTGCCGAAGTAGTGGACGCATTGAACAAATCACCTGTCCCATCTAATTCGCCAACTATATCATTGACGTTCATGTACGAAGACCACAAACTATTTGAATCATCAGTGGTTATAACATTTACTTCGTTAATTGTGTCAGCATAAGTTTCCAATCCAGCCAATATATCAGAATCTGAACCATTCAAAACATTCATCCAGTCGGACCCACCCAACACAAAATCTTCGCTTGAACAATATTCTGCTACGAATGCCGGAGGGCCAGAATAACTGGTGCAGGTTGCTGTTCCGGCCAATAATGTATGGGTCTCGCACCAATCGGATTCTGTACCACCTGTGGTGGCATCGCGCCAAGAAACACAGTTCAAAACTTTTTCTGCTTCGGTCAAAGTAAATGCATCTGTTACATCTTTACCTTTGGTTAAAAGTAACAACGACAGTTGACCAGAAACTTTTAATAAATCTTCTTTTGCTTTTTGTAATTGTGATTCTACGTTTGCAAATGTTTTTACACGACCCGCACAGGCGCAGCGGCGTTGACCAGGATTGCGTGCGGCACAAATTTCATCCATACATGTATAATAAGATTCCAAGCAATTGCTATATGCATCCGCTGAAATCAAACCAGTTGTTGGATCAATAATATTGGAATATGCACCCGTATACAACTTACTGGCTAATGAAGTAGTAGAGGAGCTTACGCTGGCACGAATTGATGCCCCGGAAACTGATACTCTGGCTGGGGAAACACTAGTTGCTGAACGTGAGCGGACGGTTCGGCTGGTTGTTGTACGTGAATTATTATTGCGCGATACCACATTTTTAGATTGTTGTGTAATTGGCCGAGAGGTGGTGCTTCTGGAAGCAGTGCTTCTTGCTATAACAGCATTGTCTATTTTTGTTTTATTTGTTTCAGCAGATGTGCGTCCATACCGTTGCCCCGATGTTGCACGTGGAGATTGGGCAGCAGATGTGCTAGCTGCAGGTACAGCCGTTTGCCCATACCCAGCAATCGGATCAGCCTTTGCTGGCGCGACAAAAACGGCACACATAACAATTGTAAAATATGCAAAAAACCGGTTTTTCATAAAAACCCCTTCCTATTTTTATTTTATTATATCATAACCATACAAATTGTTAAAGGAAGAATTTTCTATATATAAAAGAAATTTATCAATTATTTTCTATTTGCAATTATTAAATCTTTTCATTTCTTCTTTGTATTTTTGAAAAAATGAACACCCAGATTGATTGCACATCGTACTCCAAAATCCACATGTTTCACACGGGTTTTGTGGAAGGGAAATAATATCCGAATATAATTCGGATTTTAACTGTGCGCTTTCTTGAATCATAATAAAATTATATCTGAAAATTACAATTTAAATGATAGGAATGACTTCGGATAAGAAATTTTGCATTATGTAAAATAATTAACGATAGATGCCCATTTGTTTCAATTCTCGTATCACACGATTAATATCTTTTAAAGATAATTCATCATGGGTAGAATGTGGCATCGTAATAATTTTTGGATCAAAATGCTTTTTTTTCAATAATCTATAACTGGTTTTCTTTTTTTCATCGAACACTTTATCTTTTGCACCATTTGCCCATAAAATCGGCGTGTTCCCTTTTTCCTCATTTATTGGAAAATCACCATTTGGATTATAAAAACCATTAAAAGAAATTATGGCTTTGATGTTTGGAATTTTAATACTTATACCTAATTTTATTGCGGTAAATGCACCCTGTCCGCGACCGGCAAGAATAACATCTTTCCATTCCAATTTCAGTCTTTTAAGATTATCTTTAACTTCATCAAAAATCGCTACTTGATGCAGGGGAAACCAATAATATTTAACATAGTCTATATCTTTTTTACCAATAGGATACCAAGCAAACCCCCCTTTGACATTACCACAACCACGATTGCTTGGTAATTTTGCTTGGGGAGATAATAAATGGGCATTTAATTTGTATGCTAACTTTTCTTGGAATTCTAAATTCTCGGAATTGCGCGCACCAAATCCATGAAGATAAACTAAAAGATTTTTTATAATAACCCCCTTTAAAAAAAAATAATTACCGAGAAATACCCATTTGTTGCAATTTAGTCAATATGGATGGAACATCTTTTACTGACAAAGTATCATGATCAGAATTTTTTAATGTCATAACTTGTGTATTTATCCCCTTGTCAGTTAAAAAATGATGAGAGTTTTTTGATTCTTCTGGCAATATATTGTCTTTATCACTATTTAACCATAAAATAGGAATTTTTTTATTTTCTTTTTGTATTGGGAACAATCCTTCTTCTATATAATAACCATTAAAAGATACTATGGCTTTCGGATTTGGAATAACCCCGCCCAGTGCGGCTTTTAACGCTATAAATGCACCCTGACTACGACCGGAAAGAATTACAGAGTTCCAATCTAAATTTAATTCTTTTAACTTTATTTTTATGTCGATATACATCGATCCCTGTTGTCCAACAAACCACGGGCCATTTAGATTATGTTTCCAATCTGCACTTAATGGATACCAAGCAAATCCGCCCCGTTCTCGACCGCTGGGCAATTCTGCTTGCGGTGATAATAAATGAGAATTCAACATATTTGCCAAAGAAGTCTTAAATTCCATGTTTTCGGAACTGTTTGAGCCAAAACCATGAAGATAAACCAAAAGATTTTTCATAATAACCCTTTATATTTTTTATATATTACACCTATAAAGCCATCTGTCAATAATAAACACAAATAAAAATCCGCCAAAAAGGCGGAGTATTTATATTTCGGTTTTATATATCTTTATGAATTTCGTTCTGGCAACGACCTACTCTTCCGTGGCTTAAGCCAAAGTACCATCGGCGATACATCGTTTCCCTGTCTGGTTCGAAATGGAACAGAGGGTGGCTGATGCTCAATAATCACCAGAACGAAATTCACAAACATCGTATTTTTCAAAAAGAATCAATTTTTACAACGCACTCTTCAAGCATACTGTTTGATTTCCCGAAACCAAAGTTTCAGAAAATCAAACAAATAGATAAAAAGTCAATCATCCGATTAGTACGGTTGAGCTAAACACCTCACAGTGCTTACACCTACCGCCTATCAACGTAATGGTCTATTACAGGATTAATGGGGATATCTTATCTTGCGACCAGCTTCCCGCTTAGATGCATTCAGCGGTTATCTGTTCCGAACATAGCTAGCCTGCGGTGCCACGGGCGTGACAACAGGTACACCAGGGGTTCGTTCGACCCGGTCCTCTCGTACTAAGGTCAAGTTCGCTCAAATATCCAACGCCCACAGTAGATAGGGACCTAACTGTCTCACGACGTTATTAACCCAACTCACGTACCGCTTTAAATGGCGAACAGCCATACCCTTGGGACCTGCTCCAGCCCCAGGA